>Ga0163150_10008378_pt1 | contig 11810 bp, 13 predicted proteins | sample OliLakLV19P2IB_FD_148628 | JGI IMG/M metagenome (GOLD analysis project Ga0163150, IMG submission 148628) | Freshwater microbial mat bacterial communities from Lake Vanda, McMurdo Dry Valleys, Antarctica - Oligotrophic Lake LV.19.P2.IB | ecosystem: Environmental > Aquatic > Freshwater > Lake >...
ATATAGAGACGTGCACGATCGAGCATAATAACTGGACCCTCGACAATATCTCCAGCCTTTGGTGGCTCTGGAGAATCTGCCGTTATTTTGACCATCACCTCGTTAACAGGAACCAATGATTCCTCCTCCGGAGTCAGAACAATAGTTTCGTTTGCCATGATGTATGCCGGGTGCTCTCAGCGCAGCTTTCGTATCCGTAAAGAGGAAAGCGCATATGAGGTTAGTCCCAACGTGATTTTAATAATGGTGAACTGCGCCTTATCGGTGTGCATCACGGGTTCCTTTATAAAAAAAGAGCCCCGAGACAGGCAGGGAGACTATAGCAGGGGAGTCTATAAAAGGAAAGCGGTCCGTCGCTAAAGGCAACGGACCGAATACGCTTACGCTACTGCGGGAATGTCGATGCCACAGAGTGCCTAGATCGCACTTCCGCCGTCGCCTTCGATGGCCTTGATACCCGGCCAGGGGTCGTGCGTGCGGGAAAACATAAAATTCTTCTCGCTTTCTGCTCCTTACAGAAACAGTCACTTCAGACGGGAGCGAATCTAAAGGACCAACTACAAATAGTATACATAATAAAATGCGTACCTCAATGTAATCTAGGATAAAGCAATAAAAGAAAAGGCCCGCTCGAGATTCTCGAGCGGGCCCCAGGGCCAAACAGGCGGGGTTTCGCGGTCGCGCAGAGCGGGGGCAGGGCGCGACCTAATGCCCGTCAGCCTTTCTCTATACTACTCTAATTTTTTTGCTCTTTGCCGTGAACGTACAGTTCGGCAAAATTGCGATGAGGGCTGTCGAATGGCACAGTGATGCGATCGGGATTGGCGATCTGCTCGATGATACCGCCAGGCCTCCCAAAGGGGTGAGGCGAGGCGCATGCGATTTCAGCCTCAAACTTTTTAAACAGTTCACTGTCTGTCATTAAAGACCTCTCTTTCTACTACTCAGTAAGATACTACGAATTTAAATATGTGTCAAATTGTTTATTTATTGATGATATAGATCGGTGTATTTTCCGTGAAAATTGGGTGGATTTATCCCATATTTTTTGATAGGATATCTATATATGGTTATCAGCTACCACGGGGGGGAATGTTTTAAAGTCTCCTTTGGCAACACGACACTTGCCTTTAATCCAATCTCAAAAGACTCCAAATTGAAGTCGGCAAAATTTGGCTCGGACATTGTGCTATCTACTCTCGATCACCCTGACTTTAATGGTGCGGATAGCGCAGCGTTTGGCGAGAAGCAGCCTTTTGTTGTAAACGGTCCGGGCGAATATGAAGTAAAAGAAATTACGATCAAAGGATTCGCTTCTGCCTCTACGTATGGCGCAAAGAAAGATGAGACGCTGATTAATACGCTCTACTTCGTTACGCTTGAAGGAATGAATCTCTGCTTTCTCGGAGCGCTTGGTGCATCTGATTTGCCCCAGGACGCGAAACAGGAACTTGAGGATATAGATATTCTTTTTATCCCAATCGGTTCTGAGGGCGTGCTTGATCCTGCATCTGCATATAAACTGGCAGTAAAGTTGCAGCCGCATATTATTGTACCGATGCATTATGGGGAGATCGGAACCAAGGACGCTTTGAAACATTTTCTGAAAGAGGCCGGAGCAGAAGGTACTAAGAAGGAAGAAAAACTGACGCTGAAGAAAAAGGATCTTGAAGGAAAAGAAGCGGAAGTAATTGTTCTATCCGAGTAGAACGAATGAGCCCATATACGTATGAGAAGACGAATTGAACAATTGAGACAGCAACATCCAGCGGTTAGAACACGCTATGCAATTTTATTTGCAGGTTCTGTCACGGCAGTACTTGCATTTGTATGGATCTCCACACTTCCTGTCCGTTTCGGCGGAACCGTATCTGATGGTTCGGCAGACGGGGGCACTGCAGCTGCGATCAGCGCATTTGGTTCTGTGATTAGCCCTCAAGTAGACGGCATTCAAGAGGCGTACCAAAGTGTTGATGGTTTAGAGGTAGTTAATACGCCAGAGAATGGACAGACAAGCAATTCATCAAATTCTACAGACACTTCTGGGAGTTCAGGTTCCAGTTATATACCAGACGGAGCTTTCAGTAATTAATATATGGCAGAGGAAATCGAGCGAAAAGACGGTGTAGTTGGGCGTGATATCTCGCTAGAAATGCGCGAGGCGTATCTTGATTACGCGATGTCCGTTATTACTCAGCGCGCGCTGCCTGATGTTCGTGATGGATTGAAACCAGTGCATCGCCGCATTCTCTATGCGATGTATAAAAACGGGCTCACTGCAGGCGGTCGCTTTAGAAAATCTGCAACTGTCGTTGGAGATGTGCTCGGATCGTATCACCCGCACGGAGACGCATCTGTGTATGACGCGATGGTTAAAATGACGCAGGAATTCTCCATGCGCTACCCTTTGATTATCGGCCAAGGAAACTTTGGTTCAATCGACGGCGACGGCGCTGCCGCATACCGCTATACAGAGGCAAAGATGTCTCGCATTGCGGAGGAAATTTTAAATGATCTCGAAAAAGAAACGGTCAATTGGCGTCCAAACTTCGACGGTTCCAAAAAAGAACCAGTAGTAATGCCTGCCGCAGTTCCTAACCTATTACTTAACGGCACGCTCGGTATTGCCGTTGGTATGGCAACAAACATTCCTCCGCACAATTTGCGAGAGATTACAGATGCGACAACTCATCTTATTGAAAATCCAAACGCGACCGTTGAAGATTTAATGCAATTTGTGCAAGGCCCGGATTACCCAACTGGCGCCATCTCATTTAATAAGAAAGATATTTTACATGCGTACACCACAGGGAGAGGCGGCGTGGTGTCTCGAGGTGCTGCCGAAATTGTTGAGGATAAAAAAGGGAACTATCAAATCATCATTACTTCAATCCCGTACCGCGTAAACAAATCAGATATGATCGTCCGCATCGCGGACCTCGTTCGCGATAAGAAAATCGAAGGAATTAGGGGGCTGCGCGATGAGTCAACCAAAGATATCCGCGTCGTGATTGAACTCAAGAACGGGGCGCATCCGCAAAAAGTGCTCAACTATCTCTACAAGCACACTGCGCTTGAGGACACCTTCCATTTCAATATGGTGGTGCTTGTTGATGGCACGCCACAGACCATTTCGCTCAAGGGCATACTCGAGGAGTTTATTAAGCATCGAGAAGAAATTGTAAAGCGCCGCACGCAGTACGATCTCAAAAAAGCGGAAGAACGCGAGCATATTCTTTTAGGGCTCAAAAAAGCGCTTGATCATATCGATGAAGTCATCAAAACCATTCGCGCTTCAAAAGACGTACCTGATGCGAGCGTAAATCTTATAAAGAAATTTAAGTTCTCTCCCATACAGGCCACCGCGATCCTTGAGATGCGCTTGCAGAAGCTTGCAAACCTTGAGCGCAAAAAAGTAGAAGAAGAACTCGATGAGGTGCAAAAATTTATTGAAGAGTGCAAGGCGCTTTTGGCATCTGTTAAAAAGATGCGCGCACTCATTAAATCAGAATTGATTGAAGTTGCGCGCAAATACGGCGACGATCGCCGCACGAAAGTAGTTAAGGGCGCTGCGGGCATCATTTCTGAGGAGGATATGGTTGCAGACCAAGAGCAAGTCCTTGTAATCACCGCAGGGGGCTATGTAAAGCGCACCAATCCAGATGAATACAAAAAGCAAAAGCGCGGAGGAGTCGGCGTCATTGACCTTAATACCAAAGAAGAAGATTTTGTAACGAAATTCCTCACCACATCAACACACAGCGAACTCTTGTTTTTTAGTGATATGGGAAAGGCATACCAAATCAAAATGTATGAAATCCCAGAAGGAAAACGCTCAACAAAAGGCAAAGCGATTGTTAACTTCCTTTCGCTTTTAGACACAGAGAAAATCACTTCGATTTTGCCGATGCGCAAAAAGCAGAAAGAAGGCGAGCGCTCATTGATGCTTATTACCAAGAAAGGTACAGCAAAAAAGATGGATGCCACATCGTTTCATGACGTGCGCCGCTCTGGCTTGATCGCAATCAAGCTCGATAAAGGGGACGAGCTGATGTCTGCGCTCTTGGTTGAGAAGGGGGACGACGTTATGCTCGTGTCTACCAAGGGACAATCAATTCGTTTTAAAGAATCCGATATCCGACCAATGGGTCGCACCGCAGGGGGTGTGCGCGGCATGAAGCTTGGAGCCGGAGACTCAATAGTTTCTGCAGATATTCTGCACAAGGGCGCGAAAAATATAGAAGTGCTTGTCCTCTCCAAAAATGGCTACGGCAAAACGACTCCTTCAGAGGAATATAAAACACAATCAAGATCAGGCTCCGGTATAAAGACGATGAATGTTACAACAAAAACCGGCCCCGTAATCGCGGCCCAAGTGATTGATCGAGGCCAGGAGGAGGGAACTGAAATTGTTGTCGTGTCCCAAAAAGGCCAAGTCATTCGCACAGATCTTCAGGAAGTGCCATCGCTCTCGAGATCGACTCAAGGAGTGCGAGTAATGAAACTTCGCGACGGCGACTCGATCGCATCGTTTGTGTGCCTATAGGATTAGATTAGAAACATTAGGATTAGGAACACTCCTGCCTTTTGGAGCAATAGGAGCAAGGCCCGTAAAGCACTCACTTTAAAATGTGCGACTCCCGGGAGTCGCACATTGGGATTTGTTATACTACACAAATAAACCCTAGAGAGCATATAGCACATCCTAAAATCTTATCGTGCAGCTTGCCAGGCGTGGATGAAATCCAATGGGAGAATAAAGTTAAGAATGTTGAGTGTTAGGTTGTCGCGAATGAAAAGAGCGACACCGATTTCCATAATGATTGCGAGAATCAGGATTGTTTTCCAGGGTAGCTTTTTCGCAAGAATAAACCCAAAAAACATCGATACAGTATCCAGAAGAGAATTTATAATGCTATCTCCAACATACCCTTGAGCAAGCGCCTGTTTTCGGTATTCATTGATAAGCCAAGGGGTGTTCTCGGTGATTTCCCATAATGCCTCCGCACCAACTGCAATAGCTAGGCGCCAGAGAAATGGCATGCGAGGAAAGAATTTCCACAGCAATACATAGAAAATAAACCCGTGAATGATATGTGAAAATGTATACCAATCGAACAACTGCTGCGACATTTGCGAAGACCAAATGTCACTCACAAAGGCAGTTACATATCCGCACGTACAGATAAGCGGCTGGCCCAAATACAAAAGCACTCCAGCCTGTGTAGCAAATAAAATTGCAATTACTGCATGCACTCGTTTCATGCGCGTAGTATACGCCAACCTCTGCTTTTTTGAGTTACAATAGAAGCATCGTGGAAGAGATAGATCTTTCTGATTTTTTAAATCCCGCGCGTACGATCCGCACTGCTAAGATTCATGACTCTATGAAAGTCGCTGATTTTGGCATTGGTGGTGGCTTTTTTGCGCGTGCCGCTGCCCGTGCGGTGGGATCGTCAGGAAAAGTATATGCGATAGACATCAACAGGGAGCTTTTAAAACGCTTGAAAACATTCGCAATACCTGAAATGCTTACTAATATCGAGTATGTGCGCGGTGATCTCGAACTTACGCATGGCTCAGCGCTTCCAGACGCCTCTGTAGACGTTGTGCTCATTGCTAACCTTTTGTTTCAAGTAGAGGCAAAAGACAAAGTAATAGAAGAGGCGTGGAGAATCCTTAGGAGTGGAGGTAGGCTTATACTTATAGATTGGCAGGAATCTTTTAATAATGTGGGGCCCCACAAGGACCATGTGTTTAAAAGAGAGGCAGCGCTTGAACTCGCGACACATGGGGGAGGCTTCGAATATATGCAGGAAATACCTTCGGGATCGTTCCATTATGGGCTTATACTAAAGAAAACTAAGACGCAATGAGTTGGACACCGTTTCAAATGGTTATTACCGCCGTGTTTGTCATCTTTATTATGGGTGGCATCGCAGTTTTTGCGCTCTTTGGTGGGATGTCGCGATCCAGTGCCGTGGGCAGTGTTGTTATTTGGGGAACCATGGACGCGCGTATGATCGAACCGGTCCTGACCGAAATGAATGGAGAAGACAGAGCGTTTGAGAACGTAACATATATTGAAAAGGCCCCAGAGACATACGAGCGCGATTTGCTCCAAGCGTTTGCAAGCGGGAAGTCTCCGGATATGTTTTTGATGGATGACACAAATGCGGTGTCCTTTAGAGACAAAATTGTACCGGTGCCTTCAAACATCATCTCTCAGAGAAACTTTAATGATAATTTCATAGATGAGGCGCAAGTGTTTCAGTTCCCAGACGGGATTATTGCGCTGCCTTTGTATGTGGACCCCTTGGTGATGTACTGGAATCGCGATCTCTTTGCAGGCGCTGGTGTCGCGTCGTATCCAAGGGCGTGGAGCGAGCTTTCCATAATCGCGCCAAAAATGACTGCGCTTGATACCACATCAAACGTTAAGAGGAGCGCTGTGGCGCTTGGCGCGTTTGATAACGTGAGATACGCAAAACAAATACTCACTGCACTTTTTATGCAGGTAGGGGATTCAATTGATACATTTAATATAGAGGGAAAGCTGCAATCAAAGCTCGGTAAAGGAGATGCAACCGCAGGCATTGAGACGCCAGCACAGGCCGCATTGCGCTTTTATACGCAGTTCAGCAACTCAGCGCAATCAACCTACTCATGGAACAGAGCGCTCCCTAATTCATTTAATGCGTTTGCGAGCGGTGACTTGGGCATTTATTTTGGCCTTGCATCGGATTACATACCCCTGCGTACGAGAAATCCAAACCTCGCTTTTGATGTCGCACTGCTTCCCCAAACGGGTTCTGCAAAGGCACCGCTCACGTATGGAAAAATTACGGCACTCGCCGTTCCAATCGGCGCCTCAAATAGAACAGGTGCGCTCATAGTGTTGGGTAAAATTACTGGCACATCAGCCTCAAAGAAGATCTCACAGCGAGTAGGACTACCATCAGCACGTCGTGATCTACTGCAATCACTTCCCGAAAGGGCGTCAGATAGCGTATTTGCCCAATCTGCGCTTATATCTCGTACATGGCACGATCCGGATTCAGCATCAACCAATACGATCTTTAAAGAGATGGTAGAATCTACCATAAGCGGAAAGCTGCAGCTTGGAGAGGCTATCACGAACGCCTCAGCACAGCTCGATGACGTGTATTTACGGCTGTATCAATGAGTAAAACAATTTCAGTTTCATTTTGCGCGACACTAATAGCATTTTCTTTCGCATTTCTATCTGTGACTCCCGCCTTCGCGCAAATTCAAGGCAGTGGCGGTGGCACTATCCAAGGCAGTGGTGGTGGCACTGTTCAGGGCAGTGGAGGCGGCGGTACAGGAAGAATTGAAAATCCTCTAAGAGGAATAGACAGCGTCTCTCAATTCATTGAAAAAATACTTAAGGCAGTGGTGCTGATCGGAGTGCCTATCGCAGTGCTCTTTTTGGTGCTTGCGGGATTTCGGTTTATCACAGCACAAGGCGCTCCAGAGGAATTAAAGAAAGCTCGTGCAAACTTTGTACACGTCGTTATAGGTATTGCAATATTTATCGGTGCATGGGAATTGGCAAACCTTATATTGTATACACTTCGCTCTATCGGCATCTCTGTATAAATATGAAAAGAGCTCTTTTTTTCTATTCTCTATTATTCTTGTGTACACCAAGTATGGCCTTTGCGGCGCCTCAGACGTTTTCGCAACTGGTTGATCTCATACTAAGCTACGTTAATCCAATTGTCTCTATCCTTGTTTCTCTCGCACTTTTGATCTTTTTTTGGGGCATTATAAAATATATTTATTCCCCGGGAGGAGAAGGGCACGCACAGGGAAGGACGGTTATGGTTTGGGGTTCTATCGCTTTATTTGTACTGGTTTGTTTGTGGGGACTCGTGTATACAGTGCGCGTTTCGCTCTTAGGGGTCTAGTGTTAGCACAGTGGAGTGATTCATATCCACACGCCTCTATTGCGATACAGTGATTGCGGGCTACAATTGGACATATAGCATTTAACATTCCTATGAAAAAGACACTTTTACGTTTCAGTGTGGCAGTGGGCGCGTTGTTTCCGCTTTTAGCAAGTGCGCAAACGTTCGGAACAATTATCAATACGATTGCATCCCTCGTTAATCAGCTCATTCCGCTGGCGCTTGCAGTAGCACTGCTTGCATTCTTCTGGGGTCTTATAATTTACATCTGGAAAGGAGGAGATGCAGAGGCTCAGGAGCGCGGAAAGAACATCATGATTGCAGGAATCGTTGGTCTGTTCGTAATGATCTGCGTATGGGGAATTGTTGGCATTATTGCAAACACGTTCAACATACAAAAAGGCGGCTCAGAGCGACCACCTTCTGTCATCCGCTAATTAGGGTAGTAACCCATGCCAGCACTGTGTAATCTTGTTAATCGCATCTCAAATGCCATCATAGACCCCTTTCTCGCACTGATATTTGGTGTTGGATTGGTGGTCTTTGTGTGGGGAGTTGTGCAATATATGATTGGACTCTCCGGAGGCGGGGGCGCAGAGAATCAAGAAAAAGGGAAGCGTCACATGATCTACGGAATTCTTGGTATGGCAATCATGCTCTCCGCGTGGGCAATTATCCAGCTTATTGCAAATACCATTGGTGTCGGAGTCCAGAGCTGTTAGATGAAAAGAAGAAGACCCCGGCGCAATGCGTCGGGGTCTTTTTTGTTTATGTAAGGGAGAAAACCTTACCGGGCACATGAGAGTGTCCCTGGAATCCACCTGCCTGGATTGCAGAAGGTGACATCGATGCGGTTGTTCGCTTCGAGACCCTCGATCGAGGCAAGTTGATTTCTTGTGTCGCCATACGCCTGTCCCGGCCTTACAACTTCTGATGTACCGTTTGTATACCAGAATTTGAAGGTACCCGTAAGTGTATTGAAGGCGTATTTGCACGACGAGTTCAACGGCCTTATATGCTCACCTCGGGCGAGTTGCCCCGAGAAGAACCTTGTGCAATCGTTGCCGATGGGCGCAGAAGCTTGAGGCTCCTGATGTGTGAGCGCAGCCACTGAGCGACTCCAGTTGAATCGGTGCTCGTGGAAAGTGGGGAATGCCCACCACACGAAAATCCCGACTACCGCCAATGCGACGGCTAAGTATGGATGTTTCCCTGTGAGCATCTTCAATGCGATCACGAGAATCATCACACCGAGGATGGCTGCGATCACATACACGAACGAGTATGACTGTAAGTAAGTGACCACATCGTTCCACCAGCCCGGAGAAGTTATCCCAGGGCTAATTGGATTGCTTGGCGAAGTATGGCCCGGTATCGACGGTGTCACCACAACGGGCGGCACCGACGACGCAGAGTTCGCTGCGGGTGTCAGGAGCAATGCGAGCTGATGTCCAAGCCAAGGCCAGATATCAGTCACAATTTGAATCATCGTCTGCTTGCCCCAGATTAACCAGATGGCCAGAAGGGTGAGTGGGATGTCTAGGATAACAATCCAGAACACCCACTTCAAAATCTTTCTAAACGTCGATCTGCGCCACAATGATTGTGGCGCAACCACGACCGAGGTCGTGGTTGTTCGAGTGGCTGCGGCTGCCGCAACGTTAGCTGCAGTAGCTGCAGCTATACGTGTTGCATTTGCAGCAGCGTTCACAATTGCGCGGTTTTGAAACCACGGACGCAATACCCAGTACAACGCCACCAACACCGCGAGACCAATGAGTATGAGGAACGCTGTAATCGTGAACCCCCCAATCATTGTCAGATAGTAGCCAATACTTTCCAAGTTCCACTCCTTACGAGGTGCCCTCCCTTGCAGGGGTGGCAGGTTGTTGATGCGGATTGACGACGACACCTGCATTGGCACCGCCCTCAACCCACGTGGTGATTTTGCTATCCCTGATAGCTTCCATCTTCTGCATGGATACGCCGCCAGGAACATCTGCTATTGCACGGTAGAGTGCAGTTGCGCGATCCGCGAGACCGCGGCCTTCGATTTTGTTCGCCAGAGCGGTCTGCTCTGCAACGAACACTTTGGCACCTGCTTCAACAAATTTGACAGCAAGATCACCGGCGGGATCTACCGACTCGATCTTGAGCGCTGAGATGGCAAAGCCATATCGGTCCTCAATATCTTTTAGTACGATCTCCAGTTCTCTCGGCAGACGCTGAGAATCTTCTAGTATCTGTGCTGAAGTTGTGCCGGGAGCTGGTGGAGGATTCGGCGTGGTGGATGTAAGATCCTCCACGTTTGTGTTTACATCCTCCACATTTCGAAATGCGATAGGTAGCTGACCGATCGTGTCACGCAGTCCTGAGTAGGTCTTCGTGCCGATATAGACACGAATAGCTGGCCCCAGAAGATTGTGAACAGTCTCGAGCCAACGCCAAACATCAAACAGCGCCTTGTATGGGTTAACAACGCGACCGGTGATTGTGTATAACACATCAACCGGAACATTGTCTGAGCATTCGGCAGACTGCACGACGGATCCGTACGTGTCCGCTTGCACAAAAATGTGCGATATAGGCTCCTCTTTTTCATGGAGGAACTTAGTGATTTTGCCGTTATCAGTCGCTTTTTCCTCCAACGACGACCATTTAAACTTATATGTATGACGCGTCGTGAAGGGCCAGAGCCCGAGCCAGTGTATGCCTCCCATGTATGGTAGGCGAGGGCGAGTAAAGCTCTGCCACCACCGAGGTGCACGCGTTTGTGGAACAACGTCCCACGCGGTCGATGGCTTATCGAGATCGCGAGGCGTACCGCGGAACTTGTGACCACGGTACGACATAATCATTCTCTTGAATTGATCGTTGACGAGCACGGCGACTGCCTGCCCCTCAGGAACGATTGTATAGAAAATGTTCTGCTTTCCCAGAGCCCTTGCGATGAGCGCGGCGAGATAGAAAACAAGAATGAGGATCGCAAATATACTTGCGATTCCAGCACCCGTAAGGAATGCCTGACTTGAAAACATTTATTTCTCCCTTGTCAAAGACCGTGTTACCGCAAATGCGGCGAATGAACCTGATACTATTATACACGAAAAGAATGGTTTTGTCAATATACCTTTATATATCAACGCAAAGTGGCTAAACTGGGCCGTATTTTGACCTATCTGTGCCGGGAAGAGGACTCGAACCTCCAATCCTTGCGGAACGTGCTCCTAAGGCACGCGTGTATACCAATTCCACCATCCCGGCGATGTGACCACTATCGCACCCTTCTTGATACATGTAAATTTCCAAACTTTACTGCGTCTCGGACCTGGTCATCACAAATATTTTTCCTGACGGAAAAATTTCGCGATCCCGGCTCGCCGTTTTTGCCTCCGCTATCGCGGAACAAAAACATGGCTGCGCCTCGGACCCAAGCACAAAACCTGCCGCAGGGCAGGTGTTTGTGACTTGGGTCCGCCCGCCTGGATTCGAACCAGGGACCGTTCGCTTAAGAGGCGACTGCTCTACCAACTGAGCTACGGGCGGATATACCGAACTCGAACGATAGTATCATACAAAAGAGAATTCTAAAGGGGAGGGACTCGGCTAAGCGCTCAAAATGTTTTCGTAAAAACATTTCTTCGCCTGCTCCACCTAGCGTCTGTTTACAACATAGACGCTTGCCTTCGGCATCGGATGAAACACAAAACAGTTTGTGTTTCATCCACGCTCGCGCGACCTTGTCTGCTGACAAGGTGCCCGCGCTCGCCTTCGAGTCCCTACCCAGCTACAAATAAAATCGCCCGATGCTTCTCGTCGGGTTCATTTATTTGTTGTGCCGGGGGAGGGACTCTCCCTCGACTAAACTTTAGTCGACAC
>Ga0163150_10008379_pt1 | contig 11809 bp, 13 predicted proteins | sample OliLakLV19P2IB_FD_148628 | JGI IMG/M metagenome (GOLD analysis project Ga0163150, IMG submission 148628) | Freshwater microbial mat bacterial communities from Lake Vanda, McMurdo Dry Valleys, Antarctica - Oligotrophic Lake LV.19.P2.IB | ecosystem: Environmental > Aquatic > Freshwater > Lake >...
TCGGTGAGCTGCTCGCGTTCGCCGAGATGCACCGTCACTGTTCGTGCACCAGTGACAGCGGCGACATCGATTCGCTCTACCGTTCCCGCGGCTGGCGTCCATGTCGTATCGATCACTGTGGCTGCGACAGTGAGCAGCAACCGGTTGTCCTCAGTGGTCGTCACCGGCGGCGCCGCATGCGCGGTTGCTGACGCGGTTGCCGCAGTCGCGACGACGTCGATCGGATAGGTCTGGTGCACGCCGCTGTAAGCAACGATCTGACCGGCAGCCTTCTGCGCAGTCGACAGCGTGAAGGTCCACGACGACGGATCACCACCGGCCGCCAACCGCCACAACATCGTCGTCGCGACACCCGTGTTCACCGTTGACGCAATCACCATCCTACCTGCGGGCGCGGTCACTATCGCTCCAACAGTCGCGACCGTCGCCAACAACACGTCACCAGTCACCGCCGCCGCCGGACGATCCAACACCAGACTCGTCGACCCGCCGGCGTTATCGGCCGCTACCCCGACATCGCGAAACACCGGCGTCGCACCCGGCGCCGGAATGGTGCACGCGACAATACGATCAGTGGCGTCACCGGTGTAGGAGACCGTCACACCGTTCGCTGTTGTCGAGACGTGCCGGTCGGCACCGCCGAAGGCGAGCGTCTCACCCGCGAGAGTGGTGGTGTTACCGTGATCGTCGTAACCGATACCGCCACCGTAACCGGCAGCCGTCGTCGAGATCAGCCGATCCGCCATGTCATAACAATACGAAGCAATCGTCACCGCGTTATCAATCAACGCCGTCCGATTACCATTCGCACCCGAGCTAGCGAGCAGATTGCTACCGGTACAACCGGTTTGAGTGCCGTACTGATACTGCAACACATGACCCGGCTGAGTCGCCTGGATCAAACGACCGGCACTGTCGTACACGAACGACGACGTGCTACCACCATTCACCGAATCGAGCCGGATACGTCGCGTCAGTGATGACCCGGCCGGCACGACGAATGTGCCTGACGACGACACTCCCGAAAGCGGGGGCGCGGCGAATGTGGACTCACACCGCTACATCAAGAGGAACGATTATCGGCGACTCGTTCACAACGATTTCGGATTCGTCCTCGAAGTAGAGTTCGAGCGCCTCGACCAGGTTTCGTCGCGCTTCCTCCAACGACTCGCCTTGGCTTGCGACCTCGACTTCAAGGCAACGGGCCACGAACCAGCCGGAGTCAGCCGATATAGCCGCAGTCAGTCGCATCACCGAATTGTACCCCCATGTCGTTGCGAGACTCACAAGGGACCAGTGGACCTCAGCGCGCTGCTCTCAAACCTTTCACCACAGGTGTTGGACCTTTGGAAACAGCCGATTCCGACCACGCCACTGAGTGCGTCACAACCTGCAAGAGAACTGCAGCAACAACGACGTCTACCGGATGACATTGTACAACAGCTTGTTTTTCGCTACCAGAGTGGAACCACGGTCATCGAACTGGCCAAAGAGTTCGGCATCAACCGCGAGACCGCACTGGAACATCTCAAACGAGCCGGCATTTCTCGCCGGCCGCACGTCCGGAAGCTCACCGACGAGCTTGTGCACAGTGCGGGGCGTCTGTACGCCACTGGTCTGTCGCTGAAGAACGTCGCGCAGCACTTCAATGTCAACGAGACCACTATCCGGAACGAGTTCACCCGCGCTGGAATCCAAGTGAGACCCAGGCGCGGGTGGAACAATTAGCGCGACTTGCGGTCCTGCTGGTATTCTTCAAGTTGCTGACGAGCCAGTTCCCGCAGAACCTCAGGTAGCAACTGCAGATTCAGTTCGGCCCGACGGACACCAACAATCGTGATCCGACGACCGCGGTAGACAGCGGTGTCGAGCTCTTCGTCGTACAAATTCAAAGGCCATACCAGGGATGGCTCCAGCCGTCGGACTGGGAGTGGCTGGAAGCCGCGTGTGGCCAATGCGGTTCGGCCAACACTTCAATGTCGCACTCACCAGAGTGACGACTGTGTGGAGACACGCTAATGCGCCGCAACTGTCATGACGGCGGTGGCTGTTGCGAGCGCTCCTCGTCATATTCGTGGTGGTATTTCTTCGAGAACTTCCACAGGGGACCCCTGTTGGGCAGCCAGAACAGAAGACTCACAGCGGCAACAGCAAATGCAATCAATAAATCAGATACAAGAACTTTCCCGCCGGACACAAACCTGAACCATGTGCCCAGGACGATAAACATCCACACATGACCCCAAAACGGGTGTGCGAGCATGTACCGAGTGAGCCCATTCACCGACTTTTCTCGTTTCAACAGGTGATTCCCTCCGTAGGAGACCATGCCAACTGCCCTAAGCCAAACGCTGCTGCGGCACCATTCATCTCACCTGCTCCAAACAATCCACCCACGGTGGTGGTCAGCCAGCCATATGTAGCGGCCACTGTTACGCGTTTCGCTTTGCACGGTGCCGACGAGGTCGCCTCTGCCGCAATACCAGTACCGTACGAGATCAGTGCTAGAGGTCCGGCCGCCGCATTGACCACTGGAATAACGGATGCCACGACGGCCGCGGCGGCGGCAACTTTCGACACGGTCGCCAAAACGCTAGAGGCTCCGTTACAGACCTCCTTGTACTTGATCGCATTTTTCCCGACGTAATAGACCTTCGACGGGACTGTCTGAACCGGCCGGGGTTTTGCATCAGGTCCTCTGAAGTCCTGAGAGGATCACAAGATGCCAGCGAAGAAGGAATACACGGTCGAGTTCAAGGAACAGGCGGTCAGGTTTGTGCTCGAGGAGCTCGAGCCGGACGAGTCACGCAAGCATGCGTGTGATCGGCTCGCGCCGAGGTTGTCGGTGAAGTCGGTGACGCTCTACAACTGGGTGAAGCAGTCTGCGCCGGCGAAGCCGCGTGCGTCGGCGCCGCCGGGTTCGGTTGAGGAACTGCGCGCTCAGGTTCAGACGCTGAAGAAAGAGAACCGTGAGCTCGTGCGAGCGAACGCGATCTTGTCGGACGCGGCAGCTTTTTTCGGGGCGGCGCTCGACCGCCAAAGGAGGTAGCCGGGTTCGTGGCTGCTCATCGTCATCACGGGGTCGTGCCGATCTGTCGCACGTTGCAGGTCGCCCCGTCAGCAGTCCGGTCGGCGATGTCGCGACCGGTGTGCGCGCGTCGGGTCACCGACGAGAAAGTGAAACCGATACTGCTCGAGGTGTTCGATGCGAACTATCGGGTCTATGGGCGACGCAAAATGAAAGCCGCTCTGCGCCGCGAGCATGGCATCACCCTGGACAAGGACCGGATCGCGCGGCTGATGCGTGAGCTGGGCATTCGCGGCGCGACACGCACCCGCAGCACGGTCACGACCCGTTCGGACAAGCATTCGCCGAGGGCGCCTGATCTGGTGAACCGACGCTTCCGCGCCGAGCGACCGAACCAGTTATGGGTCTGTGATTTCGAGCGCCACGAGGCGTTCTTGAACCTTGCGGTGGTGAAAGGACACCGCCATCAGTTCGTCGCAGCGGACTGGTTGAAGCTGAGGGCAGCCTGATCCCCTGGGACGGGGGTGAGGGTGGACAGCAGCCCTGACAAAGCCGGGACGGGCCAGTACTGCCAGATGGTCTGGGTCCGGCAAGCGAGATGGAAAGGCGTAACGAAAGTGAACCAGCGGCTGAACGCCCCTCAAGAGAAGACCACCAGCTCGAACCTGGCGGATGTGGGCTGGGTTGCAACGCGCACCCGCGCGGCGATGTGTTTGTTGTCGTGTCGGGGAACTCTTGGACTGGGTGATGTCGCCGGTCGGGAGGCCACACTGAAAGCCTGCGGCGTAGGTGTGGCGAGGTTGCAGGGGCATAGCTGGGCGCCGACCCCGTCGAAGGGTTCAAGAGTGAACGTGGGAACCATCCCGGCGGTCCCCTCACTGGCCAGCAGCCTGCTGGTCGGCGGGAAGACCTGTCGCCGGTTGATGCTGCCGGGATGGGGCGGAGGACCCGTAGTAGTCCGAGCACGGGAAAGCCGTGTGCATGGCGAAGGGGTCCAGCGTGTTCGCAGCGTCAACGTTGATCGAGGAGGTCGCTGGTGAATACTGGCGCGTCGTGGCCCGACCCGTTTGTGGCCGAGTTCCGGGTACTTGAGATGCAAACGAAGCTGCACCAATGGGCGATGGCCGATCCTGGCCGTTGCTTCGATGACCTGTTCAACCTCGTGTATGACCCGGCGTTCCTCGTGACAGCGTGGAGTCGGGTGCGGGGCAACAAGGGTGCACGAACTGCCGGCGTCGACGGGGTCGCACCGCGATCTGTCGTGTTCGGTGCTGGGGAACTGCTCGAAGGGCTGCGAGGCAATCTCAAGGCTGGCCGGTTTGTTCCACAGCGGGTGCGGGAGAAGACGATCCCCAAAGGCAACGGCAAGATCCGTTCCCTGGGGATCCCAACGACCGCAGACCGGATCGTGCAGGCCGCGTTGAAGCTGGTGCTGGAGCCGATCTTCGAGGCGGATTTCAAGCCATGCAGTTATGGCTTCCGTCCCAAGCGCCGAGCCCAGGACGCGATTGCTGAGATCCACTACCTCGGCTCACCCACAAGGAACTACCACTGGGTGTTCGAGGCCGATATCACAGCATGCTTCGACGAGATCGACCACACGGCCCTGATGGACCGGGTGCGACATCGGATCGGAGACAAACGTGTTCTGAACTTGGTGAAGGCATTCCTCAAGGCTGGGGTCCTCACTGAAGAGGGCGTCAACCGTGAGACCACCACCGGCACTCCACAAGGCGGCATCCTCTCACCGTTGCTGGCCAACATTGCCCTGTCCGTGCTGGACGAACACTTCACACGAAAGTGGGAAGCGCTCGGACCGCAATGGACGCGTGCCAAGCGTCGCCGCGCCGGGGAACCAACCATGAGGCTCGTGCGCTACGCGGACGATTTCGTGGTCATGGTCCACGGCACCCGCGACGACACCGAAGCACTCTGGGATGAGGTCACAACGGTGCTTGCTCCGATGGGTTTGCGCCTGTCGGAATCCAAGACGAGGGTCTGCCACATCGACGAGGGGTTCGACTTCCTCGGATGGCACATCCAGCGCCGCAACTGGCGAGGCCGGACCGGCAAGAAAGCGATCTACACCTACCCGTCCAAGAAGGCGCTCGCCTCCGTGGTCGACAAGGTGCGGACGCTGACACGCAGAGCAAAACATCGAACGCTTGCAGACCTGCTGCGCCGGTTGAACCCGACGTTGCGGGGCTGGTGCAACTACTTCCGTCACGGCGTGTCCTCGCGGACATTCAGCTACGTCGACCACTTCGCCTTCTGGCGCATCGTCGGCTGGCTCCGCAAACGACACGTCGGGCTGAACATGCACACTCTGGTCCGCCGCTTCCTTCCAGGTTGGAAGATTCGCGACGCAGGGATCGAGATGTTCCGGCCACAAGCCGTCAACATCGAGCGCTACCGCTATCGGGGCGCACGCATCCCAACACCATGGACAAACGCGTCAACAACAGGATCACCCGCACCAGCGGCATGAACACGTGGAGAGCCGGATGCAGTGGAAGCTGCACGTCCGGTTCGGAGGGCGGGCCGCAGAAATCCACCCGGCGAAAGCCGGACAGGGCGCTGCGGCCCGACCCCTACACCTACGTGCCGACATGGTCCGGGTTCGCGTACACCGCGTTCGTCACCGACGTCTACTCGCGGATGATCGTCGGTTGGCGCACCGCCTCGACGATGACCGCCGACCTCGTTACCGACGCGTTGAACATGGCGATCTTCTCGCGACGCCACCGACCGCTACGCGGCGTGATCGCACACTCCGATGCCGGGTCGCAATATGTGTCCGTGGCCTACACCGAACGCCTCGCCGAAATCCATGCGTCGCCCTCGATCGGCAGCATCGGCGACAGTTACGACAACGCGCTCGCCGAGACAGTGAACGGGCTCTACAAGACCGAACTCATCCGCCGACAAGGCCCCTGGCGCCACGCCGACCACGTCGAACTGGCGACCCTCAGCTACATCGATTGGTCACGATATGCGGGTGATCTCTCGGTGGTTCTGTCTGGCCGGTCAGGATGGTTGACGTGGCTTTCTCGCCGTGTTTGGTTCGTGCCGAGGGTGATGGCCGTGGCCTGATCCGGATCGGGCATCCGTTGTTGGATGCCTATCTGGAGCTGGTCGCGGCGAGGGCCCGGCCGAACACGGTGTTGGCACACGCATTCGACTTGAAGGTGTTCTTCACGGTGATCGAACGTGAGCCCGTCGACGTGGTCCCGGCGGATGTGTTGAACTTCATCACTGAGCAACGCAAGCCTCGCCGAGCGTCGAACGTCGTGCGCATCGAGGACGGCGAAGTCGGGCTGTCAGCCCGGACGATCAAGCGTCGCTTGGCCACGATTGCCGGGCTCTACGACTACCTGATCGTGTGCGGTGACGTGTCAGCGAACCCGGTGCCGCGCGGGCTGGCGACCCGACGTGGAGGACAACGCGCGGTTCGTAGTGTTCCGTTGATCCGGGTGCCGCACACGCTGCCGCGGATCGTCGACCCGGCAGCAATCGACGCGTTCACAGCGGCGTTGCGCACGCAGCGGGACCGGGCGATGATCGACGCGATGTTGCTGGGCGGGCTGCGCCGTTGCGAAGTGCTCGGGCTGAGGTTCGCGGACATCAACGCCGGCGAACGGCGAGTATTCATCGCCGACGGCAAGGGCGGTCAACAACGGATCGTGCCGATCTCGTCGCGGTTCTTCAACGCGTTGGCCGCCTACCTCGCCGACGAGCGACCCGACACTGCGGTCTCGGACCGGGTGTTCGTCGTGTTGAAAGGCCCGCGACGAGGCCAGCCGTTGAGCGCTGCCGGGCTCGACGAGATTGTCGCGGGAGCCCAGCGACGGGCCGGGATCGATCACCTCACATGTCACCAGTTGCGACACACGTGCTTCACCCGGCTCCGAGAAGCAGGTATGGCGCTGGAGGCGATCCAAGCCCAGGCCGGACACCGCTCGATCGAGTCGACCCGCATCTACCTCCACCTCGCAAACGACTGGCTCGCTGGCGAGTATCGCCGCGCCAGCGAAGCGATCGATGCCCAGCAGATCGGCGAGTGGTGATGCCCGCTGCGCTCGCTTTCGGCACCGCCTCGGTTGACGAGCTCGACGACTTCGCACGAGCACTGGAATCCATCGGGCTCCAGGCATGGCGTTCAACGATCAGTGCTGCGCGCACGTTCCGGAACCGGGTCGACCAGGCCGGCGGCTGGCATCACGTTGAGCTCGACGTGCAGCTCGAGTGGATGCGTCGAGCGCGACCGTTCGTGTCATGGCTGTTGGTGACCCGCCGGCTGACAGCGAGCGCTGACTTCTTGGCGCTGGCCGATCTGCGTCTCGGGCTCACCGCCCGCAAGCACCTCCCTGACATACACGCCTGGTTCACGATTGCGACCGGACGCGTCGACGCTGCCGACGACGACACCGCACTGCAATGGAACGCGTTGTGCAAGATCGCCGCGCTGTCAGGGACACGACCAGACGAGATCACCACCGCACTGTTCCTCGCAGCGCGCGCCCAGCTCTACGACGCCTACACACGACGCGGCAAGCCCGAGGCCGGACGCAACGTCCGTGCGATCTTGCATCGGCTGCAACTCACCTTGTTCCACGACGCCAAGATCGACTCGCTCGCCCGCGCCGTCGTGAAGACGCCAGTGAGCGTCACCGGCTGGGAACAGATCGCACCCCGCTACCGCGACAACGCGTTGCGCTACGTCGAACAGGTCCGCCTCAGCCTGCGTCCGGCAACGGTCAAACACATCGAGCAGCACCTGCGCGTGTTCGGCACCTGGCTTGCCGAGCACCATTGCGACATCGACTCCTGTGCCGATCTCGAACGTCACCACATCGAAGAGTTCAAGAGATGGCTCGCGGTCCAGCCCAGCGAGCGAACCGGCAAGCCGCTGGCGCGCACGTCGATCAAAGAACAGTTGATCAACCTTGGCTGCTTCTTCGACCGCACCACGAACTGGGGCTACCCAGATGTCCCCACCCGGCCGCTGCTGTTCGTCGGTGACCTTCCCCGCATCGACCGGCCGCTCCCACGATTCCTCGACGACCCGGCCGCCGCGAAACTTGCCCGCGCGACACGATCCGAACCCGACCCGGTCGCCCGGCTCTGCGTCGAGATCCTCGCCCGCACCGGCGTCCGCCTCAGCGAACTCCTCGGCCTCACCGTCGACGCCGTCGTCCAGATCGGTTCCGCCTACTGGATGCGAATCCCAATCGGCAAACTCCACAACGACCGCTACATCCCACTCCACCCCGACCTCAAAGAACTGCTCGACGACTGGATCGCGAATCACCGACCCATCGGACTGCGCAGCGACCGACTCCTGCTCGAGCACGGCCGACCCGTCACCAAACTGCGCGTCGCCAACGCCTTGAGCCGCATCGCCAACGACGCCGGCATCGGCCGCGTCACCCCGCACCAGTTGCGACACACCCTGGCCACCCAAGCCATCAACCGAGGCATGAGCATCGAAGCAATCGCCGCGCTCCTCGGCCACAAGACCTTGGCTATGACCATGGTCTACGCCCGCATCGCCGACAAGACCGTCGCAGATGAGTACTTCTCGGTCACCGAAAAAGTCGAAGCCCTCTACGGCCAACCCCAACAACTCTCAGCCGACAGCGAAGGCTCCGAGATGCGCCGACTGCGCGCCGAGATGCACCGACGCATGCTCGGCAACGGCTACTGCGCCCGACCCGTCGAGATGGACTGCCACTTCGAATCAATCTGCGAGTCCTGCACCTTCTTCGTCACCACTATCGAGTTCAAACCAACCCTGCGCCGCCAACGCGACGACGCCGCCGACAAAGGCCAAGTCGGCCGCCAGAAGATCTTCGACGGCCTCCTCGAACGTCTCGACCAGGACGCCTCATGAACACTCCCCTTGACACGATCACCCACATAAGTTCAACCAGCGCCGACTGCACAGCGAGATCGGCGACATCCCACCCGCCGAGTTCGAGACGCTCTACTACGCTCGACCAAGAGCCGAACACCAAGTCCCAACACCAACCCTGACCTGATGCAAAACACCGGCCGGTTCAAGGATCAACACCACCACCTGGGACAACGCCCACATCACCTGACCACCCCAGCCAAAGTCCGGTTTGACGGCCAGGCCGTCAAAATCCGGTCGGAGACCAAGCTAACTGTCCGAGTCCAACGGCCGGGCCAAGGCCGCCGCTGGAAGACCATCTTGAACACCCGACCGTCTGCAACCATCCGCACCCGCCACCAGTCCAGTCAGAACAAGCCGTCCCAACGCTCACGCGTAGAGCCACTAGTTGTCCCGCGCTTCATATGCAGGTCGCGATGTAGCGCCAGCCACGTGGCCTGGTCGGACATCGAATCAATTGCCAGCCGATGGTGCAGCACTAGGTGACCATATAGATTCGCCGGGTCGAACAACGCCGACCACTCTTCGACTAGAAGTAGGACGTTGTAAAGACCATCGTCGTCCATGCTTTCGAAGACCGCAGTCAGTTCCTGAGGCAAATCGTTCGTAAACCACCGAAAACTGCTCCAGTCGGCAGGTTCACCGTCTCGATCTTCAAGCAGATCTTGCACGTACTCGATCAGGCCATAGACACGGTTCTGAGCGTGGCGAAGATCCCTCCACACATATTCATCCAGATTTCGGACAAGCGAGGTTGGGAGAATTCGTTCCCAGGATGGAGAGTGAGGACGATCGTCGGGGCTCAACGGCGGCGCTCCGGCACGACCGCATAGCGAACCGTGCTAAAGATATGATCAGCCACCATCCAATCCACGTACGAGTGGCCGTTTGATGAATCATCTCGAAACCGCTTTGAAACGCCAGCTGACGGGTGATGTGCGGCTCGCTTAGCGGCCATGGAGGCCCAGCTTCTGGTCATGTACACGGGTTGCAGGTCGTGTTCAATCGAGCGGTTGTGACGGGCCGACGAATCCCATCGATCCAGGTGGTCATGCTTATGAAGTCTCGGCCAAGAATCAGAATCGGTCAAACGTTCGTTCGGTATCTCGTGGACTAGCACAAGGTGGCCAAAGAGACCCTCAATAGTGAACTGTTCGCTCCACTCAAACATCAGGTTGATGCCTTCGACGAGGTCTTTCACCGGCATCTTTGCGATCGTGTGGCCGAGTTCTCCTTCCACGTGGTGACCGAGCCCTCTGAACTCTCGCAAAGACCGCTCAGCTTCGATTCCGAGCGCGTCGGTGAGCCTCGCTTGAAGGTACTCACTCATACCTGATACGCGGATCTGCGACTCCTCCGCATCGGCGTCCTTCCAAATGTTCCTGTCGAGAAGGCTAAGAGTCAAACGGTCCACTCTTCCTCCACACCAAGGCAACCGGGCCGACGCATGTCACGACTTTCCGAAAACATAGTGCATGGTCTTGACGATGATGCTGTTCTTTACTACGTCAACATGCACGTGACCGCCCCTGCGACACTCACTCCGGTAGAGCCTTTCAAGCCCGTGGCAGCCCTGATTTGCATACTTACGAGCTGCGGCCACCGCCGCCCAACGATTCGTAAAAGGCACGAAAACGTTCTGCTTCTCCTTCTCCTTCAGTAGTTGCTGCTGCATCGCGTCGATTTTCTCAATGAATTCAGTGAGATCAATGCCTCCCGACCACGGGGCAGTGATGTCGATTGATGAGATGAAGTTCCCAATCGCAACTCCGGCGACGACGATGCCACCAAAGAGGGCCACAGCGCCCGCCGAGATCGCTGGAGCAGCGACCGGTACCACTGGAACGCAGATCGGACAGTTCCCGGACAAATCGAATGAGTTGACTGGGTCAACGACGTAGCTGTAGTCAGAGTAGGTGACTCCGCCAACGATGGGATCAAGTCGTAGGAATCGGCCGAGGTCTGGGCGGTAGGGGCGGGCTCCCATTTCGATGGTGGTTTTCAGTTCGGGTTGTTGTTCGGTGGGGCGTTGGTGTTGGCCGAGCCAGCCGTTGTCGAAATCACCAGGACTCGTATTCGGCAAACTCGTCAGCGTCTGGCCGTAGGGGTCGTAGAGGTATGGTCCACTAACGGCACCGGTTTGGTTGATGGTGTAGGTGATGTCGCCGTGGATGTTCGGGTAGGCCCATGTCGCCACGCTGGCTGACACACCGGAGACGACGACGCCGCCGGGCAGACTGATTGTGCGATCCACGATGACGTTCGCTGTCGTCAATGTGAGCGCGGTGGTGTCGGCACCGCCGGAGTACGAGTAGCGCAACGTTTTGGTGGCGATTGTCGAGTTCGCGGGCCGCAAGGCGACGGTCATCGTCGCACCTGTCGCCGCTGCTGCTGCCGTCGGAGTCTGCGACGTTGATAGCCCTTCAGCGGCTTGCGCGTGTTCGCCGAGGTGCACGGTCACTGTTGGTGCACCGGTGAGCGCGGCGACATCGATTCGTTCGAAGGTTCCCGCCGCTGGAGTCCATGTCGTATCAATCGCTGCTGCTGCCACTGTCAGCAGCAGTCGGTTGTCTTCGGTTGTCGTCACCGGCGGCACCGCGTGCGCTGTCCCGGACGCTGTTGCCGCCGTCGCCGTCACATCGATCGGGTACGTCGGATGCACCCCGCTGTAGGCGACGATCTGACCGGCAGCCTTCTGCGACGCCGACAGCGTGAACGTCCACGACGACGGATCACCACCGGTCGCCAGCCGCCACAAGATGGTGGTCGCGACTCCCGTGTTTGATGTCGCCGCGACCGTCGTCCAGCCTGACGGTGCGCTCACCGTCGCCCCGACTGTCGCGACGTCGCCAACAACAGGTCACCGG
>Ga0163150_10008381_pt1 | contig 11805 bp, 14 predicted proteins | sample OliLakLV19P2IB_FD_148628 | JGI IMG/M metagenome (GOLD analysis project Ga0163150, IMG submission 148628) | Freshwater microbial mat bacterial communities from Lake Vanda, McMurdo Dry Valleys, Antarctica - Oligotrophic Lake LV.19.P2.IB | ecosystem: Environmental > Aquatic > Freshwater > Lake >...
TCGTGAGGTCGGACAGAAAGCGGTGGTTCGACTGACTGACGTTGGCGCCCGGATAAAAGCTGCGATACACCGGCGCCGTCCCGGCAGCACACGCGGCACCCTGGGGCACGTCGACGTGAAAGGCGATGGCCTCGTGGGTCCAGTCGGGATTCAACTTGACCTTGGCGCATTCGGCCGCATCGGCGGTGTAGAAGTGCGAGTTGGGTCCGACATTGGGCGTGCCGAAAAAGCGGCAGACCGGAACGGCGGTGCCACTTTCACCCGGTGACTTCCAGGCATTGAAGCTCACCCCGGTGCGCTTCCATCCGGCCACCGGCGTGCCTGCATCTAGCGCGGCGGCCTCGTCGGGGAATGCGGTCACGAAGTAATGGTTGAGTGCGGCGTTGTAGTACTCGACGACCTGTGCGGTGGGTTCGAGCGCCGCGGCGGGTGTGGCGATCATCGTGACGGCGAGCCCGAATGTGGCGAAGGCCGCCGTGGCAATGCGCTGCGAATGTCCGGTCATGAATGTCCCCCCGCTTCACTGGTTCGTTGACCTGCCCCTCCACAATGAACGCTCCGAGGGCCGATCTGATGACATTCACACAATTTCTTACATCCGGAAACATCAGTTACCAATCGCGCGCGGCCAATTGATCGCGCGCGGACCCCGCAAGGTGGCAATACCCATGCTGGCGGCAACTGCCTCGGTGTTGCAGGACGACCGCAGGCTGCATCGTCGAAGCGGGCTTCGACGCGGGGGTCGTCAACGGTACGCCCCTTCCCGCGACCGAAGGCACGGAAAGGGGGGTTGCTACGACAAGCGTTCAGGACTTCGGCAGGATTACCGTATCGATAACGTGGATGATACCGTTGTCGGTCTTGATATCGGTGGCGGTCACGAGCGCGTTATCGACCATCACCTTGCCGCCTTCGGCTTTGACCATGAACGATGCGCCTTCGACTGTCTTGACAGCGCCGGGCTTCACGTCCTTGGCCATTACCGTACCGGGTACGACGTGATAGGTCAGCACCTTCGTGAGTTTGGCCTTGTCCTTCAGCAACGCGTCGAGTTGATCCTTGGGAATCTTGGCGAACGCGGCGTCGGTCGGCGCAAAGACGGTGTACGGACCCTTGCCCTTCAACGTGTCGACCAGTCCGGCTTCGGTCAACGCGACGATAAGCGTCTTGAAGTTGCCATTGTCTTGAGCGGTTTGGACGATGTCCTTGGCGAGGACCGGCGAGGTGGCCACGGCAATGGCCGCGGCTGCGATGATGGTACGAAAGCGCATGATTTCTCCGATTGGAAATTCGGCACGACGCAAAATGCGTCATGCTTCACTCTATTGGACTGATGCTTGCAGTCTGTGTTCAACGTTGTGGTTGGACATGTTGCATGGACAACATTTTGTCCATGCAACAGCGGGAAGCCCTGTCGCCGCACCGCGCATGAAAGCCGCCAGCGTTGTTCATGCATGGCAAACATGTTCAGCGTGTCGGCGTTGGCGCGGGTGGGGGTGATTACCACGGCACCTGCTGCCCATGATGGTCGAAAAATCCGCCGGTGTCGTCGATGTCAAGGCGATCGATGACGTCCAGTAGCCGTGCCGCCGCAACGTCGGGTGACTGCACTTCGACACGGTCCTTGGCAAACGGCGATGACAGGGCCGTGCGTACCGTGCCGGGGTGCAACGCGACGCAGATGGCGGCAGGTCGACTGCGTTTGAGTTCCACGGCCGCGGTGTGCACAAACTGATTGAGCGCTGCCTTCGAGGCGCGATAGCTGTACCACCCGCCCAATCGGTTGTCGCCAATGCTTCCGACCCGTGCGGATAGCGATGCGAAGACTGATTTTCCTTCGCGGGGAAGCAACGGCAGCAGGTGTTTCATCAGCAGTGCCGGACCAATGGCATTGATCGCAAACGCCTGTGTCATCTGCTTCGCGTCAAGCTGGCGCCAACTTTTCTCGGGTTGCAGCGAGGCTGCATGCAGCACACCGGTTGCGTCGATGATCAAGCGCGGATGGCCGATACCTGCCACATGGGCTGCACATGCTGCAATGCTTGCCTCGTCCAGCAGATCAAGGGGCGGCATGCTGCTGCGGCCGAGTCCGATCGTGGCGCTGAACGCGTCGTTGCGCTCGAGTTCGCGCAACAGCGCTGCACCGATCCCGCCGGAGCTGCCAATCACCAGCGCAACATCGTCGCGGGGAAATGATTTCATGCAATGCGCCGATTGCTCACGTCAGGCCGACAGCGCACGCATGCAAAAGCCGCATCACGCCGCCTTTTTGACCCAGGCGATGCACCAGCCCTTGGCATTGACCTGCTTGCCGCCCACGGCACTACATGCAGCCCATGCGTCGGTAGGCTTGCCCACGAAAAGCGTGCAATTCGCGCAGTTGCGCCCGGCCACGAAGGTGGGATATTTCTTTGCATCCACCTTGGTGGCGTCGGCCTTGTAGCCGAGCGAAATCGCCAAGGCATCCGATTCTTCGAGACGTGCTGGTTGGGCATAGGCAAAGGGGACCGCGCCCAAAAGAAGCACGGTGGCCGGGAGAGCGGTGGAAATGAACTGGCGACGAGTGGTCATGTGAAGTCCTTCGGCGAACGTTGAGGAAAAGTTGCAGGTAGAAATGATTGAACCGTTGTAAAGGTGCAAAATAGCGGATAAACTAGTTCTTGTCCATTAAATGCACCGATAAAATCAATTAAATAACAGTACAAACACGGTTCATCTCAATAAACTCGAAATAAGTGGATTGCCACCATGACCATAAAAGCCGAATCCGATATTGAGAGCGCCGTGTCCTACCGCAGTGGCGCCGCGGCGCGTTTCGCAGGCATCCCGGTGGAAACGCTGCGGGTGTGGGAGCGCCGCTATGGTGTCGTCCGCCCCCATCTCAGCCCGCGTGGCCAGCGCCTGTATTCGATTGGCGAAGTCCGGCGACTGGCGCTCATCAAGCAGTTGGTGGACACGGGACAGCCGATCGGCGCGATCGCCGGGTTGCCCACGGACGACTTGATTGCGATGCGTGAAGCGGTGCAAGCGCTTGCCGTGCCGCGTGGTCGCCCGGGGGTGGGCGCTGGTGACAGGCGTCCGGCAAGAATCGCTCTCGCCGGGCCGTCGGTCGCAACACTACGGCTCGACGAAGCCGCTACCGTCGGCAGGTTGAATGTCGTTGGTCGATACCAGAGTGCGGTTGATGCTGCGACATTGCTTGGCCGCGTCCAGGCGGATGTTGTTGTGGTCGAGTTGCCGACGCTGAACGACGAGTCCCTCGGCGCTGTTGCCCGCCTGAAGGCTGCTTGCGGCGCAGCGTGGGCCATCGTCGTGTATCGCTTTGCACCAAGTGCCGCGATTCGACGGCTACGGGACGCGGGCCACCAAGTGGTGCATGCGCCCTCGGATGCCGTCGAGATCGGAGCAATGTGCGGTGCGCTGTTGCCATCACCCCGATCGCGCTCGACCACCATGGCGCCCGACGGCGAGCCCATGGCGCCGCCGCCCCGATTCGACGACCTTGCATTGGCGGCACTCGCTGGCGCATCGAGTTCGATTTACTGCGAATGTCCGCGTCATCTGGTGGAGCTCGTGCGCAATGTGGGGAGCTTCGAGCGCTACAGCGCCGAATGCGCCAATCGCAGCCCTGCGGATGCGGCGCTGCACCACGATCTGCAAATCACCGCCGCACGCGCGCGCGCATTGCTGGAAGAAGCACTGATGCGTGTGGCCATCGCCGAAGGCCTGCCCCTGCCGCCAATCGCGGTTGCCGCCGCATGAATGCGCCTGTGGTGATGGGTACGATGCCGGCGCCGGCGCTGGCCCTCGGTGTTGGTGGCCTGGCGCCCTTTGTCGGGCTTGCACTGCTCGCCGCGCTCGAACCCACGTGGTATGCGTATTGGCTCAACGCGCTGGCTCTCTACGGTGCCGTGATCCTGTCGTTCGTGGGTGCGCTGCATTGGGGGTATGCGGTACGTCGCGATGCGCGCGGGGCCTCGGGATGGATGCAGTATGGCTGGAGCGTGCTGCCCGCTCTGGTCGCGTGGGCGTCGCTGCAACTGCCGGTATGGACCGGGTTGCGGGTGCAGGCCGCCATGTTGGTTGCGTGTTTCGTGATGGATCGAGTCCTCGCCCGAATCGACCCCGTTCCATCATGGCTGATGCAGCTGCGGGCCGCGCTGACCCTTGTGGCGACCACCGCGTTGCTGGGAGCGAGCTTTACTTGAGCGGGTTCCTGCGCCTCGCGCGAAGAGCTGAACGTCAAACGACCGCAGGAATTGGCACCGGCAAAGAAAAAGGCCCTGCATGACTGCAGGGCCTATGAATCCGCTTTGTCAGCGCGTGCCTATCGGATCGCCCGAATCGATTCCACGATCGTTTTCGCTTCCGGGCCCAGCTTCACGTAGAAGGCTTCGTACGCAGGCGCCGTGGCGGTCCTGAAAGCAGACTGGTCGGGCATGGTCACCTGCATTCCCTGCTGCTTCAGGCTTTCCAGAAGCTTCACATCCTGCTCACGAATGTAGTTGAACTGCCACAGCGTGGCTTCACGCACTGCTTCGAGGATGGACTTCTGCTGATCCGGCTTCTGCTTCTGGAAAAAGCGCTCGCTGATGACGACATAGGCGGAATTGTAAATGTGGCCGGTAATCGCCAGATGCTTCTGTGCCTCGTAGAGTTTGCCATCGTTGATGTTCTGCAATGGGTTTTCCTGCCCGTCGACCACCCCCTGCCGTAGCGCGTTGTACAACTCGGCAAATGGCATGGGTGTCGGTTGCGCGCCCAGCGCGCGAAACGTCTCGACCTGGGCCAGGTTCTCCGGCGTGCGGATCTTCAGTCCCTTGACGTCCGCCGGCGAGTTGATCGGGCGCACGTTGTTGGTGATGTTGCGAAATCCGTTCTCCACGAAACCCACCAGGCGCAAGCCCTTTGGCGGCAGCGTCGACGCAAGCTTGGTCACCACCTCGGATTCCTGCACCTTGAGGATGTGATCCCGGTCGCGGAACAGGAACGGCGCTTCCAGCAGCGCGAATTTCGGTTCGTAGATATTGAGGAGGCCGGTGACGGTCATCTCGAGCGAACCGAGCGTCAGCGCCTCCTGCATCACCCGCTCGGACCCGAGTTGCGACGAATGAAAGATCTGAACCTTGTACTCGCCCGGACGCTTTTTCTCGAGAATCTGGCCGAAGCGCTCCATGGCCTGGGTGAAACTGTGCGTCGGCCCGTGGCCGATACCGATCTTGATCGTTTCCAGTGCCCAGGCGGCCGGAGTAACGGCTACCGAAGATACGATGGCGAGAGCGAAGAACTTGCGCATAGTGATTTCCTCCTTTGGACTGACTTGTGGAGTTTCAACGAAACAGCTGATTGGGCAGCCATAACGAAAGCGACGGCACATAGGTGACGAGGACCAGCACGACTAGCAAAGGAACGAGAAACGGAAGGACCGCTCGCATCACGCCTTCGAGCGGTATACGGGCGACGTGGGCAACAACGAACAGGCTCATGCCCACCGGTGGCGTCGCCACTCCGATCATCAGGTTCAGGACAATCACCACACCGAAATGTATGGGATCAATCCCAAGCGAGGTGACAAGCGGTAGCAATATCGGCGTCATCAGGATCAGGATTGCGCCCGATTCGACGAGGCACCCGAGGACCAGCAAACCCGCATTGATCATCAGCAAGATCACCCAGGGCTCCGTCGAAACGGCTTTCAGGGCAGCAACGAATGTGGTGCCCGCGCCCTCTACCGCCATGAGCCACGATACGGACGACACCGTGGCAATCATGAACAGCACGATGGAAGAGGTCACCATCGATTCGAGAAGAATCCCCGGGAGATCCTTCCAGCGGATCACTCGATACGCGAACATGCTGATGACGAATGCGTAGACGACGGCAACGGCGGCGGCTTCGGTCGGCGTGAACACCCCGCCGAGAATGCCGCCGACGATCACGACCGGGGTCAGCAGCGCCAGAATCGATTCGCGGAAGCTCTTGGCGACTTCCACGAGCGTGGCCCGGCGGTCGCGCGGATAGCCGTTGCGCCGGCTGGTCGCGGCGATGAACGTGGCCATCGCCAAGCCGATCGCGATACCGGGGAGAATGCCAGCCGCGAACAGTTTACCCACGGACACTTCCGCCATCGCGCCGTAGATGACGAATGGAATCGATGGCGGAATGATCGGCCCGATCACCGATGCAGCAGCGCTCAGGCCCGCAGCCATCTCGGCCCGGTAACCCTGCTCGCGCATCGCCCGGATCATGACGTTGCCGAGTCCGCCGGCATCGGCAACCGCGGAGCCCGAAATGCCAGAGAACACCATGTTGGCACCGACATTGGCCTGGGCGAGGCCACCAGGGAAGTGCCCGACCAGTCGGCGGACGAAAAGGAAGAGGCGATCCGTGATGCCGCCGGCGTTCATAAGGTTCGCCGTAAGAATGTACAGGGGGATGGCCGACAGGACGAAGGAGTCCATGCCCGCGATCATTCGCTGGAATACCGTCGACAGTGGAAACGGGCTCAACCACGCCATGACTGCGGCGGAGGCCAGGCCCAGGCCGATCGCCATGGGCACCGACAGCGCCACCAGCGCGAAGAAGATCAGCGCGACGGCAATGGTCATCATGGCTCCGCAACGTCCTGCGGCGCCAATGCGTGACTGACGCCGTGCAACGCGATCAGCACGCCGGCCACTGCCAGCGGTAGGTAGAGCCATGCCTGCGACCACCCGAGCGTGGGAAAGGTCGTGGGCCAAACCCGGACAGACAGCTCGATGCCATACACCGCCATGAGTCCGCCGAAGGCCGCGCAGAGGAGGTGCACCACGATCACGACGCCCCGACGCCACGACGGAGGCATCCGGTCGCGCAGATTGAAAATCGCGACATGCGCGTGCCGATAAATGCCGATCGCGCTCGCCAGGCACATGGCCCAGACGAAGGCGAGGCGCGAGAGTTCGACGGATTCGACGATCGGGTAGTGGAACACGAATCGCGTCAGCACCGAACTGAAGATGATGGCGACGAAGGCGACGGTCAGGGGCAGCAATGCGAGCTCGGTGACGCGATTGGCCTTGGCTGAGAGACCGTGGATAGAAACCGCCGCCGCATCGAGGACATTCATGCTGCCACCTGCGGCGATGGCCCGCGCCGGGCGATCTCGCGAATCACCGCGGAGTGATCCAGTTCGCCGTCGCCGTTTTGCACCATCTCGGCAAAGAGGTGGCGCGCGGCATCCAGCAACGGTAGCTGCAGACCCAGTGAATCGGCGAGCGCATGGGCTGTGACCAGATCCTTCAACTGGAAGGTGGCAGTGCCACCCGGTACGAAGTCGCCCTCCACCATGCGCACGCCGTGTTGCCGCAACACCGCGGAATCGGCGAAGCCACCCTCGATGGCGGCCCGCACCGCAGCCGGATCGGCGCCGCCGGCGCGCGCAAAGTGCAGCGCTTCGGCCACGGCCGCCACCGTGACACCGACGATGATCTGGTTGGCGAGCTTGGCCAGTTGACCGGCGCCGACATCGCCGATGCGGGTGGCTCGCCCAAGGGCCGCGAACATCGGTGCGGCTCGCGCGACTGCCGCGGGCGTCCCTCCCGCCATGATGGCAAGGCTTGCCGCCCGCGCTCCGCGCTCGCCGCCTGACACCGGGGCATCCACGTACTGCACTCGCCGCCGTGCCAGATAGGCCGCCTGGCGCCGGCACGTTTCGACGGGGATCGAACTCATGACGATCAGCAGCGAGCCCGCGACCAACGTATCGGCCGGAACGACACCGGTTGCATCCGGCTGGAACAACACCTCATCGACAACCGGGCCCGTGCTAAGCATCACGATCGCACATTGTGCGTCACGCAAGGCCTGCGTCGGCGTCGCGGCCGCGCGCATCCCCGGCGCGGCGAGCCGGGACGCACGCGCGGGTGTGCGGTTCCATGCGACGACGTCAAAGCCCGCCCGCACTAGATTGCACGCCATCGGTCCGCCCATGGTCCCGGTACCAAGGAAGGCGATTGTCTGCGCAGAAGGCGTCATGGGCTGGTCCAGCGTGGCATTGCCATCTCGTCTGCTAGATCGAAAGCGGAAGCACAACCATCGGGTCGGGACCAGCACGGGTGGCGATCGTCCGCTCGACCGTGCCGCGGTCAAGATCGACGACGCACAAGCCGCTCGGCAACATGCCCGCCAATGCCCTGCCACTGGGCTCGTGGAATCCCACTGACACCGGTTTGGCGGGGACCGCGATGTGCCGGATGACCTCGCGCCGGCCGGCATCAACCACGATCACTGACTGATCGTGATAGCAGGCGACCACGAACTTTCCGTCACCGCGGCGGACGATACGGACGGGCCCCGCCGGTGTTGCGATCCGCGCGACAACTTCGAAGGTGCGCAGGTTGATCACTGCGATGTCGGCGGATTCGCGATTGCACACCAGCAGGTGTTCCTCGGTCGCATCGAAAGCCGATCCTTCCGGTCGGCTGCCGACGGCAATGTTGTCCGCGGCCTCCTCAGCGGTCCGGAGCGACAGCCGCGAAACCGATCCGCTGAACATGTTGCTGCAGAACGCCCAACCACCATCCTGTGTCACTGCCACGATGTGCGAACCGGAACCGCCGGTAGGAAGATCACGCACGATCGCACCAGTGGCAGGATCCGGAATCACCAAAAGCCGGCTCGAACCTTCGCTCAAAACGTAGAGACTGCCTGCCGCGTCGAGGGCGATTCCATGGGGACGGCGCCAGCCATTGCAGGACAGGGTCCGTGCCAGCGTGGCGTTGGGCAGGTCCACCACCGAGACCTCATCTCCACCGGGACCCTGGTCTTCCGCGAGCTTCAATCCGAAGTGACAGCTATACGCGAAGCGGCGGTCGGCGCTGACGACGAATTCATGCGGATAGGCAGGTACCGCCACTCGGCGCAGCTCGACGCCCGTGAGGAAATCGTAGTAGCCAAGCGAATGGTCGTCCTTCTGGACGACAACGATGACGTCGCGCATTTCCACTGCTCCTCCGTCCACATCCAAGGTGCGGTTTGCATTGCCATGCGTCGCATTTACTGCGACGACGAAGCGCAAGGTAACAAATGAAAATATTTCGTACAATTGACTGTTTTTCCACTTATTATGAAAATCCTTTCAGTAATGTGGGATGCCTAACGTGCGCCAATTGCCACCCCTGCGTGCCCTTCTGGCGTTCGAGACGACGGCCCGCCATCTATCGGTCGCGCGCGCAGCGGACGAACTCCATCTGTCGCCGTCAGCGGTCAGTCACCAGTTGCGCAGCATCGAGAGCTATCTCGGAGTTCGGTTATTCCATCGCACCACGCGCGCCATGCGCTTGACGGATGCGGGATATAGCTACCTCCAGCTCGTGGCCGGAGGCCTGGACAGAATCGCCACCGCGACACAGGAAGTTGTTGACGCTGGTTTTACGGACGTGCTGACCGTGCAATGCCCTCCGAGTTTTGCCCCCGCCTGGCTGGTGCCACGACTGGCCGGCTTTCTTGCCGCCCATCCGGGCATCGACCTGCGCGTACGTGCCACTCCCGATCCGGTGGACCTGTTCCGCAGTACCGTCGATGTGGAGATCCGATACGGGCTGGGCGACACCCACGGACTGATCGTCGCACCGTTGCTGCAGGAAGCGATCGTGCCGATTGCCAGCCCGCACGTCGCACGTCGCCTACGCGGCAAGTCAGTGCGCGAAGCCTTGGCGAATACTCCTCTCATCCACTCGGAGCGCAGTCCGGTGTCCTGGGCGGCTTGGCTGCGCTCGCATCAAATTGTCGGCTTGAACCTGGCCCGAGGCTTGCGATTCGACCGGGCCTATCTTTCCATCCAGGCTGCCATCGATAGCTTGGGGATTGCCCTTGAAAGCACAGTGTTCGCCGCGCGTGATATCGATTCAGGGAGCGTGGTTCGACTATTCAAAGCATTGCCCGCGCCGTCCAGAACTGCGCACTTCATGGTGGTCTCTGCCGCCAACGCCGGATTGCCCAAGGTACGCAAGTTCCGGGACTGGATTCTTGACGCGTGCGCGGGCGGGTAGCGTTGACATCCTCGATCAACTAGCAACGTTTCACCACCAGCGGCGCGAGTCGGGCAAGGTCGGGCTCGACGCCAAGCCCCGGCGCGTCCAGCAACGTGACCCAGCCATCGTCGATGGCGAACGGAAACACCTCTTCGCGCAGCGGATTGGGATTGGCGTCGACCTCCGCATAGCCGTGGTCGGCCGACGCTGCAGCGAGCGTGTGCATCGAGGCCGCGAGACCCACGCCGCCGGCCAGCCAGTGCGGGCAGTACGCGACCGCGCGCGTCGCCGCGTGGCGAGCCACGTCGAGGCCGCCGGCCACGCCGCCCCACTTGCCGACGTCGGGCTGTACAAACCCGAGATAGCCGGCGTCGATCGCCTCGACGAACGCCGTGCGGCCGCGCAGGTTCTCGCCCGCCGCGAGCGGTATCACGCTCGCCGCCGCCAGCGCACGCCACGCCGCATGCGGCTCATCGGCGGCGAGCGGTTCTTCGATCCAGACCGGTCGCCAGGGCGCGAGCTCAGCGATGCGGGTGGCCGCGTCGGTGGGCGACCACGCTTGGTTGGCGTCACACATGATCGTGGCATCCACGCCGAGCGCGGCGCGCATCGCGGCAAGGTTTGCGATGTCACGTGCGGCACCGAAGCCGACCTTGAGCTTGAAGGCGCGATAGCCTTCGCCGCGCTTGGCGAGCGCGGTCGCCTCGACATCGTCCGGGCCGATACCGCTCGCGTAAACGCGCACGCGGGCACTCGCTCCACCTAGGTACTTCCACAACGGGACCCCCACGCGGCGCGCGGCCATGTCGTGCAGCGCCTGGTCCACCGCCCCCGTGATCTGCGCGAACGGCCCGGGTTCGCCGCATTGCAGCGCAATGCGCCGCGTGCGCTGCTCGAGCAGCGCGCGCACAGGCGCCGGATCGGCCGCGGCAACGCCTTCGAGCAATGGCGCGAACAGGCTGTCGACGAGGCGAGCCCGATGCTCGGCCCCCACCTGCGGAAAATTGCTGAATACTTCACCCCAGCCCCACGCGCCGTCGCTCGCCGCGATGCGCAGGAACACGGACGGACGGTTGGTCATCGCGCCGAAGGCGTTGGCGACCGGCTGCGCAATGGGTGCGCGCAGCACCCAGCACTCGACTCTTTCAATCTGTGGCGTCATGACGATCCGGATGGTGGTTCGACCCCGTGCAGTCTAAACTGCGGGAAACAAGCCCAAAGAGGAACGCATGCCGACACCGCACCCATCACCGCACGCTGGATTCGTACGCTGATCGGTCTCGCCGCTCTGGCGGGCGGGCAAGCTCCGCCCACCTGCGGTGGCCACAACCAAGCGCTCGCCCAACACGCCGGATCTGCCGGCGGTGCGCGAGAAACTCGTGGGCGGCGGTCTCGAGCCGGTGGGTGGGACGCCGGCCGAATTCGGACGCTTCATCGGCAGCGAGATCACAAAGTGGACCAAGATCGCGCCGCCCATCGCGGCCAAAAAAATGCCCGCCGGGAGGACATGAGCGGGCAAGGGGGACCGGCTGGAGACTTGACCCCCTCCAGGGGGCCGGACGAGATGCGCCGTCCGGTGCGGGTGGGGGGTCAGACCACCGAGCGCGCCGCGTTGACCCGTTCGACCAGTTCCTGCAGCGCCGCCTGCTGCGCGTTGGCATCGTCGTCGCGAAGGGGGGCCGCCGCGACCGGTCGCCCGGTGTTTCCGGCAAGCCAGAACTGGGAGAACTCGGGTGCGAACACGTCCATGACCTTTCCTTGAGGGATGCAGGCACGACTGCCTGTACATCAC
>Ga0163150_10008382_pt1 | contig 11805 bp, 6 predicted proteins | sample OliLakLV19P2IB_FD_148628 | JGI IMG/M metagenome (GOLD analysis project Ga0163150, IMG submission 148628) | Freshwater microbial mat bacterial communities from Lake Vanda, McMurdo Dry Valleys, Antarctica - Oligotrophic Lake LV.19.P2.IB | ecosystem: Environmental > Aquatic > Freshwater > Lake >...
CCATCACGATTAACGGCAGCGGTTTCGTCGCGGGCTGCACGGTGACCCTGAAGGACCTGACCAATGGTGGCACCTTCCCGATGGCGACGACCTTCGTGAACGCCAACCAAATCAAGGTGACTGCCAACTTCACCAACGCGACCGCCACGTGGTCGGCACAGGTAACCTCGCCAGCCACGTCCAACACGGTGCAGTTCCAAGTGCGGGCGGCGGTGAGCGCCCCGGTGATCAGCAGCGTGTCGCCCGCCGCGATGGCGGCCGCCGATGCCAACCAGACGCTCACCCTCACCGGCAGCAATTTTGTCAGCGGCGCCACGCTGAGCTTTGTCACGCCCGGCGGCCTCACGATTGCGAACACCGCCAGCAAGCTCGCTTTCGTTTCCGCCACCCAGCTCACCTACCAGTTCAACAACGGCAGCGACGCCGGAATCTGGACCGTCAAGGTCATCAACCCCGGCGCCCAGGCCTCCGGCACCGCGAGCTTCACCGTGACCGCGCCGAGTCTGAACCCTGCTGACGACTATCCTCATTCGCGCGAAGACTTCACTAAGCCGGACCCCTGGCTGTTCTTTTATCGCGAATGCACTTCCTACGTGGCTTGGAAAATCAACAAGTCCGCTGGCGTCGTCGTCGAACCTTGGCTATTTTACAATTACATGAGGCCCGAGGTAAGCCAAGCCCGCGGCCGGTGGAGCGATGCGGAGAACTGGGATGATCGCGCGGTGGCGCTTGGCTTTGAAGTCGATTCCAAACCTGCGGTTGGCGCTGTCGCACAGTGGAATCCAGGTGAGCAAGGCTACGGAGTAGGGCATGTGGCCTATGTCGAGGCGGTGAATGCCAACGGTTCCGTAAACATCTCGGAATACAATTTCCGCAGCGATCACGCGTTTGGCACCCGGCAGAACGTCAATCCTCCGCGATTCTTGCACATCGTGGTTCGTGGCTCGGACACACAAGGACCCACGCTGGTTATTGCGCCTGTGGCGAACACGGTGCTCAACGCGAACCTGACGATTACCGGCACCGCAAGCGATGGTGGCCGCAGCGACAATGGGATCGCGTCAGTGACGGTCAATGGCACGCGGGCCAGCGGAGACACCACCACCGGCGCGGGCACCGCCAACTGGACTCGCACCGTCAGCCTCAGTCCCGGCCTAAATTCCATCGCAGTGGTCGCGAAGGACAACAGCGCGAACCGGAACACCGCGACGCAGACGCTTACGGTCACCTACACGCCATCGCCGTCGCCGATTTTCCTGACCGCCTACAATGAAAACGGAGTGGCTGGGCAACCCGTCACGCTGAGGGCTATGTTTGAGGTGGATAACTTGCTTGGGTTTCGGGATTCGATTGGCGATCTGCCGGTGGAGATCTGGGTGGACGGGGTGAAGGCCGGGACCGCCACATCCACATCGAGCGGAACCAACGTGAGCTTCAACTACCCGATTCCGGCCAATCCCGGGAAGCCGTCGTTTTCCTGGTATGCTAAATTTGCGGGCAATTCGAGCTACGCCGCCCAGCAGTCGGCGACCAAGAGCATCGCCATTACGACGCAACCGGACCCACTCGCCGCAACTCTCGCCCTCACTCTTCCCGGTCAGGTGATGGCCGGCCAGCCGCTCGCGATTTCGTGGCGCGTGCGCAACACCGGCTCGGCGGCGCGCAGCTTCCAAGTCAGCGCCGAAATCCGGCAGGGCAGTTCCGTGGTCCAACCGCTCGAGAGTCGCACGACGGCATCGCTCGCTCCCAACGCGGAAGACACCGTCAGCTTCAACTACGACACGCCCGCGACGCTCGCGGCTGGCGCCTACACGGCACGCGTGGCGGTCTGGTCAGGCGCGCCGGGCGCGACCGATTCCACCCAACTCGCTGGGCAGAACGCCGACTTCAGGGTGACGGTGCCGAGTGCGCCCTCAGCAAGGCCTGATCCGAGCATTGCCCCCGGGATTCGATTCTCCCTGCCTATAGCAAGCGACAGTCTCAGGCATTACTACTTTGATCGCAATTCGGCGGCTGGTGCCGTGCTTGCATGGAATGGCAAGATTACCGATGGCGTCGCCGATGGTGCGTATGACGGGCACCGCGGCACCGACTTCAGCGGCCTGCCGAGAAACACAGACGTGCTCGCTGTAGCCGATGGCACGTTGATGGAAAAAGAAGATGGCCAGCCAGACGGTAATCTCGCCGAGACGATCAAACCGAACGGAAATTTCGTCCGCATCAACCACGGCAACGACAGCACTGGGGCGCCGATCATGACGGTCTATCTGCACCTGACGAAGGACAGCGTAACGACCAAGGCTGTGAACACGGTCATCAAGGCGGGAGATCGAATTGGCGGAATCGGCATGTCCGGTCAGGCGGATGGTCTGCACCTACATTTCGAGGCACAGCGCGGCGCGAATCGCTTGCCGTTCGATCCTTATTCCGCGGCTGGCGAAACGAGCTGGTGGAAGTCGTCTGGCACGAATGTTGACCATCTGGGAGCAGACTGGATGGCAGCAGGGGCCGGTCATTTTACTTCAGGCTTTGCATCAGCCCCCGATCTGATCGGCTCGCTATCTCGCACCAAAAGCGACGTGACAGCCATTGTTATTCATACCACGGAAGACGGAAGCTATGGCGCGGCGATAAAGGAGTTTCAAAATTTCACAGGAGAAACGAGCGCACACTACCTCGTGCAACGCAATGGGAGCGTGGTACAATTTGTCAGGGAAAAAGATATTGCGCATCATGCCGCAACCCCGGGAATCAGCGCCAGTTGGATTTGGAACAAGCACACCATCGGAATTGAGGTGGAACGGCTGGCAAACTCTACCGAGGGAATCGCAGATGTTCAGTATCGCACGGTCAAGAATCTGATTGATTCGATTCGGACACGATTCGATGTCCCTCTGGTATTTCCCACCGTCACTGCGCGCAGTTCTCCGACCGTCCTCGTCAGCGGCATCGTGGCACACGGCAAACCCGTGCAGAACGACATGGTGAACGGAGATCCAGTGAAATGGGATTGGGCTTTCTTCAAATCGATTTTTACCTCGGTGGCGCAGTCGCCTACAGTGACTTCATCATTCGTCAACGGGACAGCTACGAGTGTCATGCTCGGCGGGTCTGCGGCATTTTCGGTATCTGCCATAGGTTCAGGCCCGCTCAACTATGAATGGCAACGAAAGCCCGTTGGCGGTTCTACATGGCAGCCGGTAGACAACGATGCTGCCTATTCCGGCGCCGCAACCGCGATCCTCACGGTGCGAGTCGTCGTCGCCGAAATGAATGGCGACCAATTCCGCTGCATCGTCCGAAACAGCTTCGGCGCGAGCGAACCGTCTGTGCCCGCCACGTTGGCTGTGACTGGCCGCAGCTATGCCGGTAGCTATTTTGGCACGTTCGGCAGCGATGGCGGCACGTTTGCGGTTTACGTGCGTGCTGACAATAGCGGCAGTTTCCTCGGCTACGCTCGCGGCGCGCAGGTCGCGTTTGTGACACAGAATCTCACGGTCGATGACGCCGGTCGCTTTCGTTTTTCCACCACCGCATCCCCGGGCGTCACGGCGTCCTCAGGAGAGTCGCCCCCAAGGGCCGCAGCGGTGGCGGAATATTTTGTCGACTGCGTCATCGGCGCCACGGGCTCTCTTTCCGGCACGATCTCCGGGCTGAACCTCTCTCTTTCCGGCGCGCGATCGGCCGCGAGTGGTTCGACGCAAACGCTGGCGGGTTTCTATCGGGCGAGTGCGCCCAACACGGCCGCGACCACCTACGGTATCGTCAGCCCCACGGGGCAGGCCTACGTCTTGAACGTCACGCCGCAGTCGGCGGATGGCGGCACCGGCACGGCCGATGCCAGCGGGAGGATCATGGTCAGCACCGCGGGCAACACCCAGATCGTGGCAACGGTGCAGCCCCAGTCGGCCACGATCACGGCCAGCGTGACGAGTCCGGGGTCGCCCATGGCGACCTATATCGGCGGCAGCGATCGCCGCATCGCGGCGGAGCGATTGGTCAACATCTCGGCGCGCGCCACCAACTCGAGCACGAGCGCCGACCCGATGATTGCCGGCTTTGTCGTCTCGGGCACCTCGCCCAAGCAGGTGCTCGTGCGCGGCATCGGCCCGGCGCTCCGGGAATTCGGGGTGGGCAATGCGCTCTCGGCCGCGAAGCTCGAACTCTTCCGCGGGCCGGATTCCATCGCCAGCAACGCGGGTTGGAGCGTAGCCCCGAATGCCCCGGCCATCGCCACGGTCTCGGCGCGGGTGGGCGCCTTTCCGTTGCCGGCCGGCGGGCGCGACGCCGCGCTCCTCATGACGCTGCCCCCCGGAGCCTACACGACGATGCTGACCGGGACGGGCAACACGGGTGGCGTGAGTCTCATCGAGATTTACGATGCGGCGGAAAACATCGCGGCGGGCGAACGCGCGATGATCAATATCTCGACCCGCGCCCGGGTGGGCACCGGCCAGGACATCCTCATCGCGGGGCTTGTCATCTCGGGCGAGATCCCGAAGCGGGTGCTGGTGCGCGGCATCGGGTCGGCGCTCGCGGGCTTTGGCGTCCCCGGGGTGTTGGTCGATCCGCAGTTGAAGATTTTCCAAGGTAACACGATCGTCGCGGCAAACGATAATTGGAGTTCGGACCCCGCGGCTTCGAGCGCGGCGCAGGCGGCAAGTGCCAGCGGCGCGTTTCCGCTCGCTCCCGGCAGCCGCGACGCAGCGTTGCTGCTCAATTTGGCGCCAGGAGCATACACGGTGCAAATCTCCGGAGTTGGCGGCGGCACCGGCAACGCCCTGGTGGAAATCTACGAGGTGCCTTGACCCCGTTTTCGACTTCCGTGCGCGGAAGCGAGCGTGGCGCGGAGGGTCGGCAAACGCCGGCCCTCCGTTTTTTTATCCACCCGTTTCGCGGTCCGCCGCGCGAGCCCGTGTTCCCTCCCTTAGGTGAATCTACGGGAGGCTCCCCGATTATTTTTTCCGACGGCTCGTGGCATCATGGCGACGTCATCCAGCACATCACTCCCATGAAAAAATTCCTACTCACCCTGATTGTATCCGCGGCCTGCGCCGCGTTGTTCGCCGGCGATAAGAAGCCGCTCACCAATGCCGACGTGGTCAAGATGGTCCGGGCCGAGCTGCCCGAGTCCACGATCATCATTGCGATTCAAAACAGCCCCACGGCCTTCGACTCCGCGCCCGAGGCCCTGATCGAGCTCAAGACCTCCGGCGTCGGCGCCAAGGTGATCGAGGAAATGCTGGCCCCTCGCGACCGTGCGCTTCAGGCGCCGGCGATGCCTGCGCCTCAAGCTGCGCCGGCCAAGACGCCCGCGCCCCCGCCGGCTCCGGTTGGGCCGGTCGGATTCGCGTCGCTCTGGGGCACCAAGCAGACGCGCGTCGAGGCGGATCGGGTCTTCCTGCTGGAGGGCGACAAGTCGCTCGAGTTGAAGTTCACCAAGCCCAATACGCGCACGCGCGTGCTCTACGCCCGGCAGACTTTCGCCGTGCTCGCGGGCACCTCGTCCCGCATCCGCACGGGCAACCGCACACCGGCGTTCGAGATGATTTTTCCCAACAATGTCGAGCCCACGAGTGTCGTCGCCCTGGCGATGCTGGGTGTGCGAGGCAACGGCACCCGTGAAATCCTCATCTCCAGCGGTTGGATCAGCATGACCGACGGCTTGCCTGGAGACCGGAACGTGAAGCTGTCCTACGAGAAGAAAACCGATCAATCGGCCGCTCCGGAAGGCTACGAAATCTACCAGGTTCGCCCGGAGCAGCCACTGAAGGCGGGAGAGTATGCCTTTATGGTGAGTAAGCCCTCGGTCGGCGATTTCGGCCACATGGCGGGAGCGGGCGCAAGCTTCTACTTTTATGAACTCGGCGTGAACTAGGACCGCCCCGCACGTCTGCAAAAACCCATTCTGTCCAGTAACAACAAACAACAAAACCAATCCATACCATGAATGCTTCAACCTCCCTCCTCAGCGCACAGCCCAGCCTCGATGCCCGGGCCATGATGCGCTTCGAAACCGAAAAGAAATCGGACGGCGTCGCCCTGTTCCTCTGCTGGGTTCTCGGCCTATTCGGCGCCCACCGGTTCTATCTCGGCCGGTCGCATGCCGTCACCATGCTCGTCATCAGCCTCGTTTCGCTGCCGCTTTGTTTTCTTCTGATCGGCTTCGCCGGTTTGGCGGCGGTCGGGATCTGGTCGTTCGTCGATCTGTTATCCGTCTCCCGGTGGGCCAGGGAACACAACGCGGTCGTGTTGGCCAGAATCGGTTCCGGCCAAGCCTGAGCCGGACTGCATCACGCGAAGCGCCTGAGGTGGATCCATGCCGGGCCGTCCAGCCGGATGGGTCCACCTCGGGCTCCCGCCGAACCCCGCGAACGAATCGCACCCGCAAAATCCGAATCCGCGCGTCACGAAATCTTCAACCCCATCAATCCCATGGCCTACATTTTCTGGTTTCTCGTCGTCCCCATCGGGACATTCCTCTTTTTTTTCCTGAAGTCCTACAATCTGCTTCAGCGCTCTTCGCAGCAGGTGAAGGAGGGCGCTTCCAATATCAAAGTCATGCTTCGCAAGAAGCTCGAGCTGACCCAGCAGCTCATGGACGTCTGCAAAGGCTACGCCGAACACGAGCAGTTCGTGAACCTGAAGGTCTCGGCCGACATGGCTGATTCTTTCAAGGACCTCGGTTCGGCCAACGCTCGGGCCGAGCAGGCGATGACTTTCATGGCGCAGCTCGCGAGCCGTTTCCCCAATCTCAAGGCCGACCAACAATTCCTCACGCTCAGCGCGCAGCTGACCGATCTCGGCGGCGAACTCCAGGGCAAACGCGAGGCCTTCAACCGGTCGGTTCGCGACTACAACGCGGAGCGCTCGAGCATCCCCACCGTTTTCGTGGCGCGAGCCCTGGCCTTTCCCGAAGCGTCCTTTCTCAACTTCGACGACGAGGCCTCCATGGACATCCTGCAAACGTTTCAAACGGACGATGGCGCGAAGCTCGAGGCCTTGATCGGCAGTGTCGGCAGTAAGATTGGTGGTGCCAGCGTTGCTTTTGCCAATCGAGCGAGGGAGGCAACGTCCGCGGCCGTCGAAATTGGCCGGGAAAAATTTGCCAAGACCAAGTATCGCTACAGCGCGGGCGGGAAGCCCAGCGTGCCGGTGAGCCGTAAGGAACTCGACCGGTTGGCGGAGGCCGGCGCAATCACGGAGCGGACCTACGTTTTCGAGGATGGCGGAGCGAAATGGATTTCTTTCGGCGAGCTCGTCGCCCAAGGCACCCTTCCGGCCGCGCCGAATGCGAGCGTGCCTCCGCCGCCCGACGCCTGATTCCGGTTTGCCGAAAACCCGAAACTCCTTCGGGCGGAAAAACCGGCAGGGTGGATGGTGTGTCCGGCGAATCCCGCCTTTTCCTGAAAACAAATTTCAACCCACCGAACTTTTCGCACCGAGGGAGGTCCATCGTCCTACAAATGGTTCCTACTCACGTCAGCGACTTGGTCGCCTTCTTGGGTGCGGCAGAAAAATGGATTGGGAGCGAGCTTGAGCTCTCCCAGTTGCAGAGCGGAGACCGCCTTCTGGTGCGCACGCGGAATACGAATTACCTGCTTGCGATGACCGGGCCTCATGCGGCCCTGCTGACTTCGGATCGCACGGACCGACCGAGCGGGCCGGTGCGGATTCGAGGCTGCGTGTTCAGCCAGTCGGGCAGCATCAAGCCGGATTATCTTTTTTGCGGCGGCGGCTTGGAAATCATGGCCGAGGATGGCCGGCTGACCCACACCACCTCCGCAATCGAAGCCATCCAGCTCGTCAGGAACTCCACGCAACGTCGGGCATCCTGAGCGGGGGCATTTCCGCGCGGGTGCCGTGGGTGAGCGGCCGGCCGGTCGAAGCGGTGAGATGCCGGCTTGCTTCCGCGGCATCGGCCGGGGCATTCTGCGGAGGTTGGCGCCGGTCGCCTTACCCCGCAAAATGGACGACGAAAATGCTATCGGCCCGAAGCGCCCCGAGGAATTCGACACGGTGCGCACGGACAAACCGGAGCTGGTTTTCAACCGCTACCAACTGCTGAACGAACTGGGGAAGGGCGGGACGGGTGTCGTGTGGCTCGCGCGCGATTTGGAATTGAACTCGAACGTCGCGTTGAAACTCCTGCGCGAAGACGTGACTTTCGAGGGGGACGCGCTCCGTGAACTCAAGGGCGAGGTCATTCTCAACCGCGATCTGGCCCATCCCCATATCGTCAAGACCTACAACTTCGAGACCGACGGACGGAAGGCGGCCATCGCGATGGAGCATGTGAGCGGTGAGAATCTGCAGAGCCTGAAGGCGAAGCAGCCGGGTAAATGCTTCGACGTGGAGGATATTTCCCGATGGATGCGGATGTTGTGCGAGGCGATGGACTACGCGCACCGGCAGCATGTCGTGCATCGCGACATCAAGCCGTCGAACCTGATGATCAACCGGCATGGCGATCTCAAGGTGGGGGATTTCGGCATCGGCCGGACCGTGGCCGAGACTGTGAATCGGCTGACCAAACACGCGGCGGGAACCCCGCCCTACATGAGCCCGCAGCAGACCATGGGCGAGAAGGCCATGCCTTCCGATGACATCTACAGCATCGGCGCGACCATCTACGATCTTGTGACCGGTTTGCCGCCTTTTTTCCGGGGTGCCATTCACGAGCAAGCCCTGGCCAAGGTTCCTCCGAGCATGGCGCAACGCCGCAGCGAGCTAGGCCGGGAGGGAAAACCGATCCCGCCCCAGTGGGAAAAAACCGTGGCGGCGTGCCTCGCCAAGCAGCCGGCGGCTCGACCGCCCACCGCAAAAACGCTGCATGAAATGCTGGAAGGCAGCGGCGGATTATCCGTCTTGGCCGCCTATCCGGTCGCGCGAAAAGAAACAAAATGGTATTCTTGGGTGATGGTTGGTTTCGCGGTCACAGCCATTTCCGTCGCGTTCGTTTGCTGGCTCGATCCGCGACAGGCCGCGCGCTTGCGCAGCGCATTTGCCCCGTTGAAGGCATGGGCGGAATCGAAATTGGCCCGCGAATCCGCGCCTCCTGCCCCAGTGGCAGTGCCGGAGCTTCCGCCCAAGCTCGACCCGCTCGAGCCGCCGGCCCGAAATCCGGTCAATCCCGATCCGCTTGATGCCAAACTGGAATCGCTGGTCGCGGCGGGCGATGTTTCCCGTCCCGAAGTGGAATGGATGCAGGCCACCTTGAAAGGCGGAAGAGGCGGCGCGGAAAAATCCCTCGTTGCGCGGCTGCTTGAGTCGAAATCGGTCACGCTCGGGGAGTGGCGGGCAAGGACGAGCTACGATTATTCACTCCGGGAGGATGTGCCCGTCGAGGGTGCCAGACTTCCTCCGGCATTCGACCTGTCGTTGAACGAATGGACCAGAACGCGGATGATTCGAATCGACGCCGGCAGTTTTCTTCGTGGCTCGCCCAAGGAAGAGCCGGGCCGCCGCGCCAACGAACCCCTTCCGGAACAGGTGACAATAGCGCAGCCCTTTTTCATCGGGGTATTTGAGGTGACCCAAGCGGAATACAACGCGCTGATGGCGCGCGATCCCAGTTTTTGGCGCGGAAATCCCACCTGGCCGATCGAACAAGTGGACTGGCAGTCCGTCGCCGGCCCGAATGGTTTTGTCGCCAGACTGAATCGCTTGCTCGCGAAAAAATATGGCGGGATGCTTTTCGCCGATCTGCCGACCGAGGACGAATGGGAGTATGCCTGCCGGGCGGGAACGCGCTCGGCGTTCAATAGCGGTGCTGGCCTTTCCAATCTTGAAAAGGACCGCGGACTCGATCCCTGGGCAAACTACAATCAGGCGGCCGGCGGCACGCCGCGGCCCGTTGGATCATTTCAGCCCAATGCCTGGGGCTTGTTCGACATGCATGGAAATGTCGCGGAGTGGTGCAAGAATCGTTTTCAGCGCGGCGGTTCATGGCAGTCGACGGCGGCGAACTGCCGAGCGGCATGGAGAACGCAGCTCAGTGCCAATGCCGCGCCGTCAAACCAAGTTGGGTTTCGCTTGGTGGTTCGGCACCAAGTGCCGCCCAAACTAAACTGAGATGGGTCTGATTTTTCGCACGGCTTTGCTGTAGGGCGTGGCCCGTTGTTTTCATCGCACCGCCTTTGGTAGATTCTGTCAGCGCAGGTAGCATTACTTAGTCAGGGTCTGGGCAGCTTGTGCGACCGGGGCGGCGGCGTAGCGTCGAGGCCGTGAGTGCCTTCGTACACCCCGCGCAGAGGTGGCGTCGGAAATTTCGTAGTTATCTGGCAAACGCGGAATGCGGCCGAACGCTATGAGGTCTGCCTGCTGCCTGTTGCGTGGCGGCCTCCACCTATTCGCCTGATTACATAGACGGGTAGTCGAGTTCTCTCAGCGGCGCGCGAGCCAACATACGGCGTCCCGAACAGAAGCAGGGCTGCCGAGGGGAGCAAGTTGCAACACGCAACAGGTTGACCCTTTCTATACTGCCCCCATCGGGTCGAACGTAAACTGATCAACCTGGGTTTCTCGTATCAGATTCGTCCGGCGGTTACGGTAACGCTCGATATTGATAATTTGACCAACGTCCCGCAACTCCGGTACCGGGGGATTCCGGACCAGGTCGAGTATTTTAACTACCCAGGCACGACGATAACGGTGGGTATCACGGGCCGCGTCTAAACGGTCTTTTCCTCTGACTCCTTCGCACTGACTCGCACGGCGCGAAGGAGTGTTTGGTGGGGGAGTTTTAATGTGAGACAGGCATTCCTGCCTGTGGGTCGCGTCCGAGACGTCAACATCGATATGGCCGTCTGACTCACCGGGTTCGCATAATTTGCTCGATCATCCGGCCTGTGGCCGTAAATGGTTCCTGACCCCGCCGTGTCGTATCAAGACCCAGAGCAAGCTCGCTGGTTTTCTGAACAGGTGCAGCCGCACGACGCGATGTTGCGTGCCTGGTTGCACAGCCGATTCCCGGGCGAACGGGATATCGACGACATTATCCAGGAAACGTACCTGCGGATCCTGCGGGCTCGCGCGACGAAGAGCCTCTCGTCGGCAAAGGCATTTATTTTTGCGACCGCCCGCAATCTGGCGGTCGATCGTCTGCGTCGGAGGAAGTTCTTACGCACGGAACCGTTAGTGGATAATGAGGTGTTATCCGTCTTGGAAGAGGGCGACGGCATTCCTGCCGCGATTGCCCATAACCAGGAACTCGAACTTTTGACCGAGGCGATTCAAAGTCTCCCCGACCGCTGTCGACAGATCTTCACGTTGCGGAAGGTCTATGGATTGTCGCAGAAGAAGATCGCCGAGCAGCTGGGCCTTTCGGAAAACACGGTGTCGGCCCAGCTGACGATCGGAGTGAAAAAGTGTATGGAATTCATGTTGCGGTACCGCCGCGAGCGGGAAGGTCGCTGGCCATGAGTACATCGCCCGACAGTCCGGCCCCCCGGGACACGGTGGAGGCGCAGGCGGCGCACTGGTTGGTGCAACACGATCGGGGTTTCACGCCGGCGCAGCAGGATGAATTCTTGCAGTGGCTTGCCGCGGACCCGGACCATCGCGAATCGTTCAACCGGCATCGCGCGATGTGGTCCGATTTCAACCAGCTTGCGCAATGGCAGCCCGAACACAGTGTGGAGCCCAACCCGGATTTGTTGGCGCGTCCCCGGCGGCGATATCGCGTCTGGACGCTGGCGCCACTCGCGGCCGCGGCGGCAATCGCGCTGGTGTGGCTGACCTGGTCGTCGTTGGTAATCAAAGCTCCGGAAGCTCCGCTGGCTTATGAAACGGAAAGCTATCGGC
>Ga0163150_10008383_pt1 | contig 11804 bp, 1 predicted proteins | sample OliLakLV19P2IB_FD_148628 | JGI IMG/M metagenome (GOLD analysis project Ga0163150, IMG submission 148628) | Freshwater microbial mat bacterial communities from Lake Vanda, McMurdo Dry Valleys, Antarctica - Oligotrophic Lake LV.19.P2.IB | ecosystem: Environmental > Aquatic > Freshwater > Lake >...
TTTTTCAGAATTTCTTGGTCGCAGCGGGAGCGATGTGATCTTTGACCTGGAGATCACACCCAACAGGCCCGATCTCAACAGTCTGATCGGCATCGCCCGTGAAGTCAGCGCCTTGACCGGAAATCCATTGCAATTTCCCGGTGTCGAAGATCGAAATCCTTCAGCAGCACAACGGCAGGTATCACTGGAGGTTTTGGATCCGAAACTTTGCCCGCGTTATTCCGCGCGCCTGATCCGTGGCGTGAAAGTTGGGCCAAGCCCGGACTGGCTCAAGCACCGTCTTCTCAGCATCGGACTTCGAAGCGTGAACAACGTGGTGGATATCACAAATTTTGTTTTGTTTGAAGCCGGGCATCCCCTCCATGCCTTTGATTTTAGATCGCTTCAGGAAACGGGCGACGGCACCCGCAAAATAGTTGTCCGTGCGGCCGTGGAAGGGGAGGTCTTCCAAAGCCTTGATTCCCGTTCACACAAACTCAAGTCCTCGGACATGGTGATCGCGGACGCGGAACGTCCCGTGGCTCTGGCCGGAATCATGGGCGGATTAAACAGCGAAATCACCGCGCAGACCGTCGATGTCCTGTTGGAGAGCGCCTGGTTCCTTCCTGCCCAGATTCGGAAAACTTCCAAGACACACGATCTCCGCAGCGACAGTTCCTACCGTTTTGAACGCGGCGCGGATATTGGAATCTGCGGTTGGGCCAGCCGTCGCGCGACTGATTTGATCCTGCAACTAGCAGGAGGCGAACTGGTGGAAGAACTGGAAAGTTTTCCTCTACCGCCCATCCCCGCAACCATCGGGTTGCGTCCGGGCAGAACATCAGCCCTCCTTGGTGTGGCGATCTCCACTGCCGACCAGGCCAAATTTCTCAACCGGCTCGGAATCGAGACAGTGGAAACCAGCGATGTTTTAAGCTCCAAGATCCCCTCGTTCCGTGTGGATCTGAAACGTGAAGTGGATCTGATCGAGGAGATCGGGCGAATGATCGGGGTGGATTCGATACCGGCAACCCCGCCCCGGGCCGTGTTTGGAAGGAACGCCTTTGACGAGGTGTTTGACGAACTGAGCCTGGTGAGACGCGCCTTGACCGGACTCGGATTGTCCGAAGCGCAAGGTCAGACCTTGATCAGTTCAGAATCAGCAGGGCTGATCTCCGCGCCATCCATCAAACTGCCACATCCCCTGAGCAGTGACATGGATCTCTTAAGACCAAGTTTGTTGCCCGGGCTTCTGAGCATTGCCGGAAGAAACGCCCAGCACAAAAATGCGCGAACCGCCCTCTTTGAACTGGGCCGTGTGTTTAACCGTACAAGCGCGGGAATCGAAGAGCTTTGGAAAATCGGTGTTGTGCTCAACGGAAAACGAAATCCTTCATCCTGGATTCAAAACGAAAATGAGAATTTTGACATCTACGACCTGAAGGGGATTTTGGAAGAGTTGCTGGAGAACCTCGGTTTCAGCGGCGCCACGTTTCGAAAGGCGGACAATGCCGCTCCATTCTTTTTGGAGCAGGGATCGATCACTCTGGGAAAACTTTCAGTCGGTGATTGGGGGCAGGTTTCGCCGTCTCTCAACCGCAAACTCGACATCAAAGAGGCGGTCTACGCTGCGGAACTCGACTTGAAGATTGTTCTGGGCCGTCGCGCGGCTCAAAAGAATTTCAGTCCTTTGCCCGCTTTCCCCAGCATCCGCCGCGATATTGCCATGGTGGTTGAAGAATCGGTGACGCATGCCGATGTGCAGTCCACCGTAAAAAGCGCCAAACCTGATCATCTTTCCGAGATCACTTTGTTCGACGTGTTCCGCGGCAAGAACATCGATCCCGGGTTCAAGAGCATGGCTTACGCCCTGGTGTATCGGCATCCGGAAAAGACCCTCACCGACGTGGAAGTGAACGCCGTTCACCTGAAGGTGGTCGGCGCTTTAAAAGAAAAGTTGCGGGCGGCGATACGTGAGTGAGTGACGAAGCGGTGCGACTCATTGGCAGCGGTGATATTCCTGGCACTGGCTTCGGGCAATGCACGCCGCTGGCCAAGGGGATGGTTGCCGAGACGGCGAGGCTACGCGGCTACGCTGGGTTTGTCATTCCGAGCTTTTCCCCAGCCCCATCGGGGTTGCATCACCGCCCGCCGTTGAAACCCGGGAAGTCTAGTTCCCCAATGGCCAAACAACTTTCAGGGCGCGACCAGGACCCGGTAAAATTTTTGTTGCTCCGCCCCGATGTCAGGGACGACAAATGGCATGACATTGTTCGTGGCCACAACCGGCAGGCCGAGCGGCATCCAGGCCGGGTCTGAAAGATCGTTTTTAAATTCGAATTGATAGCTCCGCCCCAGTTGGGAAGACCAGCTGATGTAGGCCCCGTTACCCCTTCTTTCCAACACGGTGAATTGCGGTTGCGCGATCACACGATTAACCGTGATCTGAAATTCACGGTTGCTTCCGATTTCCGGATATTGGGAATCCTGAACCCGGACCAAAACGGGGAACGTTCCGGCCGGCAAATCCTGGACGTTGGCCAGCGTAAAGATTCCATTGGTCAAAACCGTCAGGATTGTGTCCAGAGAACCTGAAATAGCCGTCACCACAGGACGGGCGGGGATGGTGGGGGTGAAAAGTGCGAGGGGAATTTGAAGGTCTTCGCCTTCCGCCAGGGATTGGTTTGCAATCAAACCCAGATGAGGCGGGTTGTTGTTGCTTGCGGCAAATGTTGGGTTGACCAGGCGGTAGATCGAGCCGCCATCCGGCCATCGGCCCTGTGTGACGTCCGCGCTCAGTGCGGAAACGGTCACTTCGTCGATGATCTGGTTTTCAGGTGAAAAGAGGTAAACTTTGTCCCCATTCTGGCTGAGCCGGAAGCCTGCGTGCAGATTGGTTTCCCCGGGCAGGTTGTTGTCTGCGGTGTCGTCATCGGTCCAGATCTGTAGGAACCCGCCCGCTTTGATCACGGTGTTGCTGGGCATCACCAGCAGCCCCGGAGTTCCGAGTGTGTCGGACAACTTGTATCCGCCGAGGTTCACATCGTTTTCTCCAGCGTTGTAAAGCTCCAGCCAGTCGTCGTATTGGCCATCGCTTGGATCCTTGCGGAAGGTGCTGTTCAAAGACATCCATTCATTGATGAAAACACGGACCGGGGGAGGGGTGTTCCTGTTGGTGGATCCAGGGGTGACGCTGAAGAATTGTTCCAAAGAAACCGCGTTGCCATCAGGAAACCGTCCGATGGAGCGGTCCGCGTTGACATTCTGATAACGGATGTAATCTAAAATCTCGGTTTTGGCCGAACCGCGGGTGAGCAGGATGAGGCCTGAATCCGGGTCGGGCCGAAAACTAGCGTGAAGTTCCGCTGCGCTGTTTTCGGCGGTTTGGCCGTCGAGCCAGACGAGTTGAAAAGATTTTGCGGCGATGACGGCATTGGAAGGGAACGCCCATTTTTTTTCAGCCAGGGAGTTGTCTTCGAGAAAAAGGCCATCAAGTGAAACCGGCTGGTTTCCGGCATTGTAGAGTTCAATCCATGGATCGTTGTGCCCTGCGGCATCGCGGATTGTAGTCATGTTCCGGGGCTGGAGCTCGTTGAGCCAGACGGTGGGGAACCGATCCAGGATTGCAGCCGTGGTGTTGGCTCTGCCTGGTGTTGATCCTGAGGCCTGGATGAATTGAGGCCGAACATTGATGGTGCTGTTGATTCCGTTGCCGGAAAGCCGGAGGGTCAGCCGGCGAGCGTTGTGCGTTGGCAGGAACCAATAACTTAAGGTGTAACGCTGACCCTGGACCAGATTTCCAAGCTGCCAGACGGAGGAGGATTGGGTGGTGCCGGTTGCGGTGGAAACAAGCCGCAGGCTGCTGTCGCCGCCGTGATAAATATGGGTGGACCGTTCCGAGCCGGCTAGATTTGGGGAGAGAGTCCACGAACCGGAAAGAGGGGATTCAAAATCTCCATTCCTGATCAGGTTCGAACCGGTGCCCGGGATTTCTCCAGCCACGAGACTCAAGTCGTCCAGAAAAACTTCCCCGGCCCCATCGAGGTAAATATAGAGCAACGAGCTGGAGGCGGTTCCGGTGAGGGTGACAAATTCCCATTCCACAGCTGGCGGTGCATTGGTGTCCACCGCGCTCCAGTTTGCGACACGCCTCGCGTCTTGTTCTTCATGCACCAGTTGCAGGGACGAACCGATGCCAGCTGCGGCTGCGGGCCATGGATGAAGTGGTTCATAACGGACTTCCGAGACGATTTCCGGCTTTCCGGCATTGGTGGAGACTAGACGGACAATTTCGCCTTCGTTGTTTAAATTGCCTGGATACGGTCCGACCACGTTCTGTGACAATCCATACACCCGTTTTAGCTGGTCAGGGTTTTTGGCCACCACGAGGTATTTTCCCGGTTCGAGGATGGTTCCCGGTGAGAACTTGTAGTTGGGACCCATCAACTGGTATTTGCTGAGATCGAAGGCAAAAGAGCTGTTGAAATTGTGGAGTTCGACAAATTCGGTGCCATCCACCGCGGGGTCATACATGATTTCCGTGATCGCCAAGCTGGAGAGCGCCGAGGGAACAGTCCCGCTGTAGGAGATCGTGATGGCATCGGAGCCGCCGACGAGATTGCCAGAACGGTCCCGGCCCTGGACGGTGATCCGGTTGGGGCCGGTTGCGAGGGTCATCCGCAAACTCCAGGTTGTCGGTGTGATCCATTCCACCGGCCATTCACCGCCGTTGATCAGCATGGTGCGAACGGCGAGCGGAGCAGTTCCGGTGAGGGTGACCAGGTTTTGGTTGGTGCTGAAATTGTTGCCGTTGTTGCTGGTGATGGAAAAGACCGCGTTGTACTGGGGAAGAAGCGCGTTGATCTGGTTTCTCCTGGCGTTGAGATAGGTCTTGATGCTGTTGGGTGAGCCAACACGGGCGTTATTGGCCAGCAAGGCATTGTACTTTGCGTCCAGAAAAGTGTTGTAATTTGATGTCACCAGCGGTCCTTGCGCCGCTTCCTGCAGGGCCTGAACATACAAACGGCGGATGCCCGGAACCTGCATCATCTGCGAGACCTGAAACTCTGAGAACGAGAAAAGATCGCTGCCCGAACCTTCTCCTATGCCGCCGAGCGCGATGTCCAGGTCCCAGATGAAGAGCTTCCATGTGCCTCGTTCGGGTTTGTAAGAATACATGTTCTGACCGTTGCCTTTTCCGAAGCTGTCCCAATTGCCGACGATCTGCTCGACGGCGAAGGTTCGAACCCAGTTTTCCACATCCACCAGTCGCGCGTAATCTTCATAAGTCGCGGCTCCCGCCAGGTTGTCCACCAGGTTCCAGACATTGGTGTAATTGTGTGGCTGGTCGGTGGCCCGTTTCTGCCAGGTCCAGCGAAAGTTTTTGGTCCTGTCCTGCGGTGTGGATGCGTCGCGCGTGTTGAGCGAGGCTGAATCGATCGAGTCGAAGCTGGTGACCGAAGGGTTCCACTCGAAATGGATGGCGAGTTTAAACAGGTCTCCTTCGTCGTCTTCAGGATACCATTCTTCGACAAAATCGGAGTTGGCCCTTTGAGAATCCTCGAGGACCAGGTTGCGCCTGGTTCCGTTGAGGTAGAAAACCACGTAACGGCGGTAATTGAAGGGAAGGCCGAGCTGGCTCGCGAGCCAGTAACCGGTCTGTTCCCGTTGTGCGGAAGAGTCGTCGCCGCCGTTCCCTGGCCATGAGACGTGAAAATCTGTTTCACCTAGAACGTCGTTGTCTTCGGGCAGGACCAGATCGAAGTCGATGACGCTGCTGGTTGCGTTCGCGGGCTGGTGATAGGGGCTGCCGGCGAAGGCGATTCCTGAATTATAAACGGGCCGGCGGTTGTTGTAGATGAAGGTGGAGTCAAGCAGGCGGTTGCTCATTTTCAACCGTGATGACCAGCGCTGAATATTGGCGGATGTCATCCAGATTCGATAAATCCCCAGCGCACCGTCCAGCCTTGGATCTCCGTAACGAATCAAACATTCCGCCGTGAGGGGGTCTGCTGGGAAGGTGGAGGTCACTCCGCCCAGGTTTGATCCTTCAACATGAAAGGCCACTAGTCCGGACAGGGGCGGAAGTTGTGCGGTGTAAATTCCGTCGCCTGGAACCAAGTCGCCATCCGTCCCGCCGTCGGTCATGACCAGATTGGTATGCGTCGTCGCCGGATCAACACGGTATTTCAAGACCAAGGTGTTGGTTCCGCGCGGGTTTTGAACCCTGGCCATCACCCTGACCAGCTCTTCGGAGGCGGGAACCACCGGCCAGTGTGTGACGTCGTAAATGGCCGGACCGGGACTGGAGATGAACCGCGAGTTTTGTTTTCCGGGTGTGCCAAGGTTTTTTGGAAGGGTGAAGGTGCCGGCGGTTTCGAAAAGATTGCGGTGCATCCGCATGACAATGTTGGGATTGCCCTTGAGCCATCGTGCCCTGGCTCGAATGGTCACCGGGTTCCCCAAGCTGATGCCCGGGCGGATGGTGGTCCGGATTTTATTGGCGCCGGTGTCTCCGCGGTCGGAAGATCTTAGATGAAGCGACTGGCTGCTTTCGAATCCTTCGCCGATTTCCAGGGAGCTTTGTTCGTGCGTTCCCTGAAAGACCCAACCGGACGTGGACTCGTTGAACGTGGAGTTGGTGACCAGATTGGTTCCGTTTACGCCGATGACTTCCACATTGTCCAGCAGAACTTCACCCGGTCCCATGAGGAGGATCTGAAGGTCTGTGCTTGATTGGGTGAACCCTTCGGCGACGCCTGAATATTCAACCACACTCCAGGGAGCTTTTTTTGACTCATCACTGTCGGCCCAGTTGGCGGCTATCCTTGGATCACCATCCGGGTTGGTCAGTTCCAGGCTGCTCCCGCCGCCCGCAGACCATTGACCCCAGCGCCCTCCGGTCCCATATCGAAACTCAGAAACCACCACATCGACCAGGTTCGTTTCGTTCCGGTTTTGAGCGTTGACGGAAACGAATCCCACCTCTCTGGCCAGGACAAGTTTCTCGCCGCCGGACGCGAGGTTTCCGGAAAAATCGCCGAAGACAACGCCCGGGTTGACGTCCGGATGATGGCGCAGAAACCGGGACCTGTTTTTGGAGACCACGACAAATCCATTCGCCGCCACGACAGCGTTGGATGGGAATCTGAAGTTGATGCCGGAGGAGATCTTCCAGGTGGCCAAAGGGACGGGAGAGCTGGTTCGATTGAAGAGTTCAAGGTATTGATCGTTTGAATCCCTGCTGATCGGATCATACATCAGTTCGTTGATCACCAGTTCAGGGATGAGGATTTGTGTGTTCGACGCCCCTGGAGTTCGGGAAGCGAGCCTGTGCCATTGATCTGATCCGTTGGGATAACGACCGGTGGAGATCCCGCGTTCCTGGCCTTCATAATGGAGTGAGTCGATGACCCTTGATCGTTTGGGATCGAAAAAATAGACCGTTTCTTCCACCGAATTGAGCGAGAAGCCAAGCTGGTTTTCAGTAAAAGAGATAAATTTTCCAGGCCCGAGTTTTGTTCCGGCTGGAATGATGAATTTAGGGTTCTCAAAATTGTCCGTTAAAATACTGAGGGAGAGGTCCGCCTCTTCCGAGCTATTGTTGAAGAGTTCGATGTAGTCCGCGGTGTTGTCGCCGTTCGCCAGTATTTCGTTGATCTTGACCTGCGAGAGCGGGTCGAGCAGGACCGGATCGATCCGACCGGGGCTGCCGCCCTTATAGGCGCTCGACGCCCACGACTTCGCGTTGTTATCGCCATGGGAGGGGCGTGCCAGCACAAGTGAATGCCCTGGACCGTCCGCCGCCGCCGACCATTCCTGGGCGCTTCCATATTCGACTTCAAAAAGCAACGCCCCCTGGAGGTTGTGCAATCTGAGCGTTCCCTGGCTGTTTGGTAGGTTGTTGGTGTAAGGCCCCAGAACTCCGGCCAATCCATGAACGCTGGCAAGATGTGCGGGCACGGCTGCGACCAGGATGAAACCACCTCCCGGAATAATTGTGCCACGCGGAAAAGTGTAGTCGATTGAGCCGCTGATCCGAAATCCTCCAATATTTTCGAAGAACGGGTTGGAGTTGAAAATTTCAACAAACTCCAGGTTCTGCTGATCACTCCTGGTTTCCGGATGATACATGATTTCGCTGATCACAAGCGGCGAACGGCGCGTGGCGGCCCCCAACGGTTCGCGCTCGTGAAAAGGAAATTCCTCCGGGGCATCTGCGGTGCTGACCGGTTGAAAATCGGAGAACACGGCTCGCGCGGTGTTCGTAGTCCGGCTGCTGACGGCGAATCCGAGCAGGAAATTATTGGTGAACGAGACCACCCCCCGGCCAAGCAATGTCCATCGGCGACCGTCGAGGCTCGCAAACCCGTCGAGGTTGAGCCCGGTTTTTTTCAACCGCAGCCAGGTGTGTGGAAAGTTCGCCGGAAAAGTCCCGGAAGCAATGGAGGCCGAGTTGCTGGTTCCTCGGTAAACAAATGAGACCCCGTTTAATGTCGGTGTGGTCAGGACGCTGGCATGGGCGCTTCCCGGTTCGAGTGATTCGCGCATCATCAAACCTGCCCGCGACTGGATGTCTGTCAGATCGAGGGATTCCACCCGCACCTTCAGGTCAAAATCGCCGGAAGATTCTTGATGCGCGAAAAAAAACTGGTCGGAAGGACCACTGATGTCGCGACCCGTGCCCGAGATCCTGAGCGTATTGGTTTCGTTTTGAAAACTCCCTGGTCGTTCAGAGCTACCGACGTCGTTCCCACTCAGGTCGGCGGGGAACGCGCCATGGAGCCGAGCGCTTAAAGGTACAATCAGGAGAAAAAACAGGCGGGCGAGAGTTGCACCCATAAAAGGTCTGCGGCGAACCGGGGAAATCATAGAAGGTGAAAAATGCTCAGAGAAAGGACGATTTACAAATGAAATCTTTACTTGAAGAGATGTTTTCCGGCGCTTTAATGGAAGTGATTCCCGGTTGTTACGGTTTTGAAACAAGACATCCCATGAAATTATCATTCACTTTCGTCCGATCTACTCTGCGGGGTTTGCTTTTGTTCCTGCTCCTGACCGAAATCGAGCCTCATTTTCTTTTGCCCGGAGCACTCGCTGCGGAGGGACCAGCCTCCGGACCTTCGATAAAAGCGTTTGGAGACGAGAACTGGAGCGCTCGTTTTCCCGGGCCACCTGGAGTCAACGGATTTGTTCAGTCGGTGATCGTCGCCACCAATGGGGATGTTTATGTGGGCGGTTCGTTTGAGCTGGCCATCAACGCGCCGGGAAAGAATGTCGCTGCGAAAAATATCGCACGCTGGGATGGCAGCAGTTGGTCGGCATTGGGATCTGGGGTGGATGGAAATGTTGCGGCCATGGCTTTTGATCAGGAGGGGGTTCTTTACGTCTGCGGTGGTTTCAACTCTGCCGGAGGCAAGTCAGTCAACAACATCGCGCGTTGGGACGGGACAGCCTGGGCTTCTGTTGGACAAGGCCTCAATTTCGCACCTTCAGCGCTGGTAAACATCGGGAATGACATCTATGCCGGGGGTTATTTTTCCTACTCGGGGACGATGCCGATGCAGGGTTTGGCACGATGGAACGGAACGGCATGGTCCAAGGTCGGAAACGCGTTTCCAGACAATTCCACCGATTTTCCCTATATCCAGTCGATGTCCGCCAGTTCGGAAGGGGAACTCCTGGTCGCTGGCAGTTTCAGCTCCATCGGCGGTGTCTCAGCACAAAACGTGGCACGTTACCACAACGGTGTCTGGTCAGCCCTCGGTTCGGGGATCACAGGAGATTATGTTTATCTCCAATCGATCATCTCGGGTCCGCACGGAGAGATCTATGTGGGCGGTGGAATTTGGCAGGACAATTATTCAACACTCAATGGACTGATGAAATGGGACGGGGATCGATGGAGACCTTTTGGGAAGGTGGACAGCTATGTTCTCTCCATGGGCTTGCGTGGGGATGTGCTTTTTGTCGCCGGATATTTTTCCCAGATCGAAGGGCGTCCGTTTCCTGGGCTTGCGCGTTATGACGGCGTGGATTGGAAAGATTTAAATGGCGGCCTGGGTGGGGTCGGATTTGGCTATGTCCAGGCTCTGGCTCCAATTTCCGAGGATGAAATCATCGTGGGCGGAAATTTCACCAAAGCGGGTGAAGCCAGGGCCAGTTTTGTTGCCAGATGGTCTCAGCAAGAGTGGTCCGCCTTAGGTTTCGGGGCATCCGGCCCGGTCTATGCGGCTGTCACCAACAATCAAAATGGCCTGGTGGTCGCCGGCGATTTCCGGGCTGTTTATGGAGTCAAAGCTGGCGGCGTTGCGGTCTGGGACGATGCACAGTGGACTCCGTTTCCGGCTTCAGCCAGCAGCGTCGAAGGCCCGGTTCTGGCCCTGGAAAATTATCGCAACGAAATATTTGCCGGAGGCACTTTTGTCTCGGCGGATCAAAACACCAACCTCCAGTTCCTGGCACGTCAGAGTGGGCAGGGCTGGGGTTCGGCCGGAGGCTTGTTCGACGGCCCGGTTTACGCCCTTAAAACAGTGGGAGACCGACTTTACGCCGGAGGAGGTTTCAGCCATGTGGGGAGCTTGAATGCCGCTGGTATTGCCATGTGGGACGGCACGAACTGGTCGGCAGTGGGAGGAGGAGTGTCGCATATTGTCGGAGAAAGTTTTGTACGGTGCCTGGAATTTCTCGATGGCGTTTTGTATGTCGGGGGAAGTTTTGACAAAGCGGGGGATATTTCGGCCCGGAACCTGGCAGGTTATGACGGTGCGAACTGGCACGATGCGGGTGGATTGGATGGAGTCCCCAACGCGCTTTACTCCTGGCGCTCCTCCTTGGTCGCCGCCGGAAACTTTCGCCGGGCTGGCGATGTTGAAGTCAACGGCATTGCCTCCTTCGCCGAGAAGAAGTGGTCGAAGCTCGGTTCGGGAATGACCGACATTTACGGCTTCGTCTTGGCTCTGGGGCGGAATGGTGCGGGCAATCTGGTGATGGGCGGAGACTTTGATCAAGTTGGGGGAGTCAAATCGACCAGTTTTGCGGAGTGGGATGGAAGTTCCTGGCTTATTCAGTCGGACGAAACCGCGACTCGTCCTGGAGCCATTCACGTGTTCGCAAACCATGGCGGCGATCTGTGGGCCGGAGGAGACTTCGGAGCGCTTGGAAGTTCCTCCTCTAAAAACATTGCGATTCTCAAAAACAACCAGTGGGGAGGAATCAAACCAAGCTCTTTTTGGAACAATCAGGGATTTAACGGGCCAGTCGAAGTGGTGCTGGCCCAGGAGGGAGAGCTGATAGTCGGCGGACACTTCACGCAGGCAGGCGGTTCGAGGGTGAAAAATATCGTCCGCTGGAACGGTGCGAAATGGGTTGGTCTAGGCGAGGGGATCAACGGGAGGTTTGCGAACGTTCACGCACTGGTTTTGGATGGCGGCAAACTTTATGTGGGCGGCGCTTTTGAAACGGCGGGCGAAACCCAGACCTCCGGCATCGCTCTATACGATCTGAACACCAAAGAATGGACCGCGCTCGGCGCTGGAGTGTCCGGGACAGTTTATGGGCTCGCCAAGTCGGGGGACGACCTTTTTGCCGTGGGCAATTTTCTGAGGGCCGGTACGGTCAACGCCAATCGTGTGGCCCGTTATGATCTGGCTTTGAAACGGTGGTCGAATCTGGGAACAGGGCTCGATCGCAGCGCAAATTTTTATTACGCAGTGGAAGGTTTCAAAGTCGTGGTCGCGCCCGGCGGAGATGTCTATGTGGGGGGCAGTTATGATCGTGCCGGAGGAAAAAGTGCCAAAGGGCTGGCGCGTTGGATTCCGACGCAG
>Ga0163150_10008384_pt1 | contig 11803 bp, 12 predicted proteins | sample OliLakLV19P2IB_FD_148628 | JGI IMG/M metagenome (GOLD analysis project Ga0163150, IMG submission 148628) | Freshwater microbial mat bacterial communities from Lake Vanda, McMurdo Dry Valleys, Antarctica - Oligotrophic Lake LV.19.P2.IB | ecosystem: Environmental > Aquatic > Freshwater > Lake >...
GCCGACCTCACGCCAGCCGCGATCGAACTCCTGAGGCCTGTTGGCGAAGTGCTCGGCGCGCGGCAATACAACATCCACGTCGAAGGACATACGGACGACGTACCCGTCAGCAGCGGACGCTTCCGCAACAACTTCGAGTTGTCCGCCGCGCGCGCCGTGAATGTCATCATGATGCTCATCACGGATGGCGCGCTGCCGCCGCAATTGTTCTCCGCGAGCGGATACGGCGAGTACCGGCCCGTCGCGTCAAACGATTCCGCCGAAGGCCGCGCAAAAAACCGTCGCGTCGACTTCGTGATTTACGATGAAAATGCACTCGATGCCATGATCGGTTCATCGGATTCCCCGGCGACGGACGAACCGCTCGATCAAGCACCCGAGTCGGCGGCCCCGGTAAGCACACCAGACGCGCCGGCTGAAACGCTGGCGCCTTCGCATACCGAAGCCCTCGTTACCAATGCTCCCGTCGCGTCCGAACCCGCGCTCGCGCCGGACGCCGCATCCATCGCCGCGACATCGACGCATGCCCCGCCGCAAGACGCGAATCCAAGCCTGAACGCAACAACGGAATCCGCCCACAGCCTCAGCAGCATCATTGCGCTGCCGCAACATAAAGCATCCGCTCCGTAGCGCTGAATTCCGCTTCAGCGAAGGAGGAAGGAGCAAGTCCTCCATAGGCTAGGTAGGAGGAAAGAGCGCGTCGGCGAAAGAGCCGTATTCTTTGTTAGATGGGCCCGGTGTGTTGCATCCCGGTGGCGTGTAGCCTAGTGTCCTGAGTTTGAGATTCGTTCAATACTAAGTTTGGAAATCAGACTTTACATCCCCCTAAATCCCCCTTCAAAGGGGGACTTTGAAGATTAGATTATGAAACGCGCTTCAAAGGGGGACATCGAAGATTGGATTATGAAACGCGCTTCAAAGGGGGACATTGAAGATTGGATTATGCGTGTGATTTTTGCCAAGGATTTGGGCTTCATGACACTGGTTTTCAAATAGGGTTGTGGGCGCGTATACTCTGGTCATGCAGGGCGACGGAGGAGAATCCCTCCGCCGAAAATTCAACTGGGAAGAGGACACGAGATCATGAAATGGCTAACTCAGAAAAATTGGGTCATGTGGGCTATGGTCGTCATCGTCGCCATCACGCTGTTCGGGCCGAGCGCGGTTGCCTATGCGGCCACACCGGCAGCCCCAAGCGCCGCTTTCCGCGAGTTGCTCCAAAGTGTATACGTCAATTGCGCGAGCCAAATGCATCAATTCTGACGCGCGCGGCGGCAGTGCTGCCGCTGAAGGATTGATATCGCTTATGGGCCGCACAATCCCGAGCCGAGGCTAGGGGCTGCGCGGCCCATGGCCGTTGTGGCCGGTCTCTCGACCGCGCCACTCGCGCCGACCCGGCAGGGTCTCAATTTGCGCTAAATTCCGATTACGGCGCCCGTAACAACGATTACTACCGGTAGGAACGGCGTGTGCTTTTCCGACAGCCCGGGGACCACGATTAGCTATGCTTCAAATACGCCACCTTGATCTTTTCGAGGTATTCAGCCTGGTCACCAGCCCAGTGTTCATCCGAAAAAATCTCTACTTCAATTGGCCCGTCGAACCCGGCGTCCTCGATCCATTTGCGGATTTGCGGGACGTTGATACAGCCTTCGCCCATCAGGCCGCGGTCGTTTAACAGGTCACGCGTCGGGTCGCGCCAGTCGCAGACGTGAAACGAAAAAATGCTCTTGCCCGCGCGCTGAATTTCATTCTGTAAATACGGGTCCCACCACACGTGGTACACGTCCACCGTAATTCCCACCCACGGACTCTGCAACGCCGCGAGCATGTTGTTCGCCTGCTCCATGGTGTTCACCGCGGACCGCGTGTCGGCGTACATGGGGTGGAGCGGTTCAATTGCGAGCTTGACCTGCGCCTGCGCCGCGTGATCGACGATGGACGAAATTCCATGCAGAATCTGGTTACGCGCTTCCGCGAGCGGCATGTGCGGCACCGCGCCGCACACCAGCACGACCAGCGGCGCGCCGATCGCTCTCGCTTCGTCGATCGCGCGCTTGTTGTCATCGATTGCGAATTGCCGTTTGGCAATCGTTACACCGGGAAAGAATCCGCCCCGGCACAGGCTCACCACGCGCAATTCCGAATCGCGCAGCATTTTCGCTGCTTCATCGAGGCCAACGCCCTCGAGATGCTGCCGCCACACGGTGATTCCCGGCACGCCGGCACGCACGTATCCATCGATAGCCTCACGTAACGGCCACGGCTTGGTCGTCATGGTGTGGATGCAAAGGCGGTGAAGAGTGAGCATGTTTTCTTACGTTGTCTCGTTCATTGCCAGCGGAAATAATTTTGGGGGCTGCGGCTTTCGCCGCAACCCCCTGCCAGATCCGTCGTCGCCTCCTACGCGATTTCGGCCGGATTCACCATTCAAGACTCGCCGCCGTCTGGTACTCCGTCACGCGCGTCTCGAAGAAATTCTTTTCCTTGCTCAGATCGATTGTCTCGCTCATCCACGGAAACGGATTCCGCGATCCATAGATCGCCCGGAGCCCGATCCGTTCAAGGCGCCGATCCGCCACGTGTTGAACATACTCGCGGAACAGGTTCGCATTCAAGCCCAAAATTCCTTTCGGCAGACAATCTTCGGCGTACTTGATCTCGTACTGCACCGCTTCGCGGATCATGTCGTAGATTTCTTCCTGCAACTGCGGCGTCCACACGCCCGCGTTTTCTTCCTTCACGCCATTGATAAGATCGATACCAAAATTCAGGTGCGTCGTTTCATCGCGCAGGATGTATTGGAACTGTTCGCCAATGCCCGTCATGCGATTTTGCCGGTGGAAAGAAAGGATCATCACGAAGCCGCTGTAGAAAAAAATGCCTTCCATCACGACGTAAAACCCGATGAGGTTTTTCAGAAACTGCTGGATGCCTTCGGTGGTCTCGGTCGAGAAACCGTCGCGCAGCACGTCGGCGGTGAGCCGCATGACGAATTGGTCCTTGCCCTCGATCGAGTCCACTTCGTGGTACATGTTGAAAATTTCGCGTTCATCCAGCCCGAGCGATTCCACGATGTAGTGGAACGTGTGCGTGTGCACGGCTTCCTCGAACGCCTGCCGCAACAGATACTGGCGCGCTTCCGGGTTCGTGATGTGCTTGAAGATCGCCAACACAATGTTGTTGCCAACGAGGCTCTCGCCCGTGCTGAAGAACCCGAGGTTCCGCATGATCACCTGGCGCTCCGCGTCGCTCAGCGCATCGGATTTCCATAGCTCGATATCGCGTTGCATCGGCACTTCGCTGGGCTGCCAGTTGTTATTACAGCCATTCAGATAGTGCTCCCACGCCCAGTGGTACTTCAACGGCATGAGCTGGTTCACGTCCACCTGTTTGCAGTTCAACAGGCTTTTATCTTCGGCATTGATCCGCTTCTTCAAATCGTAGGACTGTGGCGCCATCCCCGTGGCGGTACAACAAGCTGACATCGTCTGATTCCCCTTCCCCGTCAATTCCCGCTATCAATCACATAACTTATATCGGCCTGATCACGCCAGGCCTTAAACGCGAATTTATTCCTCGACAACCTCGATGGAATAGCTGTTCACATCTCCGGTAATCGTTAAATTAAATATCTGGCCCCCTTCAAAGAGTTTGTTCAAAGGTACGAATTGTTCGGACGCTTGTACCCCGCCCAAACCTACCCCGAAGCCGTCTCCATCGCCGACGCGAGACAGCGCAACCACGACCTCGTCAGCTTCGCCGGGCCCGACAGCGGCGGAAAGCAGGTCGTCGGTGACGTGCTGGCTCAGCTCAGTGAGCCCGCCAAATATGATTATATAAAGCGCTGTAATTGTAACCCCAACTGAATCGTTCTGAATTTTAATGGTTACCGAACGGCGCGGCGCCGGGCACGACAACATCATGCATGCCAACAGGGCAATGCTGCAATGCAGCATTCGTTTTTTTTGATCATAGGGCTGTAATGCCATCCCCGTGGCCGCGCAACATGCTGACATCGTCCTTCTCCTTCGCACTATGGAACGTTGATGCTTCGTGCAATATACCGCGGCGCATTAAGCGCTTTCGTCCGTTTTGACTGTCTTATTGGCGTTTTCACCTACACCTTCGATTCTCATACGTTGGATGTTTGCCAGGCACAGCGCTACTCCACTTCAACTTCGTAGTCGGCATACGTGACGCCCATGAAGTTTCCACCATAGATCACTGTCAGATAAATGGTCATTCCCGGTTCAAACGGTTGGCCCAGTGCAAAACTAAACATCGCACCCTGCCCATACGTCACACGCAGTCCGTTGCCATTTCCCGCGTCGGACACATTAAGCGTAACGGACTCAGTTTCGCCGGGTGCCAGGGGGGCGGAGAGCAAATTGAAGCTTGTGTTTATACCACCGGGTCCTGCCGTCCCAATAGTCAAACTTGTTATTGGTAACGTGTACTCATTCGTGACTACAATCGTGAATGATTCGCGCGGAGGGCAAGCGCAGAACGTGCATACAAGCAGTGCGATGCACAGCTTTGATGCGTGCAGTTTCATGTCGGCTCCTTTAGAGTTTGTTGTCGTCGATCCAACGAATGGCCATCCCCGTGGCTGAGCAATGCTGCAATTACATTGGAAACTACAGTGCCGGACGCGACGTCACGCAAAAGTCGCGAACCGGCGTTCTCCTATCCGAATCATTCGATCTCCCGAATCACGAAATCGAAAATTCCTTCCTTGACTTCCTCGGCGGTCACCTCAAATTCGTCCCCGGGATCAAATCCGCTGTCGATAGCGGCGGTCGCAATCCCTTCTTCTCCGTTCTCATTCTCTCGGTATTCCACCCCAATGCCGCCCGCTTCGCCGGCATTGGAGAAGTACACAACGATCCGCCGGCTTTCGCCGGACGTCACCGGGAAGAAAACGATGCTTTGCGTGATCTGATCCTCCAAATCCTCGCTGACAAGATAAACCCGCGTGATGTCAACGAGATCGGTCTCGTTGCTTACGATAATCGTGAATGACTGCGATAACGGACACCCTGAGAACAGCACCAGAATCGGCACGACCAGCAACGCCCCAAAGATCCGGTGCCGACGATGCTCTAATGAAAACTTCATTCCTCGTCTCCCTCCGCCTCGACTTCAACGCTCACACTCTGCGTAGGACTGCCTTCCACCGTCACAAAAACCGTCTTGCCCACGGCGAATCCGCCATCCACCACGCGCGTAACCCCCTAACCTCGTTTCTACGGACACGCGAAGCCCCTTTGCTTCAACCTATACAGGCCGTAATTCTAAGACCGGTTGCGGCTCCCCGCGAATTACCCCTACTCGATTGCCTCGACATCAACGCTGACGCTCTGCGTCGGGCTGCCTTCCACCGTTACAACGATGGTTTTTCCCGCGGCAAGTCCGCCGTCCACTTCCCGCGTAGTCGAAAAACTCAGTGGCTGTTGCGGGTTCACGCTCTCGACCCGCACCTTCACCGCGTCCGCGTCGCCGGCATCATCCATCATCACCAACACGCGGCGCGTGGAACCCGGCGACACCTCGACCGGCAACAGGTTGTCAGTGACATTGTCCCGTGATTCGAGATTCACAAGCCGGACCACCGTTACCGCGATGTTTTCGCCGTTGTTGTCAATGCGAATCGTAAAACTGACCAGCAAAGGGCAACCGGTCAAAAAGACCGGCATCGTCATAATGATCGCAAAAACAGTCTTTCTGAGAATCTTCATTCTTCGTCCGCTGCATCAAAGTCATCGAATGCTTTGTCCAGTTCCCGATCGAGCGAAAAATCGAATTGGGTTTCGTGGCTCCCTTCGATGGTGAGCGTAAACGTTACGCCGTCGACAAACCCCTCCGACAACACGGCGTTACTGCCCAGCGAATTACCATTCAGGTCTTCGAGGTTGAATCCGATGGCGTTCGCGTTTTCGCTATCAGCCAGCGACAACAGAACACTAAACTCGTCTTCATTGGCGGGATCTACGTCATCGTTGAGGAGGTTGTCCGACACAACCGTAATGTTCTGCCCCTGAAGCTGCGCGAGAAAAACGGACACGACGTAGATGTCACTGCTGTTGTTGACCACGCGAATCGTGAAGCGCTCGATTACGTTCGGGCACCCCATCTGCGTAACGGAAACTGCGACGAGCGCGCAAGTCGCGATGATTTTTCCAATGCGCTTCATCCTCTGGCCTCCTTTACTCGCGGCAACTGCTCATGCAACGTTGCCTCCTCGCCCGCACAGCTAGCCCTGTGCGCGGCGTTAAAAATCAAACACCAACATTTCTCCCGTGCCGGTTACCGTCACGGTAATCTCGCCGCCCGCGGCAAACGCGACCGGCACCGTCCCATCAATGATTTCAGAAATGCCGCTGCCTTCAATGCATCCAACGATGACCGCGTTCGCATTCACCGCTTCCGCATCGGCAATGTCTATGACAATTCTTCCCGACTCTCCTGGATCGATGACCTGATCGAGCAGGTCCACCGAATCGGAACCCATCGTTCCCGTGTCGTCCAGCAATAGCGAAATGACCCGCGCCGTGTCCGCGTCGTTGATGATGCGGACCGTAAACACGTTGCGCGGACAGCCGGTAAGCGATCCCGCAATCGCGAACGCGCACAACAGAATGAAAGCCCGCAGGTGCGTTTTCATCTCTGAACCTCCCTGCAACTTTGAATTCCCTTCATTACTGCTTTTCAAGCGTGAGGCCCGGAACATTGCCATCGCCCTCAAAAACTACGATGTCGTACTGCTCTCCGATTTGAAATTCTTCCATGAGCCCGGTACCCATTCCTTGCGAAAAATTGTTCACCGTATACGAGACTTCGACGCCTACACCGAAAACTCCAGCGACTTCGGATTCCGATAAACGAAACGTGCGCCTGCCACCCGGCTGCACGTCCGAAGCCAGCAGGTTACCGCCTACGTCGTCAGTGTCCTCGTCTCGAAGGACAAGTTCCGCAATGATCCAATGCTCGGAATCATTCATAAGATTGAGCGTAACGACGTCTCTTGCAGGAGGACACGAAGACAGACAACCGGCCATAATTCCGCACAATAGCGCGCGTCGCAGGAAACCCTGCTGTCGAAAACCGAAGCGCCGAAATCGCATCGAAATTTTCATTTTGACCAGCTGTTGGCGCCTGCGGGAAAATGCACTCATGGTTCCACCGTGAAATCGATCGTGAGAAATGACACGCCGTCCGCAAGCACGGCGTTGACAGTCATTCCGTCCATAAACTCTTCCACCAGATTCGATGAGAAAACACTTCCGCCGGGCAATTGTACCGTTATCCCCTTGGCGCCGGCCGCGTCGGAGGCTCTAAGAAAAATGTTTTTCTGGTCGCCTGGCCCAAGAGGTTCCGATAGCAGATTTTCTGTGATTTCCTCAAACATCTGGGGGCCATTGAGATTCCCAAGCACGACACGTTCTATTACTTCAATAGCCGAATTATTCTCCACATGTACTTTCAGCCGGAGGGCCGCCGGCGGGCATGAAGCGAGAAGAGAAACGAGTGCTGCAACGCACAAAGCCTGCAATACCTTTTTCATGCCGGTGTCCTTTGCCAGACCAGCTTATGGACGGCGTTCGGAAATCGAAACGGGACATGGCTTCATTCTGCGCTTCTATCGCCAAAACAACAATAACCCCGATGAGTCGGCGGGCACTCGTCTCGGCGTTGGAATCGGTCGACATTCTTGCGTGCTGATGCTAACGTTAACACCGCTATTGCCTTACTGACATGCCTCACAATCCGGATCGGTAATGCTACACGCTTTAGGAAACACCGCCGGTTCGGCAGCGTCTTTATCGTCGCGTTGCACCGTGATATTCGATGACGCGGATTTGTTCTTCATCCAGCGCGGTTGGATGCCACGCTTGTTGATATCCAGCGTAGACTTCTCGACTTGGGTTGCGCCGAGGCTGCGCAGGTAATACGTCGTCTTGAGGCCTTTCCGCCATGCAAACATATACATGTCGTTGAGCTTCTTCCCGCTCGGCGTCGCGAGATAGAGGTTGAGCGACTGGCCCATGTCGATCCACTTCTGCCGGCGGCTCGCGCATTCCACGAGCCATTCCGAATCCATCTCGAACGCCGTGACATATTTTAGCTTTATGTGTTCTGGAATACGCTCGATCTCCATCAGGCATCCGTCAAAATATTTCAGGTCTTCCACCATCTCTGTGTCCCACAACCCGAGGGCTTTGAGATCGGTGACGAGATAGGTATTCACCCAGGTGAATTCGCCGCTGAGGTTCGATTTCGCGAACAGGTGTTTGTACATCGGTTCGATGGATTGCGTTACGCCCGTTATGTTCGAGATCGTCGCCGTCGGCGCGATCGCCATGGTGTTGCTGTTGCGCATGCCGTTTTTCTTGAGCGACGCGCGCACGACAGACCAGTCCATCGTCGCGGACGTATCCATATCGCAATCGCCACCGCGTTCGTCCTTCAACAGGGACACCGTGTCAATCGGCAACAGACCCCGGCTCCATTTCGATCCTTCATAGGTCGGATACTGCCCGCGCTCGGCGGCCAGCTCCGTGGACGCGAGGATCGCGTAGTACGAAATCATCTCCATGCTGCGGTCCGCGAAATCCACTGCGGCCTGGCTCGCGTAGCTGATGTTCTGATTGTACAGCGCATCCTGAAAACCCATGATGCCAAGGCCGACAGGCCGGTGTTTGAGATTCGCGTTGCCCGCTTCCGGTGTCGGGTAGTAATTGATGTCGATCACGTTGTCGAGCATCCGCACCGCGGTCCGAACCGTGCCCGCGAGCAGTTCTTCGTCGAGTCCGTCCGCCGTCGTGTGAACGCCGAGATTTATCGAACCCAGGTTGCACACCGCCGTCTCGTCCTTCGAGGTGTTCAGGAGAATCTCGGTACACAGATTCGAGCAATGCACCACGCCCGCATGGTCCTGCGGCGAACGGATGTTCGATGGGTCCTTGAACGTGATCCACGGGTGGCCCGTTTCGAACAGCATCGACAACATCTTCCGCCACAACACAACGGCTTCAATCCGCTTGTGCTGCCTGATTTCGCCGCGCTCGGCCATCGCCTCGTATTCGGTGTAGCGTTTCTCGAACGCCGTGCCGTAGAGATGATGCAAATCTGGCGTCTCATGCGGGTTGAACAAGGTCCAATGACTTTCCGACGACACACGCTTCATGAACAAGTCGGGAATCCAGTTCGCCGTATGCATGTCGTGCGTGCGGCGCCGTTCATCCCCCGTGTTCTTGCGCAATTCGAGGAAGTCCTCGATGTCCATGTGCCACGTCTCGATGTACGCGCACATCGCGCCTTTGCGTTTGCCCCCCTGGTTCACAGCGACCGCCGTATCATTCGCGACTTTCAGGAAAGGAATGACCCCCTGACTTTGTCCATTCGTTCCCTTGATGTAGCCCCCAGTCGCGCGAACATTGGTCCAATCGTTCCCTAAACCACCGGCCCACTTTGACAAGCGTGCGTCGTCGGAAATCACCTTAAATATATGCTCGAGATCGTCTTCAATCGTCGAGAGATAGCACGAACTCAACTGCGGATGCAGCGTGCCCGCGTTAAACAGCGTCGGCGTGCTTGATGTGAACAGGAACCGCGAGAGCACTTCGTAGAACGCTATCGCCCGCTCTTCTTTTTGCGCGCCCTCGTTGATCGCGAGGCCCATCGCAACGCGCATCCAGAAATACTGCGGCGACTCGATCCGCCGGCCGCGGTTATGAATCAGGTAGCGGTCGTAAAGCGTCTGCAATCCCATATAGGTAAACTGCAAATCGCGTTCAAGGTCCAGCGCGTCCGCGATCCGCTCCAAATCATAATCGAGCAGTGCGGGGCTGAGCCGTTCAATCGCCACGCCCTCGGCGAGGTAATGCTTGAAATGCGAACGGTGGACCGCGTCCACCGAACCAACTTCGACGCCGCCGGGCAACACTTCGGAATGGATTACGTTCAACAGCAGCCGCGCCGCGACATAGGTATAGGCAGGGTCGCGTTCGACGCGCGCTTTTGCCGCAAAGATGCATGCCTTGGCGATCTCATGCGGGGAGATTCCGTCGTACAGCGTCTGGATCACTTCGTCGTTCATCTGTTCGACGGCGACCAGTTCTTCATAGCCCTGGGCGGCCTCGATCAGTTTACGGCGAATGCGATTGGGTTGGAGACGTTCACGGGACCCGTCTGCCGAGGTCACGTGGAGTTCGGCCTGCGGCAAACCGCCGAGCGTGGTGTCGCCGCGCAATGCGCGCGCTTTTTTACGGTCTTCACGGTAGACGATGTAGCGCCGCGCGACGGTGTAGTACCCCGCCTTCATCAGGTGCCGTTCGACGGCATCCTGAATGGATTCCACTTCGAGCTGTTCGCCGCCCGCGCCACGATTCATCACTTCATCTACTACGGCGTCGGATATCTCGCGCGCCCGAACGATGGTCACTTCATCCAGCGGGCCGTCGGGGCCAAGCGCGAGGTCGGCCTTGAAGGCCTTTTCTATTGCTCGAAGAATCCGTTCCCCATCAAACGACGCAGTGCGTCCGTCCCGCTTGGTCACAATCTGGGCTGGCTTCGCCTCAATCACTCCCAACACCCTCCTTCCGCTTCGCTCGCTTTTCCGCTAAAGCCGCCACCCAGTTCGTGTTAACGCCGATTCCCCTTGTTGCAAATGTGGCGCTGCCCTCCTTATCCAAAGAGACAAGGCTGGCGCACACGGTTCGTTCAACTGAACGTGAAAACCAGGATAACACTGCTTGCCCGGGCCCGCTCCCTCAGACCAGGCTGCCCCTGCGATCCTGCGTTGCTTCAACCAGTTTTCTGGCCTCTGCGGCGTGAAGTACACAATATACTGTGGTAGCGGTTGCTGTCAATACAAAACTTTGCGGTACGAGGTTTTCGAGATAACTACGGCTTTCCACTATAATTTACCCGTTATGTGACTGCCTTCCGTCAATTGTTAGCCCCACGTAAGGGTGCTATCAGGCGATCCACCGACCCCTGTTTCCATATCCAAGCCCATATCCCCTGCTGGACCTCATACCTTCCTGCCTTCCTGTCTCACTGTCTTCCCCCGCTCCCCACTCGCTACTCGCCAGCTTTTGTGATAAACTCGTGCCATCAAAGCCACGCACCCAAACCGCGTGGCTTGAACCATGTGTGCTCAAGGCGCTGCCCGGTCTCCGCTAGACCGGGCAGCGTCCTTCAATTACGCGGATTCGGAAAGTAACTGTAATGCCTGAGCTTTACTGCGGCATCGACTTCGGGACCACCAACTCGAGTGTGGCCGTGGCGGACCATTCCGGGGTGCGCGTGCTCGACCTGGATGCGGAGAACGACAGCCCGCGCTCGCTCCCTTCACTCCTGTATATGTCGCGCGAAGGTGAAACTCTCGTGGGACGGGCCGCCGCGAATGCGTTTATAGACCGCAACGTGGACCGGGAAGTGATTCTGAAGCAGGTGGACCTGGGCATCGAAATTGAAGGCTATGTGGCCTCCGAGCCGGACAAGTCCGAGGGCTATCGCCCGCGCGACGACCGCGACCAAAAACGCGAGGCGGTGCGCGCGCACGCCACCGTGGAGGTGAACTCGCCGGGCCGGCTATTCCAATCGATCAAGAGCAGTTTGCGCTACCGCGAATTTAAGGGTACGGAAGTTTTCGGCACCCTCTTTCAGATCGAAGAGCTGACCGCGATGATCCTCCAGCGCATCAAAGACGCTGTCGATGTCGAAGCCGGAAGACCGGTGGAGAAAGCAGTCATCGGCAGGCCCGTGCATTTCTCGACGGCGCCCGGAGAAGATG
>Ga0163150_10008385_pt1 | contig 11801 bp, 10 predicted proteins | sample OliLakLV19P2IB_FD_148628 | JGI IMG/M metagenome (GOLD analysis project Ga0163150, IMG submission 148628) | Freshwater microbial mat bacterial communities from Lake Vanda, McMurdo Dry Valleys, Antarctica - Oligotrophic Lake LV.19.P2.IB | ecosystem: Environmental > Aquatic > Freshwater > Lake >...
GCCGCGACGACGCAAGAGGGCCCGCTCCAGACCACACCCCAGGAGGAGAAGCAGCGGGAGATGGTCGAGGTCGTGCTGGCCTGGACCGAGGACATCTGGTCCCAGCTCTTCCAGCGCGTGGGCCGTACCTACGAGAAGCCCACGCTGGTGTTCTTCCGCGGCCAGGTGCAGTCGGACTGCGGCTTCGCCAGCGCGCAGGTCGGACCGTTCTATTGTCCCAGCGACAAGAAGATCTACATCGACCTCAGCTTCTTCGCCGAGCTCGATCGGCGCTTCAAGGCGCCGGGCGACTTCGCCCAGGCGTACGTGATCGCCCACGAGGTGGGTCACCACGTGCAGAACCTGCTGGGCATCGCCGACAGGGTGCACCGGGCGGAACGGGGAGCCGGCAGCAAGGCGGAGGCGAACCGGTTGAGCGTGCGGCTCGAGCTGCAGGCAGACTTCTTCGCCGGCGTCTGGGCGCACCACAACGAGAAGCTGCGTCACTTCATGGAGCCCGGGGACCTCGAGGAGGCGATGCGCGCCGCGCAGGCCATCGGCGACGACGCCATCCAGAAGCAGGCCCAGGGCTACGTCGTGCCCGACTCCTTCACACACGGCTCTTCGGTGCAGCGTGTGGCCTGGTTCCGCCACGGCTTCGCGACCGGCGATCTCGCCCAGGGCGATGTCTTCGACGACGCGCTCTGGAACCGGGTGAACCCGCGCTGAGGAGCGTGCCTTCAACGGGCGCCCGGAACCGCAGCAGGGATTCTCAGCCGGCACAGCCGCTTCGACGGGAGAGCTCTCGCGCATGAACAAGGTCACTTGGTTGCTGGCGCTGGCTTGCCTGGTGGGCGGCTGCCGCACGCGCGGCCCGCGTTACGCCTACCCCGTCCTCGACCTGCCGGCCGCGCATCGGGACCTCGGCTCGACAGGCCCCGTCTCAGCCGCCGACCAAGCCTGGTGGGAGGTCTTCGAGGATCCCGTCCTCCAGCGGCTGGTACGCGACGCGCTGGCTTTCAACCAGGATCTCGAGCTGGCCGCGGGCCGGGTGGAGGAGTCACGCGCGCGGGTGGGCCTGGCGGCCTCGGAGGGGCGCCCGACCGTGGACTTCGAGGCGGGCGTGAGTCGTGGGCAGAGCTCCGAGGAGTCGTTCGGCGTCTCGGGCGAGCGCGTGCGCACCAACCTCAGGGCGGCGCTCGGCGCATCGTGGGAGCTCGATCTGTGGGGCCGCGTGCGGCGTTCCTCGCAGGCAGCCTGGGCCGACTACCTGGCGACCGAGGAGGGCCGTCGGGCGGTCCTCGTCGCGCTGATCGCCGACGTGGCGCAGGCCTACTTCGAGCTGCTCACGCTCGATTGGCAGCTGCGCATCACGCACGAGACCATCGCGGCGCGTCGCAGCACCCGCGACCTGTTCCAACGCCGCCTGGACGGCGGCGTGGGCAGCGAGCTGGAGGTGGCGCGCGCCGGGGGCGACCTCGCGGGGGTGGAGGCCGACGAGCCCGCGCTGCTCGCCTTGATCGCGCTCAAGGAGAACCAGCTCAGCCTGCTGCTGGGGCGCATGCCGGGTGGGATCGAGCGGGGGACGCCGCTCGATGCGCAGCGCCTGGCGCCCGAGGTGCCGGCGGGGCTGCCCTCCACGTTGCTCGAGCGGCGGCCCGATGTGAAGGCGGCCGCGGAGCGCTTGCGCGCCGCGGTGGCGCGCGTGGGCGTGGCTCAGGCCGACTTCCTGCCGCGCGTGAGCCTCACGGGCGCGCTGGGGCTCGAGAGCCGCGAGCTCTCCACCCTGGGCAACGGTGAAGCCGGCCTGTGGTCGCTGGGAGCCGGTCTGGTGGCTCCGCTCTTGAACGGCGGACGCTTGAAGGCCGAGGAACAGGCGGCCTGCGCCCGCGTGAAACAGGCCGAGGCCGCCTGGAGGCTGTCGGCCCAGAGCGCGTTTCGCGATGTGGCCGATGCGCTGGCGGTGCTGCGCCGCTCGCGCGAGGTCTCGGTCTTCCAGGCAGCGCAGGTGAAGGCCCGCCGGCGTGGCCTCGAGCTGGGGACCAAGCGCTTCGAGGGCGAGCTGGCGTCGTACTTCGAGGTGCTCGACGCGCAGCGCGAGCTGTTCCCCGCCGAGCTCTTGCTCGCCGTCGCCAAGCGCAGCGAGCTGTTGGCGGTGGTGCGGCTCTACCGTGCGCTGGGCGGGGGCTGGAATGCGGAGCTCCCGCACGCCTCGACCTGCGAGCGGCCTCAGGTGGCGCCGCCGCGCGTGCCCTGCGTCGGCGGCGCCGCGCTGCCGGCGCAACCGTCGGTGCCCCAGACGCGCTAGAGGACCCGAGCCGCCGCCGCGCAGAGCCGGGCGCGCTGCGCAGGCGAGGCGCAAAGGCCTACCTGGGAGCGCGCCGCGGTCCCGAGAGCACTTCCACGAGGTCCATCTTCGTCACGATGGTGAGCAGGTCGCCGGAGGCGTCCACCACCAAGCCCACGAGCTCGCGGGCAAAGAGGTCGGTGAGGGCCCGGGCGGGCGCGTCCACACCCACCGTGGTCACGTCGCGCGTCATCACCTCCGCCAGGGTCGTCGTGCGCAGGGCGCGCCCCTCGACCAGGCGCGTGAGCAGGTCGGCCTCGGTCACGATGCCGACCACGCGTTCGTGCTCGACGACCGGCACCTGGCTGATGCCGCGCTCCTTCATGCGCGCGACTACCGTGCCGACGCTGTCGCCGGTGGCGGCGGTGACCAGCTTCTTGGGCGGCAGGCCGCGCACGAGCTCTCCCACCGTCTGGGTCTCCCAGGCGCTCTCCGTGAAGCCGTTCTCGCGCATCCAACGGTCGTCGAGGAACTTCGTCATGTAGTTGCGCACGCTGTCGGGCAGCAGGGTGACCACGCGCTTGCCGGGCCCCATGCGCTTGGCGACCTCGAGCGCCGCCCACACCGCCGAGCCCGACGAGCCGCCCACGAGCAGGCCCTCGTGGCGGATCAGGCGGCGCGCCATGCGGAACGACTCGCGGTCCTCGGTCTTGACCCACTCGTCCACGAGGTCGCGATGCAGCACGTCGGGCACGAAGTCGTAGCCGATGCCCTCGACCTTGTAGGAACCGATCGGGCCCGGCCCCGCCAGGATGCTGCCCACCGGGTCCACACCCACGATGCGGCAGCCGGGCACGTGGCGCTTGACGTAGGTGGCCACCCCCGTGAGCGTGCCGCCCGTCCCCGCCGTGAGCACGATCGCATCGAGACGGCCGTCGCACTGCTCGACGATCTCGCGGCCCGTGCCCTCTTCGTGAGCGCGTGGGTTGTCGGGGTTGGTGTACTGATCGAGGATGTGCGCGTCAGGCAGCAGCCCTTGAAGCTGCTTGGCGACCCCGATGTGGCTCTCGGGTGCGTCCCAGGCTGCCTCGGTGGGGGTGCGGATGATCTCCGCGCCCAGGGCCTCGAGCACGACCTGCTTCTCGCGGCTCATCTTCTGCGGCATCGTGATGATCATGCGGTAGCCGTAGACGGCCGCCGCGAGCGCGAGCCCGATGCCGGTGTTGCCGCTCGTGGGCTCGATCAAGGTGTCGCCGGGCTTGATGCGCCCGCTCTTCTGCGCTTCCTCCAGCATGCGTCGGCCGATGCGGTCCTTGACGGAGCCGCCGGCGTTCAAGTACTCGCACTTCGCCAGCAGCTCACAGCCGGTCTCGCGGCCGATGGTTCGCAGACGCACCATCGGGGTGTCGCCGATGGACTCGAGGATGGAACCCAGGATCTTCGCCACGAGAGCCTCCGCCGCGCGCGGGCGCGGCGCGGCAACGATACTCGCAGGCCGGCCTGCCGTCGTCGGCCAGGACGACGCGCGCCTGCTCGCTCTGGGCTGCGGGCGGCAGCCCGCGAGCCGCACGCAGCACGCCGGGTGCGCGTCAGGACTTCCTGATCATCAGGCTGCCGAGCACGGCCGTGAGCAGCGCGCCCGCGACGGCCCCCACAGCGGCCTGCTCCAGCGCCCCCATGTGCGGGATCAGGCGCACGCTCTCGGCCAGCTTGAACCCCGCCACCCCCCCCACGGCCCCCAGCAGGGTCTTGAGCATGGGGGCCAGCCTCCTGAGCCTGCCGAGCAGACCGATGAGGTTGCCGCCGAGCGCGCCACCGCCCGCGCTCAGCAGCCACGGAAGGAGCTCGTCCATGGTCCGTACCTCCTGAGGTGGGGCGCAGGCTACCAACGCCGACCAGGACCTGCACCCACCCCCTTCGGCGTGGAGAGCCGGCGGCGCTGCCCCTCGGGGGCGGGACGGACGAGCGCCTCAGCGCGCGCGCGCGGCGCCGGGCCGCTGTTCCTCCAGGAACGTGAGCCCGTCCTTCATGCGCTGCCATAGGTTACCCTTCCAGCCGTGGCCGCCCTCGTAGGTGACCAGCCTCACCTGCGCTCGCGCCTTCTTGAGCGCTTCTTCCGCCTTCTGTGCGTGGGCGAACGGACAGGTGCGGTCGTCGGGCGAGTGGTCGAGGAAGAACGCGCGTCCCTTGGCCTGCGCGAGCGGGGGCAGAGCGTGGGGGTGGAACACCGACTGCGCGATGTACCAGCCCGCCAGGCTGGGCTTCTTCGTGAGCGCGTGGGCGTAGAGCGCGGGACCGCTGGAGGACCAACCCAAGGCGAAGACACGCGCCGGGTCCACCTTCTGCGCCCTGGAGGCGTCGGCGACGACGGCCTCGATGAGCTCCTCGGTGGTGAACTTCATGGCCGGGACGGGTGAGCCTTTCGTGGGCCAGACCACCTGCTGGTCGGCCCGCCACTTGACGCTCACCACCTGCGCGACCAGCCATTCCTTGGCGAGCACGTTGAGATGGATGCGCTTGACGAAGGGCAGGAAGTCGGCCCCGCCCTCGCCCCCGGGCAGCACGAGCAGCAGCGGTCGGCCCGCGGCCGGCGCGGCCTCGCCGTCGCGCGCGCCGATCAGCCGGTAGACCTTCTGGGCGTCCTCGCCGGCCTTGCGCTCCTCGTGCGGCAGGCCCGCAAATTCGTCTTCGGCCGGGGCTTCCTCGCAGGGGGCTCGGGGGGCCAGGCACAGGCCCAGGGGCACGACGACCAAGGCCGACAGCATGTAGGCGCGCATGTCCCCCAGCATGGCTCCACGCGCCAGGCCGCGCCAGCCGCCTGGCGCCGTTCCTCGCTCCCGACCTGCTACGTGGCGATCATGGTGGAGCCGCGCGGGCGGCTGAGGAGCCGGCATGCGCATCGCGGTGATCGGGACCGGGTACGTGGGTCTGGTGGCGGGCGTGTGCCTGGCCGACGGCGGCCACGACGTCGTCTGCGTGGACAGCGACGCCGACAAGGTGCGGCGGCTCAAGGCCGGCGAGGCCGTGATCTACGAGCCAGGGCTCGAGGAGGTCCAGCGCCGCGTGCTGCGCGAGGGCCGCCTGGGCTTCACCACCCGCCATGCCGAGGCGCTGGCGGGCAGGCAGGTGGTGGTCATCGCCGTGGGCACACCGGCAGGTGCCGACGGCGCCCCGGACCTGGCTGCCGTGGAGGCCGCCGCGAGCGAGGTCGCGCGCGTGCTCACCGGCCCGATCGTGCTGGTGCTCAAGAGCACCGTGCCCGTGGGCACGGCCGCGCGCGTGCGCGCGCTCGTGACCGCCGTCGCCGCCTTCCCGGTGCACGTGGTGAGCAACCCCGAGTTTCTGCGCGAGGGCCAGGCGCTGGCGGATTTTCGCCAGCCCGACCGGGTCGTGATCGGCACCGACAGCGACGAGGCCTGGGAGGTCATGCACGCGCTCTACCGCACCTACGTGCGCGACAGCGGGCAGATCCTGCGCATGTCGAACGCCTCCGCCGAGCTGGCCAAGTACGCCAGCAACGCCATGTTGGCGGCGCGCATCTCGTTCGTGAACGAGATGGCGCGGCTGTGCGACGCACTCGGGGGCGACATCCGCGACGTGGCGGCCGCCATGGGTTCCGACCCGCGCATCGGGCGCCAGTACCTGGAGGCGGGCTGCGGCTACGGCGGGTCGTGCTTTCCCAAGGACACCCAGGGCCTGCGTCACATCGGCCGTGCGGCCGGCGTGTCCACGCGCATGGTGGACGCCGCCGAGGCGGTCAACGCCGAGCAGAAGGAGCTGCTGGCGGAGAAGGTGCGCCGCCGCCTGGGCCAGGATCTGAAGGGCCGGCGCATCGCGCTCTGGGGCTTGGCCTTCAAACCAGGCACCGACGACGTGCGCGAGGCGCCGGCGCTGGTGGTGGCCGAGCGCCTGCTGGCTGCCGGAGCCGAGGTCGTAGGCACCGACCCCGTGGCCATCCCCACGTTTCGCGCGCGTTTCGGGGAGCGCCTGCGCTACGAGGCCGACCCCTACGAAGCGGCGCGCGGCGCCCATGCCCTGCTGCTGCTGACAGAGTGGAACGAGTTCCGCGCGGCCGACTTCGACCGACTGCGCGGCGTCATGGCGCAGCCGCTGATCTTCGACGGCCGCAATGCGCTCGATGCCGAACGGCTCGCGCGCCTGGGCTTCGAGGTCGAGGGCATCGGCCGCCCCGCGCCAGCGCGCCGCTAGTTGAGCGGTCGCCATTCTGGTACACGGACGCACGCCGCGCTGGGCTGGGGGCGCTCGGGCCACTTCCTCCTCCTACTGTAGGCAGACTACACGGCGTCGTCGTCATCGGCCCTCCGCACCCCAGCCAGCGCGGCGATGGCTTGCGTCTGGCTTCTCGAGCCCCTTCGGGGCTCGCTCCTGAAACAGCGACCGCAACAGCTCTCGACTGCTACAGAATCACGGGCGGCGGCTTAGCGCGGCGAGCTGCGCGCGCAAGGGCAGATCGAGCCAGACCGCGGCCGCGCGCGCTGCCTCGCGCGGGTCGGCGCGTGCGGCCAGGCGGAAGGCACGCTCTGAGCGCGTCAGGCAGCGCTCGGCCTCCGTTCGGCCGCCGGCGCTCAGCGCCTGCAGACCCAGTGCGCCCCAAAGCGTGATGCACGTCGAGGGCCGCGCCTGCTCGCGTTCCGCGCGCGCGGCCAAGAGGCGCAGCGCCGCCAGGTCGCGATCCTCGGCCGCCAGACGTGTCAGCACCTCGAGCGCCTCGTCGGCCCGCCAGGGCAGGGCGTTTCGAGCCACCTCGGCCGCGGCCAGGAGCGGCGCGCGCGCCGCCGCGCGATCCTCTTCGCTCAGCAGCGCGCGCGCCTGGGTCAGCAGCCGGACGGCACGCTCGGGATCATGCTGCGGTCCGAGCGCCCCGGAGCGGGCCTCGAGGGCCGCGGCGCCGTGCACGTGCCGGACGTCGCGCAGCGCACGCGCCTCGGCCGCCAGTGCGCGCGCGTAGAGCGAGTCGCTGGGCCCCGTCTCGGTGCGTACGGAGCGTAGTGCCACGACGCGCGCACGCCAGGGACCCCCGCGCAGCGCCTGCGCCCGCTCCCAGGCGGCGCGCGCTTCGAGCGGGCCCGCTCGCGCCGGGGCCGGCGACAGCCCGTGCTCCGCAAGGAACGCGGGCGCGGCGAGCAAGGCGAGGAGCAGGGCGCGCCGTGCGCGGCGGCTCATCGTGTCGGCTCCAGGCGGCCGGCGGCGGGGGGGTGCCCCCGCTCGATCACGGGCGCGGGCGTCGCTCGCGACGCGTGTTGCGGCACGGGCCGCAGGCCCGGCATCGGCGCGGAGAGCAGCGGCGCCTGCGCCCGTCGCGCTGTGGCGTCAGTGCCCGGGGGCAGCAGCAGCAGGGCCAGAGTCGCCAGCAGGCCCACGGCCACGGCGGCTCGCCGCGGTGCGTTGCGGCGCGCGACCGCGGGGCGTTGTGCCGTCAGACCCAAGGCGGCCAGCACGCGCTCGGGCAGCTCGGGATCCATGGGCCGTTCGCGCGTCCGCCGAGCGAGCGCGAGCAGGCGCTCCACGAGGGCCCGGTCTCCCGGAGCGCAACGCCGGGGCAGCGGCCGATCAGGGCGCATGCGCCTCTCCTTGCCCGCGTCGGCGCGCGTCCTGGGTGCGCGGCGCGGGCGGACCCGCTGAGCCGCCCAGGGTGCGCCTGAGGCACGCGCGGGCGCGCACCAAGCGCATCTTCACGCTGGCCACACTCACGCCGAGCAGTGCGGCGGTCTCGCGCAGACCGAAGCCCTGCAGGTAGTGGAGCTGGATCGGCGCCCCGTAGTCGCGGGGCAGGCGGTAGAGGGCGTGACGCAGCGCCCGGAACTCAGCCGTCCGCTCGCGCACGTGCTCGACGGAGCGCGGGCGCTGGGCGCGCCAGGGCGTCAGATCGGCGTTCTCGTCGACGGTGGAGAGCTGCTGCATGCGCCGCCAGCGAAGGCCGTGGCGGCGCCTCCAGCTGGCCGCGCGGCAGCGCGCGACGCGGTAGCTCCAGCGGCGCAGGTGCTCCGCGCTCTCGAGCCGGGCGAGCTGCTTCCAAGCCTCGATGAGCACCTCCTGGACGACGTCTTGCGCGCCGTCCTGGTCGCCCTCGAGCAGGAAGCTGGTGAACCGGACCAGATCCGGTGCGAGCGCCTCGATCAAGGCGCGAAAGGCCCGCGGGTCGCCCGCACGGGCATCCAGGAACACAAGGTTGAAGCGCGGGTCCACGAATGCCTCCGTGGGCCCCACGACCGGGGCCCACGTTGCCTCCGCCGCGAACGGCGCTGCGGTAACGCGAAAAACCCACGGCTTCCCTGCGCCTGTCCTAGCGCGCCGCCCGTGCCTGGGTCAAGTCCAGCGCCGCGGTCGTGGGCCGCGCGACGCAGGGGTCCCGCCCCTGCGTCGCGCGACGCCGTACGCAGGCTGGCATCAAACGGAAGCACCACGGCCTCGTCCCCTGGCGGGGACGGGGCGGCCCGGAGGCGGCAGCCGCCTGCCTGCCGGGCCAGAATGAGGCCCGCCCAGCGCACCTTGCGGTGCGGCGCGGGCTTTGCGCTGCGCTGGATACCCTGACCGGAGGTTTGCGATGCGCCGTCTCCCCCTGATCGCCCTGACCCTGTTGGCTGGCTTCCTGGCGGCCCTTGCGGCGCCGGCGCTGCGGGCCGACCACGAAGGGGTCGTGGTGCCCGATGTCGCAGGGCGCACGCCCGAGGAGGCGCGCCAGGCCATCGAGGCCGTGGGCCTCGCGCCGCTGCTCGTGCCCGTGGCCGGGCCGCCCCCGGGCCGCGTCGAGCGCCAGGAACCCCTCGCGGGCGTGCGCGTGGCGTTGGGCGTGCAGGTCGTCGTGCGCTACGGCATCGGGCTGCGTCTGGAGACGCGCGTGCCGGACGTACGCAGGCGCTTGCTGTCCGACGTGGGCCCCGAGCTCGAAGGCGCCTACACCGTCGAGGTCGAGCTGGTCTTCGCTCCCGGCGGTCCCGAGGGCGAGATCCTCGAACAGAGCCCCGCCCCGGGCGCGACCCTCTGGTACCGCGGCGTGCTGGCGTTGAAGGTCACCTGCGTCAAGTGCCACGCAGGCACCGTGGTGGTGCCCACGCTCGTGGGGCGCACGGAAGCCGAGGCGGTCGAGCTGCTCAAGAGCGCGGGCCTCAACCCGGTCGTCGACTACCGCCTGGAGCCGCATCAGCCGGCGGGGCTCGTGTCCGCGCAGGACCCGCGCTCAGGCGCGGAGCTGCTCTACGGTGGCACCGTCTACCTGCGCGTGTCGGGCACGCCGCCCACGGAGCCCCCGCCGGTCGTCCAGATCCCGGTGCCCAATCTTGTGGGCCTCGACATGAACGTGGCGCTGCATACGGCGCAGGCCTCGGGCTTCCTGCCCCAGCTCTCCTTTCAGGTCGCCCACGGTCAGGCGCCTTGGAGCGTGATCGCGCAGGATCCCCCGGCCGGCACGCCGCGCGCCCCGGGGGCCCCGCTGGTGCTCGGCATCGCGCTCTCCGGCCCTGCGCCCCAGCAGGTGCGCATGCCCTCGCTCTTCGGGCTCACCCAGCCGCACGCGGTGCAGATCCTGAGCGCCCTGGGACTCAGCATGCAAGTGACCGTCGAGCACGTCGGCTTCCCCTCCGGGCGCGTGTTCTCCCAGCAGCCCGCGGCGGGTGCGCTCGTGCTCAAGGGCGCGACGGTGCGCTTCAACGTGTCGAAGGGTCCCGGCCCCCAGCCGCCGCCGAGCGCGTCGGTGCCCGCTCTCGATGGGCTGAGCTCGCTCGAGGCCTTCCTCAAGATCCAGCTTGCGGGCCTCACCCCGAAGGCGCTGCAGCATCTCGCGCCCAACCACCCGGTGGACCGCGTGGATCAACAGTCGCCCGCGCCGGGCGCGCTCGTGCCCATGGGCAGCGAGGTGCGTTTCTTCGTGCCGCTGACGGCGCTGGTGCCCGCGCTGCAGGGCGGAACGCGCTCGCAGGCCATCGCGCTGCTGCAGGCCGAGGGGTTCAACGCCAATCCCCAAGGGCCGGCCTTCGGGATGGGCTCCACGGTGGTCATCGCGCAAAGCGTGCCGGCCGGGGCGGCGCTGGCGCGCGGCAGCAGTGTGTCCTTCGCCTTCAAGTTCCAACAGGGCGGCGGCATGCCCGTGAAGGTCCAGGTGCCCAACCTGCTAGGCGGCACCAAGCAGGACGCCGTCGCAGCGCTCCAGCAGAAGGGTCTGGGCGTGGATCTCGACCGGCAAGGACCGATCCTGCCCGGCCCGGGCACGAAGGTGATCGCGCAGATGCCGCCCGCCGGCGCGCTCGTGCCTCCGGGCACGGTGGTCAAGGTGGGGTACGTCGAGCTGGCGGGAGGGCCCCAGGGCCTGACGCAGGTGCCCGCGCTGGTGGGCAAGACCCTGGTGGAGGCGCAGCAGCTGCTGGCCGCCGCAAACCTGGGCCTCAACGCTCAGCAGCAGGGACCGAACATGCCCGGCGGCATCAAGCAGGTGATCAGCCAGCAGCCCGCCCCGGGCGCCATCGTGGCCCTGGGCCTACTCGTGCAGGTCGTGTACGTCGAGCAGCTGCCGCTCGCGCCTCAGCTGGTGACCGTGCCGACGCTCACCGGCAAGACCCGGGCACAGGCCCAGTCGATTCTCAGCGGGCTGGGGCTGACGGCGAAGTTCAACGGTGCAGGCGGCAATCCCAACAAGCTGCTCGTGATCCTGCAGGCGCCGGCGGCCGGCGCGAAGCTCGCACCTGGCAGCCAGGTCACGATGGTGGTCGTGCCCAAGCCGTGACCCTGCGCCGCGCGCGGCTCCCGCGAAGATGCGCGCCTGAGGGCAAGCGTGCGGGGCGCTACGCCGTGGGAACTTCCGATGCGGGGGGAGCTTGCGATGTGGGGGGAGCGTCCGATGCGGGGGCGGGAGCGTCCGATGCGGGCCTCACGCCCAAGGCCGCGTCCACGGCCGTGGAGAGCGTCGTGGAGACGCCCTCCATCAGGGCCTCGAACTCCGCGTGCGCGCGCAGCAGCGTCTGAAGCACGGGCGAGCGCCGCACCTGCTCCACCAGCGCGGCCAGCTCGCGCTTGAGGGGCGGTTCGATGGGGGCTCCGCGGTCCTCGAGCTCGGCCACCTGCCGCGCGGCCTGGTGGTAGCGCTGCTGCAGCTCCGCGTCCGCAGGCGAGGCCAGCAGCCGCTCACGTGCGGCGCGCAGTGCCTGGGTCCGGGGGTCGGCGGCCACCTGACGCGCCAGCGTCTGGGCCTGTTCGAGGATCGCATCCATGGGCGAGAGACTACGCCAACTCGGCCTCAGCCGACGGGTCGTGCGGCAGCCCCGGCTTCACGAGCTCTTCACGGAAAGGGCGCTCTGGGGCCGTAGGCTGGGCGCGGAGGTGCCGAGCACCATGTCCTCCCGCCGCCCGCTGTCTGCTGGCACCGCCTCCGGTGAGACGCCCTCGACTGCCCAGGGGGCTGCGGGGGCGGGGCTGACCCGCAGGGCGCTGCTCGAAACCGGAGCGGCCGGCGTGGCGCTGCTGTGGTGGGGGCCGCGCACCGCCGTGGCGGGTCCGGTCCCTGTGCTGGGTTTCGCCTCCCTGC
>Ga0163150_10008387_pt1 | contig 11798 bp, 12 predicted proteins | sample OliLakLV19P2IB_FD_148628 | JGI IMG/M metagenome (GOLD analysis project Ga0163150, IMG submission 148628) | Freshwater microbial mat bacterial communities from Lake Vanda, McMurdo Dry Valleys, Antarctica - Oligotrophic Lake LV.19.P2.IB | ecosystem: Environmental > Aquatic > Freshwater > Lake >...
CAGTAGACCGCCCCGCTTCGGCGCAGCACCATGTGATAATTCCCAGGGGCAATCAGCACGCGTCCCGGCGCGACCGTATCGTTGTGTTCCGCCTCCTTGACGCTCACCGCGCATAGCTCATTCAGGCGATTGGCGAACGCGCGCGTGAAATGTTCGGGCATGTGTTGCACTATAACAATACCGGGCGCGTTCGCGGGCAGCGCCGTCAGGATTGTCGTCAGCGCCTCCGTCCCGCCGGTGGATGCCCCTATGGCGATTACCTTGTTCGTCGTTCGTGTCATCGAAAGTCGTTCGACCACCGGCGTAGAGCACTTTTTCGCACGCTTGGCCACCGCAATCGACGCAGCGGCTTTGATCTTGTCTATCAAGGCAACCGACATATCGCCAACGCTGTACGCGGGGCCAGGTTTACACATCACTTCAACCGCGCCGGCGTCCAGGGCTTCAAGCGCGACGTCTCCCCCTTTGGGCGTAAGAGACGACACGACGATCACGGACATGGGATGGTGATGCATGAGTTTCCGGAGAAACGTCAGGCCGTCCATCCGGGGCATTTCAACATCCAGCGTAATGACGTCTGGCTTCAACGCAACTATCTTGTCGCGCGCAACATAGGGATCGGGCGCAGACCCGACAACCTCGATCGCAGGATCCCGCGATAGCTCCCGCGTAAGGATTTCGCGCACCAGTGCCGAGTCGTCAACGATCAAGACCCGTATGCGAGGCGCGGGTAAATTCGCTTGGGTTGCGAGATGTGACATGAAAATGGTGCTCCTGCTGCAATATCAGCTATGCAGCGTGATTCGGGTAAGGACGATTTGTCCTTCGACATTGAAAATGGCGGCGCCACTGTCTGACGCAAATGCGTTCCACTCATCACCGAGTAACGCGGTTACGCGCGGGACGCCAAGGTTGAACACGGGTTTGTCGCCCGCAATCTCCGTGAGCACATTTCCGCAGGTCACATTCAGCAATTCACCCAGCGCATCGTGCGCGGCGGCATTCGATGGAGTCTCGCCTGGTTCACTTCCCAGCAGGTTCGATGAAATTTCACGGCCAAGACTGGTGGAAATGGCCATCTCCAATGTCCCACTCCGCGCGCCGGTAAACGCGATCACCACGCACACGGAATCGCCGGGTGTCTTCCGGGCATGCAATGCGTCTGATTGGTCCGCAAACAGGAATGCCATTTCCTCGAGAACTTTCGGAAAGACGGTCTCGAGTGCGCTCTTAGGATGGGCGTTCATCGGCAGCTCCCAGCAATTGCTCGACCACTTCACTCATTTTCTCAGGCGTAAACGGTTTTCGAATGTATGCGCGGACACCCATCGCCTCAAGCTCGTTCATCCGCGTCGAGCTGCCCTCGGTGGACACCACTACCACCGGGATTCCCTTCATCGCGTCGTTCGCCTGCATGTGCTTGATCAGTTCAACGCCGATCATGACCGGCATGTTGATATCCGTCAGAACGAGATCAACCCACTTTTCCTGCAAAACCTGTAACGCTTCTTCGCCGTGCCCCGCCTCAAATATTTCGCTGACGTTGCCATTCGCAATGCGCATAGTCTTGACGATGATCGCGCGCACGGTTGCGGAATCATCCACGACAAGAACGTTGAAGGACATGGCTCGCACTCCACCCGTTAATTAAAGATTGCGCAAATTTCCTCGAGCGATCCCAGAACATCACCCGCTACCTGTTCCAAAATTTCCGGTGTCATCCGCAACCGCTCCAATGATTCGATGCAGACCGAGTAGTTCATTCCGTCCGTGGAAGATGATGTGCCGCAAATGCGCGCGACATGTTCGCCGAGATGAACAAGATCGACCACCGTTTTGTCCGCGTGCGGATAGGCATTCGGCGCATGGTGCCAGCGCACGGCATCTACAACGGCTTGGGGCAGCTTCCAGAACCCCAACAGCGCGGCCCCTACCTCGGCATGGTCGGTGCCAAGAACCCGATGCTCGGCGAGTTCAAACGAAAGTTTCTCCCGGTATGCCATGAGCGTGATGGGAGCGGAATCAACTTCTAAAAACGAACCCATCACTATCTTCCCTAGATCGTGGAGCAACCCCGCGGTGTACGTCGCGTCGGGCACGCGCATGCTCATGCGCTTGGGCAAATACTCGACCGCCAGCGCGGTCGCGGCGCTGTGACGAAGCAGGCCATTGCGCGGCAGATCGTAGCCGCGAATCTCTTGTTGCGCGAGCGGAGCCACGGCCGAAGTCATCGCGATTTGGAACACCCGCTTGATGCCCAACCGGACAACGGCTTCGCGCACGCTATTGATCGGGCCGCCGGTGCCGAAGTACGCCGAGTTGGCCAAACGCAGCAAATTCGACACCAGACCCGGATCGTATTCGACGACTCGCTGGACGTCGGTCAGTTGCGTGTCGGTATTTCCCACCAGTGTAAGCATCTGCGTCGCGGAGGCCGGCAGCGGCGGAATCGCGGGAATGCGCTCAAGAATTTCTTCGCGCTTGCTCATAGTTCCCGTTCCTTTCCACCCGTGCGGATCGTTGTCCTGCCGTTCGCGATTGTCAGAACCATCGTGCGCGCTATTGTGCCGCCCACATCTTCGGCGGCAATTAGGATTTCATTTTTCCACAGCACCTTGCGCAATACGGTGTAATTGCGTTCTCCAATCTTGAACATTCCGTTGTCGTTCAAAGGCGACGCCGCGCCCGCCACTTTCGCAACAAGCCGCTTGCGCGTGCCTCCCCTGTCAAGCACCGCCTGAATAAGAGACGGGATTCCGGTATCGGTGAACATATGCGGGTTCTGTTTCGCTTTATCGGGATCCAATCGCGATAGCGGCAGCATGCAGTGAATCAGCCCGCCGACCCCGGCATCGGGATCGAACAATGCCACGCCGATACATGAGCCAAGTGAATACGTAACGAGCGTATCTTCGGCGCTCCGGGAGACACGCATCTCGGATATTCCGACGGTCAGTTGCACCGCTGGTGCTCCTCGTGCGCTATGGTGGTCCACAATTTAATCTCATGCTTCCTTATTTCACGTACACCGATGGACGAATACCCTTGAATCCGTTGGTCACGCCGGTCAGGCTCTCCGCATGGCCAACCATCAGGTATCCACCGGGCCTTAACAAGCGATGGATTTCCGCGACAAGCCGCTGCCGCGTAGGATTGTCAAAGTAGATCATCACGTTACGGCAAAACACCACGTCAAACGGTCCCTGCATCGGAAACGGCGGCGTGGACAGATTGAGCCGGCGGAACACTAGCCCTGCGCGCAACGTGGCGTTCACGGCAAACGCCGGCGAACCGTTGCGGGTAGTTTTTTCAAAATACTTTCGCCGGTATACAGGGTCCACCGCGCTGATCTGTTGCGGCGTGTACACGCCTTCCTTGCAGCGTTGCAACACGCGACTCGAAATATCGGTCGCAAGGGCTTTCCAGTCCACCGCTCCCACTCCCAGCGTTTCCGCGGCCGTGATTCCAATCGTGAAAGGCTCTTCGCCCGTTGACGCCGCCGCGCACCAAATGCGAAAGCGGGCTTGGCCCGTGGCTTTCCATTTCTTCAACAATCCCGCGAGCAGATCGAAATGCTCCGGCTCGCGATAGAAACTCGTGACGTTTGTCGAAATGGAATCGATGAGTTCGGTCAGTTCCTCGCCGGAACCATCGCGCACGACAGCGTCGTAATATGCTTCGTAGCGATCGAGCTTCAGCGTGCGCATGCGCTTGGCTATGCGCGCGGACACGAGCGTTTCCTTCTGATCGCCAAGGGCAATCCCGCTCTTGGCGTATACGAGTTGGCGAAACCGTTCAAACGTGCGCTGTTCCATCGCCAGACCTCACGCAACACGGGGGCTAGGCATACCAGTCCCCCGCCCGAACGTTCATCGTTTTAAGCACGGCCAGCTCGCCCGTAGAAGTGTCAAACGCTATCTTGCGTCCAATCGGACCGCCGCTGTCTTCTGCGATGACAACGATTCGTTTGCGCCGCAACGCTTCTCGCGCGGCCGCGATATTCTGATCGCCAAGCGTCGGCGCCGCTTCACCTTCCGGCGCGCCCCCACCAAGCACGTGCGCAATGAGATTGGTGCGCTTGCAACCCGCCTCTTCCATCATTTTCAACAGCGCGGCAATGCCTACGTTTCCATACACCGGCGTCGCATCTTCACGGGCACGGGTCTTCGGCTTGATAAAATGATGCATGCCGCCGCACTTGTCCGATTTGTCCCAAAGACAAACCGCGACGCAACTCCCAACCACGGCCTGAAGCGTCATCGCCTTCCGGCTGAAAAAAACGAAGCCGGGTTCGACGTGATATGGTTTCCGCCGGGTCAAACGCATCTGCCGTATCCTCCACGGACTACCTCTACAGCCTTTCTCACGACGCTTTGGCGAGCACTTCTTGAATCTTCGAAACGATGGTATTGGGCTCAAACGGCTTGATGATGTAATTGTTGGCCCCCGCCTTGAGGGCATCCATGACGCGGCCCTTCTCGGCTTCGGTGGTCACCATAATGATCGGCATTGTCTTTCCGCTGGCGCGAATCGCGCGCACTGCGTCAATGCCCAGCATGTTGGGCATGTTCCAATCCATCAACACGAGGTTATATTCCGCCGCAAGCACCGCGTCAACCGCCTCCTTGCCGTCAGCCGCCTGGTCAACATCTGTAATATTCGCGCGGCCCAAGGCGCCGATCAGCACTTTGCGCATGACGCCTGAATCATCGACAACGAGTGCTTTCATCGCTCCCCTCCTACTGTGGGACGGTTTCGAAAGTAACACGAAGGTTGAAATCGCCCAGATCGCTCGTGAATGGCACCTCCAGCCACACCGCCTTCGACGGATACTGCACGTCGTATTTGTCACCGTATACGACGGTGGGCAAACTGAGATCCAAGGGCCGGCTCGCATCGGTGTTGAGCTTCGCTTTCGCGCTCCCCGCAACGATGTTTACGATTTCCGCGACGCCATCGGAAACCGTTTCGTCGATCACCGTGACAGGCGTTCCGAGAATCCGTCCAACCATGGACAACGCCGTGATGGCGGGAAAACCAATCGCGATTGTGCCGCGCGTCGGCCCGCTGATTCCAATGATCGCCATGATGTCCCGCGGCGAATCGTTTCCAGACGACACACCGATCGGCCCACGCTCAACCTTGCCTTGCAACATCGTGTTGAACAATTCGTAAACCGACTCAATAAATGGATTGATATGTTCCGCGCGCATTCACCCTCCGTCCAAGCCCGGGTTTCCTCAAGATGCAATTGTTTGGTCTACGGCGCTCAGCTCTCCCCACGACAACACACGGTCCACGTCGAGCAGAACGACCACTTTCGCGCCGGCCTTGCCAATCCCCAAAATAAATTCTGTATTTACGCCATTTCCAAAGGATGGGGCCGGTTCAAGCTGATCGGCGGTAATGGCAAGCACTTCGGCGACTTCGTCCACGATAATTCCGAGCGTAACATTCTTCGCGGAACTTGCAACCTGAACAACAATAATACAGGTCATGTTCGTATCCGCCCGCTGCTCCATTTCAAACTTGGTGCGCAACTCGACCACGGGGATGACTTTGCCCCGAAGATTGATGACGCCGCGGACGTAGTGCGGCGTGCGCGGCACCTTGGTGACCGGCATAAGGCCGATGATCTCCTGCACTTTCAGTATCGCAAGTCCATATATTTCCGCGCCAAGCAAGAACGTCAGGTACTGGCCCGCCCTGCTCGCCAATGAAACCTCGCCGTCTAGTACTGATTCAACCATTGCGTTGCCCATCTGTCCATCCTTCGCTTCCGCCGCGCGTTGTAGCGCACGGCCCATGAAAGTATTCGTTCCGGTTATGCGGCCGAAGATTGATTCCCATAGCCGGGACCGACATCCCCTATCAGTCGCGCGATTCCGTTCACGTCGATGATTAAACCGACCGTGCCATCCGGCATTATCGCGGCGCCTGCCACACCTTCCAATCCTCTCATCGAATCTCCGAGAGACTTGATCACAATCTGCTGCTGGCCAAGCAATTCGTCCACCAACAAGCCGACACGCCGGCCTTCGTTTTCCAAAATAAGCACAATCGCGTTCAGCGGGTCTTTCTCGGCGTTCACGATATCGAATATCGTGTGAAGCCGGAACAAGGGAAACATGTCGTTCTGAACAACAAGCAGTTCACCGCGCGACGCAATGGTCACTATATTGCTCGCCATTGGCTTGATAGATCGGATAATTGAAAGTGTGGGAACAATGTAGCGTTCGTTTCCAACGCGTACGACCATTCCGTCGATAATCGCCAGCGTGAGCGGTAGCCGAATCGAAAACAGACTCCCTTTTCCCAACTCGCTCTGAATATCGATTTGGCCACGCAACCCTTCGATATTACGGCGGACGACGTCCATGCCAACGCCCCGCCCGGAAATATCGGTAACCTGTTTGGCCGTCGAGAATCCGGGCTCAAACACGAGGTTGTATATCTCTCGATCGCTTAGAGACTCGCCTTCGCGCACCAATCCGCGCTCGCGCGCCTTCGCAAGGATCACGTCCCGGTTCAGCCCGCGGCCGTCGTCCTGAATCTCAATGTAGATGCTGCCGCCCTTGTGCAGCGCCCGCAAAGTGACTCGGCCAGCCTCGGCCTTCCCCGCCGCCGTTCGCGCTTCCGGGCTGGCTTCCAATCCATGATCAATGGCGTTCCGCACCATGTGGATAAGTGGATCGCCAATCTGATCGACCACCGTTTTGTCGAGCTCGGTGTCCTCGCCCTCGGTAATGAACTCGACTTTTTTGCCGGTCTTTTTGGCCAAATCACGCACGATGCGGGACATCTTCTGGAACGTCGCACGGATGGGCACCATGCGCAATGATGTGCCCATCTCCTGCAATTCGCGCGTGATCTTGTCCAGTTGGTTAAATTGGCGAACTAGTTTTTGCGACGCGCCTTTCAATTCAACCGACTGCGACACCATCGATTCCGCGATAACAAGCTCGCCAATCAAATCAATCAATTGGTCGAGGCGTTCTGCGTCCACCTTAATGGCGTCGCGCGCTTCGGTTGTTCCGGGTTTCGCCTGCTGGACACGCAACGCCCGGGCAACGTCCTTTGCCGCCACTTCGCCCGAGCGAACAAGTATTGTTCCCAACCGCTCGCCCGCCGGTTCTTGCTGTAGGGAAACCACACGATTGATGTCTTCCCACGTCGCGGCGCCCAACGACACGAGTATTTCGCCAAGTTTTCGTGCGCCCCCATCCTGTGCCTGTACGGCCAAGGCTTGGTCCAACTGGGAACGCGTAATAATGATTTCACTGATGAGTTGCTCGCCGAGCAACGAGGGCTCGTGCGTGTGCTGCGATTCCAGTGCCGCCATCACTGCCGACCGTCGCGCCAGTCCTCCATCAACAAGTATTTCGCCAATGCGTTTTCCCGATGCCTGCACATCAAGCGCGGAACCAGGCTGTTGTGAAAGCGTCCCATTCGCCACGTTCTGGAGCCGGCGAACGAGATTCTCCAACCCTTCTTCGCACTGCATCGGCTCGTTCTTGGACAACGCGCGTTCCACGCGCTGGATCAGCCGCTTCATTGTGTCCACTGCTTCGAAGACAAGATCAACATAATTGCCCGCAAGTTCGAGTTCACCCTTGCGCGCAAGGTCTAACACGTTCTCCGATTCGTGCGCGAGCGCCTGGATTTCATCCAGCGCAAGGAAACCGGCCACACCCTTAATCGTATGAAACGCGCGGAACACCGCGTTGATCGAGTCTGCGTCTCTTGGGCGCATCTCGATAGTGAGGATATGGACGTCCGCGTTATGAAGGTGCTCGAGCGCTTCCGCAATAAATTCGCGTAAAAGTTCCGGATCGCCTTCCAGCACCGTGGCAGCACGCGCCGGCGAACCTTCGCCAACGCGCGCAAGAGCTTCCAGCAACGCATCGATTTCGCGCAAAGATGCGCCGCATCCATCGGGCGGCTCGACTGTCCGTCGCAACCAATCAAATGCGCTCCCGAATACCACCGGCAAAACGAAACCTTCGATTCGGCCCAGCGCCTCGTGGGCGGCGTGCGCCAACGCAGACGCCTCGTTCAGGCCCGCGGATGCCGCTTCGCGCTGAACCGAATCCAAAGACTGGCGCAGCGCGTTCAACGTTATTTCGCCCGGCGCATGTTCATACGTATCAAACTGTGTGCATAACTCGCCCAACAACCTACTGACTTCGCCTGTGTTGCGCTTCACCGCCGCATCGGCTGTGATGACGTGACCTTGCGGCCCTTGCAGCTCGACCGGGAAATGCACCTCGTCAAACGTTCTAGCATCCCGGACAAGCATCTGAAACGCGCACAAACCGCGGGCCACAATATCAATGGATGCTGTGGGATTCTCCACCTCGTTGAGAATGATTTTCTCAAGAAGTCCGGCAATCGCGAAAAGGGCGCTGGACGCCTGCGCCAAACCTTCAGCCTGGGCCCATGTTCCCATTTCTGTAACGCCAGTATGAATATGGGCAAGGACATCAACGTCGGAAGGCTGGGCCATCATCAGGTTTTCTGAATGCAACTCAATGCGCGAAAGTACGGTTGACCGATCCATGGTCACAATTGAATCCCCCAGAGCTGGAAAATTATTTACATTAACTGCGTTAACGATAATAATACTTATTTTCCCTGAAGCTCTAGGGTAACATGCGGGATATACGGTGTCAACAGATAATTTACATTACCTATTTTCTTTCCCAAGAAATGAGAAATGTCCCGCACGGCATTAACGCTGCCGTACCGGACATTTCTGAAAGTGGTTTTTCGTGAGGAACTACGACTTTGCCAGCGCGCGTCCCTCAACGAGTTCAGCCAATTCTTTCGTGAGTTCGCTCTTGAGCGCAGGCGATACCCCAATGTGCACCGCCTGCACCGATCCATCCTTCCCGATGAGTACGGTTTGCGGTATGCCGGTGACCTTGTACTGTTCACCGACGGCGTGGTTTTCGTCCAACGCGACAGTAATGGCGAGTTGATTATCTTTTAGAAATGTCTTGACCTCTTCGGCAGTCTCGCCCTGATTCACGGCGATAAACACCACCCCTTTTTCCTTGAAGGATGCCGTCACTTCAGAAAGTATTGGCATCGCTTGAACGCATGGGCCGCACCATGTCGCCCAGAAGTCGAGCACGACTATATTTTTGCCTGCGTACGCCGCGAGATCGATAATCTTCCCATCGATGTCCTTAAGCTGAAACGCCGGCGCGGGCTTGCCCACAAGTTCGTCCGCGGGCCGGGGCTCGCTGTTCCCGGCAAGCATGGCTTCGAATGATTCCTCTTTTTCTGACTCCCCGGGCGGCGTAAATGCGAACCGCTCAGGGGCGATGGGCACATTGCCTGACCAGTCGGACAGTTTGACTTCCATCGAGATTTTCATGGGCGAGCCGGCCGTTTCTTTCGACAGGTCGGGTACCACTTTGGTCAGATACGGTTTGTCACCGTCGGCAATCCACATGTCCATAATCGAATTGTCGCGGTCTAAGCGGATGCGGTGATGCTTCAAATTATTAAGGTCTTCCAACCCGATGTAACTGGCGTCGGCGGCCCCGCCCAACAATGATGCTGCGGGGTCGGGACTCATCAGTTCGCCGATGATGCCCGTGAATGACGTAATGCTGTTCACCGCGCAGTATTGAAACGTTTCCTGAATGTCCGCGGGCGCGCCAATGACGGTGTACTTCTTGAGTTGCGGAATGTGGATGGCAAGGTTCGTGCCATCAGACACGAGGTCAATGCCCAGTTCGCTCTCGCCCTGCACGATTGAAACCTTGTTGGGGCGTTCGACTGCAACCTTGCAGTCAAGCGACACTGCATCCGAGTCGCCTTCGCCAACCATCGATAAATCGAGATCAAATGAGCACGTAACCGTCTGCAGACCCTTATAGAATGCGCTCATCGCATCTATAACTTCCTTGACTTTCGGTTGGATGTTTGCGGCAGACGGCGCCTTCGGTCCTATATCGTCCTGTGCGAAAACTGCGCAGCACACATATAGCATGACGCAGATAAAACGAGTCAGAAGTCGCATGGAACCAAACCTCCTGATTGGGAAAAGAACGCCGACTTAAACTCGGCGGAATACGCCAAATCGCAGGCACATTGTCTTTGGGGAAACAGTTGCGCCAAAGGTGTTTATTCGAGGATGAAGACGACCGCGGTGAGCACCGTTGTCCACAGGCCGTGCTTGTGGCCCTCGGCCGACTGGCATATGTTTCGCGTTTTGAAGATATGGCCACTGGCCTTGTAAATCTGTTTGCGCTCGTCCCACGCGGCGTCGGGATCGAATTCAATGCCCAGCGTCGTCGCAAGCATCGTCGCCGCAAGGTCTTCGGCGTATTCGCCGGAAATCGCGCTTTTCTCGCCGTAGGCGTGGTGCTCGGATATATACCCGTAATGCGCTTCGTTCTTCGGCTGCGCCAAACCGGCGGCGGCGGAAATCAAACGATTCGGTTCGCAGGTCTCGCTGCGTGACATCACGCAGAAAACAACTTGGCCGGGCGACAAAAACTTCAACGCTTCCTTCTTGGGAATGATCTTGCAATTGGGCGGGAAAATGCTCGATACATAGACGAGATTAAACTTCTCGATACCCGCATCGCGCAACGCGCTCTCGAACGAAGCCAACTTCTCCTTGTGCATGCCTACGCCGCGCACAAAGAATGCGCGCTTCGGCACCATATTCGATGGAAGAAGCTTGCCGTTTCCGGGTTGCTGCTCGTCCCTGTCGAGGCCCTTTGCCATCCCGCTATATCCTCCACTACGTTTGTTCATTCAAAATGAAAGGCTGCGTAGTATAATGATGGGGCATGCTCGTTTCAATAGCCGGATGGATCGCTGTAGGCCTGAATCAGTCCGATTTTATCGAGTCCGACGATGCGCTCAACAACTCTCAATCGTCAATCAACTAACTTTTCCCATATTTCCGCTTCTTCCCATGCCTCCCATCGTCCGGAACGCGCCAGTGTCATGAATCCCAAATCCTTGGCAAAAGTCACACGCATAATCTGATCTTCAAAGTCCCCCTTTGAAGGGGGATTTAGGGGGATGTAAGGTCTGATTTCCAAACTTCATATCGAACGAATCTCAAACTCAGGACACTAGTAACGCTTCTCAATGATCTTCTCCGTCAAAACATCCCGATTGGTTTCCGCCGCAATGGCCGGCTTGGGCACGGAAAAAAGCATCCGCTCACTCTTGCGCAATCCCTGTCCGATTAGTTTGATGACCACCCGCCGTTGCTCATTGGAAGCCGCCCCATCTTGTTTTCCTAACGGCGAAATTTGAACATCACTGCCGGGCGACTTCGGGGCGTGAACTATAATCACCACGCGCTCACCCTCCGGTAACCCGGTAATGCGGTGACCGTATTTTGAGAGTGTGTCCAATATTGCGATGCGCAGGTTCTCAACCCGCTCCTTGTCGAACTCGGGGAGCTGCTCTTGCCCGAACATAGTTGTTAGGCCCATTCCCCCGCCATCTTCCAAACCTCCGCGGCCCATACCCGATACCCCAGGAGTGCTCAGATCCACTCCAAACACATCTTCTTGCAACACCGCGATTTGTCCCTTGACGTCCTCAGTTTCGATAGTCCGCTCAAATTCCGTCCCCCTGGACATTCGAGGTCTAAGATGCTTTTCCCAAAGATCGGCAGGTTCCGAATCATGGACTGCTTCATTCGCAACCACGCTTCCGGGCGCTGAAATCGGAAAAGAGACGTGTATATTTAACATTACTCCAATTGTTGGAACATACTCACTGAACACTCCCCGATTAAATGGAGTCATGACCGGATT
>Ga0163150_10008389_pt1 | contig 11791 bp, 11 predicted proteins | sample OliLakLV19P2IB_FD_148628 | JGI IMG/M metagenome (GOLD analysis project Ga0163150, IMG submission 148628) | Freshwater microbial mat bacterial communities from Lake Vanda, McMurdo Dry Valleys, Antarctica - Oligotrophic Lake LV.19.P2.IB | ecosystem: Environmental > Aquatic > Freshwater > Lake >...
CTGAGTGATTGCAAAAACCAAGGTTCGCTTTCTGATCGGAAATGCTTACCCAAAAAATTGCTATGGTTTGGATGGTGCAATGAGTTTGGCGGATGGATTTACAAGGGATGGCTCCGATGCGCCAAAGCGGCTCGGCAACCCGCCGGACTGATCGTCTGGTGGGTTGTTTTTCTTCAACTTTGGACATCGGAGTGATGCCTCAAAAATCCAATGCGAAACGGGTGTCCGTTGAAACTTCGGTTTTCTATTCGTAACGATAAATAGCAATTTTGACCCACAGATTTTGTGGAAGAGCCAGTTTATTCGAGTATTGCGAATCGCCGAAGGTTTGTTTTGTCAAAACGGAACTTCGTAGGAAACCGTTCAAGAATAGCGTCCAGATTATGGTTTTGCTTGCGAGCTAGCTTTGGGTTCGTTTTGCTTCTAAAAATCGTAACTGCCGATGCAGGACGTCGATCATCGGCGCTGCGAAGCCGGCATCTTGGGCAGCTCGCAGTGGGTTAGTGAAAATCGCGTCGATTTCCATCGGTCGCCCAGCTAAATAATCGAGACGCATACTGCTATCATAGGGTACCATGCGGTCGGTATGATCCATCATCGTATCGACATGCTCATCCGATATATCCTCGCCACAGGCGCGCGCTGATCGCAAGACATCTCGCATCGTTGCTTCAGCCAGACCTCGACTAGCCGGATGCTTCATCAGTTCGTCGGTTGCCGCGTTCAGTATGACTGAGAGCCCGTTGAAGGGGATATTCCACATCAGTTTTTTCCAGCGAGCTTTCTGAAGGTTATCGGTCGCTTCGATCGGCACGCCCGCTTTTGAGAAGTCCTTAGAAACCTCGTCGAACACTGAATCGGGTACCGCTGACGATCGACCGTCGAGGCCGCGATAGCTTCCCATCAAAATATTTCCGTAGTCGAGATGTCGGATATGTCCCGGGCCGATTTTGTTGCTGCAAAGAAAGCAACAGCCTCCCAGCACACGTCCTTTGCCAACAACGGCTTCGGCATTTGCCTCAACATGCAAACCGTTTTGCAAGACAATCGCGTACGATTCAGAATGGATAATCGGCGATATTAAAGACGCGAGCGACGCGTTTTGCGTTGACTTCAAGGCGACAATGATAAAGTCGCATGGTGGCATTTCGTCGGGTGTCGCATACGCATGGACATTGGAAAGTAGAAAATCGCCGTTTTTCGAATCGACTTGAAGACCATGTTGGCGAGCGTGCAAGGCGTCGGATCTCATTAAAAAATGAACGTCGCAGCCGGCTCGAGCCAATAGGCCTCCATAGTATCCACCCAATGCACCTGTTCCGATAATCGCGTAGCGTTTCATAGCGAGTATTCGAGCGAAGATTCCAGTTGACTTACGAAAGCACCTAGTGCTGAATCCAAGTCTAAACTTTCAAACAATTGCGAGACGGTTGGAACTTGAGCATCGATCGGCTGAACAGAACTGCGACTGTAAACGCCACTGGCGAGTGAATCGCTGCTAGCATGTTTCAAAAGGTCGGCAATATTCGGGACAAATTTTGCCATGTAACCATCGATTCCAACAAGCGATGCTCCCGCCAAAATCGCTTGTCCAGCTTGATACCCATCGAGCCACGGATATTCAACGACTATAACCAGTGCCTTATCGGCGGACTTAGAAAACAGTTTTTTCGCAAGAGAGGCTAACTCAACCGGATCGCATGGGAAATGCTCAAGTGCCGGGTGCTTGCTACCCAGACAGGAAGCTGCGGTTCGAAGCGTCACGTAATCGGCGCCGAGTTCAGCAAGCCACTGAAAAGTTCGAAGACTTGATTCCGATGGATCGCTGATCGGAATGGTGATGCCAATCGGTACCAAGCCTTGAGATAGACTGCGTATCAGTTCGACTTTTTTTGCCAATCGCAAAAGATCGGGGGTATCCAATGGCCAATCCAACTGGAGCGATCGAAGGCTTGTCCGAGTCACCTGACTGAGCAGTCGATTGTTCCAATGGCCAAGTTGGAATTCGATTGCGTCGGCGGAACTTAAAGATTCGCTATCTGGCACGGAGTCCGAATAGATCGGTGCGATTCGAATCGGCAGCTCCCGCAATGAAACTTTGGCGAGATCGTCGACCGTTGCCAATAGTGCTCCGCCTACTCGTTTGATGCAACTTGCAAGTTTGCGATAGATATCCGTCGGCAGCTTCGTCATTTCGAGAGCATCGCGAAACGCATCACCGCGCAAAATGACCGGAGACTTTAAATGGAACTGCGACAAAGCCGGATTCGGCAAGCGGTTACCAGATGATGAACCAGCCGGACCGTTTGTTTTCGTGAGCCCGTCATTCCAACTCGCTTCAATCGACTTTATCTTGACCATCAACGATGGTGCTCGACGTTCTTGGTTTATGTGTGACATAATTAAGTTACCGATTTAAACACTCGAAGATCGCGAACCTCGCTTTTGATCCCTGCTTTGAGAAACAGCAAACCAATACGTAATCGGTCGGACTCTTTGAGTCTCGTTTCTTCAAGATGAGGTGCCATCGATTCGATTTCACCTCGAATGTAGATCGTACCGCCGCTCATGCGCTGGCCGAGCATTGCACCCGCAGAACCTAAAACTAACATTGTGCCAGCCGACATTCCCATCGCTCCTTGCGAGCCGATCGAACCGCGAACGAGCAAATCACCCCCGCACATTCCGACGCCAGCTCGACGTCCGGTCGATCCGTAAATTGCGAGCAAGCCGCCACGGTTAAAGGCGCCTGCCGCATCGCCTACATCGCCGTGCACGATCAACGATCCAGACTGCATCGATTCAGCGATGCCACATCCCGCGTTTCCTTGCACCTCAATTTCCGCCTTCGAAACTCCCCAGAAACAGAAATCGCCCAAGTCGCCAACGATGGATACCCGATATTCCTGACCAAGGCCTGGCGCAAGCAAATCGGTCGATTGGCAGCCAATGATTTTTACCGTTGCAATCTTTTCGGGTAATTTTTTCAGTTGGTCGTTGAGTTGCTGGACGCTTAACTTTGAAGCATCCAACGCTAGATTTTCCACTGTTTCGGAATCATCCATTCGTCGCTTACTCCAATCCAATTTTTTCTTCCGGAATCGTATCGGGAAACTTGAATTGTGCCGCCCGTGTTTTCAATAGCTCCACGATGCCTGGTCGTTCTTTTGCCATGTTCACTTTTTCACCGATATCCGACGACAAATCATAGAGCTCGTAGTCGTTGGAACCTTTGTCCTTGACGTAATTGTAAAATTGTTTGCGATTGGGAAGCACGAGCTTATAGTTTCCAAGTCGTACTGCATGAAGTTCGTTCTTGCAAAAATAGAAGTAGTCGTTGCGTGCCTCGATCGGGATACGTCGCAATAGCAAGTCTACCTGATCCACACCGTCGATGATTCGATCCTTCGGGATTTCCGCCTTGGCAAGTCGAGTAAAAGTCGGCAAAAAATCGATGGTTGCGAAAATTGCGTCGCTTGTTTGCTGGGCAGGAATATGTTCAGGCCAACGCGCGATGCACGGCACCCGTACGCCACCTTCGTATGTCGACCCTTTTCCTTCGCGAAGCGGCCCCGAAGATCCCCAGGCTCGCTGGCCTTTATGTTTCTTGCTCAAAACATCTTGAAAATTATTCCAAGGACCATTGTCGGTAGTGAAGATCACCAGAGTATTGTTTCGCATGCCAAGTTTATCTAACGCATCGAGCAACCGACCAGTATGAAAATCAAGTTCCTCGACGGTATCGCCATACAGTCCGGCTTTGGATTTCCCACGGAACTCTTGAGATGCATCGATAACAGAATGCACCATGGTGTGTGCGAGATAGAGAAAGAATGGTTTGTCCGCTGATTGTGAAACGAATTCGATCGCCTTGTCGGTATAGATTCGAGTGAGACTCGCCATGTCGCTGGTCTCACCGACTTTGTCATTATTATGATGAAGGATAACGCGACCATTGTCGTTAGCGCCTAACGTCCCCCAGTAATAGTCAAACCCCTGCGCGTTCGGCATGCGCTCGATGATCGGAGCACGATTCGAAACGTCCCACTTGCCAAGACAACCTGTTCGGTAGCCAGCTTTCTGAAGGATCTCGGCGATGGTAATTTCGCTGGCCGGCATCGACCAACCACCGCTTCGTATGGGATAGCGACCCGTTAAAAGCGCCGACCGTGACGGCCCGCATACCGTCTGAACATAAAAATTCGTAAATCGAGTACCATCGCGGGCAAGCGAATCGATGCGAGGCGTCTGAAGTTCGGTCGATCCAAAACAGCTCAAATCACCATACCCTTGGTCATCGGTGAAGATCACAAGAATATTCGGACGCTCATCCTTCGATCGCAAATTCGTGGCAACGGCTGGCAATATGTCGTTTGATGTCGACTTGGCCTGGGCATAAATCGTCGTACTGATCAGTAGGCTATCGCCGATGCAAGCGACAACCAAAAACAGGTGCAGCGGTAATATTTGGACAGTATTCATGTATCGCCATCGCCAAAAAACGAAAAGTTGAGGACGCTAAAATAGAGGCATTCAAACATCAAAGTTGCCCCTGAAAGATTCTCGTCAATCCCTGAAAAATTCGTGCGGTCTATCTGCAAGAGACAGAAAAAGTCAATGGCATAGGACAACGTTACCTCGGCCATGCTATAGGCCATTAGCAAAAGGAAGCGATGATACGGTAGATCCGAAGCCGTCGCTTGGACCAGATGCCAAAGCGTCTCGCCGAAATAATAGACGGTCTTAACCGCAGCCCAGACGACAATCGCCCAGGTCAGTAGCAATGCTATGCCTGCCCCAAAATGTTGTCCCAAAAAGACGATCAACAGTCCGGAGCCGATCAAAACAACCAGTTCGATTGTTTCTCGTGGATGCAGCAAGTGAACGAACGACTTTTGTTTCATCCGAGCCTTTCGAGGATCTCCTCCAAAACGAGAACATCCGAATCCGGTCTCGTTGGGCTTCCCGGATAGGTTAGCGACGTTGCGATCCATTTTCGCAGCTTTAAAAACTGAGCTGCATTGTGCTTGTACGCTGGTACAGGAGCTCGAAACGTAAGGAAGCCAAGGTACTGTAGAAGATCGTTGAGTTCATAGAATTGGTGGTCGCCTTTTGCCCACATCGCGTCGCGTTTGGCGAATTCGTTCGGTGCAAAGGTACTCAAGCCGAGCAAGTAGTCGCTGCCGTAGATCACCATATCGATAGCCAAATCGTTGCCCGTGAGGACTTTAAAATCGGGGCGAATGCGATCGCGAAGTTCTAATCGCTCCCACTCCAATTGACGGTTGAGTGACGAGTGCTTGGCACCCAAGCACTGACGGATACCCATCAGGCGTTCATAGATATCGATGCTGTATACGGCACCGAACGGAGCGAAGACGGTACTCAGTTCGAATCCATAGAAATCACCGATATGGTTCCCTATTTTTGAATACGACTCAAGGATGCCATCTGAATCTTGTTGAGTAAGCCCGTAACTTTGAAAGATAATGGGAGTACCCCCAAACGATACGATTTCGTCCAAGCGGCTGCGATACAAATCCCATGCGAACGCATCGCCTGGTTTATCACCGACAAAGGCACCAGCAAGAAAGCAGCCGCCGCTCATGATGCTCTGGGTTTCTTGCAACACTTGCTTACGCTGCTCCGGCGAGATCAGGTTTGCATAGCCGGTGTCCATATTGACGGCAGGCACTAATCCCGCGTTGGCCGTTCGCGAAACGTGGTCGCGAAACCCTTTCCAATCGATCTCCGTCTCAGACAGCAAAGGGAGCAAGATCGCAGACATGCCCAGAATTTTTCTTTGGTATCGAATCGGAGGATGGAGTTTCATAGGCTGGTTCTCTAACGCGAATGCAAAATCAGATCAGGTTATTCAGTGCGTGCATTCTATTCCATTTCCCACTGCTTATCGTCCGACAACGGTTTTACATAGAACTGACGTTGAATCGCTCGCGCTGCAACCAAAATCAAGTTCAAGCAGGCTGCCATCAGAAGGGGAGATGAATAACAAAAAATCAGAAACATGAGCTGAGTTCCTCGATCGGATCCATCTCTGTTGGTTGACGGAACCGTGCCCATCCATGCGTTGAGTTCATTGGTGATCAACGGCAATCGCGAGGCCCAAAGTAAAGTAGCTGACATCGTCGAGAAGACGGCCATCGCGATGAGAAGTGTGCCAAGACTAAACTGAAACGTTCGAGGCTTGGTGGTAAGGAACGGAGAATTATCCTGCGGACTCGGCTGTTTCATCCGTTCATCTTACCGGTTTTCCAATCCAATTTCTATCGCTAGAGGTTGGAAAACAAGAATCGCATCGGCTACCGATTGAAGGCGGCACCAAAGGTAAAGGCTGGCGAGATCATGTCTTGGCTAACCACATTCTGGTCGCCAAGCCCTGGATTCGCACCTCGCCATATTCCTCGTCCAATGTAAAGCACTTGCACACCAGCCCGGACGCCGAAAGCTTTCGTCATCTGCATCGCCGCTTCCATCCTTGCATCAAACCCGACAACTGTTTCCGAGTTGTCGCGACCGGCAAAGGCACTTGTCGGGGTAAGGAAATCGGGCTGCGCATTGGCTGATTGGTATGCAAAAGTTCGTGTTTCATACCCTTGCGTTTGGAAGTTTTGACCTGCGAAGAATCGGGATTCTTGTGAGAAAGTCATCCGGCTGATGGTCGACGAGTATCGGTAGCCTAGCTGGCCGGTAATCATACGATTGTCGGTTCGAGTCGTTTGGCGGTTGAAGGCATCGAGCGTTATCGCCGTCGTAGATCCCGCTGGGATTGCCGAGATAGTAAAGAATCGATCGTTTACCGCATAGTCATTGAATTGCATGTATCGAAAACCGATCAATGGTTCGAGGATACCACCGTATCGATAAGGTTCCAGTCGCCACGTCTTGTTCGCTTCAAAACTTGAAAAAGTCGCGACGTTCACACTCTGACGCTCAAGAATTGTTCCGTCGCCAAAGTTCGGATCGTAAGGATAACGGGGACGCAATGCTGGAAATAACTCTTCGTCAATATCTGGCTGGAGAGTTCGAGGATGTCGAACGTCGTTGTAGACGTTGGGACCGCCGACATTCATAAAGCTAAATAACCAGCCGCGATTCTTTTGGGACATGAAGCCAAAGTCCCAGCGATTTCCCGATGTCATATCGATCTTCGAAGATTGCCCGCCGGTGTCCGGTCGATCCATCCCAAAATGGAGTTTGTCGTAACTGACAAACCAACCTTTGTTGGCTCGTTTTCGAGCGGATAGCTCTTCGAGCTCCTGCATGTCGACAGACGCGAACATTTGGTAATCGGGATCGACATCCAACGACTCCGCAAATGGATGGAATGGCGCGTCGGCAATAAGATTTGTACCAGACAAACCTATCGTTGTAATCGAGAGTACCAATATTGTTCGTTTCAAGACCGACTTAATCGAGATCGCCATAGTTACCTTCCAGCGTTTCGCACTGAGGCACAAAAACCTCGCTGCCTATCAACCCCATGACATATATCGGTGGGGATGCACGGAGCAGCGCACTTATTCCGGTTGTGCTGGTAGTATCGGAAGATCAAGTCGCTAGAGTTGAGTCGGTTTAGGTAAACAGTAACGAAAAAGACGACTATTCAGTCTCGCAATAACGACAAGAAACGTCATCATATGTCGGAAAATGCGTGAATTGCCTGATTTCAAGATGATAGCAATCCGATGGAGGTCGGTTGCTAGCCAATGTCAACTCTGTTAATCTTTCATTTCTCAGTGAAACTCGGACGAAATTTCCTCCAATCTTTGGGTTGCTTGCATGATCCTTTCCGGTGAAGAGATTTTGGCGCGACTGGGCACGGACATAGTTCTTGACCCGTTTGATCCGGACCGACTGAATCCTAATAGCTACGATTTATTGCTCCACGACGAACTTCTCGTTTACGAAGAAGTCGTACTCGACGTTAAGCAACCGAATCGATTTCGTCGAATTCAAATTCCCAAGGACGGGCTAATTCTTAGCCCAAGCCAGCTCTATTTGGGACGAACGGTCGAGCGGACGGAAACCCATAAGCTCGTTCCTATGCTCGAAGGTCGAAGCTCGCTCGCTCGATTAGGGCTGTTCGTCCACGTCAGCTCAGGCTTTGGCGACGTCGGCTTCTGCGGCTATTGGACCCTGGAGATGTTTGCTGTCCAACCGATTCGGATATATCCTGGGATCAAAATTTGCCAAGTCTTCTACCATGAAATCGCTGGTGAAGTCCATGAATATAAAAGCGATAAATACCAACACAACCACGATATCCAACCAAGTCTCATGTACAAAGAGTTTGCCGAATTGAACGACGGCAAACAACTGCGACTCGACTTTGACCGCGTTGCTGCCGACTCCCACGCAGGCGAACTGCAAAAGCAAATCTAGAGTCGTCGATTCGCAGAATCGCCTAGCCTGGATTATTCATCAGCCGCAGCGTAATCCACGCTTTAGCAAGCGTAGTTACAGTCGCCAGATTGTGGGGGACTTGCCAAGTTCACGTAAACCACGTTTTGGTAAAATTCGCGGTTTGCGAAATTGCTTCACATGCGACGCGACGCGAAATGCCGATCCAATATCGATATGAAGTCGCGGAAATTCAAAACGGAATGGCTAGCTAAAACAACGGGTGCGATCCTTTCAACGCTCGCAATATCCAATGTATCGCAAGCACAGCTCACGAACTTTGCAACGGTATTCGAGGCCGCTCCGATTGCCGCCGTCGAGCTAATTCCACCGACATCCACTATTTCTTATGTATCTATTCCGACGAACGCGCCTGTTGAATCGACATCGCTGCGACTAGAAGACCTTGAAGCGATAGCACTGCAATGCCATCCAAGCGTCCAGCGCGCCACGGCGCTTGCCAATGCTGCTCGAGGACGAGCACTACAAGTCGGTCTTCGTCCCAATCCGACCGTCGGTTTTCAAGGTCAGCAGCTGTTCAGCGACGGACGCGCCGAGCAGTATGGCCTTTCAATTGGTCAAGACTATATCGCTAAGGACAAATTGGCATTCAACCGTGAGACGGTACTAAATGAAGTTCGACAATTGGAACAGAATGCCGTCGTAATACAACAGAAAGTCATCAACGACGTTCGCATAGGCTACTTTCGCGCACTTCGAGCAATCCATCAGATTGAAGCCAATCGGCAACTCGTAGAAATCAGCGAGAAGGGCGTTGCCATCGCCGAGTCACTATTAAAGGCCCAAGAAGTCGGTCGGGTCGATACATTGCAAGCTGCCATCGAAGTCGAATCCGCCAAACTGCAATTGCGAATCGCGGAAAATCGCTATCAATCCGCTTGGCAAGACCTCGCAGCCGTCTGCGGCCAACCGATGCTTCCGCAACAACCGTTGGCGGGTGACCTATTTGCACCAGCTTCAAAATTTGATTTCGAAGAGGAATTCGCTCGACTACAGAACCAGAGCCCGGAACTATTCGCCATCGTCGCATCCATCGACCGTGCTCGAATGAATCTTCGTCGCCAGCAAATTGAGAGCCGTCCCAACGTGAATGTTCAAGGGCTCTTGAACTGGCGCGACAACGGGACCGGCGGAGATCCAAATGCGGGACTCGCGATTTCGGTTCCCTTGCCAACGAAGAACTGGAATCAAGGCGCTATTCAAGAAGCTCGATATCAAGTCTGCGCGGCCGAACAGCAATTGACGCAACGCCAGCTCGACTTGCGACAACGATTGGCGACTGTTTTTGAGCGGTACAGCAACGCACAGCAACAGGCGGAAAGCTATCGTAACATCATCTTGCCGAAAGCCGAAGAAACGCTTGGACTCGTAAGAAAAACCTACGAGATTGGGGAACTCAGTTTCGTGAGTATGCTGACCGCCCAGCGCACGTACATCCAAAGTCGCATCGCCTATCTTGAAGCCGTCGAAGCGCTGCGTATCGCTGAAACCGAGATACATGGCATGTTGCTCCGAAACGGCTTAGCCGATTTCTAACATTCAGAGCAGCCGATAAAAACTGAGCCGTCGGCGCTAGCCGCGTGCTGATTTAATCAACAAGCCGCCAGCCGCGGATTCTGACGTTGCACGCCGGGCTATCGGAAATGTGAACGCTATGGCATCTACAATTCTCACGTGACGGTGACCAACCGATCTCGACGCGGTGTATAATCCAACCAGCCGATTGCATTTGCAATCCCAAGCCTTGCCCCACCTAAAAACAGTTGCTGGAGAATCAATAGTGGTATACAAATCGACGATTGGGCTTATCGCATTGCTGTTCTGTTTAGAGGGTGGGATGACGGCGGCGGAACGCAGCGACACTGCAACAAACTTATCTCCGGCGGAACTATTCGAACAGCGAATCATGCCGATCTTCAAGTCTCCGGAGCCAGCCAGTTGCATTCAGTGCCACTTGGCAAGCGTCGACTTGAAGGACTACATACGACCATCGCACGAGCAGACATTTGCTTCGCTGCGCGATCAAGGTTTAATCGATTTAGCTGCTCCCGAAAAATCGAAAATCCTATCGTTGATTCGGATGGGCGACAAAGATCCAGACAAGGGAGCCATGCTCATTCACGAGAAGACCCGTCAAGCGGAGTACGAAGCATTTGCGGCATGGATCGCGGCCTGCTGCAACGACCCCAAGCTTCGAGATTTGAAAAAGCTGCCTGATCAAGAACTGGCGCGACCGTCGCAACCCGATGAAGTGATCCGCCATACGCGAATGAATCGTGTCGTCGATTCGTTTGTTCGCAATGTCTGGTCGCAACGCATGCGTTGCTTTCCATGTCACACGCCAAGCGAACTCGACGAATCGAATCCAAAGTTGCAGCAGGCAATAGAACGACACAAGAAATTTATGGAAAACTTTGGTGATGAATTCGGCGATCGAATGGATATCTTTCGTGAAACACCTGAAGCGACTGTACGATCGTTAGTCGAAAAGAGCATGGCAACAACCGGCGGAATATTGCCACTGATCAATCTCGCTGAGCCCACCAAGAGTTTGCTGGTCTTGAAGCCAACGGCAAAGTTGCCCCAAAAAAACGAGAACGGCGAATTTGAACAACCATCGTTTAATGAACCGGTATCGCACATGGGCGGTTTGAAAATGCACGTCGATGACCAATCCTATAAGTCGTTCATCGCTTGGATTCAAGATTACGCTCGCGTCGTCGGCAATGAATACAAATCCGTCGATGATTTGCCTTTGGACAATTGGCACGCATCGAAGAACGCGGTTATTATTAAAGAAGTACCCGAAGCATGGTCCGTCGGTTCTCGAATTCAGTTGTTCGTGTATGCTCGAACTGCGAACGATTTGGGTTGGAGTGTCGAGCCGGTCGCGTTTACTCAAGGTTCGGTGACACCTATCAAAAACGTTGCGGGGACGCTGTTCTTGTTTGGCTTGAATTCGGACGCCGAAGCTAAACCACTCGATCCAGAGAATGCGAAACTGGCCCCCGACAAGTATCTTTTGCGAGCGTACCACGATTCAAAAAATCGCCTCGCGGGAGACCCGACGATGTTGCTTCCGATTGACGATTTCGTCGGCCAAGCCGAAATTACGGCTCGCTGGGAAGAAGGTTTTCCAAATGCCGAAAAAATCCTTGGCAACCAATTCAAGTAATCCGTTCGATTAGACTAACGATCGTTAGAACGATAACGGTTCAAATTTTGGCTCTTCCGCAGAAACTGTGGGTGGTTTTCGTGATCCGCAATCGATTTTAGCCGTGAAATCCATGAAAAACACGAAACTGAGTGATTGCAAAAACCAAGGTTCGCTTTCTGATCGGAAATGCTT
>Ga0163150_10008398_pt1 | contig 11785 bp, 7 predicted proteins | sample OliLakLV19P2IB_FD_148628 | JGI IMG/M metagenome (GOLD analysis project Ga0163150, IMG submission 148628) | Freshwater microbial mat bacterial communities from Lake Vanda, McMurdo Dry Valleys, Antarctica - Oligotrophic Lake LV.19.P2.IB | ecosystem: Environmental > Aquatic > Freshwater > Lake >...
CCCTGATATCGGAGAAGAACGCCTTGAAGGAATAGAAGTCCCTGGCGGCGAAGGGATCGAACTTGTGGTCGTGACACTCCGCGCAGCCCATCGTCGCTCCGAGCCACACGGTAGTCGTCGTACGCACTCGATCCGCGCCGTACTTCGCGAGGTACTCCTTCGGCTGCAAGCCGCCTTCAGCCGAAGCGCGGTTCAGGCGGTTGTACGCCGAGGCGATTTTCGCATCGATGCTGGCACTGGGAATCAGGTCGCCTGCAATCTGCTCGCGGGTGAACTGATCGAACGGCATGTTCTCCCGCATCGCGCGAATCACGTAATCGCGATACGGCCACGCGGGCCACAAATTGTCACCGTGAAATCCGGCTGAGTCCGCGTAGCGCACACCGTCGAGCCAGTGCATGGCGCGAACCTCGGCATACTTCGGCGAAGCCATCAGGCGGTCGACCACCTTCTCATAGGCATCGGCCGACGTGTCTGCCAGGAATGCGTCCAGTTCTTCGGGAGTCGGCGGCAGTCCGGTAAGGTCGAAGGTCACGCGGCGGAGCAGGGTGCGCTTCCCGGCTTCTGCCGATGGCTTCAGTCCTGCTTCAGCAAGTCGCGCCTGAATGAACGCGTCGACCGGATTGCGCACCAGCCTGGCATCAGCGACCGATGGCACGGCGGGGCGTCTGACTGACTGATACGCCCAGTGCCCTTCGTACTCCGCGCCTTCCGCAACCCATCGTTTGATGACATCCTTCTGAGCCGCTGTGAGATCCTTGTGGGCGAACTTCGGCGGCATGATCTTCGCGTCGGTAGCGAAGACGCGGGAAACGATCGCGCTCTTTTCCGGATCGCCGGGCACGATCGGGACCGCGCCGGACTTCGTTTTCTTAAGCGCCTCATCGCGGATATCGAGCCGGAGTCCTGCCATGCGCGATTTCGCATCGGGGCCGTGACATCGGAAGCAGGTGTCCGACATGATGGGCCGAACATCGCGATTAAACTTCACGGCGGGCGCGGCGACCGCCGTCAGCGCGCATACATAAACGATTCCCGGGAGCTTCATGCCTGCTGAATATTCTATCCCGCACATCCAAATCCGTGGCCGCTCCGTAATGCACACAGTAACCGCCATGAGGGGCGGACCAACTTATGCAAAAACTTCGTGCCACACTGGCTCTGCTGCTGGCAGAGCTGATGCTTCTTCCGTTTGGGGCTGTTGCTTCCAACCACCGCGAAGCGCCCATTACGGCGCTGGATCACAAAGCAGACATCACGGACCTGTATGCGTTTGTCAGCTACAGCGCGAATCAGGCTCCGAACACAGCGCCATCCAAAGTCACACTGATTCTTTGCGTGGATCCGCTTCTGGAACCGGCGAATGGTCCCACTTACTTCCCGTTCGATCCGAACGTGGTTTACGAAATCAAGATCGACAACAATAATGACGCCGAAGCCGACATGAGCTTTGAGTTCCGCTTCCAGACGCAGCAGACGCAGCCCGGTCTGTTCACCGCGATGGCGGGAGCGGGCGACGGCGTAGCGGCTCCGGCGAACTCGCCCGCTCCGGTTCCCGCCGGAACGCCCATTGTTCCGCCACGCATTACCTCACTCACCAGCGCAGGGCTGGGGCAGCGTCAGCCGTACATTGTCAGCCTTGTGCGCAACGACATCGTCAACCGCCTTGGTGCTGAGCTGAGCCAGACCATGTATGCAGTGCCCGCAAACATTGGCCCGCGCACCATGGACTACTCGGCGCTCTACAAAGAAGGCACTTACTCGCTGCCCGGCGGAGTGAAGGTGTTCGCAGGCACTGTTGACGACCCGTTCTGGATCGACCTTGGCGGTGCGTTCGACACCATCAACCTCCGCAAGCTCGGCAGTGGCGTCCCTGGCGTGTTGACCGATATGGAAGATTCCGCCAAAGAGAACTTCGCGTCTGACACGGTGTCTGGCTATGCCGTCAACGCGATCGCGATTGAGGTTCCCATCGAGATGCTGACTCGCACGGGACGGGTGGAACCGGCTGACTCGCGAGCCGCGACCATCGGTGTGTGGGCTACCACCTCGCGCCCCAGCATGACGGTCCGCCGTTCGCCCGATGTGATGATGAACAGCGGTCCGCTCCGCCAGGTGCAGCGCATCGGCAATCCGCTGATCAACGAACTGCTGATCGGCATTGGTTCGAAGGACAAGTTCAGCATGGATGTGCCGAAGAACGATGCGCAGTTCGCGAACTTCCTGCTGGATCCCTTACTGCCTCGCGTGGTGAATGCTCTGACCAACGGCGTGGTCGCGATACCTGCTGCTCCGCGCACGGATCTGCTGCCGCTGGTTACATATGCTCCGCCGATTGCCGCTGCTGGCACGCCCGCGGGTCCTGTCGCCGATCTGCTGCGTCTCAACACCGGTGTTCCGGCGACCCCGCCAGCTATGGCGAACCGCATGGGTCTGCTCGGCGGCGATGCCGCGGGCTTCCCGAACGGCCGGCGGCTGATGGATGACGTGGTCGACATCGCGTTGCGTGTTGCCGTGGGCGGGGTTCTTGCCGGACCGAACTTCAACAAGTTCCCGAACAACCGCCTCGGCGACGGTGTCAACGTGAACGACGCTCCGTACAAAATGGAGTTCCCTTATGTTGCCGAATGCCCGAGCGGCCGGGATCGCCGTCACATCGATCCGGGCGAACCCGGCGGCGGACCGATTCAGTAACCTGAAACAACAAAATGTCCCTTCGAAGTCTTCTTCCCTTGCTTGCGCTCACGCTGACCACAGCGTGGGCGCAAGCCTCTTTTTCCGACGGACAGAAAGCACTGGCCAGCGGCGATGCGCAAAAGGCTCTGACCATTGCGCGGGCACTGAACAAACAGATGCCGGACGAGCTCGATCCGTGGGGGCTTATCGTAGATGCGGCGCGCGCGCTCGGCAAAACAGAGGAAGCGGAGAAGGCGGCGCAGTGGATGATCAATCTGCGTCCGGACGATCCGCGTGGATTGTGGCGCGTGGCGTCGCTGCGTGAAGATGCGGGCGACCTGTCGGGCGCCGAAGAGGCACTGGTTCTGTGTTACAACCGCGTGTCTCGGACAGACACTGCCTGGCGCGCGACACTGATGAAACAGATGGTGCGTCTTTACACCAAAACCGGGCGTACAAAGGAAGCTGAGCGCCTGACGCAGGAAATCAGCAAACTGACGGAGAACAAAAAATGAAAATCGCGTTGTTGTTGGCATTGCCGCTTGCGACGTGCGCGCTGGCGCACGATTTGTATTTAATGCCGGCGAAGTTCAAAGCCGCCGTGGGAGACAAGCTTGTTATATCGGTGCACAACGGCGATTCGTTCCCGGGCAGCGAAGGGACCACTGACCCCCGGCGGCTAAAGGACGCGCGGCTTTCCGACGGCACGCCCTTTACGGACTTCCGTATGCTGGGCAAGGCGACGCACGGAGTGGTCGAGACTCGCACCAAAGGCTCCGTGTATGCGTCGCTTTACACGGAACCGAAAGACCTGACGATGGAGCCGGAAAAGTTTGCAGCCTATCTGAAGGAAGAGGGCATGCCGCCGGTGAAGCACGGCAAGGAAATGTATTCGAAGTACGCCAAGGCTTTGATCACCGTGGGTGCGCCCGACCCGGGCTTTTCAAAGAACCTCGGTCTGATCATCGAGTTCATTCCTGCTGTGAATCCCGCCACACTGCAGCCTGGCGACAAGCTGCCACTGCAGTTGCTGTTTCGGGGCAAGCCGCTGGCCGGTGCTCAGGTGGAGAAGGCCTGGGTGGGCGGACATTCCGTGGTGGGCCGCACGGACAATGACGGACGCATTGTGGTTCCGGTGGAGACCGCGGGCAAGTGGCGTATTCACACGGTCACAATGGAGCCGCATCCCGACAGGTCGGTCGCCGACTGGCAGAGCTTCTGGGCTTCGCTGACGTTTGAAAATGCCGGCGCGAAGACTACAAGCCAGACACGGGAGTAACAAGCAGCGGAGTTGTGGAAGGCGCAGTCGATCCGGCTTCCGGTTCGACTGAGATCGCCAGCGCCGCTGCCTGTGCCACATCCACATCCTGCGATACGAAGTGCACGGCGCTGCCGCTGTTGTCAGAGCGGAACAAGCCGGCGGGTCTCGGAGCCTGACCCTTTGGAATCACCCACATCTCAAATGTCTGACCGGGGCGAAGCTGCGGCAAGTTCGACGCGATCAGCAGCACACCGCGAGGACTGATGAAGTACGTGCCCCGGGGCTGATTCGCGCCGGGAGCCGCATTGGCGGGCCGTGTTTGTGGATCCCGCAGGAAGGTGAATGCCGCATTCAGCCGCTGCGCTTCGCGCGCGTTCTCTTCGGCCTGCTGACGCACCACCGCCAGTTGTTCAGTTCTGACTCTCCCATCCCACGTGACGAACGCAAGACCGGCTGCGAGCGCCGCGGCAACGCCGATCCATGCCCATGGACGCGCCGGCGCAACCGGCTTGACGGTGGAGAGCACGCGCTTGCGGAGCGAAGCCGGAACCTCGGCCTCTTTGACCGTCAGCAGCATGGCGGAGTTGAAGCCGATGGCGCGCCGCAGATTGCGGTTGCACACATCGCAGCCATCGGCGAGGTGCGACGCGATCTCGATATGCTCGTCGCGGTCAAGTATGCCGAGGGCATACATCTCCAGCAGTTCGCGGATCTCGTCGCAGGTCATGCCTGTGCCGGGGCTCCGGCCTGCTCGCGCAGGGTTCGGAGTGCCGTCCTCATCCAGGTTTTTACAGTGCCCAGAGGCTGTTTCAGCCGCTCGGCCATTTCGGTTTGCGACAAGCCTTCGAAGTAGGCAAGCTCGATGATCTGCCGCTGCACGTCGGTGAGCCGCGCGAGTGCGCCACGGAGACGGTCCAGCTCCACTGAGTTGAGGATGTCTCCCTCCATGTCGCAGAAGGTGCTGGGGCGTTCGGTGTCGGCCATCATCATCGTGCTCCAGGCTCGGCCCTCTACGGACCGGATGTAATCGAGCGCCTGATTGCGGGCCACGGTCAGCAGCCACGGTCCCAGGGCGCCCTTCTCCGCGTCGAACGCGGCCACCCGATTCCACACGCGCAGGAATGCCTCCTGCACCAGGTCCTCGGCTGTGCCGCGATCACGCACCACCCGGAGGATCAACGAGAAGACAACCCGTCCATAGCGGTCATACAACTCCGCCATTGCGTCCGGATCACGCGCCCGAAGACGCGCGACCAGTCCCGCCTCCTCCGGAAATCTCGAGAGAACGGCGGCGAGCACAATTGTGAATAAAACCGAATCGCTCGTTTGCACGCTCTCGCCAGTGTATACGAAGCTTGTGACCGTTCGGACTTAATGGATTGTATAGTTCCACATCACGAATGGATACGTGATGGGTCCGGTGTTTTTCGTCTGGCGCCAATACTCGCCGGGGAGGAACTCGCCGAGCCCCGCCATGAGGGAGAGCTTCGAACCGAACTTGCGAGTGACGCGGACGTCGACTTCATTGCCGATGTTGTCGCTGGTGGCGTTTGGGTTGCGGCCGAGCACCGATCCGTTGGCTGCGTACAGACTGTCGTTGCGGCTGAGGATCCAGAAATGGTGATACGACGCGCGGCACTGCATTCGCAACGGGCAGGTCCATTCAACGGAACCGGCCACTTCCTGCATGTTGCTCCAGCCGATGGGGTCGGCGGTGCCGAATTTCCAGGCTGGGTAGAGCTGATCGAATGACGTGTGGACACCGTCGCCTGGAGTCTTGTCGCCGGAGGCTCGCTGGTATTCGAAGGCAAGCCTGGGGGCCGACTCCGATTTCCAGGGCTTCAGCCCGATTTCCTGGTGAGTGGCCCAGGCGCGCACGCGGTCTGCCGACTGGTGCCCGTTTTGCAGCGCGATGTCGCTAATGTAGTCGAACCGATGTGGCAGTTTGCCTCCGGCTCGAAAGCCCCAGGTGGCCAGGTCCATGTGGCCTCGAGTGCCGTGCTCGCACAGGACCACATGGTTGTGTTTCCACAGCAGGAATGGCTCCACCGTCGCGTTCGGGATAAGCTTGCGAAAGCTGCCGAAGAATCCGTGCATCTGGCGGTCCGTGTGGAGGGTGTCGATTTCGCCGAACACGTTGCGCACCGCGGCGGCGCTGAAGAGGTTGACGGTGAAGGAACTGCGTCCGTAGCCGAGGCGCACGCCGTCGAAGCCAGGGCCGACGTTGCCCCACTCGCTCATCCAGAGCAGCCGTGCGGCACCGAAGGACAGGGGCTGGCGTCCCACGCGTATCCATGCGCCTTTTTTCTCGTCGCCGGAGCCGATATGGACCCAGGCCTGGCGGAGGTCGAGAGGGTTGACGATGGTGGCGGGCAGTTTGAGTTCGGAGGGGTGGACAGCGCGCGAGTCCTGGAGCTGAACGAAGAACTGAATGTTTCTTGAGGCTCGAATGGTGGTGTCGAACCGGATGCGGTTCAAATAATCCCACTCGGTGGCGCCGGGTAACTTTTCCGACCCGAACCACGATTCGGCGCGGCCACGAACCTCGCCGCCGAGAGAAATCCAGCGGGGCAAGACTGAAACTTCAGCCGCCGCAAGAGGAACACTGAGCGCAATACACCAAAAAGCGGTGCTGCGCCAACCCGCTAAAAACATGCACCTGTTCCCGGGCAGGAGGTAACCGGCCCTTTGGCCCCGGTCCGCGGAGGTGTGACAACTTCCGTTGGTCGGATGACGGGTGGGAAAATCTTATGACCCGGGTAACGCGGGTCAGTTGATTACAGTTTAGCAGGGTGCATTTCGCGACTCGATTCCGTAGCGCCCAAAAACCTTGACCGCGGTCGCTGATTTGTAACAAAAGTTAGCTAAAATAGGTTTACCCTGTCGCTACAGGTCCCACCTATGAGAAAACGTCTCCTGTCATTGTTGTTTGTCCTGGCGTGTGCCAGCGTTACTTTCGCCCAACAGGCGGGAGTGGCGAGCATTTCCGGCGTCGTTCGCGACGCCAGCGGGTCCACTGTTCCCAGCGCCAAAGTTGTCGTCTCTAACGAATCCAAGGGCATTAACCGAAACCTTGAAACCAACCAGGATGGCATCTTCCTGGCTCCGTCACTGACGCCTGCCGCCGGGTATGCGGTGAAGGTGGAGGCCGCGGGGTTTGCGGTTTACGAACGCAAGGAAATGACGCTCAACGTCGGTCAGTCGGTCAGCCTCGATATCGCGCTGAATGTGGCGGGATCGACGCAGACGGTTGAGGTAACCAGCGGCGCTCCTCTCGTGGAAACTACGAAAACGGGTGTCAGCCAGGTGGTCAACTCGGCGCAGATCGACAATTTGCCGATCAACGGCCGCCGCGTTGACTCGTTTGTTCTGCTGACGCCTGGCGTGACGTCTGACGGCGCGTTCGGGCTGGTCAGCTTCCGTGGCGCAGCCGGCGGGAACACGTTCCTTACCGACGGCAATGACACGACGAACCAGTACTACAACGAGAACGCGGGCCGTACACGCATCACGACCCAGATCTCGCAGGACGCGGTTCAGGAATTCCAGGTACTGTCGAATGGCTACTCGGCCGAGTATGGCCGCGCGATTGGCGGCGTGGTGAACACCGTCACGCGCTCCGGCACCAACGATACTCACGGCACGGCTTACTGGTTCTTCCGCAACCGTACGCTCAATGCGCGCGACCGTTATGCGAACTTCAATCCTCCTGAGTGGCGGCATCAGGCCGGCGGCAGCCTTGGCGGCGCGATCAAAAAAGACAAGCTGTTCTACTTCTTCAACTACGAAGTGACGCGGCGCAACTTCCCGCTGCTCAACCGCCTGATCAACACCGGCTTTACTGACAGCGTCGGCAACTTCAATGCCGCCTGCCCGGCACAGATTAGCCAGACGCAGTGCTTCACGGCGCGCGATTACGTCATGCGCAACAACGGCGTGTTGCTGCCCCGTAAGGCTGAGACCAACGTCCTGTTCGGCAAACTGGATTATCAGCTGAATTCCCGCAATTCGATCAGCGCCAGCATGAACTACATGGACTGGGAATCGCCCAACGGCATCCAGACCCAGGCTGTACTGACCAACAACAACGGCGCCGGCAACAATGCCGATTCGACGGTTCGCACACGTTACGGGCGTCTGGCCTGGACGGCGATCCCGAGCAGCACGATTGTGAACGAAGCCCGCTTCGGCTGGTTTAAGGACCGTCTGTACGATCCGAACAATCCGGCTCTGATCCCGGCACAGACGGGCAAGCTGGGTATCTCCGTGAACAGCGCCGCGGTTGGCGCGGCGACCGATTATGACCGGCTGAATCCTTCTGAGCAGCGCTTCCAGTTCGCCGACAACGTGAGCTGGAACGTCGGCAAACATGCGCTGAAGATTGGTGGCGAGATCATCTCGACGCAGGATTACACGAAGCTGCTCCGCCAGGAGTTCGGCTCCTACAGCTACGCAAGCTTCGCTACCTTCGCTCTGGATTTCAGCGGTGTTCGCAACCCGGCAAACGGGTTCGGCAACTACAACAGCTTCCTGCAGCGGTTCGGCAACCGGATTGTAGACACCACGATGAAGGACTATATGTTCTACGTCCAGGATCAGTACCGCGCGACTTCGAAGCTGACGCTCAACCTGGGTGTTCGCTATGAGTACACTGTGATCCCGCAGCCGAAGCTGACAAACCCGGATTATCCGGCGACCGCGGCGATCGCGTCGCCCGGCAAGAACTTTGCGCCGCGCTTCAGCATGTCGTACTCGCTCACTCCGAAGACGGTGGTTCGCGGTGGCTTCGGCATGTTCTACTCCCGCTTCCAGTCGGGTTTGATCCAGAACCTGCACCAGACCAACGGTCTCTATCAACAAACGATCAGCGTGCAGCCGCCGCAGGCCGGCGCTCCAATTTTCCCGAACGTGGTAGGCAGCGCCACGGGTTTCCCGGCCGGCTCCATCGATCTGCAGGTGGCGTCGAAGGACTTCCGCAACCCGTACACGCTGCAGGGCGATCTCGCCATTGAGCGTGAAATCATGCCCAACCTCGGCCTGAGCGTTTCCTATGTTTACAGCCGCGGTGTGCAGTTGTTCACCACGCGTGACCTGAATCTGGGCGCGCAGGGTCCGAACGTCACGTTCCGTGTGAACGACTCGTCCGGAACGCAGGTGAACTCATTCACCACGCCGACCTATCTCAACGCCAACCGTGTGGACCGCCGCTACAACCGCGTGTGGCAGGTGGAGAACGGCGGTCAGAGCTGGTATAACGGCCTGATCGTGCAGTTGAACAAGCGCTTCTCGCATGGCATTCAGGCGGGCGTTGCCTACACCTGGTCTCATGCAATCGACCTGGGCGGCATTGGCGCCGGCAACGATGCGCTGTTTTACACCGGCCTTCGCACCTTCCAGAACGGTGTCAGCTCCATCGACAGGGGCAGTTCGGCTCTCGACCAGCGTCACCGGTTCGTAGTCAACTCGCTGTGGTCGCCGAAGTTCACCCGCAGCACGTCGGCCGTTGCGAAGTACCTGATCAACGGCTGGCAGCTGTCGCAGATCACCACCGTTGCTTCGCCGATCTTCGCCAACGCGACGGTGAACGTGAGCGGCGCGGCGTTTGCGGGCGCAGCCTTCACGGGCAGCCTGAACGGCGCAGGCGGCACGACTCGTGTCCCGTTCTACCCCACCAACTTCCTGGAAGTCGACAACATTGTCCGCGTCGACGCCCGGCTCTCGCGTGAACTTCCGTTCACCGAGCGTGTGAAGCTCTGGATGAACTTTGAGGCGTTCAACGTGTTCAACCACGTGTCCAACACGGGCGTGAACACGCAGGCCTTCAGTACTGCCAACGGAGTGCTGACGCCGACGGCGAACGTCGGTTTGGGCAACGCATCGCAGGGCTTCCCGGACGGCACCAACGCGCGCCGCGCTCAGGTCAGCCTGCGGCTCGTTTTCTAAGTCGAGCCGAGGTTGTTGGAACGAGGCCGCTCCCTTACCGGGGCGGCCTTTTTCTTGGTGTGCCGAACATGCTCGGCAGCTTGAGGGTGAAAGTCCCCTTGACAACTGAAGGGGGTGGAGTCACAGCGAAGCGTCCGCAACACCTGCCCGACTACAGGTTCGGCCGTAGCCCGGCGATTCGTCAGAAGATGCAGCGAAGTCCGATTTGGAGCTGACGCGGAGAGGCTGCCGAGCTGATGACGCCGAAGTTGGCGGCTCCCAGCGTCTGGCCCGGCAAGCCGAAGTTTGCATGGTTGAACAGGTTGAACGCTTCACCGCGCAACTGGAACCGCAGACCTTCGCGGATCGGAATGTCGCGAAGGAGCCCCGCGTTGAGCGTCGTGCGTCCCGATCCGCGGACGATGTTGACGCCCTGATTGCCGAACTGATTGGCAGCCGGCTGCGCGAACGCATCGACATCGAACCACCGGCTTACCGATCGCTGCGAGGCATGGAGGTTGGGATCGCGGATCACATCGGCGCGCAGCGGTCCCGCTGAGAACGCCTGCGTTGTATTCGTCGAAGTGGTGACCGTGAGTGGCGGAGCAGTCTGCCACAGCAGCACGCTCGAGACCGACCAGTTGCCCAGAATTCTCCCGTGCAGGCTGCTGGAGCCGAACCGCCGCCCGCGCCCGTACGGAATCTGGTAAACGGAAGCCCAGGTCAGGCGATGGCGGATGTCGTTTTCCGACGGACCATAATCCGCGCGCCGGTCGTAAGCGTTGGAGTATGCATTCACGCTGTTACCGAGCGACTGCAACTGGGTGGTGTTGCTGAGCGCTTTGGCATACGTATACGTCGCCAGCAGGTTGAAGCCGCCTGAGAAGCGCTTCTCCGCCTTGCCGATGAACGCGTGATAATTGGTCACACCAATTGGCGGAGAGAGCAACTGCACGTCCGAGAACTGCGGGTAGGGGCGGTTGATCTGGCTCGACGCAGGGGTGAGCTGAGAAGGCGGAATCTGGTTCAGACTCAGCGGGTCGCCGGGCATCTTGCGCTGAAGATTGCCGATGTAGCCGGCCGAGACCATCATGGATTTAGCCACTTCGCGCTGCACATTCAAATTCATTTGCATCGAGTAGCCTGTAGCTCGGTTGCGATCGAAGAATGTCACCGCGGCGGTCGGCTGCGTGCCAGTCGGCACGGCTCCGTACCGGTCGTCGAGCGTGTTGTTGACCGTCTGCACCGGAATCGGCTGACTGAGCGTGAATGGAATGGTTGTCCCGTTGTCGCCGGTCGGAATTACGAGGGCTGTGCCGTACCCGAGTACGGCCGCCAGGGTCGCATCGCCACCGTCATAGGGTGCGGCGAAGAAAATGCCGAAGCCCGTGCGAATAACCGTTTTGGTGTTGCCGAACGGCTTCCATGCCAGCCCGACCCGCGGCGCGAAGTTGTTCCGGTCGAGATTGTGGGGACTCTCCGGGAAACCATTCACTCCAGCAAACCGAATCACACCGCGGGTACCGGAAACGGGGTTGACCGTCAGCGGATCGAAGCTGTTCAGGATGTTGTCCTTCGTGGCGAAAGGCGTGTCGAGTTCCCAGCGAATCCCGAGGTTCAGAACGAGGTTGCGGGAAATCTGCCAGTCATCCTGAATGAAGCCGGAAACGTACCAGGAACTGCGATCGATGATCGGCGGCCGTGCTGCCTGGAAACTCGAGGGGCTGCCGAGAAGCAGTGCCGCGATTCCGTTACCGGTCGTGGCCCTTCCAGTCAGTCCGGTGATACCCCGGGTGAACGTAAAGGCACCGGAGGCCAACTGGCGCCGGTCGTCCCGGTTGCGCGAGCGTCGCACGTCGGCGCCAATGCGGAGGGAGTGCGAGCCTTTAATCCACGAGACCGTATCCGCGAACTCAGGCTGCTGGA
>Ga0163150_10008399_pt1 | contig 11783 bp, 9 predicted proteins | sample OliLakLV19P2IB_FD_148628 | JGI IMG/M metagenome (GOLD analysis project Ga0163150, IMG submission 148628) | Freshwater microbial mat bacterial communities from Lake Vanda, McMurdo Dry Valleys, Antarctica - Oligotrophic Lake LV.19.P2.IB | ecosystem: Environmental > Aquatic > Freshwater > Lake >...
GCTGCGGGAGCACCGGCCAGGTGTCGCGCTGCTGGCGGGGTTCGCGGGCGGGTTGGTGGAGGAACTGAAGGTAGGTGATTGGCGGGAGGTGGGAGAAGTAGTCGGCAGTCAGCACTCGGCAGTAGGCAGTGAGGGGAAGGAGACAGGCGGCATGGAGGTGATCAGGCTCGCGCGATGCGGCTTGGGACTGCCGACTGCCGACTGCCGACTGCCTACTTCCTCTTCCCTGCCGACTGCCGATTGCCGACTGCCTGCTTTCTCTTCCCTGCCGACTGCCGACTGCCGACTGCCTACTTCCTCTTCCCTGCCGACTGCCGATTGCCGACTGCCTGCTTTCTCTTCCCTGCCGACTGCCGACTGCCGACTGCCTACTTCTGCAATACGCCTCGTCACGGTCGATCAACCGATCGCGACGCCGCAGGCGAAGCGGGAGTTGGCTCGCCGCAGCGGCGCGGCGATGGTGGACATGGAGACGTGGCACGTGGCTTTGGCGGCGGCGGAGGCGGGGATTGCGCTGCGGGTGGTGCGTGCGGTGAGCGATGCGGTGGGCGGGCGGCTGCCGAGGGATATTGGGGCGTGGGTGGATGCGGATGGGCGGCCGAGGGTCGGGCGCGTGCTGTGGTCGATGGTGCGGGACCCGCGGAATGTAATGCGGGCGTTGGCGCTGCGGCGCGGGGCGAGGAAGGCGGCGGCGGGGCTGGCCATGGCGGTTCGGAGCGTGCTGGAGGACATCATCCGTGGCGGAACGGTCCGGCCGTGAGGTGAAGGCGGTTCGGACAGCCGGTTGCTCGGTTTCGCCCCAGCGGATAGGCTTTACGCACGGATGTCCCGTCGGCGGAGCCGGCATGGGCGGTCCGGTGGGGGCAGGCAGTATCTATTAAGGAGTGCTCGGCAATGCTCGAAACCTACGAAAAGCTCAAGGCGGTGGTGGCCTCGATTGAGGACGATGTGAAGAAGGCGGCCGGCGGCAACAAGGCGGCGGGGACGCGGGTGCGGAAGGTGATGCAGGAGGTCAAGGCGGCCGCCCAGGAGCTGCGGACCAAGGTGCTCGAAGGCCGCGGTGAAGGCAGCGAGGGCGAGGGCGGGGACCAGGGTTGATGTCAGCATGAGGCGTACCCATGGGCGGCCCCGCATCGCCGGGCGGCCGAGGGGCTCGCGTTTCGCCATGACGGGACGGTGCGCCGCGGGTCTGCGAATCCGCCGCATAAGCCCGCGCTCTTCCATTGATCTCATCGGCCTCTCACCCACAGGACTCAACCCGGATGGCCCCTGCGTTCCTCTTCGACCTCACCGGCGTCGACCTCAACCGCGTGCTGCACGGCGTGGACGAGATCGAGAAGACCAACCCGCACCGCGGAGCGATGCGCATGCTCGACGCCGTCACCCTGATGGACAACGAGACGCATTGCTTCGCGGCCTACAAGGACGTGCGCGACGATGAGTTCTGGGTGCCAGGGCACATCCCCGGCCGGCCCATCTTCCCGGGCGTGCTCATGATCGAGGCGGCGGCGCAGCTGGCGAGCTTCATGATGCTGCGCTGGCTGAAGATCGACGGCTTCATCGGGTTCGCGGGGGTCGACGGCGTCAAGTTCCGCGGGCAGGTGGTGCCGGGGGACCGGTTCCACCTCATCGGCACGCAGGTCGACCTGCGCAAGCGGCGGAGCATCTGCGCGGTGCAGGGCCTGGTGCGCGGGACGATGGTGTTCGAGGCGCAGATCACGGGGATGCCGATTTGAAGAAGAAGTGATGCCATGTCGAAGTTGCACCGTTTAGCCGCGGAGCAGAGGCTCGGCGCCGCTCCGCGCGGTCGCGGTTGTGTTTGGGCGTCAACAGTCGGTCGCGGTGGGCGGAAGGATTTCATGATGGTGTCGCGCGGCGTCGCAGTGCAGGCGCGCTCATGCGGCGCCGCGCGGAGCGTCGGCGGACCTTTGCTCCGCGGCTAAACGGCGGAAGAGTCACCTCTTTCACTCTCCCGTTTGACCGCGCCAACCCTCACCGTTATTCTCTGCCCACTCTTCGCAGGCGAGGTGTTCCTGTGCTGATATTGGCTCAGCAAACCGAGGTCGCGAGCAACCCGCACGTGGGTGCCGTGCTCTTTTACGCCTTCGCCGCGCTCACCGCGCTGAGCGCCTGGGCCATCGTGCTCAGCAGCAACATCGTCCGCATGTCGGTGTACCTGCTCTTCACGCTCGGCGGCGTGGCGGGCATTTACTTCATGCTCAACGCCGAGATTCTGGCCGCCATCCAGCTCATCGTTTACGCCGGCGGCACGCTGATCCTGATCATCTTCGGCGTCATGCTCACCAGCAAGAACCCTTTCATGCAGCTCAAGGTCAAGGGCTGGGAAACCTTCGCCGCCATCGGCATCGCCTTCGTGATCATGGGCATGCTGGGCTGGGCGATGGTGAACACCGACCTGATGGCCGGCGAGAAGCAGCCGCCGGGCGGTTACAACGACGTGGCGAATATCGGGCGCGGCCTGCTGTCAAAATACCTCGTGCCGTTCGAGGTCGCGGGCGTGCTGCTCTTGGTTGTGATGATCGGCGCGGCGTACATGGCGCGCAAGCGCAGAGCGGAATGAAGAAGGGTTTAGGGTTCAGGGTGTAGGGTTTAGGGTCGGAACAGACACGAAACGCTGTGTTATCCGTCCGATCTCCGTCATCCTCATTCCGACCCCACACCCTGAACCCTACACCCTAAACCCTTCCTATGTTTGAAATCGGCCTCACTCATTTCGTCCTCCTCTCCATCGCCTTAGTCGGCGCTGGCGTCGCCACGATCCTTACCAAGCGCAACGCCATCGGCATCCTCATCGGCGTCGAACTGATTCTCAACGCGGCCGCGCTCAATCTCGTGGCGTTCAATCGGTACTCGCTGAAAGTGCAGCACGGCCCCACCGAGCCGTCGCTCGACGGGCTGGTCTTCGCCATGTTTATCATCGTGCTCGCCGCCGCCGAGGCCGCCGTCGCCCTGGCGATCTTCCTGAACTTCTACAACCGCTTCAGCTCGATCGACGTTGAGCAGGCGGATGAGATGAAGGGATAAGGAAAGAGGGCAGAAGTCAGAGGTCAGGTGTCAGACATCAGACCACGGACTTCGAGGCAATCGCCCGATCGCTGACCTCTGACTTCTGACCGCTGATCTCTGATTTTCTATGCCCTCCACCCTCATCACCCTTCTGACCCTTGCGACGCTGCTGCCCTTGTTCAGCAGCGTGCTGGTCATTCTGTTCGGCAAGCGCAGGCTGCCCGGGAAGAAGTCGGCGTTCTTAACGACCGGCGTGATGGGCGTGTCGTTCCTTCTCGCGCTGCTGGCGATGATCCTCTGGGGCACCGGCGACGGCACCCCGGTCGCTTCCAACATCAAGTGGATCCCGGTGCCGGGCACCACCGCGAAGTGGCTTTACCTCGGCGTCCTCGTCGACGGCCTGACCGTCGCCATGATGGTCATGGTCACGCTGATCTCGACGCTCGTTCACGTGTACTCCATCGGCTACATGGCGGGCGACAAACGCTTCGAACGCTTCTTCGCCTACCTCTCGCTCTTCACCTTCTCGATGCTCGGCATCGTCACCGCCAACTCCATCATGCAGCTCTTCGTGTTCTGGGAACTGGTCGGCTTGACCAGCTACCTGCTCATCGGCTTCTGGTTCGAGAAACGTGGGCCGCAGCAGGCGTGCAAGAAGGCGTTCGTGATGAACCGCATCGGCGATGCGGGCTTCCTCGTCGGGTTCGGCATCCTGTTCACCAAGCTGGGCGCCAACATGCTGCTGCCCGGCGGCGAAGCGGGCATCGTCGGCGGCACCGAAGGCGCGATGAGCATGTTCGGGCAACTCGCCGAGCTCCTCAAGAGCGAGGGCCACTCGATCACCAACCCGCCGATGTGGTTGACAGCCGCGGGCATCGGCCTGTTCTGCGGCGCCATCGGCAAGAGCGCCCAGTTCCCGCTGCACACCTGGCTGCCCGACGCGATGGAAGGGCCGACGCCCGTCTCCTCGATCGTGCACAGCGCGACGATGGTCGCGGCAGGCGTTTACCTCACCGCCCGCATCTACCCGATCCTCACGCCCGGCGCCCACCTCTTCATCGCCACCATCGGCCTGATCACGCTCGTCATGGCCGCCTGCATGGCGCTGGTCATGACCGACATCAAGCGGGTTCTCGCCTACTCGACGCTCTCGCAGCTCGGCTACATGATCCTCGGCCTGGGCACGGGCAACTACGTCTTCGCCCTTTACCACTTGTTCACCCACGCGTTCTTCAAGTGCTGCCTGTTCCAGTGTGCCGGCTCGGTCATCCACGCCGCCCACCATCAGCAGGACATGCGGTTCTACGGCGGCCTGAAGGACAAGATGCCCAAGACGGCGCTGTGCTACTTCATCTGCACGCTGGCGATCGCCGGGGCTTCCATCCCCATCGTCGGCATGTTCGGCATCAACATTGGCATGAGCGGGTTCTACTCCAAGGACGGCATCATCGCCGGCGCGGTCAACTACGGCGAAGTGATGGGTGCCCTGTTCTACTGGGGCCCGCTGCTCGTCGCTTATCTGACGGTTTTCTACATGGCCCGCAGCTTCGCGCTGACCTTCCTCGGCAAGCCGCGCGACCAACACCTGTACGATCATGCTCATGAAGCACCGGCGACGATGGTGGTGCCGCAGCTCGTGCTGGCGGTGGTGGCGATCCTCAGCGTGCCGCTCTTCATCTGGCTGCCGCTGATCGAGCAGACCAACGAGCGCATGACGGCGACGATCGAGACCGTTGGCATGGCGGGCAAAGGCTTCGCCTGGGTGCAGCAGCCGGCAACCGACCTGGGCCACGATTCGCACGCCATGCACTTCACCCACGCCGCCCTGCTGTACGGCCTCGGCTGGCTGCTGGTGATGGCGGCCGGCATCTGGTTCTATAAGGATGGCATGGCCCGCGCGACGAAGGTCGCCCGCCTGCCCGGCGTGAGCCTGCTCTACAAGTGGGCCCACAATAAGTTCTACTTCGACGCCTTCTACGACGTGTTCACGGTCAACCTGGGCAAGACGATTGCCGGCGTCGCGTCGCTCTTCGACAAGTTCATCGTCGATGGCCTCGTGAACCTCACCGGGCTGCTCACCCGGCTGTGGGCGAACGTCACCGGGCGGTTCGACAACAAATATGTCGACGGCGCGGTCAACGGCGCCGCCGATTTCGCTTACAACTCCGGCCACCTGCTCCGCGAATCGCAGATGGGCCGGGTGCGCGGTTACGTCCTGATCCTGCTCACCGCCGCCGGCCTCGCGATGATCGCGGTGATGGTGGTGGTGATGGTGACGAAGCATTAAGAAGAGTTCCGAGTTCGGAGTTCCGAGTTTCGAGTTGAAAGGCAGACCCGCTGCTTCTGAACTCGGAACTCGGAACGCGGAACGCGGAACTGGGTCTCAAACCTATGAAATTCATTCTTAACCTGATGATCTTCCTGCCCTGCGTTGGCGCGGTCGCGTGCCTGATGGCGCCGACCAAGCAGCAGGCGAAGCAGACGGCGCTCTACACGTCGATCGCGACGTTTGTGCTGAGCCTGATCCTGCTCGCGGGCTTTCTGAACTCCGACGCCGATGCCGCCACCGGGCTGCACTTCGAGTCGGCTGTGTCCTGGATCGAAGGCCTCAATGTTTACTACCGCACCGGCCTCGACGGCATCAGCCTCCCGCTGGTTCTTCTCACCACCGCCCTCTCCGTTCTCGTCGTGCTTGCTTCGATGAACATCGAGAAGCACACCAAGGCCTACATGGCCCTGTATCTGTTCCTGCTCACCGGCATGCTCGGCGTGTTCCTCGCGCTGGACATGTTCCTCTTCTACGTCTTCTTCGAAATCTCCCTGCTGCCGATGTATTTTCTCATCGGCATCTGGGGCGGCCCGCGGAAAGAGTACGCGGCCATCAAGTTCTTCCTCTACACCCTCGCCGGCTCCATCTGCCTGCTCATCGTCATGCTCGGCCTGTTCTTCTACACCCCCGACGCCACCGGCGGGGCGAAGAACACCTGGCACATGATGGCCCTGCAAGGCAAGACGGTCGTCGAGCAGCGCACCGCCGCCGACGGCACCGTGCAGGACGTGACCATCGACGGCTCGAAGATCAAAGCCCTCTTCGCCCCGCGGCCGCAGAACGTGCAGGACAAGTACACCGCCGCGGTCGCCACGGCAGCGGCGGCCAATGCAGCCGCGCCGGAAGAGCCGACGGAAGGCAAGTACTGGCAGTTCGCCAAGTGGGCGTTCTGGCTGACGCTGATCGCGTTCCTGATCAAGCTGCCGGGCGTGCCGTTCCACACCTGGCTGCCCGATGCCCACGTCGAAGCCCCGACGCCGATCTCGATGATTCTGGCGGGCGTGCTGCTGAAGATGGGCGGCTACGCGATGATGCGGATCACCTGGCCCTTCTTCCCCGCGGCCGGCATGCTGTTCTGGCAAAGCGTCGCCGCTCTCGGTGTGCTCGCCATCATCTACGGCGCGCTGTGCGCCATGGCCCAGACCGATTGGAAGAAGCTCGTCGCCTACTCCTCCGTCAGCCACATGGGCTACGTCACCCTCGGCCTGGCGGTCATGACCCGCACCGGCTTCGATGGCGCGTACTTCCAGATGATCGGCCACGGCATCACCAGCGCCCTGATGTTCTTCCTCGTCGGCGTCGTCTACGAGCGGGCCCACCACCGCGACCTCAACCGCTTCGGCGGCCTGTGGCTCCGCTGGCCGAAGTACGGCGGCTGGTCGCTGCTCGGCTTCTTCGCCGGCATGGGCCTGCCCGGCCTGTGCGGGTTCATCGGCGAGATCATGGTGCTCCTGGGCACCTTCGAGGCGGCCGGCAAGAATCAAGTTGGTGCGGCGAATGTCGACGCGGTGTACACGCTGGGCGTCCTCGCCGCCTTCGGCGTGGTGCTCACCGCCGGCTACATCCTCTGGATGTTCCAGCGCGTGTACATGGGCGTCGACAAGCCCGAGTACGACCACTACGAGCCGGTCAATCGCCGCGAGTATTTCATCATGACCACGCTCGGCATCGCCGCGCTGGTCTTCGGCATCATCCCGTACCTTGTGTTCGCCCTCACCGGCGAGACGTTCACCTCGCTGATGAAGACGCTGGGCATGGCGGGGTGAGAATCAACGCAGATCATTGCCGCAAAAAGTCGCAGAAGGCGCAAAAAGAGAAAAAGGAATTGCCTCTAAGGAAGGCAGGAATGCAGGAAAAGAAATCGAACGAACCTGATCGAGGCTTGGTCTGTTCCTGCTTTCCTGCATTCCTTAGATGCTAAATCCGGACGAGATTCGCTTCGGTTTTTGATCAGACTCCTTTGCGTCTTTTGCGACTTTTTGCGGCTACCAAGGACTTCTCGTGAACTTCAGCATCGCCGACAGTCAGGAACGCCTCGCCGATTTCTTCGGCCAGCTTGCCCAGGTTGCGCCGGAGCTCTGGCTGGTGCTGGGCATGTGCGCGGTGATTCTCGTGCCGTTCATTCGCCGGACGGATATCCGCCTGCCGGTGATCGCGACGCTGATCAGCCTGCTGCTCGCCCTCGTCTTCATCCCCAACACCGCGTCGACGCCGCGCACCTTGTTTCACGGCATGCTGGTCGTCGACCCGTTCAGCCAGTTCTTCAAGTTCATGCTCATCGTGTTCACCGCGCTGACCGTCGGGCAGTGGTGGCTGCTCCGCTACGAGCGCGGTTCGGTCTACGACACGCCCGATTTTCTCTGCCTGCTGCTGGGCGCATCGTTCGGCATGGCGCTGATGGCGTCGGCGAACAACCTGCTGATGATCGTGATCGCCGTCGAGAGCGCCTCGCTCCCGAGCTTCGCCCTCGCCGGGTTCCGCAAGAAGGGCCGGCTCGGCACGGAAGCCGCGCTCAAATATGTCGTCTTCGGGGCGGCCGCGTCCGCCATCATGATCTACGGCATGTCGTTGATCTACGGCGCCACCGGCACGCTCTCGCTCCCCGGCGTCGCCGAGGCCGCGGTGAAAACCGGCGGCATGTCGCCGCTGCTCGCCCTCGGTGTGCTCGCCATGTTCGCCGGGTTCGCATTCAAGCTCTCGGCCGTGCCGCTGCACTTCTGGTGCCCCGATGTGTTCCAGGGCGCGCCCATCGGCGTCACCACGTTCCTCTCCGTCGCCAGCAAGGGCGCCGCGATCATCCTCACCGCCCGCGTGGTTCACGCCTTCGGCCTGGCCCGTGAGCTCGATCCCGTTGCCGGCAAGAATCTATTCCTCGGCCTGTCGGTCGGCGTCGCCATCCTCGGCGCCGTCACCGCGACGTGGGGCAATCTCCTCGCGTTTCACCAGAACAACTTCAAGCGCCTGCTCGCCTACTCTTCAATCGCTCACGCGGGCTACATGATTATGGGCATCGCCGCCATGATCCACCCCGAGGGCAGCAGCAGCGAGGTCGCCACCGCCCTGCTCTTTTACATCCTCGTCTACCTGTTCATGAACATGGGCGCGTTCACCGTCGTCGGCCTGATCGCCGAGCGCACCGGCAGCGAAGATGTCCGCGATTACGCCGGGCTGATGAAGCGATCCCCCGCGCTCGCCGGGCTGCTGCTCCTGTTCCTCCTGAGCCTGTTCGGCATGCCCGGGCTCGGCGGGTTCCTCGGCAAGATCTACCTCATGAAAGCCATGGGCGGCCTGGGCGCCGGCGGCATGGTGCTCATCGTCGTGCTGCTGCTGAACACGCTCATCAGTCTCTATTTCTACATGCGGCCGGTCTATTACATGGTCTTCGTCCCCGACACCGAGGAGCGCCCCGCGTTCCCGCTCGGCGCCGGGCAGGCCATGCTGCTCACCTGCGCCCTCATGCTCGTGCTCACCGGCGTCGGCGTCGGCACCGGCATGACCGCCGGCTTCGCCGAGCTGTGGAACCCGAACAAGAAGGCGCCGGTGGCGTTGGAGCCGAGGGGTCAGGAGTCAGGGGGCGGGGGTCAGGAGTCGGTCCGATCCAAGCCCACCGCGTTGCCCCTGACGAATGTATCACTGCCAGAACAAGGTGCGCCACCTTCATCGTCACCATCAAAAGTTCGGGCGGCTCCGCGGCCGGGCCTTTGAATCGCAGGGCCTGCATGCGGACACGCGGAGCGTCGGCGGACCTCTGCTCCGCGGCTAAACAAGCTACCGATCGCTGACTCCTGACCTCTGACTCCCGACTCCTGCCTCCCTGCCCCTGATCCACCATGGAAAAACCCGCCCTCGCCAACGAGATCAACGCTCTGCTCACCGTCGAGAAGCGGAGCCTGATGGAGCACTTCAAGGAGGCGACGCCGCACGTCACCGCCACGACCTACCGCGTCTGGCAGGAGCTCAAGCGGATGGCCCACCGCGATAGCGACCACGCCCTGCGCCTCTCCGCCCTGCTCACGAACATGCACCTGCCCGAGCGCACCAAGCCCTTCTCGCAGGACGTCGGCCACTACCACTTCCTCTCCGTCGACGGCGTGCTGCCGCTGCTGATCGGCGAGAAGCGGAAACAGCTCGCCGCTTACGACCGCGCCATCCGCCACTGCGGCCGCGAGCATGATGTCATCGTCGAGCTTGAATCCCTGCGGGCCGACAACCTCGCCGAGCTGCTCGCTCTCGAATCGATGCTGTCGCAGGTGAAAAAGAGCACCGCCATGTCGTACCCGCGCGACATCGACCGCTCGCCGGACCTCAACAACGCCGCCAACGCGGCCGTCGCGGCGAAGGCGCTCGCGGCGGCGAAGGCGCGGTAAACTCCGGCCCCGCATGCGGCGTGTTCGTCCAGACGCCCACCGGGACAGGAGACACCATGCCTTCCTTCGCCCTGACCCTCGCCGCCGGCGGCGCGCAGGACATCGCCCTGATATCGACCGTGGCGGTGGGATTCGCCGCGGCGTTCGCCTTCGGCATTGTCGCCACGCTGCTGCGCCTGCCGCCGCTCGTCGGTTACCTCGTCGGCGGCGCGGTCATCAAGATCATCGCCGACCACTCGTCGCTCCTGAACGTCGACAGCCACCTCGCGCACCAGCTCGCCGAGATCGGCGTGATGCTCCTCATGTTCGGCGTCGGGCTGCACTTTTCCGTCGCCGACCTCGTCGCCGTCCGCAAAATCGCCGTGCCCGGCGCGGTCGGGCAGATCGTCATCGCCACCGCCCTCGGCGCGCTGATGGCCGTGACGTGGGGCTGGTCGTGGGGCGAAGGGCTTGTGCTGGGATTGAGCCTGTCGGTCGCCAGCACCGTCGTCCTGCTCAAATCGCTCGAGGAACGCAACGGCGTGACCACGCCCAACGGCCGCATCGCCATCGGCTGGCTGGTCGTCGAAGACCTGGCGATGGTGCTCGCGCTCGTGTTGCTCCCATCGCTGGCGCCTGCCCTGGGCGGCACCGTCCCCGGCGGCGAGGGCGAGAGCCTTCTCATCACCCTCGTCATCACGCTCGTGAAGGTCGGCATGTTCGTCGCCCTCGCCCTCAAAGCCGGACCGGTGGTGCTGCCCTGGATGCTGCGACAGGTCGCCCGCACCGGGTCGCGTGAGCTCTTCACGCTCGCCGTGCTCGCCAGCGCGCTGGGCATCGCCTTCGGCGCCGCCGAGCTCTTCGGCATCTCCTTCGCCCTCGGCGCGTTCTTCGCCGGCATGGTGCTCAACGAATCCGACCTCTCGCACAAGGCCGCCGCCAACTCGCTGCCGCTTCAGGACGCCTTCAGCGTCCTCTTCTTCGTCTCCGTCGGCATGATGTTCGACCCGTCGATCCTCACCCGCGAGCCCCTGATGGTCGCCGCCGTCGTGCTGATGATCCTCGTCGGCAAGTCGCTCGTGGCCATGGGTATCGTGCTGGTGATGGGTTACCCGATGAGCACCGCCCTGACCGTCGCCGCCGCCCTGGGGCAGATCGGCGAGTTCTCCTTCATCCTCGCGGGCCTGGGCATGACCTACGGCCTGGCGACGGTGGAAACGTTGAACCTGATCCTGGCGGGGGCGCTCGTCTCCATCACGCTCAACCCGTTCATGTTCACGCTCACCGACAAACTGGCGGCGAAGGTGAAGGCGAGCCCGCGATTTGGCCCGCGGTGGGAAACGGCCCGACTCGGGAAGATCGAGACGCTCAAAGCCGAGATGGACGCCGCCAGACACAAGGCCGAGGCGAAGCACGCCGCCCACAAGACGTTCACGCACGAGGAACTCGCCCAGCGCTTCCCGCTGTTCGGCGGCCTGACGCCCGAGCAGCGCGAGGTGCTGGTGCTGCACTTCGAGCCGAAGACCGCCGACCCGGGCGACCGCATCATCCGCGCCGGCGACGCGGCCGACCTCGTCTACTTCATCAGCGAGGGCGAAGTGGAGGTCAACGTGGGCGGCCGGCGGATCAAGCTCGTCCCCGGCAACTACTTCGGCGAGATGGCGATCATCACCGGCCAGCCGCGCTCCGCCGACGTGACCGCCCTCGACTACAGCCGCTTCGCCACCTTGAGCCGCAAGGACTTCGAGAAATTCCTCCGCCGCTACCCGCACATCCGCACCGCCGTCGCCGCGGTCGCGGAGGAGCGCGCCGCACAGAACCGGCAGGCGACGGAGCCAGCGCCGACCACCGCGAGAACGCCTTAAAACCGAACGACTCCATCAGAGCCACCACGCGTAAGCGTGTGGGTGCCGCAAAATGCGAGGCGCGCCAACGCCCCCCCTCGCTTAAGCTTCGCAGGGCAATCGCATGTACCCTTGGGTGGCACTGACAAGGACTGCTCGGAGTCCTTGTCAGTGGGCTTGATCGTTGCGTCACCGACACTGACAAGCTGCGCGGACTCCGCTTGTCAGTGCCACCCA
>Ga0163150_10008401_pt1 | contig 11782 bp, 7 predicted proteins | sample OliLakLV19P2IB_FD_148628 | JGI IMG/M metagenome (GOLD analysis project Ga0163150, IMG submission 148628) | Freshwater microbial mat bacterial communities from Lake Vanda, McMurdo Dry Valleys, Antarctica - Oligotrophic Lake LV.19.P2.IB | ecosystem: Environmental > Aquatic > Freshwater > Lake >...
GCCGGGGGGCGCCGGCTCGCCGGGCCTCGCCGCGCCTGCGGGTTGGCCCGGACCTACCGGGGGCTCCCCTGGCAGCAGCGCCTCCGGCCCGCCCTCCGCGCCGGCCTTCACCTCGGGAGGCGGAGGGCTGCAGCGCACGAGGATCGCCTGATAGGCCACGAAGGTGACGACCGACAGCACCACGGCCAGGAGCACCCGTCGTTCCATGCGTCGCCGCGCCTCCGAGGAAGCGGGCTACTGTAGGGGCGCCACGGGTGGCTCTTGAGCGAATGCGCCGCCGGTCCCCCGCCGCGCCTCCCCGCCGTTCCGGCCGCGCAGCGATCCCAACATCTGCCTGGGAGGCCTGCCTCCCGCACCGGCACGCTGGATGCGGTGCGGAGGGCCGCCGCGGAGGACGCCACGCAGCCTGTCTACACGAGTCTTTCTACAGCAGGACGACGCGGTGGCCCGAGCGCCCGCAGTCCAGCGCGCCGTCGTCGATTCGCCACGAACTTCTGCTTCGCCACCCTAGCGCCCGACCAGCAGCCTATCCCCCAGGAAGTTCGGGATCTCCGGGATCGCGTAGATCTTCTCCACCGTCGTCCGGTGGTCGTACTCGAGCCGGTGGAAGCGCACGATGTTGCCGTCAAAGGTGACGAAGGAGAGCCGCGGATCGCCGTCGCGCGGCTGGCCCACGCTCCCCACGTTGATCAGCACCTTGCGGTCACCGAGCTTGCGCAGGTCGATGGCGTTGTTGAGCTTCTCGGGGTCGGCGTGCTTCTGGTCGGAGGTGTAGATGTGCGGGATGTGGCTGTGGCCGATGAAGCACACGCGCTTGATGAGGTCGAAGATGCCTTGCATCTTCTCCTGGTTGCCGGCATCGGCGGGCACGACATATTCGCGCGTGGGCACGCGCGGGCTGCCGTGCGTGTACATCACGTCGCCATCTTCGACAACCTGCTGCATGGTGCCGAGGAAGTTCCACATGTCGTAGTTCTCGGTGCGGTCGAAGGACGGGCTGTTCAGCTGGTCCTTGGTCCACTCGAGCGAGGCGCGCGCCTTGGGGTTGAAGTCCTCCCCGTAGAACATCACCGCCTCTTCGTGGTTGCCCATGATGGCGATCTCGCTGCGGAAGAGCAGCTTGAGGGCCTCGCGCGGGTTGGGGCCGTACCCGATGATGTCGCCCAGGCAGATGACGCGCTGGATGCTCTTGCCGGCGATGAATTCGAGCGCCGTGGTGAGCGCCTCGAGGTTGGCATGGATGTCGGCGAGGATCGCGACTGTCACGTAGAGCGGCACCTGGGGGGGTGGGGGGCTATTATGAGGAGCAGCGCGCTTGCCTGGGCGGAAAAGCGGCGGCAGGCCGGCGTGTCGCGGACTGGCGGGGTCGGCGAGCAGGCCGTGCCGTAGCGAGGCGGTCCTCGGGCTCGTGCCCGATGTGTCCCGAGCCGCCCCGAGCGCAGCGTATGCCACAACCCCTGTGGGTGGTAGGCTCCACTCACCCCCAGGTGTTGGGCCCGCGCAGCGCCGGGAGGCTTGGCGATCGGGCAGGGTTCGGGAGTGGGCCGGGTTCGAGATCGGACGGGTTTTGAGGTCGGGCAGGTCTTGAGGTCCGACAGGTCTTGAAGTCCGACAGGTCTTGAAGTCCGACAGGTCTTGAAGTCCGACAGGGTTCGGGAGCGGGCACGGCGAGATCGAGCCGGGTCCGTGAGCGGGCGACCTTTCGGTTGGGAGGAGGCCTTCGCGTGCGTTGCCCGTTCTGCAAGGTGGACGACGACAGGGTGGTGGACTCGCGCGCCAGCAACGATGGCTTCGCCATCCGCCGCCGCCGCGAGTGCGTGGCCTGCGATCGCCGCTACACGACCTACGAGCGTATCGAGGAGAGCCCGCTCAGGGTGGTCAAGAAAGACCAGCGGCGTGAGCCCTTCGAGCGCCGCAAGATCCTGCTGGGGCTGCTCAAGGCGTGCGAGAAGCGGCCCATCCCCATCGCTACGCTCGAGGGCATCACCGAGCGCATCGAGAACAAGGTGCTCGAGGCCTTCGACAGCGAGGTGCCGGTCAGCTACGTCGGCAAGCTCGTCATGGACGAGCTCAAGAAGATCGACCAGATCGCCTACGTGCGCTTCGCCTCGGTCTACCGCGACTTCAAGGACGTGCACGAGTTCATGGACGAGCTCAAGAGCATGGTGACGGCGGGCGAGGCGCGGCGTGACAAGGATGGCCGTGACAAGGATGGCCGTGACAAGGATGGCCGCGACAAGGAAGGGCGCGAGAAGGACAGCCGCGACAAGGACGGCCGCGAGAAGGAAGGCCGCGAGAAGCGCGACCCGGCCCGGGGCTCCAAGGCGAAGCGCCGCTCGTGACCGTCCCGCGCCAGGTGAGGAAGCGTGATGGGCGCCCCGTGCCCTACGACCGCTCCAAGATCGCGGATGCCATCTTCCGCGCGGCCGAGGCGTTGGGCGGTCAAGACCGCTTCCTGGCCGAGCAGCTGGCCGGGCTGGTCGAGGCCTGGCTCGACAAGCGCGGTCCGGCCCTGCCCAGCATTGAAGACGTGCAGGACGCGGTCGAACGGATCCTGATCGAGACTGGACATGCCAAGACGGCCAAGGCCTACATCCTCTACCGCGAGGAGCGGGCCCGCTGCCGCGCGGCCCGCGAGGCCTCGGGCGGGCTGCCGTGGATCGGCGGCACGCTGGGTCAGGAGGCCGGACCCTTCTCCAAGTCCGCCGTGGTCGAGGCGCTCCTCACGCAGGACACGCTGTCCCGCCCGGAGGCCGAGGAGGTGGCGCGTGCCGTGGAAGGGCGACTGCTCGCCTCGCGCTTGAGGCGCGTGGGTGCGGGCCTCGTGGCGGCACTGGTCCGGGCGGAGATGTTCGCGCGCGGGCACGACTCCAAGGTGGGGCGGACCGACCGGGTGGGGGTCGAGCGCGACCGGGTGCGCGAGGCGCTGGCCGCCTCTTCGGGCGAGCGCCGGGCGGGCTCGCCGGCGGAGGCCACCCAGGCCCTCGGCGAGCTGGTCGTGGCCGAGCACCTGCTCAGCGACGCGGTCCCCACGGCGGCAGCGGAGGCCCATCGCTGCGGCGACCTGCACCTCTACGACCTGGGCCTCCCGCTGGCCCTCACCGCCGTGACCTTGCCGGCGGCGCGCGTGCTCGATTGCCACCTGTGGGGCGAAGGGGCCAGCCGTCCGTTCGGGTTGCGTCGCGCCGTGGCCGCCCTGCGTCGTGCGGTGAGCGTGAGCGCGCCCTTCGCGGCGCGCACGTTGGCCCTGGAAGACGTGAATGTGCTGCTCGCGCCTTTTTCCGGCCCGTTGTCCGACGATGCCCTGCGCGAAGAGCTGCGCGAGCTCCTGCTCTCCCCCGAGCTGGCCGCGTTCCCGGCCCGTGGTGGCCTCTTGTCGCTGGAGCTAGGACTGGCTGCCGAGGTGCCGTTACGACTGCGTCTGAGGTCGGTGCCGCCCCCCGCGCCCCCCGGCTTGACCTACGCGGATGTGGGCGATGAGGCCCTGCGGGTCGCCCGGTTCCTGGTGCGCGAGCACCTGGCCTTGCGGCGCGAGGGCCGGCTGGCGGGACCCGAGCTCACCCTGGTCCTGCCGCGCGGGGCCGCGCGCGAGCCGGCCTTGCGGGCGCTGGTGCGCGAGGCCCTGGGCTCGGCGGGCGAGGTGGGCGAGCCGCTGGTGGTCTTCGAGCACGCGGGCAGCCCGAGCCGGGGCTGCCGCTGGCTGCGCCTGGAGGAGGGGGAGAGCCCCGACCCGTTGCGCTTCGACGTGGGCGATGTGACCGTGGCCAGTGCGGTGGCCGTCAACCTCGTGAGCGCGGTCTGGCTGGCCCAGGGCTCGCGCAAGGAGGCCCTGGCGGGGGTCGAGCGGCTGGCCGTGCTGGCGGTGGAGGCGGCCGCCCAGCGCCGCGACCTGCTGAGCGGGCCGGCGGCCGAGCCCGGTGGAGCCCTGTGGGCCCTGGCGCGGGGCGAGCACCCCTTGGTGGACCTCTCGGGGGCGTGGCATGTGCTCGAGCCGGTGGGGGCCGAGCAAGCGGCGCGGCTGCTGCTGCCGCAGGCCTGCGCCGAGGAGCGTCTCGTGTTCCAGGCCCAGCTGCTCGCCCGGCTCGAAGAGGCGGCGGCGGGCGAGGCACAGCGCCGTGAGCTCTCGCTGGTGCTGGTGGAGGCTCCGGTGGCCGAGGCCGCGCTGCGCTTCGCGCGTCTGGACGCCAAGCGCCTGCCGGCGGCCGCTGCCTGGTGGAACGAGGACGACGTGCCCTGCTACCGCCCGACGGTGGCGGGGGTGCCGGGGGTGCGCCGCGAGCCGGCGTGGGCGCGCGGTACCCGCGGCAGCGCTTGGAGGGTGCGCGTGCGCCACCGGGTGGATGCCGACGTCCGGCCGCAGGTGGAGGATCTGCTCACCTCGCTGGAGGCCGCCGAGCGCGACCTCGCGGTGGTGGAGTACGCCGTCGATCCCTGGCCGCGGCGGCGGCGGATCGCCAGCGAGCGGCCGTACTGAGCGCCATGCGCAGCTTTCCCCGCCCCTTCCGGTGCTGCGCAGGCGTGTACCCCGAACGCCTGCTCGCCCAAGCCGCGCCTGCCGGCACCATCTTGGACCTTGCCCTACGCGCATCTTGCGGGATGCTCGCCCGTGACTGTTTCCGCCCCGCCCTGGAGAGCCGATGAAGATCCGACGCTTGGAGATCCAGGGCTTCAAGTCCTTCGCCGATCGCACCTCCTTTGAGTTCGACGCGGGCATCACGGCCATCGTCGGTCCCAACGGCTGCGGCAAGAGCAACGTGGTGGACGCCATCAAATGGGTGCTGGGCGACATGAGCCCCAAGAGCCTGCGTGGCAAGCGCATGGAAGACGTGATCTTCGCCGGCAGCCGCACGCGCAAGCCCTCGGGCCTCTCCGAGGTCACGCTGGTGCTCGACAACGAGGACGGGCTGCTCAAGACCGAGCACACCGAGGTGAGCGTGACGCGTCGGCTCAACCGCGCCGGCGAGAGCGACTACCTCGTCAACGGACAACCCGCGCGCTTGAAGGACATCCGCGAGCTGTTCCTCGACACCGGGTTGGGCATCGACGGCAACGCCATCATGGAGCAGGGGCGCATCGACGCGCTGCTGCTGGCCGATGCGAACGACCGGCGCAGCATCTTCGAGGAGGCCGCCGGCGTCTCCCGCTACAAGCAGCGTCGCAAGGAGGCCGAGCAGCGGCTCGTGCGCACGCACGAGAACCTCGAACGCTTGCGCGACGTGCTCGACCTCGAGGAGAAGCGCTGGCGCTCGCTCAAGGTCCAGGCCGCGCGCGCGCGCCGCTACCAGGAGCTGCGCGACGAGCTGTCCAAGAACCGCCTGCTGCGCGCCGTCACGCGCTACCGCGGCATCGCGGCCGAGCGCGAGCAGGTGCAGGCCGCCCTGGGCGCGCTGGTGAGCGAGGAGGCGACCGCCGCCGGCGACCTCGCCGCTCTCGAATCCGCGAGCAAGAGCACCGACCGCGAGCGCGACGCCGCACGCGAGGAGGTGACGCGCCTGGAGGCCCTGATCGCCCAGACGGCCAGCGATTCACGCGCCGCCGAAGACCGCGCGGGCTACGCGGGCCGCTCCGCCGAAGACCTGCGCACGCGCGTAGCGCAGGCCCTCCGTCAGGCCGAGGAGGCGCGCCAGCGCGCCGCGGGCCTCGCGGCCGAGGGTAGCGACCTCGAGAACTCGCTCGCCGAGGCCGAGGCCGAGGCCGCGCGCTGCGCCGCCGACGTGGCACGTGCCGACGAAGATCTGGCCGGCCTCGACCGCGATGCCGCGCGCATCCGCGACGCCCACGATGGGGCCAAGCGCGAGGCGTTGGCGGCCCTGGGGGCCATCGCCGCCCAGCGCAACCTCGAGACCGAGCGCAAGGCCGAGATGCGCCAGGCCGAGGATCGCCTCGCCCGTCTGACCCAGCGCCGCACCGATCTCGAGGCGCAGCGCCAGCGTTCCGAGGGCGAGGCCCGCGAGCTGGTGGACGCCGCTTCGCGCCTGGAAGCGGCCGCGCAGCGTGCCTCCGCGGCGCTGCACGAGGCCGAGGAGGCCCGCGCCCGCGGGGTGAAGGCCGTCGAGGACGCCGGGCGGCGGCGCGCCTCCCTGGCCGAAGAGCGCGCGACGAAGAGCGCGCGCCTCGAAGTGCTCGAGCGCCTGATCGCGGCCCGAGAGGGCGTCGAGGAGGGCGCTCGCGCGGTGCTCAAGGCCGTGGAAGGCGCTCCCGCCGATGCCGCCGGCGCCCGCCAGGGCGTGCTGGGTCTGCTGGCCGACCTCGTGGTGGCGCGCGGCGCCGGCGCCGCGGCCCTGGACCGGCTCGTGGGCCACGCCGCCTCGGCCGTGGTGGTGGGGACCCGTGCCGACGCGCTGCGTTGGATCGACTGGCTCAAGGCCCGCGGCAAGCACGAGCGGGCCCGCTTCTTGTGCCTCGACCTCGTGCGCGTGGACGCTCCGGCCTTGCCCGCCGAGGTCGGCACCTTGGGCGGGGGCGCCGCGCTCACGCGCCTGCTGGCCTCGGTGGTGGCCGGCACGGTGCTCGTTCCCGACCTCGCCGCCGGCATCCAGGCCTGGACCGAGCGCGGCGTCAACGCCGTCACGCCGGAGGGCGAACGAGTCACCTCCTCGGGCGCGCTGCTGGCCGGCCGCGACGGTCCGGCCCTGGGCCTGGTGGAGCGCATCGCCGAGCTGCGCCACCTGCGCGAGGAGCGTGCGCGGCTCGACGAGGCCGTCGAGGGTTCGCAGGCCGATGTGGTGCACGCCCAGCAGGACGTCGCCGCCTACGAAGAGCGCATCCGCGCCTTGCGTCGCGAGCTGGCCGGCACCGCCGAGGACACCAGCCGCAGTCGCGAGGCGCTCGTGCGCGTCGAGAAGGCGGGTCGCGAGCTCGACGGGCACCTGGCGCTGGTCGAGTCCGAGCGCGTCGAGTTCGAGCAGCTGCACGCCGAAGCCTCGGGCGCGCTGGTGACCCTGGCCGCGCGGCTCGAGGGGCTGGAAGGCGAGCGTCTCGCTCTGGAGGAGCGCGCCGAGGAGGCTGGCCGCGGCTACCTGGCCGTGGAGGCCGAGCGCAAGGCTGCCCTCGAGCGCCGCATGGAGCTCAAGCTGGCCCACGCCCAGGCACGCTCGCAGTCCGAAGGGGCCGCCGAGCGCCGCGACCGAGCCCGCCGCGAACGTACGGAGCTCGAGGCGCGCGCGGCCGCGTTGGCCGAGGATGGCGCGCAGATGACCCGCCGCATCGGCGAAGCCGAGGTCGAGGCCGCCGAGGCCCTGGCACGCGTGCGCAGCGCCGACGCCGAACGCCGCGGGGCCGCCGACGTGCTGGTGGCGGCGCGCGAGCGCCTCGAGACGCTGGAGGGCTCGCTCTCGGCCCACGAGCAGCGGCGCCTCGAGCTGGCGGGCCTCTACGACGTCGTCAGGGAGCGCTTGGACGCGCACCGCATGCAAGACTCGGAGGTGCGCGCGCGCCTCGAGGCCCTGCTCGATCAGGTGCGCACCGACCAGGGCGTGGATCTCACGACCGCTGCCGCCGACCCGACCACCGGCAGCGCCCCCGAAGGGGTCGATCTCGACCAGCTGCTCGATGAGCTGCGCCGCAAGATCGACGAGCTGGGCAACGTGAACTTGAACGCCATCGGCGAGCTCGACGAGGCCGAGCAGCGTGTCACGTTCTTGAAGCGCGAGGAGCACGACCTGCTCAGCGCGAAGGCGGGCTTGGAGCAGGCCATCGTCGAGCTCGACGCGCTCTCCGCCACGCGCTTCTCGGAGACCTTCGAGAAGGTGCGCGAGAACTTCCGCGAGACCTTCCGCCGGCTGTTCGGCGGCGGCCGGGCCGAGATCGTGCTCGAGGATGCCAGCCGTCCGCTCGAGTCGGGGGTGGACATCGTGGCGCGGCCTCCCGGCAAGGAGCAGCGCAGCATCAGCCTGCTGTCAGGCGGCGAGCGCACGCTCACCGCCGTGGCGCTGCTGTTCGCCGTGTTCAAGGCCAAGCCCAGCCCCTTTGCCATCTTGGACGAGGTGGACGCGGCCCTCGACGAGGCCAACGTGCGCCGCCTGGTCACCCTGGTGCGCGAGTTCACCGACCGCAGCCAGTTCCTGGTGGTGACCCACGCCAAGACGACGATGGAGGCCGCCGACGTCCTCTACGGCATCACCATGGAGGAGGCCGGCGTCTCCAAGAAGGTGGGCGTGCGCCTCACCGACTACGCAGCCGCCGCCGGGGCCGCCTCGAACGCGGGGTAGGGGCGCCCCTCGTGGGCGCCCGCGGAGTCCGTAGGGACCGTCGCTGGGCGCGGGGCCCCGCAGCGTGTCCGAGTGACCACCGGCGAGACGGTCGACGCCGTCCACCTTCTCCGCTCCGGTCGCGGGTCGACGGAGTACGCTCCCCGCCTGGGTAGAGTGGGCGGATGGCCGCCGCGAAACCTCCTGAGGGCACAGGCGCGGGCGGGCCCTTCGAGCTCGACGCCCCCTCCTCTCCGAAGTCCGTCGCCGATCGGCCGCCCCTGGCCTCCGGGAGCGCGCAGGTCGCGGTTCCATCCGCGGGCGGCGAGAGCTCCCGTATGCGTTCGTCGGGCGGCCCGGAGGGCCTCATCGACGAGCGCACGTTCGCCGAGAAGCACGGGCAGGCTGTCGAGCGCGTGGCGGGGGTGCGTGACCACCCCCCCGGCTGGCCCTTGGAGGCCCTGCGTTATCCGGTTCGCGGCCGCGGCGTGGCCTTGCTGCTCGGGGCGACGGGCGCGCTCTTCGCGCTCGACCTGCTCGGTTGGCCGGAGTCGCTGCGCTTCCTGGGCTGGTTGCTGAAGCTCCCCGTGCTGCTCTTCGTGGTGCGCTGGCAGCTCGATCTCGCGGGCATGAGCGCCGCGGGTCGCGACGAACCGGTGGGCTGGATGCGCGCCCTCGCGCTCGACCGACAAGGCCTGAACGTCTACGTGCGCTTGCTGCTCTGGTTCGGTGTGACGATGCTGCCCAGCCGCGTGCTGTGGCTGCTGGGGCCGCGCATGTTCGGCTTCCTGCCCAGCACGCGGGCCCTTGAGCTCGTCTTGCTCATCCTCGGCTCGGCCTGGCTGGCCGTGATCGCTCTGGCCATCGCCGTCGAGGAGCCGCGTCTCAAACGCCCCTGGGTGACGCTCGTGTGGCTGGTGCGGCGTCCCTTCACCTTCCTGGTCGCGAGCCTGGGATGGTGGGGCCTGGGCGTCACGGAGGTTGCCCTCAGCGCCCTGGCCGGCTCGGGCGAGGGCTCCACCCTCCCCGCAGGCGTCGTGCTGCGCGCGGCGAGCGTCTACGTGCTCATGGTCTCGGGCCGGGTGCTGGGCGTGCTCGGCCGCCGGGTGGACGCCGAGCGCACGGGGCCCGCGTGAGACGCGCGCGCGGCGCTAGCGGCTCCCGCGCTCGAGGATCAGCACGAACGTCGGATCCGGGGTGCTGGTGAAGGAGGGCGTGCCGGCGTCCTTGGCGGTGAAGACGTTCGACTGCAGTTGGCCTTGGCGAAACGTCGATTGCATGCCGGCGAAGTGGAAGCCCTCCTTGGCGAAGCGGTCCAAGGCCTCCTGCACGCGCGTGCCGGTGGGGGGGGCGCCATCGAACCAGGCCTTCGTGGTGCTGCCCTCGCCGGAGAGCGCGATGAAGCGCAGGGCGTAGGGCTCGTCCGCGGCTTTGCTCGTGCGCGTGAGGGCCACGAGGGCCCCAGCGGCCACGGCACACAGGACCAGGGCCGGCAGCTTGGAGGACGTCAGCGTGGAGCGGGACATGGGGATCTCCGGGGAGTGGGAAAGCGCATGTTCTATCCGACGGCGGTCGGGCGGCGGTCCGGCCACGTACACTCGCCGCACTCTTGGAGCCACGCATGGCCGACCTGCCCTCGGTGACGCTGACGAAGATCGTCATGCCCGGCCAGACCAACGCCTTGGGCACGCTCTTCGGCGGCGTGGCGCTCTCGCTCATGGACGAGGCCGCCGCCATCGTGGCCATCCGGCACGCGCGCTGCCAGGTGGTGACCGTCCACATGCAGTCCGTGGACTTTCGCGCGCCCGTGCATCTGGGCGAAGCCGTGGTGGTGACCGCGACGCTGCGTTCGGTGGGGCGTTCGTCGATGCGCCTGGCCGTCGAGCTCTTCGGGGAGGATCTGGTCAAGGGCGAGCGCCGCCTGTGCACCGACGCTGAGGTCGTCATGGTGGCCGTCGGCGCCGACGGCAAGCCGCGTCCCGTGCCGCCCCTGCCCCCGGCCTGACCTTGGAACTTCGTCAGTCGCCGTGGACGCGGGGGGGCGCGCGTGGGTAGCCTCCACGCGATGCTCTTGGCCGCGCCGCTCCTGGCTTCCTCCCTCGGCTGGGCCGCCGGCATCCTCTCGGCGCTGCTGCTTGTCTTCTACGGGACTCGGCTGCTGCGCGCGCTCGCGCGCCGTCAGGTGCCCTGGTGGGGCAGTTTCGTGGGCCTGGTGCTGGCGGGTGGGCCGGCGGTCGGCCTGCTCGTGGTTGCGCTCGTGGACGGTCTGCCCCTCATGTGGGGCGACGGCTCCGCACATGTCCCGGCCGATGTCGCCTGGTCCCTGCTGCTCTTCTTCGGCCTGGGCGCGGCGCTGAGCCTGGCCAAGGCCTTCCTCACCTCGCCCTTCGTCACCAAGCGCCTGGGCCTGCATCTGCCGGACCTGGTGCTCGACGCGGTGCGCTACCTGCTGCTCCTGATCATGATCTTCGTGATCGTGAGCGTGGTCTGGGAGCGCCCCGACCTGCTCAGCGCGTTGTTCACGGCCTCGGCCGTGGGCACGATCATCCTGGGCTTCGCGCTGCAGGAGACGCTGGCCAACTTCTTCGCCGGCATGTCGCTGGTGAGCGAGCGTGCCTATGCCATCGGCGACTGGGTCTGGGTCGGCGATGTCGAAGGGCAGGTCGTGTCCATCTCGCGGCGCGCCACGCGCTTGAGGACCCGGCTCGGCGACGTGGTCACGCTCTCCAACCGGGCCGTGGCCGCGAGCGCGCTGCGCAACCTGAGCAAGCCCACGCCGCTGCATGCCGAGCTGGTCGTGGTGAGAGCACCCTACGAGACGCCGCCCAATCGCGTGCGCGAGGTCGTGCGGGCCGCGTTGGAGGAGGTCCAGGGCATCGTCGCGACGCCCGCGCCGCTCGTGCGCTTGAAGCTCTTCGGCGCCTCGAGCATCGACTACGAGCTCAAGTTCTGGATCACGGACATCGACCACCTGCCCGACATCCGCAGCGACGCGCTGGTGCAGGTCTGGTACCACTTCCAGCGGGCGGGGATCGCCTTCCCCTACCCGGTGCTCGAGCACCAGCCGTTCTCGCGCTCGCCGGCCGCCATGGGGCTGCCCGCCGATCAGGTGCGCGCGCGCCTGGCCTCGGCCGCCTTGTTCCAGGCGCTGCCTGCCCAAGCCTTCGACGTGCTCGTGCGCGGCGCGCGCGCCGTCGAGCTCGCGGCAGGCGAACGCATCGTGCGCCAGGGCGCGCCCGGACGCTCCTGCTTCGTGGTGGACCAGGGCCGCGTGGCGGTCAGCGTCGAGGAGTCGGGCACCTCCCGAACGGTGGCCACGCTCGGGCCTGGCGATCTCTTCGGCGAGATGAGCCTGCTCACGGGCCAGGACCGCACCGCCACCGTGCGCGCCCAGACGGACGCGCGGCTGGTGGAGGTCGAGGCCGCGGCGCTCAGGGAAGCGCTCGAGCTGGCGCCCGAGCTGGCCACGACCCTGGCCCGCGTGGTGGCCGAGCGCCGCGAGGGCATGAGCGCGGCCCGGGCGGCGCTCTCTGCGGAGGCCGCCCAGCGCTTGGCGGAGAGCGCCCAGCATCTGGGCGGGCTGATCCGGCAGT
>Ga0163150_10008405_pt1 | contig 11776 bp, 9 predicted proteins | sample OliLakLV19P2IB_FD_148628 | JGI IMG/M metagenome (GOLD analysis project Ga0163150, IMG submission 148628) | Freshwater microbial mat bacterial communities from Lake Vanda, McMurdo Dry Valleys, Antarctica - Oligotrophic Lake LV.19.P2.IB | ecosystem: Environmental > Aquatic > Freshwater > Lake >...
TGGCACGGGGAACCGGCATAGTATCCGGCGTATGACCGAGGACCCAGCCATTGGGCTGCCACCCGAAGCCGCCAGGAGCATCTCGCATGACGAGATGAACGCGTTGCCGATCCGGCGCTATGAAGGCCCGATTCATGTGATCGCCGGCGACCACGATCTGCCGCGTGCGATGCAGGACATCCTGCAGGAAGGCGTGGTCGGTTTCGACACCGAGACGCGGCCCGCCTTCAAGCCTGGCGAGAGCTACCTGCCGTCCATCGCGCAGTTTGCGACCGCCAGCGCGGTCTACATCCTGCGGGTCCAGCAGCAGGAGACGTTCTGCGTCATGCAGCAGATCCTGTCGGCGGAGAGTGTCGTAAAGGTGGGCGTGTCGGTGAGCGATGACCTGCGCAACCTAAGAAAACTGTTCCTGTTCGGTGAACAGTCGGTGGTCGACCTCGGCAAGGTGGCGAAGCGCCATGGGATGAAGCAGACCGGCGTGCGGAACCTCGCCGGCATTTTTCTCGGCACGCGGATTCCGAAGGGCGCGAAGACGACGAACTGGGCCGCACGGTCTTTGACGCCGCAGCAGATCACCTACGCGGCGACCGATGCGTGGGCATGCCGGGAGCTCTACCTGCGCTTCCGCGAATTGAAGCTGGTCGGGTGACGGCGCCTACAACGGTGCGCACATCACGACGAAGTCCGGACCATCGCCTTCAGCCAGCCAGCCGTTGCCGACCATCTGGTCGCGCGTCGCGCGGTCGGTCATGGTGCGGTGATTCGCGTTCGCGCGATTGCTGAAGACGCGATAGACCGGCGTCAACCCGGAAGGACACGTCCCTGCCGTCGGCATCACCACGTGGAAAAATGCGGACGCCTCCAGCACGAAGTTTGGATGCTTCGCCATCGTGGCAGCGCATTCCGCCGTGCCGCGGCCGAAGTAGTGCGAGTCGCCCAGCGTCGGCGGGATGTACAAGCGGCATACGGGCGATGTGCTGGCACCGCCTGACGCGTAGACGTTGAACCCCTTGCCCGTGCGCGTCCATCGCGTCGGCGTCAGTCCGGCGTCGAGGTTCGCCTGTTCCGCCGCCAGTGACGTGATGAAGTAGTGGTCGAGGCTCCCGTTGTAATACTCGACGACGGACGTTATCGCCGGGGGCGGCAACGACGTCAATCCGCCCAGCCGGAACTGCAGCGGCACGAGCATCGCCTGTTTCGCCTGGTTGATCGTCTGCCAGTCGTCGTTCAGGATGCCGCCGGTGTCGCCGGAGTTGGGGTTCCACGACCAGAACGTCCAATGGATGCCGTCGGCACCGGTGCCGAGATAACTCGCGAGCGCGGTCAGCCATTGCGTGTCGGACACGGTGAGGAGCTTGGTGCCGAATTCGCCCACCAGTACCGGGGCTGTACCGGTTCGGTGCAGATAGCCCCACGTGGCATCCCACAGTGCCGGCAGGTTGGCCGGATAGTCCGGCGCCGCGAACCACGGCTGCGCATGCACGCTTGCCGGATAGTCGTGCGTCGAGTACACGAGCCGGTTCGCGACGTTGAGCCGCACCGGCGCGGCACCCGCGCCGGCCAGGTTGCCGCCCCACCAGTAGTTCTGTCCGCCGTGGCTCTCCACGCCTTCGACAATGATCAGCCAGTCCGGATTGACGGCGAGGATCGCGTTGCCGGCGCGTTCGGCGGCCAGTCGCCAGTCACGCGCGAGGTCGCCGCAGCCCCAGCAGGCGGCGCCATGCGGTTCGTTGTGCAGGTCCGCGCCGATCACCGTGGCATTGCCCGCGTAGCGTGCGGCGAGCATCGTCCAGTCACGGATCCAGCGCGCTTCGTCGTATTGCGCGGTGTACCAGAGTTCGGATTGCCCGGCGGCGTCGGGACGATGCCGGTCGAGCAGGATGCGCAGGCCGATCTCGCCGGCGTGCGCGACGATCTTGTCCATGATCTGCAGCCCGGTCAGGCCGGCGAGGTCGGCGTTCTGCGAGAAGTCGATGCCGTTGGGGGTGCTGCCGGCGTCGAACAGCTGGTTGCTGTAGGGCAGGCGGATCGTGTTGTAGCCCTGCGCCTTGATCTGGTCGAGCATCGACTTGTAGCTGCGGACCCAAAGGCCGTGCGGGGCAAAGTTGCTCGTTTCAAGGCCGAACCAGTTGATGCCGGCGAGTCGAATCGGCTGATTGGCGCTGTCCTCGATGCGGTGGCCGTTGGTGTGCCAGTAGCCAGTACCGAGTCCGGCCGCACTGGCCGTCAGCGTCATGACCATGATCGTCGCGCTGGCCATGGCGGCGCGAATGAACGTACTTGCCGATATCGCGTGCATGCGGATACTTGTACCATCAACCATGAGCGATGTCCTGATCCCGTTCGAGGATGCGGCGACCGACGCTGCTGTCATCGCGGCCACGCGACACTGGCTGGAAGTGGCCGTGATCGGCCTCAACCTGTGCCCGTTTGCCAAGGCCGTGCACGTCAAGCGGCAGATCCGCTATGCGGTGACGGCGGCGGCGACCACTGAGGCGTTGCGCGCGGAATTGCAGCGCGAACTCGAACATTTGAACCAGGCGAAGCCCGAGGCGATCGAGACCACATTGCTGATCCACCCCCACGCGATGACGGACTTCATCGACTTTCACTTCTTCCTGCGCGAGGCCGATGCGCTGCTCCGGAAACTGGGGCTTGAAGGCACGCTGCAGATCGCGAGCTTCCACCCGGCCTATGAATTTGCCGGCAATGCACCGGACGCCATCGACAACTGCACCAACCGGTCACCGCACCCGATGCTGCACCTGTTGCGCGAGGCCAGCCTCGACCGCGCCGTCGCCGCGTTCCCCGATGCGTCCGCCATCTACGAGCGAAACATCGCGACGTTGCGGCGCCTGGGTCACGACGGTTGGCGGCGGTTATGGATCCCCGGCCCGGATTGAAGGTGTACCGCGCCTACCGGTAGAAGGCCTCGACCTTGCCCGTGAGCTTGATCAGTAGCGGTTGCCCCTTGCGGTCAACCGTCTTGCCGGCGGGCACCTTGACCCAGCCTTCGCTGATGCAGTACTCCTCCACATCCTTCCTTTCCTTGTCGTTCAAGCGGATGCCGATGTCGTGTTCGAACACGGCGGCCACGTAATGGGGGCTGCGCGGGTTCACGCACAGGCGGTCGGGCAGGGGCGGGCGTTCGGCGGTGTCGGTCATGAGGTGCTTTGGGTTCTCGAAACGTGCGAACTATAGCAACTGCGTCGTAGCACGAGTACCTCACGCGTCGGGCCGTCGATGGCGAACCGAGTCCGCAATGATGACCATGGCCACGACGACCAGCGCCGCCGCCACCGCAAACGTGGCGCGCATCCCGGTCGCAACCGCCGCTGGATTCGCCGTCGCGACCTCCGTCGTCGCCGACGCGAACGCGAATACCGCGCCCAACACCGACGCTCCGGTGATGAGCCCCAGGTTGCGTGACAGGTTGAGCATTCCGGAGACCACACCCCGGTGCTCCGCGCCGACGTCCTTCATGACCGCGGTGTTGTTGGCGGTCTGGAACATCCCGTAGCCGATCGTGAGTACGACGATGGGTGCGAGGTAGCCCGGAATGCCGGACGTCGTCGGCAGCAGCGCCAGCATGACAGCGCCAACGGCCATGCCGATGAGGCCGGCAATGGTCATCCGTGGTGCGCCAACGCGGTCGGCGATGCGCCCGGCGGGTACGGCGGTCAGCGCGACCATCAGCGGGCCGACGGACAGCACCAGTCCCACGAGCGCGGCGTCGAGGCTCAACGCGCGCGACAGGTAGAAAGGCCCGACCACCATCGTCGCCATCATCACCATCGACACCAGCGCGCTCGTGGCGAGACCCGCGCGCAGCGGGGCATCGCTCAACATCGCCAACCGGATCAACGGCGATGCGACGCGCCGCTCCGCGAATCCGAACAGCACGGCGCCGCCGACCGCCGCCCCCAGCAACGCGATGTTCTGCGGACCGAAACTGCCCCGCCCGAGCGTCATGGCAAGCGCGTAGGCCCCAAGCGTCAATGCCAGAAGCAGTGTGCCCAGCGGATCGAAGCCGGTACGCGCGGCCGTGGGTTCGCGTCGATCAATGGGCAGGTGGAGGTGCGCGAGCACAAACGACACGATCCCCAGCGGGACGATCACGAAAAAGATGGCACGCCAACCGAATCCGGCGATCAGGACACCGCCAAGCGACGGACCGAGCGCCGTGCCGATGGCGGACATCGTGCCGAGCAGCCCCATCGCGCTGCCAGTCCGAGCCTTCGGCACCGTCTCGCCGACCATGGCCAGCGTGAGTGCCATCATGATGCCGGCGCCAAGGCCCTGCAACGCACGCGCGGCAATCAGCAACGAGAGCGTCGGCGCGACACCGCACAACGCCGACGCCGCGGTGAACACCACGATGCCGGTCAGCAGCAGGCGACGCCGGCCGATGCTGTCGCCAATCCGGCCGATGCCGACGATCAGCGTCGTGATGGCGAGCAGGTACGCGAGAACCACCCATTGCACCGCCTGGAAGGATGCATTGAACGCCTGCGCAAGGGTGGGCAGGCCGACGTTGGCGATGCTGGTGCCGAGCGAGGACAGCAGCATGGAGAGCGCAAGGCTGCTCAGCGCCCACCGGATTGACGGCCCTTGTTCCGCGCGGCCCCCTTCGACCTGCCCGGGTTCTGCAACGATCGACTTCACGATGTTCTCCGTTGTTGGCGACCCCGTGGATGGAGTCATCATCACGATAGCCATTCGTCGTTCATGGCGGAAGACGCACGATTAGCACTTTATAATTGCGTTGAACGCCATGTCATGCCCGATCCGCGCTAACCTCTAGCGATGACCACGCCAGACCTCAACCTGCTCGTCACGCTGAATGTGCTGCTCGCCGAAGGCAGCGTCACGCGCGCCGCGGAGCGACTGCGCTTGAGTCCATCAGCGATGAGCCGGGCACTCGCGCGATTGCGCAAGACGACCGGCGATCCGCTGCTGGTCCGAGCTGGCCGAGGACTTGTGCCCACCCCCCGTGCGCTCGAACTTCGCGAGCGGGTCGGCCAGCTGGTGCAGGACAGCGAGGCGGTGCTGCGCCCCGTGACCCGACAGAACCTCCGTCAACTGGTACGAACCTTCACGTTGCGCACCCGGGATGGCTTCGTGGAAAACTTCGGTCCGGCGCTGATTGCGCGCGTCGGCAAGGAGGCGCCGGGCGTGCGCCTGTGCTTTGTGCAGAAGCCGGACAAGGACAGCACGCCCCTTCGCGAGGGCCTGGTCGATCTCGAGACCGGGGTCGTGGCGACAACGATGGCGCCGGAAATGCGGGTGCAGGCGTTGTTCCGCGATCGCTTCATCGGCGTGGTGCGCCGCGCCCACCCGCTATCTCGTGGCAAGGTCACGCCTGCCCTTTATGCGGCGGGCCGGCACGTTGGCGTCTCGCGGCGAGGGATCGAGCGGGGACCGATCGACGAGGCGTTGCAAGCGTTGGGGCTGGCGCGAGACGTCGTCACGATCGTCGGCGGCTTCTCGACCGCGCTGACATTGGCGCGCGGGTCCGACCTGATCGCCAGTGTTCCGGAACGACACACCGGTAACCTGCGCGCCGGCATGCACAGCTTCGCATTACCGGTCGCCATGCCCACGTTCACGGTGTCCATGCTTTGGCATCCGCGCCTTGATGCCGACCAGGCGCATCGCTGGCTGCGGGGCCAGGTCAGAGAGGTCTGCGCCGCGCTTCGAGATCGTCGCGCAACATGACGAGCATCGCACACGTGAATGCGTCCGTGTTCGCTACGACCCTGAACGCCCGTTGGAGCGTGGGGCATTCCCGACCTATTCGAACTTGATGTTTGCATCCTTCACGATCTTGGTGACCTTGTCGGTCTCGGTGCGGATCAGGTCGGCGAATTGCGCGGGCGTGCTGCTCTGCGCGGCCAGGCCGAGATCGCGCAGGCGGTCGCGCACATCCGGCATCGCGGCAATGGCGGTCAGTTCCTCATTGATGCGCTTGATCGCGTCGGCGGGCGCACCGGCAGGTGCCAAGAAGCCCCACCAGTTGGTGAAGCTGTAGCCGGAGACGGTCTCGCCCATGCTGGGCACGTCGGGGATGGCGGGCAGGCGCGGGCCGGTGACAGCAAGTGCCTTCAGGCGCCCTGCCTTAACCTGCGCCATCGCGGTGCCGTCGACGGCGATGTCGATCTGTTCGCCCATCAGGCCAGTGATTGCTTGCGCGCCGCCCTTGAACGGTACATGCAGGATGTCGATGCCCGTCATCGAGCGCAGCATTTCGAAGGCCAGATGTCCGGGACCGCCGATGCCTCCCGTGCCGTAGGTGAGCTTTCCCGGCTGGGCTTTCGCGCGGGCTATGAAGTCGGCGAAGGTGACATGTGGCGACTTGGGGTTGACCGAGACGACGATCGACACGGATGCCACGAGGCTGATGGGTGCCAGGTCCTTCTGCGTGTAGCCGGCGTTGGGATTGGCGATGGGTGCAATCACCATTGTGCCGAGGTCGCCGATCACCAGCGTGTAGCCGTCATTGGGCGACTTGGCCGCCACTGCCATGCCGAGCGCGCCCGCGGCCCCGCCGCGGTTGTCGATTACGACCGGTTGCCCCACCCGCTCGGCCAGCTTCTGGCTGTAGATGCGCGCGACGATGTCAGTGTTGCCGCCCGCGGGATACGGCACGATCAGCTTGATCGGCTTCGACGGAAACGGTTGCGCGAACGCTCCCCCGGTCACTGCCACGGTAGCCAGCAACAGCGCGGAAAGAATTTTCTTCATCGTCGTTCTCCAAATCGTGATCGCAACATTGGTAACGTTGGTAACGCGTTGTTAACGTTGTTAACGTTGGCATCGTTGGCATCGTAGGCATCGTAGGCATCGTAGGCATCGTAGGCGAGGCTTCAGCCTCGCGGGTATGGCGCGGCATCGACCCTGCGAGGCTGAAGCCTCGCCTACAGAAATACCGGGAAGCCGAAATACCGGGAAGCCGGAATACCGGGAAGCCGATGGCATTGTGCAAATGGACTCAATGATCCGTCATTGCCGTGCGCAGCAGCGCTTCCGGGTCGGCCCCGGGAGCATCGCCGATATGGACTGCCACCTGGTGAATGTGTCCGGTAAAGCGAAATGGAGCGCGATAGTCGTCGGTGACCGGCAGGCCGCTGTCGTAACCACAACACAGGCCTTCACCGGAGGTCTCGATCACATGCGGCACCGTTTGCGGGATGTGCCCGCGGCCGATCACCTTGTCGCCAACGTAGAGCGTGCCGTCGCCCTGGTGCTCTCCGGTACGCGCGAAGTGAAACCGGAGCGTCATCTTGCCGGTGGGCAGTTCCTCGGTGGACGTGATGCGGTGCTCGGCGAGGCCCAGGTGGCTGTGCGCGTAGACAAGCCGCCGATCCTTGACGTAGAGCGAGTAACCGGCAAACCAGCTGCCATGCGCGAGCAGCACGCCCTCCGCGCCGCCGGACGGGATGTCCACTTCCGCCGCGATCGTGTGCGAGCGATTCTTCACGTTGACCGCCGTGTACTCGAACTGCGGCGCGCCACCCGGGTAGTACACGAAGTGATTGCCGGTGGGCGCCGTGCTGGGCTTGCGCTCGCCCATCCGCAACTGCATTCGCGAATCGAGCGGCAGCACGTTGTACTTGCCGGCCTCGATCCACCAGCGCTCGACCAATTCCGCAAGTTTCTCCGGATGCTTGTCGGCGAGGTTGTCGCACTCGGAGAAATCGGTGGCCACGTGATAGAGCTCCCACTTCTGCTGCGCCAGCATCTCGTCGGTGAGCGGGTCGCCCTGCGGCTGCTCCACCACGGCCTTCCAGCCATCGGCCCACAATGCGCGGGACGCGATCATCTCGTAGTACTGGGCCTCCTTTTTGGTGGGCGCGGCGGCATCGTTGAAGCTGTGCGCGAAACTAACGCCTTCCAATGGACGCTGCGTCACGCCATTGAGCTGCGCCGGTGGCGTCAGTCCCAATGCTTCGAGGATCGTTGGCGTCACATCCACCACGTGCACGTACTGGTCGCGGACTTCGCCGCGCGCGGCGATGCCTCTCGGCCAGTGCACGATCAGCGGATCACTCATGCCGCCTTGATGCAGGTAGCGCTTCCAGCGCCGCAGCGGCGTGTTGCCCGCCCACGCCCAGCCCCACGAATAGTTGGGGAATGACTTCACGCTACCCCACTGGTCGAGGTGCTTCAGGTTCTCCTCGATCGTGGGTTCCACGCGGTTGGCGAACTGGTTCTCGTTGAACGAGCCGTGCTCGCCGCCTTCGGCGGAGGCGCCATTGTCGGAGGCCAGCATCACCAGCGTGTTGTCGAGCTCACCCAGCCGCTCGAGAAAGTGCAGCACGCGCCCGATGTGATGATCGGTCTGCTCGAGGAAGCCCGCATACACTTCCATCTGCCGGGCGTAGAGTTTGTGCGCATCGGCGCTCAGTGAATCCCACGCCTTCACCCACTGCGGCCGCGGCGAAAGCTTGGTCCCCGGCGGCACGATGCCCATCGCCAATTGACGCGCGAACACTTCCTCGCGCCACTTGTCCCAGCCATGGTCGAACTTGCCGCGGTACTTCTCGATCCACTCCGGCTCGACGTGATGCGGCGCGTGCCCCGCGCCCAGGCAGTAGTACATGAAGAAGGGCTTGTCCGGCGCGATGGTGCGCAGATCGGTCAAGTATTCGATCGCATGATCGGCAAGATCCGCGTTGAGGTGATAACCCTCTTCGGGCCGGCGCGGCGGGTCGATGTAGTGGTTGTCGTGCACCAGCGTGGGCGACCATTGGCTGGTCTTGCCGCCGATGAAGCCGTAGAAGCGCTCGAAACCACGGGAGAGCGGCCAACGCGCCTTCGACGCACCGGACGCATACTCGCTGACCAAGGTGAGGTGCCACTTGCCGATGCCGAGGGTCGCATAGCCTTGCGCCAGCAACATCTCGGACAGGAAGCCATTCTCCTTCGGCACCATGCCGTTGTAGCCGGGGAAGCCGGTGGCCATTTCCTGGATGATGCCGACCCCGTTGGAGTGATGGTTGCGCCCGGTGAGCAGGCACGCGCGCGTCGGCGAGCAGATGGCCGTGGTGTGGAAATCGCGGTAGCGCACGCCGCCGGCGGCCAGGCGATCGAAGTTGGGCGTGCGGATGTCGGATCCGTAGCAGCCGAGCTGCGCGAAGCCCACGTCATCCAGCAGGAACACGAGCACATTGGGCGCGCCCTTGCGCGCGCGTTGCGGCAACGGCCACGCGGCCTCCGATGTGGCGGCGGTGCGGCCGATCCTGCCGGTGAAGGCGCTGCCTTCGGGATAGGTCTTCAGGTCTTTCAAGGGGGCTCCATCGGATGAATGACTGCCGCCCGGTGCGGGTGGTCTGATTTTCAGACCAATTTACCCGCGACCCGCCGCGGCGTCAATCCATGGCGCCGCGCGTGACGGCGCGCGCCTGCACGATTGTTTGACCCTGCCTGCGGCACGCGGCAGACTCGCGGGGCCATGTCAGCGAAACCCATCGAGCCCATCGCCGCGCCGCGACTCTACCAGCGCATCGCCGAGGAAATCGCGCGGCTGATCGACGCCGGCACGTTCAGGCCCGGCGACCGGCTGCCGGCGGAGCGCGATTTGGCGCGATCGCTCGATGTATCGCGCAGCTCGCTGCGCGAGGCGTTGAGCGCATTGGAGATCGACGGGCGCGTCACGATCAAGGTGGGGTCGGGCGCGTATGTGGCCACGCCGAAGTTGCGAGGTGGCGGTGGCGGGCGGGCACGCAAGTCGGCCGAGATCTCGCCCTTCGATGTGTTGCGCACGCGGCGGCTGGTGGAGGTGGAGGCCGCCGCGCTCGCCGCGCGCCATGCGACACCGGCGCAGATTGCCGCGATGGGTACGGCCTTCGAGCGGCTGGCCGAAGAGATGCGCGCCAACCGGATGCAATCGGCGGCGGACCGCGACTTCCACGTGTGCATCGCCAATGCCAGCGGCAACAGCGCGCTCGCGCTGGTCGTCGAGCGGCTGTGGGCGGAGGGTGGGCAGCCGCTCAATGTCCGGATCGAGGCGCTGTTCGTCACGCGCGGGCGCAAGCGCGACAACATCGCCGAGCATCGCGCGGTGCTGGATGCCATCCGCAACCACGATCCGGCCGCGGCACGGCGCGCCATGCGCGCGCATCTCACCAATGCGGAGCGGCAGCGGATGATGCTGCTGCGTGACCGCGCACGGAACTAGAGTCGTTACGATGGCATTGTCGGGAGACTCTGACCGCGCGCGCGCGGAAGTGACACCGATCGCGCTGGCGGATGTCGAGTGGACCGCCATCCGCGCGCAGGGGGCGGGCGGACAGAACGTCAACAAGGTGTCCTCGGCGGTGCATCTGCGCTTCGACATCCCGGCGTCCACACTGCCGGACCTCGTGAAGGCGCGGCTGCTGGCCAGCGGTGACAAGCGCATCACCGCCGCTGGCGTGGTCGTCATCAAGGCGCAGCGCTTCCGCACGCAGGACCAGAACCGTGACGACGCGCTGGCCCGGCTGCAGGCGCTGGTGGATGCGGCCGCCGTCATCCCGCGAATCCGCCGCGCCACCAAGCCCACCAAGGGCTCACAGCGCCGGCGCGTTGATTCGAAGGTCAAGCGTGGCCAGATCAAGTCCACGCGCGGCAAGGTCGTGGACTGACGCGCAGGCCGGGCCGGCGGGCTTCCGGCGATGCGCACTGGAAGGGTCCCGCGCGGTGGGAGCGGCGTAACATGCGCGCACACCTGCTGATCCTCGTTCACCCACCATAGGTCTTGACGCCGCGCCATGAACGAACCTGAAGCCGAGATTACGCCGCCCGCGAAGGATGGTGACTGGGATTCGCCCGGCAACGTCCACGCCTTGATGTTGCTGCTGATCACGAGTGTCGGAATTTATCTCTGCCTGTGGATGTCCGCGCCGTTCGTGCCGGCCATGGCATGGGCGCTGGCGCTGGCCGTGCTGTTCGCCCCGCTGCAGCGCAGGCTGGAGCAACGCTTCGGGCATCCCGGGCTCGCGGCTACCGGATGTGTGATCGCCGCCGGTATCCTGGTCGTGGTGCCGGCGTTCTTCGTCGCCGACCGGATCGCCGGCGAAGTCGCCAAGTGGGCGGGGACCATCAACCTGCTGGTCGAGTCGGGCGAGTGGCGCCGCACGCTGGACGCCCACCCTGGCGTCGCGGCCGCGGTGCAGTGGATCGACGACCAGTTTGATCTGCCGGAAGTGGTCAAAGGCGGCGCGACGTGGATGAGTGGCGTGGCCCGGTCGTTCGTGCAAGGAACGTTCATGCATCTGATCGGCCTGATCCTCACGTTCTATCTGTTCTTCTATTTCCTGCGCGACCGCAGCACCGCGTTGAAGTCGCTGCGCGGCATGTCGCCGCTGGCGGAGGGCGACATGAACCGCGTCTTCGTCGCCGTTGGCGAGACGGTGCATGCCACCGTGTACGGCACCTTCGTCGTCGCCATCGTGCAGGGCACGCTGGGCGGCCTCATGTTCTGGTGGCTGGGTTTACCGGCGCCGATCCTGTGGGGCCTCGTGATGGGATTACTGGCAGTGGTGCCGGTGCTCGGAGCCTTCGTCATCTGGATTCCGGCGGCCATCTTTTTGTTCCTGATCGGCGCGCCGGGCAAGGCGCTGGTGCTGGCGATCTGGGGCACCGTCGTGATCGGGGGCATCGACAACGTGCTCTATCCGCTGCTCGTCGGCAGCAAGTTGAAGATCCATACGGCGATCGCCTTCATCTCCATCGTGGGGGGGCTGATCGTGTTCGGCACCGCCGGCCTCATTCTCGGCCCCGTGATCTTCACCGC
>Ga0163150_10008407_pt1 | contig 11767 bp, 8 predicted proteins | sample OliLakLV19P2IB_FD_148628 | JGI IMG/M metagenome (GOLD analysis project Ga0163150, IMG submission 148628) | Freshwater microbial mat bacterial communities from Lake Vanda, McMurdo Dry Valleys, Antarctica - Oligotrophic Lake LV.19.P2.IB | ecosystem: Environmental > Aquatic > Freshwater > Lake >...
CGTCATCCCGCGTCTCCGGTGGCTCCGTCGCCTCGTCTCGGCCCGGGAACATCGCCGACTTCTACTATCCGGCCCAAAACAGCGATCTCCTGCACAACCACCGACTCTCATGAATAATGCGGGCTAGCCCCGCATGATTTCGGTCGCGGCTGTGTCGGCGCGTTCCGCGAGCGCCTTGCCGGCCTCATCGTGCGCCTCGATGCCGTGGTCGAGGGCGAGGATCGTCGCCTGGGTCAGGGCTTTGCCGCGAAGCCACTTGGAGAGCCCCTCGAAGACGACTCCGTCGCGGACCTCGGGGTCCGGGTCGCCGAGGCAACCGAGCAGGCCCACGGCCAGCGCATTCCGCTCGCTCTCAGCCGGGACTTCAAACTTCGATTCCTTCAGCTTGGCGAGGTCGGCCCGCGTCATCCCGGCCGGAGGACAGGACGCGGCCGCCGTCGCGGGCATCGGAGTGAGAAGGTGTGTGGTGAGAAGGAGCGAGGCGAGCATTTATGGACGGTTTCCAGAGGTCTGGGGTGATGGGGTTTGGCCGTGGCCCGGAGCGGCCGACAGGGGTGTTACAAGGGGCGGCACGCCTCCGAGAGTGAAGAGGAACGTCGAGCCTTCGCCCTTTCCTAGAGACTCGACCCAGACCCGGCCGCCGTGCACTTCGACGATGCGTTTGACCAGAGCAAGGCCGACGCCCGTGCCCGGGCTCCTGGGGTCGAGCTTGTCGAACAGGTTGAAAACCCGGTCGGCGTGCCGGGGCTCGATTCCCTCGCCGTTGTCGCGAACGAAGAAGGCGCGGCCGGCGGGAGTATCCCGGGACCCGATGGTGATGCGGGGGTCCTTCTGTTCGCCCATGAACTTGGCCGCGTTGTCCACGAGGTTCTGCACGACTTCGACCAGCCGGTCGCGGTCTCCGCGCACCTCGGGCAAAGGTCCCTCTACGTCCACCATGACCTTGCCCGCGGCGAGCTGGCCGTGAGTCAGATCGAGAGCGTCGCGCACGATGGCCTCGAAGGCCGCGGCCTCAGGCGGCTTGGCGAGCCGCCCGATGCGCGAAAGCTCGAGCAGGTCGTCGAGAAGCAGGTGCATCTTCGCGGTCGACTTGTAGACCCGGTCCATGTCGGCGCGGGCCGCTTCGATGTTCCCATCCACCGAGGCCTGCTCGATGTGACCGAGGAATCCCCGGATGGTGATCAGGGGACTTTTGAGGTCGTGGGAGACGGTGTAGGTGAATCGCTCGAGTTCGGCGTTGCGGGCCTCGAGCTCGTGAATCAGTCCCTCGCGCTCGGCCTCGGCCGCCTTGCGTTTGTGAATGTCCTGTACGGCGCCGAAGATGCCGTGGAGCCGGTTGTTCGCCTCGTCCCACACCGGGTGCGCGTAGATCCGGACCCAGCGCATCGTGCCGTCCTTGCAGAAGGTCCGCAGCTCGCTGGCGACCGGCCGGTTCTGGCGGAGGGTCTCGAGATCTGCTGCGTCCTGGGCGACGTCATCCGGGTGGATGGAAGCCCGCCAGCCACCGCGGGCGACGTACTCCTCGAACCCGAAGCCGGTGATCTGTTCGAAGGCTCCGGCCACCCAGTTGAGACGCAGGGCGGGGCCGTCCGCCATCTCGGTCGAAAACGCGTAGTCGGAGCTCACGCTCGTGATCAGGCGATAGCGCTCCATGCTCTCGCGGAAGGCGGCCTCGGCGGCGCGCCGTTCGGCCGCTTCCTTCGTAGCGCTCGCGAAGGCCTCTTCCGTGAGCGCCACCGCCCGAGCCAGGAGCGCGCTGGTGGCGATGTAGAACACGGCCTGCAGCACCCACGCCCCTTGCAGTGAATCGGCGCGATCGGGCAACCGACCGGCCTCGCGAATGAAGAGCAGGCCATTGCCGGCCACGGTGACCGCGGCGAATCCCAGGGCCTCGATCCGCCCTAGAAGCAGGCCCGCCATCACGATCATCGTCATTTGAACCACGGTCACCGACACCAGCGCCACGGACCCGGTGAGAAACACGGAGAGGCCGGGCGCGATCCCGGAAATGGACAGGAGAAATGCCCATGATGCAGCCCGGGTCCGGCCCTGGTGGAGCAGAAGGCGAAGGGCCAGGCCTATGGGAATCGTCGAAAGGGCGACGGCGCGCACCGCGTGCCCGGCCGTGGAGAAGTCGGGGTAGAAGAGACCGAGCGAAACCGCGACGAGCAGGTGGACGTTGAGCACCCGGCTCAGAAGCCGCGCCCGCACCGTTCCACCGTCGTTTCCCCCCGGGGGAGGGGCAAAGAACCGCTTGATCCGCTCCCTCATCGCCGCCGATCCTACTTCTCCTCGCCCCGCGACTCCCGGCCCGGACCCCCTGACTAAGGCCCTTCAGGCTGCCTCAGGTCTGGCCTTCATCGGACCCGCGGAGGGGCCGGGCAGGAGAGAATAGGGGTCCAATCAACGGAGAAGAGGGGTACGGAATGAGGTTGCAGCGGGTGGTCGTGCTGGGTCTGGGCAAGGTTGGGAGCCTGGTTGGGACACTTCTGAGCGAGAGCGGTTTCAAGGTCAAGGGCCTCGACGCAGTGGCGCGCACCGGCCTGCCTTTCGATACCGAGGTGACGAATCTCTCGGACCCCGCCGCCTTGCGTCCCTTTCTCAACTCCGCGGACGCGGTGGTGAGCTGCCTGCCCTTTCATCTCAACATCGCCCTTGCGAAGGAGGCGCACGTCGCGGGGATCCACTACTTCGACCTGACCGAGGACGTGGCGACCACCGACCAGATCCGGGAGATGGCGAAGACGAGCCTTGGGCTCATGGCCCCGCAGTGCGGCCTCGCTCCCGGTTTCATCGGGATCGTGGGCGCGGATCTCGCGAAAAAGTTCGACCGGCTGCGCAGCATCGAGTTGAAAGTGGGTGCTTTGCCCAAACACCCCCGCGGCAAGCTCGGCTACGCGTTCAACTGGAGCCCGGAGGGCGTGATCAACGAATACATCAACGACTGCGAGGTCATCCGCATGGGGCATCGCCAGATGGTCCCTGCCCTCGAGGGCTATGAGGTGGTCGTGATCAACGGCGTTCAGCTCGAGGCCGCGACCACCTCGGGCGGCCTCGGAACGATGTGCGAGACCTACGACGGCAAGGTCGAGACGCTGCATTACAAGACGATGCGCTACCTCGGCCACTTCGACCAGATCAAGTTCCTCTTTCAAGAGCTGCGCATGCAGGACGACCGCTCCCTGCTCGGCAAGGTCATGAAAAACGCGCTGCCGCCGGTGGCCGAGGACTACGTCTTCGTTCACGCCGCGGTCGAGGGGTGGGAGGGCGAGAGGCTTTCGCGCGAGGAGTTCGTCCGCGCCTATCCGCAGATGCAGGTGGCGGGTCACGAGTGGCGGGCCATCAGCTGGACCACCGCGGCGAGTCTGTGCGCGGTGATCGAGATGGTGCGCGACGGCCTCCTGCCCCAGCAGGGCTTCTTGAAACAGGAGTCGATTCCGCTCGACGCATTCTTCAAGACGAGGAACGGGGCCTACTACCTGAAGCACGACCGCAGCTGATCAGCGCGGCGTCGCGGTGGGAGCGGGGGCCGGGGAGGGCGTGGTCCGCGGCCCTGGCGGAACGGCGGCGCGGGTGGCTTCGATGCGCCGCGGATCCAGTCGCCAGACCGTGGTGGGGGATGCCGCGATCCACACCGAGCCCAGCGCGATGGCGATCGGTCCGGAAGTGGCGCCGGTGAAGATCTGCGCGACCTGATTCGTCCGCGGGTCGATCCGGGCGAGCGGGACGCCGGCGCGGGTGATCCACACGGATCCCTCGCCCGCCGCGACGCGCCCCTCGCCGGACCCTTCGCCGAGCTTGATGGTGGCGGCGACGGTGTTGGTCTTCGCGTCGAGCCGCGTGATCGAACCGTCCGCCCGATTCCACGTCCACACCGAACCCTGGCCCGTGGCAATCGCCGCGGGGCCGCCCGCCACCTTGATCTCTTCGACGATGAGGTTGTTGTGCGGATTGATGCGGGTCACGGTGTTCTTTTCCGGGTTCGCGACCCACAAAGCACCGTCGCCGAACGCGAGGCTCACGGCTCCCGGGCTCGTGTGGATCTCCGCCACCACCACGTTCGCGATCGGGTCGATGCGTGCGATAGAGCCCCGCTCGTCGGCAATCGCCCACACGCTGCCCACTCCCGTGGCGATCGAGCGGGCTCCCTTGAACATCGGAGTGGTGATCGGGTCACCGGGGGCGTGGGTCTTCGAATCGATCCGGGCCATCACCGCCGTCGCGCAGCGGGGTACGAACACGCCGCCGAAGTCGGCCGCCAGACCCAGGCAAAGATCCGGGCCAATGGTCAGCCGGTGCGTGATGGCGTTCGTCTTCGCGTCGATTCGCGAAACCTCGCCCGTGGCCCGGCCCGCCGCCCAGAGCGCGTCTTCGGTGAACGCGAAATCAGACGCGCCCGCCACCTCGATGAATGCCTCGGGTACCAGAGCCGCTATGGGAAGGCGCGGCGGCGGCGGCGTCTTGGGAGAGGGCGTTGGCGTGGCGGATTGAGCCGTCGCGAAGGACCCGAGGAAAGTCAGCGCTCCGGTGAGGAGCGACCGCGAGCGGGCTGACATCACCAGGGATCATACGGCCTATACTGGCTGGGAATGCTCCTTCGCCCGCCAGCCCCGGCGAGTCTCATCGCCACGACGCTCGGTGTGGTGTTTCTTGCAGTGGCGTCCGCCTCCGCTCAGCCGCCCGCAACTTCAGCCGACCTTGAAAGGGCGAAGTCGGCCGAGTGGTTCGAGGAAAAGATCCGCCCGCTCCTCGCCGCGCGCTGTTATGAGTGCCACACCGACGAGAAGAGCGGTGGAGTGAGGCTCGATTCCCGCGAAGACATGATCACGGGCGGCGAGTCGGGGAGCGCCATCGAACCCGGCAAGCCCGAAGAGAGCCTGCTGATCAAGATGGTGCAGCACGTTCGTGGCTATCCGGCGATGCCAAAAAAGTCGGGGAAGCTCAAGCCTGAGGAAATACAGGCGCTCGTGGAGTGGGTGAGAGTGGGAGCGCCCTGGCCTGAGTCCGCGGCGGATCCTGGCCAGGCGGAGGTCGCAACCTCGCCCAGCGCATCGCCCGTAGCCCGATCGATCATCACCCCCGAGAAGAGGGAGTTCTGGGCGTTCCTGGCGCTGCGCAAGGCAGCGGTTCCCCCGGTGAAGGACCAGGGCTGGCCCAGGAACGACATCGACCGCTTTGTCCTGGCCCGACTGGAGCGGGAGCGACTCAAACCCGTGGTCCTGGCCGACAAAGCCACTCTCATCCGAAGGGTCACGCTGAATCTCACGGGCCTGCCGCCGACCCCCGAGGAGATCGATGCCTTCAAACGCGACTCGTCGCCCCAGGCCTTGGCCCGGGTCGTCGATCGCCTTCTGGCCTCGCCTCGCTACGGTGAGGCGTGGGGACGCCTGTGGCTGGACCTCGCGCGCTACGGCGAAGACGACTACCGCAGCCTTGATCCCAAGCAGCGGGGAATGAACCCCTATCCCAATGCGTACCTCTATCGCGACTGGGTGATCAAGGCGTTCAACGACGATCTGCCCTACGACCAGTTCGTCACCGCCCAGCTCGCGGCGGATCAGTTCGAGCCCCTGCCCCGCGTGCGGCATCTGCCCGCCCTGGGTTTCCTGGGACTTGGCCCCTGGTACTACGACAACGGCGCCGTCGAGATCACGCGCGCGGACGAGCGGAACGACCGCGTCGACGCGGTGACCCGCGGTCTGCTCGGCCTCACCGTGGCCTGCGCCCGCTGTCACGACCACAAGTACGATCCGATTCCCACGAAGGACTACTACGCGATGGCCGGCGTCTTTGTGAACACGGAGTATCACGAGTATCCGCTGGCCCCGAAATCAGTGGTGGATCAATACCAGACCGACGAGAAGGTCATCGAGAAGAAAGAGGAGCTTCTGGCCGACTACCTCCGCCACGAATCGCGGCAGCTCGGCGAGACCCTGGTCTTTCAGGCTTCGAAATACATGATGGCGGCCTTCCGCGTTCTGGGCGAGAAAAAGGAAGAGAAGGCGCGGGTGGTGGATTCGGAGAAGCTCGACTACGAACTCTTCGACCGCTGGCTTCGTTTCCTCGCCAAACCGCCCGTTTACTACCCGAATCTCAAGGCCTGGCAGGAGATGATCGCGAAGGGCGGGCCGAAGCCCCTGGCCTCGAAACTTGCCGATCACTTCCAGAAGCAGCTCGTGGACGTGGTCCTCGCGAAGAAGGACGTCCGGGCTCAGAACGAGATCATCACCGCGAAGGCCCTGCCGGGCACGAAGCCGAAGAAGCCATCCAATCTGCCCAACGAATTCGTGACGAATGACGATTTCTGCCCCGGCTGCGGCCTCGAGCTCAAGGGCCTTCCCACCGAGCAGACCAATCTCTACAACGATCTCTTCGAGGATGACCTCGACTCCGCCGCGGCCCCAGGTCAGCCCGGGAAGGCGCCGCTCCTCACCTTCAGGGGATGGGGCCTCGAACGCCAGCTCGGGCCCGACCGACGCGCCCTGATCGAGGCTCTTCGCGCGGACATCAAGGCGATGAAGAAGACCCTGCCCGAGAAGTTCGCCTATGTCCACGGCGTGCGCGATCTGCCCGGGCGCCCCCCGGAGAACCTGAAGGTGAACATCCGCGGCAGCGTCTACCGCATGGGAGACGAAGCGCCCCGGGGTTTCCTCGCGGTGCTGAGCCCGAAGCCGGACCAGCCGGTGACCTTCTCGAACGGAAGCGGCCGACTCGAGTTGGCGCGGATCATCCTCGACCAGCCCCTCGCGATCCGGGTCATCGTGAACCGGATCTGGAAGGGGCACTTCGGCACCGGGCTCGTCGACACCCCCTCAAACTTCGGCATCAACGGCGAGCGGCCATCGCATCCGGAGCTTCTCGACTACCTCTCGCAGTATTTCCTCGACCACGGCATGTCGATCAAAGCCCTGCATCGCGAGATTCTCCGAAGCGCCACCTACCGGCTGAGCGGCGCTCACTCCAAGGCGAATACCGAGAAGGATGCGGGGAACCGTCTCTACTGGCGGGCGAACCGGCCGCGGATGAGCGCCGAGCAAATCCGCGATTCGGTGTTGTTCGTCTCGGGCACGCTCAAAACGACGATGGGCGGGCCGTCCACCCCCCTCACACCCGCCTTTGATCGGCGGACGATCTACGGACGCGTCAGTCGGTACAAGCTCGACGAGTATCTCCAGCTCTTCGACTTTCCGAGCGCCTCGCAGACCGCGGAGAAGCGGTTCTCCACGAACGTGCCGCTCCAGCGCCTCTTCTTCATGAACAGCGAGTTCATGCAGCAACAGGCCGAGAGACTCGCGGAGAGAGTGGGCGGCGAGGCCACGGAGGACGCGCGCATCCAGCGGGCCTACCGGATTATCTTCGGCCGCTCCGCGACACCGCTCGAAGTTCAAGCGGGCCGCGACTTCCTGCTCACCGAGCCCATGAAGCAGTACGAGGAGCGAAAGGCCGCCGCCCTTGCGAGCCTGGCGGCGACGCCTCCCGGGCCGGCCGGCCCCGACGTGGCCGAACCCGAATCCGATGAAGCTCCTGGTGACGCTTCGGGACCTTCCGAGGAACCCGAGATGGGAATGATGGCGGGGGTGTTGCCCGGAAAAGGGGAGAGTGGCCCCAAAGCCTCGTCCAAGCGCCTGCCGGTGACGATCTTCGGCCGTTACCTCAAGGTGCTGCTGAGTTCGAACGAGTTCCTCTTCGTGAGCTGAGCGAAGACCATGATCGACTATTCCGATAAGCCCCGCACCCGACGTGAAGCGCTTTGCCGCATGGGCGGCGGTTTCGGGATGATGGCCTTCGCGAGCCTCGTCAATGAGTCGATCGCCCGGGCCGGCGGCGGGTTGAATCAGGCCGGCGAACTCAACCCGCGCGCGCTCGACCATCCGGCCCGGGCGAAGCGGGTGATCTTCCTCTACATGAATGGCGGTCTGTCCCAGGTCGACTCCTTCGATCCCAAGCCGATGCTCGACAAGTACCACGGCCAGCCGCTTCCCGGTGGTCCCGTGGCGACCGAACGGAAGACCGGTGCTCTCATGCGATCGCCGTTTACGTTCAAGAAGTACGGCCAGAGCGGTATCGAGATCAGCGAGCTGTTCCCGCATCTGGGGGAGTGCGCGGACGACATGTGTGTCGTCCGCTCGGTCCACACCGACATCCCGAATCACGAGCCCTCGATGCTCATGATGAACACCGGGCACACCCAGGTCGGCCGTCCTTCGCTCGGGTCGTGGCTCACCTACGGCCTCGGAACCTCGAACCACAACCTTCCCGGATTCGTGGTGCTCTGTCCCGAGGTGCCGACCACGGTGGGGCCGCCGCTGTGGAACAGCGCATTCCTCCCGGCGATGCACCAGGGCACGTTCATCTCCGACAAGGTGGAGCGCCCCGACCAGATCGTCGGCAAGGACTTCGACCCCAAGAAGCTCGTCTCCTTCATCAACAACAAGGACTTCACTCTCACCGAGCAGCGCCGGGAACTGGATCTGCTCACGAAGCTCGACCGACTCCGCCGGAGTGGCGAAGAGAAAGACCCGCACCTCGATGGCGCCATCAACTCGATGGAAGTCGCCTACCGGATGCAAACGGAGGCGCCCGATGTCTTCGACATCCGCAAGGAGAGCGAGGCGACGCTTGCGATGTACGGCACGGGCAGCACCGCCCGCGGTTGCCTGATGGCGGTGCGCCTGGTGGAGCGAGGTGTGCGGATGGTTCAGGTGTACTACGCGAAGGGTGACCCCTGGGACGCACACTCCGACATCCAGCAGCATCGGGTCAACGCCAAGAACTCGGACCAGCCTTTCGCCGCCGTCATCAAGGACCTCAAGCAGCGCGGCCTTCTCAAGGACACTCTTGTGGTGTGCGGGTCGGAGTTCGGCCGCACTCCCGTGGTCGAGGTGGGCGGGGGAGCGGGCACGGTTCAGGCCGGGCGCGATCACAATCCCTTCGCCTTCAGCATGTGGCTCGCGGGCGGAGGCATCAAGGGCGGCATGACCTACGGGGTGACCGACGATTTCGGGTTCAAGGTGGCCGACAAGCCGGTGCATGTCCACGACCTTCACGCGACGATCCTGCATCTGCTCGGGATCGATCACACCAAGCTGACCTACCGCTACAGCGGCCGCGACTTCCGCTTGACCGACGTGTCCGGCGAAGTGGTTCGCGACATCATCGCCTGAGCCTCAAGTCGCCCCGCGCAGACGGGATCCCCTCGGGGAACTACGCGGGCGGCTCCCAGTCGACGGAAAAGGCGGTCACGGGATCGCCCTCCCAGGACCTCTCGGTGAGGCGGGTGATGACGCTGCGGCCGCCCGCGAGTTCCACCAGCCGGCCAAAGAAGCCCAGGGTCTGAAAACTCGCGGCTTGCTCCGCGCGTGCCGTCATTCCGTACTGGACGTGCACCGTCGCGTGCCCGTCCGTGAGCTGCGGCATGGTCACGGCATCGAAATCGAAGAAGCTGCCGCGCAGGACGAGGAGCCGCATCAGCGACTCGCGCGGGTCCCCCTTCACGAGGAGTCCCTCATTCACCGTGACCAGGTAGTCGAGGGACATCCGCCCCCAGGCCCGTGCTGGAAACGAGTCTCCGTGGGCGATTTCGTCGAGGATGGCGAGACCGAACCGCGCGAACGTCTCCATCGGGTACCAGGCGGCTGGATCGATGCGGGCTTCAAGGTAGGGGAGGTCCTCCGGTCGCAGGTAGCGCTTCCAGTCCACTTCCTTCCGCGAACGAAGCATGCGGACATAGTCCACGAAGAGCGACCCTTTGACGTGTCTTTCCATTGTTTACCTGATGCATCCTTCCACGGAGCGACCTGGTTGTCCAACCGGTCGAATGTTCAGGCGAGCGGGCGGCAGGTGCTATTCGAAGCCGCGTCGGTTGCGCACACCCGCAGCGCGGAGCCTTCCTTGGCGGAGGCGGGAAGTTCTGCGCGCCACAGATACTCTCCATACCAGCGCAGGGGAGCCGATTGGACGCCGCCCTCGGCCGTCCACTCCACGATGACGCTCTTCCACTCCGTGACCAGGCTCGGGCTCTTTCGATCATGAACGCGAGCCCGCACGATCAAACCGGCATCCGGCCCTTCCTTTCGAGTGGCCGAGACCATCGTGATCGACGGAGGCGCCGTGTCTTGAGCGAGCCCTCGTCCGAAGTGAACTTTCTCCTGAATCGCGGTCGGGTGCTCGCCCTGGGCCTGAACGACATCCATCCGACCATCGCCATCGAGATCGCCGAGGGCGAGCCCGAGCGTTCCGGGCGTTTCCGGCCCATGGAAGACGTCGAGCCGGACGCTCAGACGCCCTTTGCCGTCGTTGACCAGGAGTCGATCGGGGCCGCTCAACGAACCGATGATGAAGTCGGCATCACCGTCCGAGTCGTAGTCCAGAAAAGCAACCATGTTGTCGTCTTCGCCCACGTTCCCCGCGTCGCCCCACCACTGCGCGGTGGCATCGCGGTAACGACCCTTCCCGTCGTTCCGGAGCACGTGCTCCCGCCGGTCGGAACCGTTCTCGCGAAGGATCTCTCCGTCGTTCAGGGTGACGAGATCGAGAAAGCCATCACCATCCATGTCCATCGGCTCGTACTCGTAGTTGTTCGTGTACTGGGGCAGGCCGCGGCCATCTTCGAGAAAGGTTCCCGAACCATCATTCCGGAACAGCGATCCTCCGCCACCGCGCTTGCACGAGACAACGATGTCGAGATCGCCGTCGTTCTCGGTGTCGACGAACTCGAGATCCCACGAAAAACGGATCAGGGTCGCGGGCATTTTGCTCTCGGTGGCGTCGGCAAACCGTCCCGTCCCGTCATTCAGCCACAGCCGCGTGCGCCCGCCCGCATTGGTCATGTTGTTCCCCGCACCCCAGTCGGCGAGGACGAGGTCGAGATCGCCGTCGCCGTCGACGTCGCCCGGTTCGAGATCACCGACGCTCAGGGGTGTCTGGGGAAGGTGGGTCGCGGTGACTTCTTGAAACGCGCCGCCGCCAGTCCCGAGGTAGAGCCGGCTCTTTGTCTGATACGTCGAGCCGACCACTAGGTCGATGATGCCATCCCCGCTCAGGTCACGGGCCTTGATGACCCGCGTCAGACCGGGTGTAGTTCCGAAGACGGCTTCGCTCCGGTTCTCGAACTTTCGGCCGGGCCCGCCGTTGATGAACGCGAGATTGAGCTCGGGCGGCCCCGGCTCGGAGTAGTTGCCGCCGTTCGCGAAGAGGAGGTCGAGCCTCCCGTCGCCGTTGATGTCCGCGATCTCCACTTTGTTCGTCCATTGGCCGGTCTCGCCGATGGTCTCCTCGGTCGCGTCGAACCAAAGAGGCCCGGGCCGCTCGGGGCTCTGCAGAATCGTCACCGCACCCGCAGCGGCCGCGAGCAGCGCGACGAAGACACCGAGGCCTCGGGAACCGATCATGCCGGGGCCCCCGCCGGGCGAGTCCGGGTGCTTCGGCTCGGCTCCCGGGCGCCGCCTGGGTCTCGTTCATCGATCCGATGACGATGAAGCGCAAAGACGGCAGAGAGCTTGGCGGAGGAGGCCACGGTATCGGGGAGCATATGTCGCGGGCCGGCCTGTTTCGCGAGGCCCGGTCCCGAATGGGTGTGCGACATGGGTGTGGGTTATTTCGCGATTTCGGCCAGAGCCGTGCGAGTCCGATAGTAGTATAGCTATCGGAGGAGAGCTAATGCCAGAATCTATTGCCGTCCTTGAAGCCAAACGTGGCGATGTCTTGAGGCAGATCACACAACTCGGTGACATGAGGAAGGGATCGATCACCGAGACTTTTCGCTGTT
>Ga0163150_10008408_pt1 | contig 11766 bp, 10 predicted proteins | sample OliLakLV19P2IB_FD_148628 | JGI IMG/M metagenome (GOLD analysis project Ga0163150, IMG submission 148628) | Freshwater microbial mat bacterial communities from Lake Vanda, McMurdo Dry Valleys, Antarctica - Oligotrophic Lake LV.19.P2.IB | ecosystem: Environmental > Aquatic > Freshwater > Lake >...
ACCAAAACCAGCGCCGTGCAACCCCAAAATTCACACCCCACCACCCCAACCGCCAGAACTGCCTCCCTCACCGGGAATTGCTGATACTGAGCAACCTTTCGGTTGGCTTGAAAATAGTGGAATTGGTCTTTTAGGGCAGCAGTCGGTGCTTTCTTTTTGGATAAGCAAAACGCCAGTAAGTCCTAGATCTTGCCTTTTTTCAATCATCAGGGCATCAACAACGACATCCGAAAAGGCTATCCCGATGGTGGGAACCAGCAGCAGATACAGCAATAACTGGTACGATCCGGCCGGGATCGGAATCAGGTACAGGACCAGCAGGGCCAGCCCGGAGACGGCGCTGGTCAGAATCAGGTAACTTCGCCGGCGTGTTCCCAGGATCGGAAAGAAGTCGGTTAACAATCCGTATAGCGGCTTCAGCGACCAGGGGAGTGACAGAAGTGCACCAAACCCGGCTAAAGCGGCGGTAGTATATCCCCTCGATTTGAGTAGGGAACGGACTGGTTGGGCGATCAGCCCTTCAGTCGGTTCGGCAATACCCTGCACCAGATACATGGCTCCGAACAGTAAAACCAGCCCGGAGGTCTCGCGTCCATTCCTGTTTGGCCGGGGACTTGGCATATCGTCGGCCATTTCGATTTGTTTCTGGAGGGACAAACAGGATTGCCAGGTACACAAGTCTCATTTCGGACCGGACTGTCCGCCACCGGCATACAAAGTCGCTGGCCGATCCAGGCGCTGTTGGCGATTCAAAAATGTTTCACGCCTGTAGGGCAAGCCAGTTTTCTTTGACGGGGCGACAATTTTGAAAGAATTTTCAGCAGAGCTATTGACAATCTTTGGCCGATTGTTCGAATTGCGCAAATCCGGTTTCGTGCAGCAATTGGACCGGCTCGTTTGACCATGGTCAACCGGTTTTGTTCCGGGAATCCCGAAAGGAAAGGCGTCCTGAAATGAGCACCAGCGAAAAAGATTGCGGCCCAAACGACACGGAGCCTCCCAGTACGGGCTACTTTGATTCCCCGGTCCGGTCGAACACTGGACTGCGCGCCTTGATGCCAGGCCGAACGGCCATTTCTGTAAGTTTCAGCACCCTGCCCTGCAAGTCGAAACAGCTGTTTCGTGCTAACCGGGCTGTGACCAGAGGGGCATGAGACAATGACTCAGGAGGAGTTTTTGTGCGTGCGGTGCGCGCGTCACATGAAGACCTGTTGCCAGACCTCGGAAGTCCACCCTACCCAGGCTGATGTCAGGCGGATCGCGGATTACTCGGGCCGGAGTGGCTTTACCGAGTACCGGGTTCCTGAAAACGAAAACTACCTCGACCAGGACGATGATCCGGCCTGGAGCCGGCATGTCTTTCGGGCGGACAAAAGCCGTCGAGTTTTGAAACGCAAGTCGAACGGCGATTGCACATTTTTGGGTGACGCGGGTTGTGTCTTGCCGCTGGAAACCCGGCCCCTGGTCTGTCGGCTTTACCCCTATGACTACACCGAACAGGGATTGCTTGACGAGCTGACTCCGGGATGTCCGCTGGAGTTGCTCGCCCCTGCTCAGGGGCTGATCGAAGCCCTCGACATGAACGCGGACAACGCACGGCGCTGGCACAAGCAGCTTTACAGTGAAATTCGCATGGAGAGTGAAAGTGAGTGACAAACGACTGAAAATCGGGATTACCTTTGACCTTCGCGAGCAGTACCTGGCCGAGGGATTCAGCGAAGAGGAAACGGCCGAGTTTGACCGGGCCGACACGATTGATGAAATCGAGAACGCACTGCGCGAGCTGGGGCACCAGACCGACCGGATCGGCAATGCTCGGGAGTTGATGCACCGGCTGGTCATGGGTGACAACTGGGATCTGGTCTTCAATATCTGTGAAGGGCTTCGGGGGGCCGGACGCGAAGCGCAAGTCCCGGCAATTCTGGATGTATACGACATTCCCTATACATTCGCCGATCCGTGTGTGATGTCGGTCTGTCTGGACAAGGCGGTCACCAAATGTGTGGTTCGCAACGCCGGCGTACCGACCCCTCAATTTGTTGTAGTCAACGACCAGGCGGGAATCGCCAAACTGGACGAAGGAAAGCTGTTTCACTTTCCGCTGTTTGCCAAGCCGATTGCGGAAGGAACCGGCAAAGGTGTTACACCTGCCTCGCGGGTCAACAATGCCGACGAACTCGAATCGGTCTGTCGGGAATTGCTGCACCGCTATGACCAGCCGGTTTTGATTGAGGAGTTTTTGCCGGGGCGTGAGTTTACGGTTGGCATTATTGGTACCGGTCAGGATTCGTATTGCCTGGGAACGCTGGAGATTATCCTGCTCGAAAACGCCGAAGCAGAAGTCTATTCGTATGTAAACAAGGAACGCTGCGAGGAGCTGGTTGAGTACCGTTGCGTCGATGCCAACGACGACAGACAGGTCCGCCGCGCCGAGCAGATTGCATTGGCGGCCTGGCGGGCGCTGGGTTGTCGCGACGGTGGCCGGATTGATCTGCGTTGCGATTCGCAGGGGAATCCGCAATTCCTCGAGGCCAACCCGCTGGCCGGATTGCATCCGTCCCATTCGGATTTGCCGATGCTCGCGACCGCGCTGGGTATGGAGTATTCCGAACTTGTACGCCGGATCGTTGATTCGGCTGCGACCCGCTGCAATTCCGTGTTTAATCGCCGCGCGGTCCCGCTTGGCCCATTGGCGATCTTCCCGGACGCAGTGCAACCAGCACATAAGGAGCATCAACCTTGAGAGTGGTTGTATTGCACAACGAGCCCGGCGAAAACGCTGCGGTCGATGACCTCGACGTAATAGTCCAGCGAAATGTGGTGGTCAACGCGCTGCAGGAAAATGGGCACGAGGTGTCCTGTCTGGAATGTTCGCTGGACCTCGAGGCGACGCGCAACCAGTTGCTGCGGCATGTGCCGGATGTGGTTTTTAATCTGGTCGAGTCCCTGGGTGGAACGGATCGGTTGATGGGGATGGCGCCCATGTTGCTGGACGCGATGGAGATTCCCTACACCGGTGCCCAGACCGATGCGATGATGAATTCGTCCAACAAGCTGACGGCCAAAAAGCGGTTGTCAGCTGCCGGATTGCCAACGCCCCCCTGGCATTCGACCCGCAAACCGGAACGGAACGGTTTTCGGCTGCACGGTTCAGGTTCCCAGGCTGCGGTGGAGGGGAGTAACCGCTGGATATTGAAACCGGTTCTGGAGCACGCTTCGTTCGGTATCGATGATGACGCGGTGGTGGCTGTGACCGGGACGACGTCGCTGGACAGGCATTTGCGTTCGCGGGAGCGGAAGGTGGCCAGGCCCCATTTCGCCGAGCTGTTCATCGAAGGCCGCGAGTTCAATTTATCGTTGTTGAACGGAAAAGTCCTGCCGCCTGCGGAAATTGATTTTGTGGATTTTCCGCCGGGCAAGCCGCATATCGTAGGGCATTTGGCCAAATGGGATCCGGATTCATTTGAGTATTTGCAAACTCCCCGCCGGTTTCTGTTTCCGGCATCGGACCGGCAGTTACTGAAGCAGCTTTCGCAACTGGCGCGGGACTGTTGGCAACTGTTTGACCTGAGCGGTCATGCCCGTGTTGACTTTCGGGTCGACCAACAAGGACGGCCGTGGATCCTGGAGATCAATGCGAATCCCTGCCTGTCGCCGGATGCGGGTTTTTCGGCGGCGCTGGTCGAGGCCAAAATCCCGTTTTCGTTTGCCATACAGCGAATCATCGATGATGCGTTAAGATGTGGCCGGCAAATCAGCCCGTCCTGCACGCCGGGAGTACCTTCCCGAAACTCGTCCCGCCGGATTCTTGATGTTTCAAATACGACGAATCCATGACGATGTTTTGCCGGTCAATCAGCAGGCTCTTCGCGACTTTCGAAAACATCCCGGTCCGGGAATATCCGATGCAACACATCCTGGATGTACATGACCGGGCGCTGGTCGAGTACCTGGAATTGGCTTGTGCCAATGCACCGGAAGGCAAATCGGTTTACCGGTATGTTTTTCCGATTCGAAACGCAACCCGTCCACCCAGGGAACTGACTGTTTTGGCGGGATACTATTGCATCGACACGTTTACGCCGATTAACCGCAATGCGTTTCCCGCTGCAAAGCGTGCTGTGGATTGCGTCCTGACGGCGGCGGACAAGATTCTGGAAGGGCGCCGGGCTGCGTATGCACTGGTTCGCCCACCTGGCCACCACGCCGAACGGCGTTCCTTCGGTGGCTTTTGTTATTTCAGTAACGCTGCGGTTGGCGCCCATTATCTGAGCCGGATTGGGCGGGTTGCGATCATCGATGTGGACTATCACCATGGCAACGGCCAGCAGGACATTTTCTACAACCGGGCTGATGTGTTGACCGTTTCCATTCACGGCGATCCTGATTTTGCCTATCCCTACTTCACCGGTTTTGCGGACGAACGGGGCGAGGGGCCTGGCGAAGGATACAACCTGAACATTGCTTCGCCGGAAAAACAGAACGGTGAACAGTTTCGCGAAGCGTTGGGAACGGCGATCGCCGCTGTGAAGGAATTCGATCCGGCGTTTGTGGTTATTGCACTGGGCCTGGATCCGGCCAAAGGAGATCCGACCGGCACGTGGTCGCTGGGGCCAAAGGACTTTTTGGCCAACGGCCGCATGCTGGGGAAACTGCAACTGCCAACGCTGGTCGTCCAGGAAGGTGGCTACCGCACTCGCACACTTGACAAAAACGCCCGGAAATTCTTCCAGGGACTGCAAGAAGGCCTTTATGCAGAATCCTGAAATCGTCTACAGGTTTGAGGCATTGTCATCTGACAGCCAGGCCGTTCGCGAGATGGTTTCGGCGACCGGTTTTTTTCGGCCGGACGAAGTGGACATTGCTGTCGAACTGGTGGAGGAACGGCTGGGCAAGGGGGAATCGTCGGGTTATTTTTTTGTGTTTGCGGAAGTCGCCGGCAATGTCGCCGGTTACGTTTGTTATGGTCCAGTTCCCTGCACTATCGGAAGTTTTGATTTGTACTGGATCGCCGTCGATCCGAGGTGGCAAGGACGTGGAATTGGCCAAGCCCTGATGGTCGCGGCGGAATCCGAAATTCGCACGGCGGGTGGACGTCACATCTACATTGATACGTCCGGGCGACCGCAATACGAACCGACCCGGGCTTTTTACAAACGCTGCGACTACGAAGTCGCGGTGACCTTGCGTGATTTCTATAACGTCGGCGACGACAAGGTCCTATGGCGGAAAGTGATTAATTGAAGATTGAAGATTTGAAACCGAATACCGAAAACTGAGACCCTAAGGACCAGGTCAAGAACAACTTCCGCTTTTGTTTGCCAATTCGGGAGGTCGAGGCTCCTGCCGAGACATACTCTCGAGCGAATCTGTTTCGGCGGGAGCCTCAACCTCCCAGGATCTGGGAAATTATTTTTGACCAATTCCCAGAAACGAAAAAGGCGGCTCATCGAGCCGCCTTTTCTGCAGAGTATTCGGTGAATTGCAGTTGTTATCTTGCAACCACACCGAATCGGACCTGGGCTCCTCGTTCCGGATGAACCGCAGTTGGATCTGTCAGCGTGATCAGTATTCGCCGGCCACCAACTTCGGAGATCATTCCGGCCGCCTGGGAATTTGACTCGTCAACAACCACTACTCCCCAACCCTGTTCGATTTGGGACGTGAATGGCATCTCGACCAGCAGCTCCCCAAGAGCCACGTTGTAATTTACGGTTTTGCAGCTGACCAGCAATTCCGGATTCGAAATTGCGACACCTTTGGGATTGCTGTAAGCCCAATCTTCCGCACTCATCGTGGGTCGTGGGCCGGCCAGCACACTTGGCACCGATACGGACTCGTCGTTCAGCTGCATTTCGACATTGACACGTGATGAAGCATAGTAATGCTGTCGAAGCGAGATGTCGGACAGGTTGGATGTACCGTCAATACCTTCCTTCAGCTCAATCGGCTTTTGACCTTCGATCAGCGGAATGTCATCTGGCTTTTTGTACTGGTCCGGACGAATCAGCTCTTCGCGGGAATACGGATTCGGACGGATCAGTTCTTCCGGTTCAACCGGAGCACATGGGCAGAGGCAAAGGAGTTTTTCGGCTGCTGCCCGGATTTCGGCGACCGGTTCCTTGTAGCAACCGTCCTTCATGCCGTAAACGATATCTTCCAGTTTGTCCTGAATCTTTCGGGTACAGCAGGTCGTGGCACATCCCGATTCGCATGAGTTGCATTGGTCACAGCCGGAACCGGACTGGCACCCTTTACAGGAACCGCAACCGCCTCCGGTGAGTTTGCAGTCGACCAGCTTTTTCCGGTCCTTGCAAAACTTGCAATTCTTGTTGCCACCGCCGCCCGCCGCTGTGCTCAGTCCTTCGATGGCGGCCATCCGGACATCCGGATCGCAATCATCGAGTGCTTCGAGAAACGCCGCTTCGACCTTGCCGTCCTTGTTGTAACAGCCGCAATTGATCTCGGCGAGATATTTTAGAGCCTTTAGCTTCTGCTTCTTCATGTCCTCGGCCTGTTTGATCCCGGCTGCGGCCTTGACCATTTCGGGCTGGCCCTCGGCCAGATTTCGGGGATCGGCAAGTTTCAGGACTGGCGGTTTCTTTTCGAGGAATGGCAGGTTGCCCCGGCGATTCAGCATCGTGTCGCGAAGCCGGGTGTAATTCTGGGGCACTCCCAGTTTTTGCCAGACAGTTGTTACTGGTGGAGCACCAGCCAGAGATGCCTGACCACTTACAGCTGCTCCGCCGCCAGTCGCGGTTTGGGCGACTGAAGAATTGGCAAAGCAAATCAGCCCAGCGCCAATTGCCATACATGCCAGTCGACTTGCACCAGAAATTGAAGATCTCATCTGGTCATTTCCCGTTTTCATTTTTCAGCTCGGCAGAGTCGCACCTGATCGGCATTTCAGGCCCGATCATCCCATCCGTGGGGTTACGCAACTCCGGTATCATTGTCATATTCGGAACATGGAGAATGGGCACGTTAGTGTTCAACCGGACATCTGGAGAAGTTGCCCAAACCGCCAATATTGCCAAAGAAGGGCCAGATTACCCAGAAGTAATGCTTGACGGCATTTTGGGGACTGCATCACCTTTCGGCCGGTTTGGACTGCGACCAACGCCAGATTCCCTGTCATGTGCAACCAGATTTCATGCTGGCATTCGTGCGGTGTCACTGCAATTCGATCAGGATTCGTTCTCGAATGATCCTGGATGCAGGAGGAAGCGGTTATGTTTCCCCAAAATTTTCCCGGAATGTTGGAGCAAGCGATTCCGGAATCGGCCAGTCACTTGATCCAATTCTTGACGTCGACATATCGAAAAGTCCCACCAGTCTGAAAAGCCAGCCTTTCCATAAAAGCATTGGTTGGTGCCAGATCCGATGTCCCAAACTGGACGCAGTGAATCGTGGTCCCTTTTCGCATGACCTTCAGGATCGCTCCAATCTGGCCATCATTCAACGTGGGAAATCCGCCGTCGGACAACATCACGATGACATCCGGTTGCAATGCAATCGAGCTGTACAGGCCACTTTCGTGCTGGGTAGCACCGAATGCGGCCAGGTGATCGAGAAAATCTCCGGCCAGTCGTGCATTTTCCGGCGTAGCGACCAGCATGTCCCGGCGGTCCACCATGACGGTATTTTGGTGATAGGCCACAACCTGGAACTTGTGGCTTTCGTCCAGCGACTGGAGCGCAGACATCAATTCGGCCCGGGCACGCGGCAACACGCCCAGTCCATCGGCTCCCATACTTCGTGAACGGTCAAGCAAAAAAACGAACCGTGTGCCTGTTAGCGCACCGCTGCCAAAAATGGAAGTCGTCGTCGCAGCGGGTGGGTTTCCCCGTCCGGCCAGCTCCCGTTGTTCTTTGGCAATGGCTTCCAGGTCGGATGCCGACAAGAGCGCCTCCAAATTGCTGTTGGCGCCTGTGGCAGAACGGACCATCGATCCGGCGTCAAATTGCCGGACATCGACGGGAGTCGACGGTGAGGATTCCGGTTGTGGCTGGGTCAGTTCGACTGGCAGCTCAGGCATGGCAGCGGATTCAAAGGCAGGCGACGAATTGCTGTTGGCATCGGAAACCGTTTTCTCGGTCAGGTATTCCGTCTTCTGTGTTGAATCAACCGTTGCCAGTACCACTTCGGTACGGCGCAGCGGCTCTCCACCCAATCCCGAAGGAGTCTTCATCCGAATCAACAGCGCGGCAAGGACCAGCAGTGTCACATGCAACAAAAAACTGAAAACGGCCGGACGTGATTTCATGGTTGTTTAAATCGCCTACTGCGATGATGTCTCCGGCAAACGTCCGATCAAAAGGGGCAGGCACCGAAAGCTTTCCCGGAATTCGTCGGACCCAAGGCCTCACTCCAGCTCCATTATCGCCGCAAGAAACCGTTTGGGCGATTCCAAATTCCGGCAAACAGGGGATAAATTCCCGGAAACTGTCCGCACTTTCCAAATTTGGAATCTTGCGAATCATGCCAATTTCGCCGAAAATGCGGATCCCTGCAATTCGACTTGGCTCCATAAAGGACACGATGAACCAGGATCTGATGATTGGCGAGAATTCGAAACGGTACCAGCGCTACAAGACTGTAGTGGATTTTCTGGCGTGCCGTCCCCGTTTCGATGCACAGGAAGTGCTCGAGGCGTGCGACGAGAAGAAGGCATTTGTTACGAAGGTCGTCCGGGAACTGGAATCGACCGGATGGGTTGTCCGGGATTTGGAACCGGCAGGCTATTTTTCCTGGAATCCTGGGCGGACCGGTTTTTCCACGGACCGGTGGCTGAAAAAAGAGGTCTTCAGCACCCAGATCAAAACGGCCCCGGTCGAGCAGCGCCCCAGAGAGCGGTTGCTGGCCCATGGTGCCGAATCGTTGACCACGGCCGAACTGCTGGCCATTCTGATCCGGACTGGCCGGCCAGGCGAATCGGCGATGATGGCTGGCGACAAGCTGGCCCGCGAGTTTACCCACCGGCTTGAATCACTTCCCGATGCGGGGCGAGAGGAATTAAAAATGATCAGCCCGGCCGTGCATTCTGCGGCCTGGTGTCAAATCATGGCGGGAATTGAACTGGGTCGGCGGGTCGCATCGTTTCGTGACGATACCATTACGAAACGGATCTCCTCGACCCAGGAAGCCGTCGACTTCTGCCAGCGGCATTTTGCCAGAATGGCCACCGACGCGCGTCAGGAAGAGTTCCATATTGTTTCGCTGGACACCAAAAATCAGGTGATTGACACCCACCAGATTACGATCGGCACACTCGACGCCAGCCTGGTTCACCCGCGCGAAGTCTTTCGCGCGGCGATTCGGGACGCTGCATCGTCGATCATCCTCGTCCACAACCACCCCTCGGGGGATCCTGAACCAAGTCGCGAGGACATCAGCGTGACGCGTCGGCTGGAGCAGTGCGGGGAAACATTGGGGATCCGGATTCTGGATCACATCATCGTGGCCAGTCGCGGAACCTGCAGCATTCGCGAGCACGGAATCTGACCGGCCGATGCCGTCTCGCAATTGCGATGTATTTCTTTATTATCGCATCTCTGAACCATGGCTCTGATTAACGGGAACTGCAACGCATGACCGAATCTGCTACCGAAACACCCGTCAAATTCCGCTGTTTTGCCGGCTGTGATTTCACCCATTCGATTTATGACGTGATTTACACCTGCCCGAAATGCGGGGGATTGCTGGAAGTACACCACGACATCGAGCAGTTGCGGTTCCGCAATCCGTACCGTTGGCAACAGTTGTTTGACAGCCGGGCCAGCACCACCGTCTGGCCTTATGGCAGTGGAGTATGGGCCATGCGGGAGTGGGTGGTCCCTTCGCTCCGGGACGAAAATATCGTCAGCATGTTCGAAGGCAACTCGAACCTGTTCTGGGCAGACCGGCTGGGAAAACAGCTTGGCATTCCCGACCTTTGGATCAAGCTTTGTGGTAACAGCCATACGGGAAGTTTCAAAGACCTCGGGATGACTGTGCTGGTCAGCGTCGTCAAGCAGATGATTGCTGACGGTGTTCCCGTTCGCGCCGTCGCCTGTGCCAGTACGGGCGATACCAGTGCTGCCCTGTCGGCCTATGCAGCCTACGCCGGAATCCCTGCAGTGATTTTTCTGCCGGCCGGAAAGGTCAGTACGGCGCAGCTGATTCAGCCGGTTGCCAACGGGGCACACGTCCTCGCGCTCGACACGGACTTTGACGGATGCATGGAGATCGTGCAGGAAATCACTGCCGACAAAAGCATCTACCTGGCCAACTCGATGAACAGTCTGCGGATCGAAGGGCAAAAAACAGTCGGCATCGAAATTGTCCGGCAGTTTGACTGGGAAGTTCCCGAATGGATCGTCATTCCGGTTGGAAATCTTGGCAACATCAGCGCGATCTACAAGGGACTGATATTGATGAAAGATCTCGGACTGATCAACCGGCTGCCCCGGCTGGTTGCCGCCCAGGCCGCAAACGCCAGCCCGTTTTATCAGGCTTTCAAAAACGGGTTTCGCGAAAAAGTTTCAGTAACTGCCGGTGAAACTCTGGCCAACGCCATTCGCATTGGGAACCCGGTCAGCTACGAAAAAGCAGTTCGGGCGGTAACGGAAACCGATGGAATGGTGGAAATGGCGACCGAGTCCGAATTGGCCGACGCAGCCGCAATGGCCGACCTGACAGGAATGTTTACCTGCCCCCATACCGGAGTCGCGCTTGCGGTTCTGAAAAAGCTGGTTGACCGGGGAGTCATTCGCCCCAACCAGCGGACAGTGGTCGTAAGTACGGCCCATGGGCTGAAATTTTCCGATTTCAAAGTGGGATACCACGAGTCCAAACTTGCAGGAGTTGCCAGCAAGTACGCGAATCCGCCGGTCTATGTCCCGGCCAACGCAGGTTCAATCAAAGAGATCATCAAAAAACGCCTGGAAACAGCGGGGTGATCCGTCAGGAACGATCGGGTCTGGACCTGGCGTTCGTAGGAATAGGTCAAAAATAACTTCCCAGATCCTGGGAGGTTGAGGGTCCCGCCGAAGCAGGTTCGCTCGAAAGGATGTCTCGGCAGGAGCCTCGACCTCCCGAATTGGCTTCCCAGATCCTGGGAGGTTGAGGCTCCCGCCGAAACAGGTTCGCTTCGCCGGTTGCCAGGCCTCCATTGCCGCTTTTCCTGCCGGTGCCGGATTTTTCTTCGCCTGACCCTTTTGTTGTTGATCCGGCGTCCCCCTGATCGTCAGCCATTTTGTAGACCCGGAAAATCGAGAAATCTGCTGTGTCGTCGAACGATCCGACACCGACCTGGCCAGGTTCCCGAAACGTTTCATCTTTGGCTGTCATAGCCGGCTTTTCGAGGTCATCGAACCAGACGGCAATTTCCCCCGAAGTCACGTTGCGCCGAATCCGGACGCGGTGCCAATTGTCGTCCCAATTGGTTCCCTCCGTCGTCGTGAGGGAGATGCTTTTCCGGTCGGCGCCATTGACGATGAAAATCTGGTTGGCGTGCGGGTCCGCCTTTTTTCCCAAGTGAACGTAGTAAAAGTGTCCGGTGTCCTGAACGCCCAAAAAGAAACAAACGTCGCGGTGACCATAGTCTTCGTGTGTGCTTTTGACGGTTGCTTCGAGAACAAAGCTGCCCTCGACTGGCATGTTGAGCAGGCCCATGTGAAACGGACTGCGGAAGGGTGGTTTGAAATCGCTTTCCTTGCGGAATTGGCTCAGCACCGGAGGCTCGGACGCGGGATCGTGTTTCCAGCTACCTCCCAGCAAGGTCCA
>Ga0163150_10008412_pt1 | contig 11760 bp, 10 predicted proteins | sample OliLakLV19P2IB_FD_148628 | JGI IMG/M metagenome (GOLD analysis project Ga0163150, IMG submission 148628) | Freshwater microbial mat bacterial communities from Lake Vanda, McMurdo Dry Valleys, Antarctica - Oligotrophic Lake LV.19.P2.IB | ecosystem: Environmental > Aquatic > Freshwater > Lake >...
GCCCCCGCCCTCGCCGACCAGCCCACCAAAGAGCTCGCCCAGCAAACCGTCTTCGAGGTCACCATCACCGGCGGCGGCCGCACGCATGGAAAGCTCGTCCAGCCGGGCTTCGTGGTCCGCGATGATGGCCTAGGCATCACCAGCTACAACGCCATTCACGGCGCCGCCAACATCTCCGCGGCATTCTCGGGTTCGCCCGACCAGTTCAGAGTCGATCTTCTGCTCGCCGAGCCGCTCCGCGATCTTGCCCTGGTCCGCCTCCGTCCCAGCAAAGATGTCGATCCGCCCAAGTTCAAGTTTCTGCCGCTCGCGGTCGGCGACCTGAAAAACGGCCAGAGCGTCTGGACGCTCCAGTCCTCGCCCACATTCGACGAAGCCAGAGCCCTGCCGGGCATCGCCAAGGTCTCATCGCAGCACATCGACGGCGACTCCCGCCCCTTCGATGCCCCGGGATGGATTTACAGCGAGCAGAATCAGGACCGTCGCACCAGCGGTTGCCCCCTCGTCGAAGAGCACGGTCGCCTTGTCGGCATCAATGTCTGGGCATGGCCCACCGCCAACAGCAAACCCCTCGGCCTTACCGCCGCGGCCGTTCAGGAAATCCTCGACAAGTACCAGGAAGTCGCCGACAAGGCCAAGGAAAAAGGCGCTCCCGAACCCGTCATGAAGCTCGCCGAGGCCAAGTCCAAGTATCACGACGCCAAGGTGATCGGCAGCATCTACCCCCGCATCGCATGGACCAATCCCCCCGCCGTGCTCGACAAGGCCCGAACCGAAGCCGAGCGGCTCGACGAGAACATCCAGTGCAGCACCTGCAAAGGCACCGGCACCACCAAAGAGGAGGTCATCACCTACACCCCAGGCGGCCGAAATCGCGACAAGAAGAAGAACGTGAAGGAGCAGAACGTCACCTGCAAGTCCTGCAAAGGCTCGCGGTTCTGCGCCAAGGAAAAAATGGGCCCCTGCTGCGATCGCGCCGCCGCGGCCATCGCCGATCTCGTACCCGCCTGCGAGGGCTACGACGACGTTCTCAAGTGCCTCATCGGATCTTCGGCGCGCGTGTCGGCTCTCGGTGCCCTTCGTTTCTCTGAGCGCATCAACGAGTGCGCCCGCGAAAAACTCAACTCCCGCAGGCTGCAGCGCGGCCAAGCCATTATGTTCGTAGGTAAGATCGCCCGCAACGCATCCCTCACCGACTGGGAGAAAGACATGGCCGTCGCCTCGATCGACGGTGCCGGGAGCACATTCAAGATCCTCGCGGTCGCCCCCGACGACGCCGGGCGCCTCGATCCCAAACAATCCGCCATCATCGTCGGGGTCGTCACCGGAATGGTCAGTGCCCGCCGCGGCGAAGACTGGATCGTCCTCGACCGCGTCATGGCCGTCCCACTCGCGGCCGAAGCCCGATGAGCCGCCTTTGCATCACCATCTCTGCGGTACTCCCGGCGATCACGGCGTATCCGCCATGCTGGACCGCATCATCTCCCCAGGAAACATCCTCCCCGGATCATCCACTCCCGCGATGTCCGAGTGCAGCACCACATGCTCGGCCGGGATGTTCAGGCGCATCCGCAGGTTCCGCACCAGCGCCCCAAGCTGCTCCATCTGCGCCGCCGTGAACGCCCGCCGGTTGCCATCGCCCACCAGGCAGATCGACACCGCGTGCAGGTTGTACGCATCGCCGCTCGGCCCCGCCGCGTGCGCGCCCGGCAATTGATCCAGCCACCGATAACCGATGTGGACCTGCCCGTCGTCCATGCCGCGCCCATTGCCGATGATGAAGTGGTGGCCCAGTCCCTTCAGGTTTCGCGCCTGATGCTCCGCCTCGATCGACGCCGGCGTGCCCACCGTCGAGCCCGAGTGGTGGATCACCACGGCCTGCCAGCGCTCCTTGTCCAGCGCCCGGCGCGTCGTCAACACCGGGTCCGTCGTCGCGGCCGGTCCCCACGTCGTTGCCGCCAAGGGCGACAGGCTTACCCCGTCCACCCGCGGCACCGGCCGCCCGTCCAGCAGCAACAGCATCCCGCCAACCAGCGTCATTGCCCCCATGAAACTTATCCACACCGCCCGCAACCGCGCCGGATTGGTCGCCGTGCGGGCCGAGGTCTTCCGTCCGGAGCCGGGGAGAGGGGTACGCGAGCGGGGACTGATGGGCATAACGGCTCGATGAAGGGGGGGGTGAAGTGCCTGCGCGGTCAAGTCGGCCGCGCCGATACAACTTCGGGTGTTCGAGCGCCGCTTGTTTGCTTTTTCCCCCAACCATGTGGTTCGCCCTCACGCGCGGCGCGACAATCGCGTCGCCGCCCGCACGCGCGTTACGCGCGTTGAATCGCGCGTCCGCCGCACCGGCGGTGTCGAACGCCCAAATCGCCACTAGTTCTTGGGCTGAAGCCGGCCACGCAGATTCGGCTCGCGGTAGCCGAACTTGTTCTCCACATACTGCGGCGCATACTCCCCGCGCACCAGGTCGTACCGATCGAACGGCGACCGCTGATCGGTCTGCGAAAGCAGCGGGCGGCTGCACCCGATCCCGCAGAGCAAACCCCCGGCAATCAGCGCGGCCATTCCAACTTGGCGTCTGCGAGTTCTCACAGCCCCATCTTATCGGCCCTCCGCCGACTCCGCCCGCACGATCCGTCCGTCCCCGTCCATCGCCACCACCCCCGCTGCCGCCAGTTGCCGAATTCCCTCATACACCACCGCGCACACCGCCGTTGCCAGATTCAGCGACCGCTCCCCCGGCACCATCGGCAGCGTCACGAGCCTGTCCGGATAACGCTCCAAGATCGACTCCGGCAGCCCCGCCGTCTCCCTTCCAAACACCAGTTGATCGCCCAGCCCCAGCTTCGCATCCCAAACGGGCCGCGAGCACTTGGTCGTAAACAACCACATGCCACCCACCCATGGCCGCGCCGCCTCCAGATATTCCTCAAACCCCTCGTGCTCCGTCGGTGCCAGCCGCGGCCAGTAATCCAGCCCGGCCCGCCGACACGCCTTCTCACCCGTCGAAAACCCCAGCGGCCGGATCAGGTGCAGCGAACAGCCCGTGGCCATGCACGTTCGCCCGATGTTCCCCGTGTTGTTGGGAATCTCGGGCTGGTGCAAAACGATGTGAAAGAGAGGTGCCAAGTCGGCATCGTTGGACGGCACGGATTGCAAACTTCCCACGCTGCCCAAAAAGCTACTTCTTTTCGCCCTCGCGCCGCGTCTTCACCCCGGGATCGGCATCGATCACCGCCTTCACCGTCTCGCGGAAGGCCGGATCGAGCGGATTGCCCTGCCAGCGGATCACACCATCGGTCGACAGAATGACCACATGCGGGATGCCCTGAATGCCCAGTGCGTTGGAAGCCCCCTTGCTCGTGTCCGTCGCCTGCGGATAGCTGTGCGGGTGCTTCTTGGCGAACGCCTTCACCGTCGATTCCGGCTCATCGCTCACCCCGATGAACACCGCATCCGCCTTGTGCTTCTTCTGCAAGTCGTCGATGATCGGCATCGCCGTGCGGCACGGCGGGCACCACGTCGCCCAGAAGTCCACCACCGTCACCTTTCCCGTCCGATCCGGCGCAGCGCCCTCCAGGTACTTCTGCTCCTTGCCCAGCGGCTTGGGCATCGGCTTGCCCTGAAAGTCCTTGGCCGAGCGCACGGACGCACTCTTCTTCGGCCACTTGGCCGCCTTGTATGCCTCTGCACCCGGTGCCGCAAACGTACCCGCCACCGCCCCTTCACCCTCGACCGGCTTGGCCGCAACCGCCGCGGTCGCCGCGCCCGCCTGCTCCGCCGTCTCATTGACGAGAAGATCCGCCGCGGCTTCCGCCGAGCGCGTCTGCACATCCGCATACCGCAGCCGCCCCGCCCGATCGACGAAGAAGAAGTCCGGATCCTGGCTCGACGACATCGCCTTGCGGAACTCGCCATTCTTGTCGAGCGCGGTGCGGAACTCGACCTTCTGCGCCGTCGCCACTTCCGCGGCCTTCTCCCAGCCCTTGGAGTGATGCACGCCGACCACCACCAGCCCCTTCTCGCCCAGCCGCGAGTGCAGGCCCTGCGACAGCCGCAGTGCCTCGTGAGAGGTCTTGTACCAACTCGACCACGTCACGAACATCACGACATTACCCTTGAGCGACTCCGCCGTCAGCGCTTCGCCGCCCGTCCAGTCGGTCAGTTGAGCGATCGCGCTCGCGTCGAACGGCTTGAACGACTTCGCGTCGAGCACCGCGCGGGAGTCCTCAGAACCTTCCAGTTGAATGTCCGGTTCACCCGCAAAAGTCGCCCACGCACCCACTCCAACGGCCGCGCCCAGGCACGCCACGACCGCACACATAACGCTTCTCGAACGCATCGCATCACTCCAGAAATTTTGCATCAGTTCCCGCTCGCCTTCGCCTGCGCATCTTCAGCCCGCCGACGCGCTTTCACACCCGGATCGGCCTCGATGAAACTCTTGACCGTCGTCTCGAATCCCTGCCACCACTGGTTGCCCACCCAGCGGCACCTGCCGTCGGTCCCGACGAGGAACACGATCGAAAAGTGCCGCCGCGAATCCGTGAAGATCGCCGTGTTCTGGAGATCCTGATTGTCGAACTGAATCGGAACCGTGTTCATCCCATGGTTCAGCGACGTGTCCACCGCGAACTTCTTCGCCACCGCCACCCGCCGCTCCTCGTCCCGCTTCTTCTCTTCCTCGCTCCGGCTGTTGTCCTCGCCCGCTTTAGTGAACACCGCCGCCACCACCAGATCGCGCGCGTGCGCCGTCTGCACACGCGACATCTTGTCGGCCACTTCCCCCGTCTGCCCATCGAGAGGATCGAACGTATAAATCAACTGCACCCGGCCCGTCACCACCGGCTTGACCGCCGCCCAACCCTCATCGTTCAGCGCCATCTGCGGCTTGTCCTTGTGTACCTTGTCCGCCATTGTGTCGTATTCGCTGAACCCCGTCTTCCTCACCACCTCCGGCCAGTTCGCGTTCGAGTACGACTCATCCGGCGGCGGCGAATACGGGACCGTCAGCGGTGCCCCGGGCTTCACCACGCCCCTCACCACCCGCGCCTTCCGCGCATCCCGCTCCACTTCCGCGGCCGTCTTCAGCGTGTTCGCAGGCACCGCGGCCGCCGCCTCCGGAGTCTCCGCCAGCGCGATCTCCACAGCCCGCCCCACCGTCGCCGTCTCGATATCGCAGAACCGCATGTTCCCGGCGCGATCCACCAGGAAGAAATCCGGATCCTGATCCGCACGCAGCGCCACCCGCGCCTTGCCCAGTTCGTCGGCCGCATAGGCGAACGTCACCCCGGCATCGTCGGCCGCGCCCTTGGCCGAGTCGAACCCCTTGGGGTTATGAATGGCCACCACCACCAGCCCCTTGTCGGCATATTCCTGGTTCAGTTGCTGCGCCAGCGCGATCGCCGGCCCGTTGCTGCTCTTGGCATAGCTCGTCCACGTTGCAATCAGCAGCACCTTGCCCCTCGTGCTCTCGGCCGTCACCGGCGTCCCCGACCACTTCGTCAGGTGGCCCCACACCGATGAATCGAACGCCTTGAGCTGCATCCGGTTGCACTCTTCCCGATGCTTCCCGCTCCCCTCCAGCCGAACCTCGCTGTCGAGCGACTGCCCGAACGCCGTTCCCGAAATCGCCACGCACGCCGCTATCGTCAGCCTGAACATTGAGCGAGCCCTGCACATGAGCCGAAACTCCTTTGAGATAGATCCGCGGCCATCTCCGCGCGCACAGACACCGGCACAGCATCCCGTTCCCGGAGTCGGAAGATTCTACCGGTTAGATGCGCCAGAGCGGCAAAAGTTCGGCGTATCGGGATCCCAGACCCGAACGTTGATGGTCAGTGTCCGGGCCACACCCCCCGCAAGAACCCAGCAAACCCCCTCGTCGAGCTGAAAGTCTGCAAATATTCCGTACCACACGAACTTCCCACGGCAAACACCAACACCGCCGAGGGCCTTCGTTAGGGTCGCCCAAACACCCACAACGCAATACCCGCCGCCATCCCCACATTCAATGAGTCGATCACCTCTCCACCTCGCCCCGGCGGCATGGCGATCCGCACCCGCCGATCCACGCCCGCGAGCAAACCCTCCGTCAGCCCCGGCCCCTCCGACCCCAGCACCAGCGCGACCCGCCGTCCCAAAACCGCGCGGATCTCCGCAAGATCCTCCGAACCCTCCCCCGGTGTGAGGGCCACCACCTCAAACCCCGCCGCGCGAACCTCATCCAGTGCCCCCGGCCACCGCTCGACGCGCGTGAACGGCACCGTCAGTACATGCCCCATCGACACCCGCAGCGACTTGCGGTACAGCGGATCGGCACACCGCGGACTGAGCACCACCCCACACCCAGCGCCCCCCAGCCCCGCGGCGTTCCGGAAGATCCCGCCGAGGTTGTCGTGGTTGACCAGGTCTTCCAGAATCAGGATCGGCCCCCCGCCGCGCAGCACATCGGCGAGCGGTGGCGGTGCCGTTCGCCGCCCTATCGCCAGCACGCCCCGGTGCATGTTGAAGCCGACGATGTCGTTGAAGTGCGACTGGGGCAGCACATACACCGGGGTCTCTTCCGGCAACCGCGCAAGATCGCCGGCCAGCCCCTTCGCGCGGTTCTCGGCGAGCAGCACCGATTGGACCGGGAAGCCTGAGTCGATCAACCGCCGCAGCACCAGCTCTCCTTCGGCAACAAACAACCCCGCGTGCGCCGCGGCATCGAGCGGGTCGCGCCGCTGCGCGAGTTCGGCATCCCGCATATTGGCGTACGCCGCCAGGCGCGGGTCGGAGAGATTCGGCAGGCGGAGAAGGGTCGGCATGGGAAAGCGGCGACAACCGATCGATCGACATCGAGCCGCGTCGGAGCAAAACCATACGCTCGCCGTGCAACGCGGCGTTCTACACTTCCTCGCCACGCTTTGGGTTAGCTGCACGCCCATCCATGCGGTTGCTGCCTGGCAGCATCGAATCGACCGACGGGCACGTGGATAAGCCCAGGCGGCACCAGAGCGCCTCAGCGATGAAAGGCCCGTGGTGCGCGGCCGCACCGAGTGGATCGCCTTGCTGCGACGTGTCCGTATCGTGTATGTTTGATTAGGTCAACGGATGAGCGTCGGAGCGGGCACTGATCAGATTGATGCGATCAGGCACAGAAATCTCAGATAAACTGAACGTAGTGTGTGTGTCTGTTCTGTAGCAAATCGCGTTGTTACAAAATATTATTTTGGCAAACCAAGCCCTTGATGATATTCTTGCACAACTACGGAGATCCTTCATGCTGGTTTCGTCACTCGTCACTCGTCACTCGTCACTCGTCACTCGTCATGATCGCAGCGATGCTGCTCTCCCTTTCGGCTTTCGCCAGACCATGTAGCGGCCAGACCGTGCCATGCCGCCAAGACTGGAATGGCGATGGGGTCGTGGGATCGCAGGATTTTTTTTCGTATCTGGAAGACTACTTCGCGGGCAGCCCGGCTGGAGACTTCAGTCGCGACTTTCACGTCGGCCCGCAAGATATCTTTGACTTCCTGGCCGGTTGGTTCACAGGGTGCGGGGGCTGTATGGAATCCATCCCGTCTGAGCTCCAACTCAGACTTGATTTTCTTTCCGCCGCCTGCGGCATCCCTATCCGCAGCACCGACATCCTCGTGCTCGCGGAAGTCGAGCCTGGCATTCGAGCGCTCAAGCTTTACTGTACTTGCACCGGGCTTCTGAGTGTCCCCATCGCCTCGGTACAGCAGGTTGCGCCCATGGTATTCGGGCCCTCGGCGACAGAAACGCTCGATGGCACCACCGCCGCAGGCAACCTGAACGCCGAACTTCTCAAGATCACGCCAATCCAAGGTGTCGGTGCCGATGTGTACTCACAAAGCTATGTTGGCACACTCAGTGCATTCTGCACGAGCGGAGTGTTTCAGACTTTCTCGGCAATGCTCCCAGTTTCGGCGGCGGCATCTGCGGACGAAGCGACCGGCGGCACCAACCTGGCGCCGCCTATCGGCGGCAATACATTGGTGGGCAATCCAGATTGCAACCAGGCGACGTGGCCGTTCAATAATCCGCCCTGCAACGATTTTTCTACGCTCGTCTGCTTGCGGAAATGTGATTGCACCCGCGATCAGTCCGCGATATTGGCACTCTGCAAGTTCCAGAACAACATCAACGATTGCGCCGTTTTCTCCACGGGCACCGTCGTGGGTGCCGTTGCTGGGGGGGCCGTCGCCGGTGCCTGCCTCGGCGGAGTCGGCGCTGCACCAGGCGCGTTTATGGGGCTGCTGACTGGGATGGTCAAGGCCGGATGGGACTATCTGAGATGCAAATCCGGCGCGGAGAACACCTACAGTCTTGATCGGGCGGCTTATATCGCCACATACAACGTTTGCAGAAGCGATTGCGGTGGCTGATGTTCCCGGCGTTGGGCTTATACCCCTTGCATGGAAATGATACCCTCGCGGCATCTGCGGTCTGCACAATAGACTCGAGCGATTAAGTGTCAAATGTGAGGACACCGACTATTCTACCTCGCGATACGAAACAACTTTGGCCACCCGTGTTTGCGATGAACACCCGTTTGTTCAAGTTTTTTATCGCTATGACATTGGCAGTTATGGTGTGCAACATAGCGTTGGCGAGCGTGCTGCGGCTCATTCTCGGAATGGCAAATACGCCCTCCGTCGTCCGATATGTAGATCGCGGGTGTCTCGCCGCAATGACGGCCTGCGTGATCGCGGGATCTGTGAGCATGCTCTGGACAATTCCCACGCTGGTTCGCGCGGCGCGGCACGATGGGCTGGTTTGCATAAAATGCGCTTACAATCGCCGGCACTCTGATGCGGAAAAGTGCCCGGAGTGCGGCGATGATACCTCACTGGCAGAATGTCAGTCGAAGTGGCGGCGGGTATTGCGAAAAACGCTCCAAGGCCGTCTGGCGCAGTTTATGGCACGATGACCGCGTCACGACCGGCTCGGGTATGCCTACCGCGAAAAGGAACGTTTCCGGCGAAGGCTCTACAGTGGAGCCATGCGCACGTCTAAGAAACTCGCTTTCTCCGCGGCACTCGTCGGCTTGCTCTCCGCCTGCGGCAAGACCACCCCGCCACCCGCACCGGCCGCCGGGGGAGGGGGGGGAGGCACCAACCCCGCCGGCAACGTCATCGAGAATCCCAACTCCCTCCTCGGTCGCTCCGCCAAGACGGCCAAGAACACCGTCCGCGCCGTCGGCAGCGCCCAGGACGCGGCCGTTGGCACCGCCCAGGAAATGAGCGGTGAGGCCGACCCGCTGGCGCTCGCAGGACTCGCCTGGTCCAGCCCTTCCAAGTGGACCAAGGTCAAGCCCGCCAGCACCATGCGGGCCGCGGAGTTCAAGGTGGCCAGCGACGCCGGCAACGGCGAAGCATCGGTCGCGTTCTTCACCGGGCTTGGCGGCGACCCCACCAGCAACATCGACCGCTGGCGCGGCCAGTTCAGCGAGCCCGGCGGCACCCCTCCCGAAGCCGACCTCATCCAGCGCAAGATCGCCGAGTGCAAGGTCTGGCTCGTCACCATCCGCGGCATGTTCAAGGGCGGCCAGCCCGGCGGTCCCGCCGACGACGCCGCCAACTACGGCATGCGCGGCGCGATTATCGACGGCCCCAAAGGCATGGTCTTCATCAAGTTCATGGGCCCCGAAGCCACGCTGGTTGAGAACGAGAGCGCCTGGTCGACCATGGTCAATGGAATGCGGAAGCAGTAAGCCTGGGAGCAACCGTCCATGTCCGCGGCGACTATGAGCAGTTTGGAGTCCATGAGTACTGGGTGATCGATCCTGACGATGCCCCGGTGCGCCGCGGGTGCCGCTCCGGCGCAGCGCTGGTCGAAGTCGCCGTCGTAGGACGCTTGCTCGAGTGTGCCGCGATCGCCGGTCTGACGATCGACCTGCGCCCGATCCGCGCCATGCGCGGTCTCTGAGGCGTTCGGGGTTCCGAGTTTCATCCATTGGCGATGAGTCGGGGGGCCACCCGATAGACACGACCGCCAACCCCGGAACCCGATCCCTCCCCGCATGACCATCCTCCAAGCCATCATCCTCGGCCTCGTCGAAGGCGTGACCGAGTATCTGCCGATCTCCTCGACCGGCCACCTCATCATCGCTTCGAGCCTCCTGGGGCTGGATGGACACGGGCTGTCGCCGGAGGCGGCGTTGCGCACGCGCAGCGCCGTCAATGCTTTCAACATCGTCATTCAGGGCGGCGCGATACTCGCCGTCGTCGGTCTGTATTGGTCGCGGTTCGTCCAGATGCTCCGAGGCCTGCTGGGCAAAGACAACGCCGGAATCGCCCTGCTCATCAACCTCGGCATCGCCTTCGCGCCGGCCGCCGTTCTCGGCAAGCTGCTCGATGACTGGCTGGAAGCCCACCTCTTCCATCCCGCACCCGTCGTGGCGGCGCTGGCGCTCGGAGGGCTGTACATGATCGTCGTCGATCAGCGCCGCCGGGGCGGACTCGCCTCGCCTCGCATCCACAGCGGGTTGAAAAACCTCGAAGACCTTCGCCCGCACGAAGCCCTCATGATCGGCCTGCTCCAGTGCGTCGCCATGATCCCCGGCACCAGTCGCTCGATGATGACCATCACGGGCGGTTACTTCGCCGGCCTCAAGCCCACGGCCGCGGCCGAGTTCAGCTTTCTGCTCGGAGTGCCCACGCTCACCGCCGCGTGCGGATACAAGCTCTATAAGGACATGTATAGCGGCGAGGGCGAAGGCATGGTCCAGACACTGGGCGCTGCGCCCATCATCGTCGGCGTGGTCGTCGCGGCTTTGAGCGCCGCCGTCGCGGTACACTGGCTCGTCGGCTTCCTCGGTCGGCGCGGGCTGACTCCTTTCGGCTGGTATCGGCTTGTGCTGGCCGCGACGCTGCTGGGGTTGATAGTCGGTGGAGTGGTTCGCTTCTGAAGCATGTGAGAGAGCCGTTGAAGACCAGCTTCCCCAAAGACAAGATCCGCGTCGTGCTGCTCGAGAACATCCATCCGCGCGCCGAGCAACTGCTCGCGGCCGAGGGCTTCAAGGTCGACCGCCTCAAGGGCGCGCTCGAAGGCCGCGCGCTCGTCGAGGCCATCGCGGATGCGCACGCCATTGGCATCAGGTCGGGCTCGCTCGTCAAGGCCGAGGCGATCGCGGCCTGCCCGCGCCTGCTGGCGATCGGATGCTTCTGCATCGGCACCAACCAGGTCGATCTGCGGGCCGCGTGCGCGGCGGGCACGCCTGTGTTCAACTCGCCGTTCTCGAACACGCGCTCGGTCGCCGAGCTGACCATCGCCGAGGTCATCGCGCTGCACCGGCGGATGCTCGACCGCAGCGCCCAGATGCACGCGGGCGGGTGGGACAAGAGCGCCTCGGGCAGCCACGAGGTGCGCGGGCGCACGCTCGGCATCGTGGGCTACGGCCGCATCGGCTCGCAGGTAAGCGTGCTCGCCGAGGCGATGGGCATGAGGGTCATCTACTACGACGTGCTGGCCTGCCTGCCGCTCGGCAATGCCCGCCCGGCGCGCACGCTCGACGAGCTGCTCGGCGCGAGCGATGCCGTGACGCTGCACGTGCCGGCCACGAAGGCGACCGAGAGGATGATCGGTCCGCGTCAGATCGAGAAGATGCGCGACGGTGCCTACCTCATCAACAACGCTCGCGGCGGGGTGGTCGATATCCCGGCGCTGGCCGCGGCGCTGCGGAGCGGGAAGGTCGGCGGCGCGGCGCTGGATGTCTTCCCCGAGGAGCCGGCCGCGGCCGGCGAGCAGTTC
>Ga0163150_10008414_pt1 | contig 11759 bp, 9 predicted proteins | sample OliLakLV19P2IB_FD_148628 | JGI IMG/M metagenome (GOLD analysis project Ga0163150, IMG submission 148628) | Freshwater microbial mat bacterial communities from Lake Vanda, McMurdo Dry Valleys, Antarctica - Oligotrophic Lake LV.19.P2.IB | ecosystem: Environmental > Aquatic > Freshwater > Lake >...
GAACTCGACAGTACCGCACAATCCGTATTTTCCTCGATCGAGCAGGATTTGTCGCAGGCCGTGAACACACAGCTTGCGGGCTTCGCGATTAAGGGCGAAACCGGCGTGGGGAAAGACGACAAACAGCTTTTCGGCGTCGCGCTTGCCCAGGACAGGTTTACCGTCCCGGTGCAATTGCCGATGCTCGGCGGCGGCAAAGCCGCGGCACTCGTCGGATATCACATCGAACAGACACTCGATGGCGAATGGCAACTGATGCGCACGCTTCGTTCAATACGCGGCGAGGGCGAAACTTCGTCGACGCTCGTTGCGCGCGGGGTGCTGCAAATGCGGGTCGAATATGCGAACGCCGCGGGCGAATGGCTTCCGGCCTGGTCTGAACCGTGGCATCCCAAGGCCGTCCGTGTGTCCGTCACGGTATGTTCACCAGATAATATCCACCGCATGCAGACAGCGCGCAAAGCGGTACTTGAGGTCCATGCTCCATGAATAGAATCACCAATCGCCGCAAGAGCGAAGAGGGGTCCGCGCTAATCTTTGCATTGGGTGTACTCATTATCGTCATGGCAATCGGATACTCGATGTATCGCGGAATGGAAATTGAACGCGAAGACATGCTGATCGATCAATACGATCAGCGCGCGGAATGGGTCGCGAAAAGCGGGATTGAAACCGCCGTGGCGCAGTTACAAACTGCTATTGCATCGGGGACGGCCGCGGAATTGCTCGCAACGCCGATGACGGTCGATGTGCCAATTTACGTGCAGGAAAAGATGTCGAAAGTCATCTCAGACGCGCCGGTCCTGGATGAGCAATACGCGGGACGCGCAAGTGTTGTCATTGCCGATGAGAGCGCGAAAATCAATCTAAACCTTGCGCCGCCCACGGTGCTGATGTCCGTACTCAAAATCGATGGAGACAAAGCGCGCCAGATTCGTGAGCAGCTCCCGCGGATTGACGATTCGGCGCCGGCATCCGGCGAGGATAAACGGCACTGGCTGGCGACGGTGGAAGAATTGGTGAGCTACGGGCTGGTCACCTCGGAAGCATTGACTGCCGAACGCGCGGCCGACCTGACGGTCCACAGCACGGGCAATCCGCGCGACGCGGGCGCGGTGGTGAACATCAACTCCGCGTCAAGCGCGGTCATCGAAGCGGCGCTCGGCGTGACGCCAGAGGTGGCTGCGAATGTGATTGCGGCGCGTCCGATTATGTCACTCGAGGCCTTGACCGCCGCCGCGGGGAAAGACCCGAGTGGGTTCAATTTCAAGCCGGGTGCGGACGATCCTATGGGCTTGCCGAAGGAAATTTCGTTTTCATCCCGCTGCTTCCGGATTACGAGCAAAGGTACTGTCGATAAACTCATCGGCGGCGATCAACGCGATGTCCTGGGTGCGCGATCAATCGAAGCTGTCGTTTATTTCCCGGAAAATGCGGCGCGCCGCATTGTGTATTGGAATGAGTCCGCGACGCCGAAGTCAACGAACTGACGAACCAGCCCAGGCGGCCGCCGGGTTGATGGAGGATGACGAGTCATGGCGATGAAAGGCGATAAGGGCGAGGGTCTTCGCCGCGCAACCCGCGGCGGATCGGCAAGCCCAAAGCGGGCAGCGGGTTCCCGGCGGGTCACCGCGCGTTCCACGTTCGACCTTGAAGAAGGGGTCGGCGCGGAGACGATTTCGCCGGCGCGGACGATTGCGTCTTACGCCGGGGCCGGCTTCAGCCGCGGATTCGGCAGCAACGTGAAAGAGCGCGACGTAACGGCCTTCCTTCGACAGCTCATCATGCTGCTCGAAGCGGGCACGCCGCTGCTGCGTTCGCTGTCAATCCTCTCGACGCGCGGCGAGCGCGCGGGCATTCGCGCGCTGGTGGCCGACATCACGCAGTTTGTTGAAAGCGGCAACGCGCTGTGGCAGGCATTCGAGCGCCATCCGAAACAATTTGATCCGGTGTTCATCAATCTCATTAAAGCGGCGGAAGCCAGCGGTACGCTGAATATCGTGCTGAAACGGCTTGTGACGTACCGGGAACGCCGCGGAATGCTTCGGCGGCGCGTAATCAGCGCGATGTGGTACCCCTGCATTCTGGTGGTCGCGGCGGCCTTGGTATTGTTGCTGATCGCGAAAGTTGTCGTGCCGGAATTCGAGGATTTGTTCGACCGTTTGGGTGTTGACCCGCCCGCATACACCATCGCGTTTATCGGCGCGGTTAAATTCCTGAGCTCCTGGTATTTTGTCATCGGGTTCATCTCCGTGGTCGTGGGCCTGATCGTGGCCTATAAAATACTGAGCCGGTCCCCCTGGTGGCGCCTGAAATTTGATCGGTGGAAATTGCGAATCCCGAAGATTGGAAAATCGGTTATTCAGAAATCCGCTGTGGTCGAGTTCACGCGATCAATGTCATTGCTCTTGCGCAGCGGCCTTTCGATGATGGTCACCCTCGACCTCGTGCGTAGCAATATCCACAATACCGCGGTGTCAAACGTCATGCAGCACGTGCGCGATTCGGTCGAGCGCGGCGAAGGCATCGAGGAGCCGCTCCGGCGCGCCAGCGGTGTCATTCCGCCGGTCGTGACGGACATGCTGGTGACAGGCGAGGAGTCGGGCCAGTTGGACCAGATCGCCGAGCACATCGCGGACACCTACGAAGAAGAAGTGAACATTACCCTTGGCTCCATCGGCGAGTTAATGCAGCCGATCATGACGGTGTTCATCGGCATCGTCGTGGGCCTGCTGTTCCTGGCATTGTTTGTACCGATGGTGGACATGATGCAGACCCTCACGAATCAGACCGGCGGGGGCAACAGCTAGCCAACAATTCCCTCACGGCCAAACGCGCCTTGGAGTGCGGTAGCGGCAGCTACCGCTTTGGGAAGGCAATCAGCCTTGCCCCGGAGGCATCCGAATGGAAAGCGGCAGCTACCCGCTGCCGCCAAAATGGTTTGCGCGCAAAATTTCGGGGTGATTCATTGATTATCCCTAGTCCCCTTGCTACCGTTGCGCGCATGACATCGGTTGTCTATTCAAACATTGACGGGCAAGGAATCGTGCAGGCGTTGCGCGACACCGTGCGCGCGCGCGGCCTGCTCTGGGACCTCATTTCCAAGGACATTCGCGCGCGCTACCGCAACGCTGTGATGGGGTTCGTCTGGGCCGTACTTCAACCACTATTGATGATGCTCGTGCTGTACTTCGTGTTTGGCGTCGTGTTTAACCAGCGAACGCCGGGCGGCGACGGACCTCAACCCCACTACGCGGTCGTGCTCCTGTGCGGGCTCATCTTCTGGCAATTCTTTGCGTCGTGTCTAAGCCGCGCGACAACTTCGCTGATCGAAAATGCCGACCTCATCAAGAAGGTCTATTTCCCGCGCGAGATTGTGCCGATAGCGGCAATGGGTAACAGCGTGGTGAATCTCGCGATTGGGTTTGCGGTGCTGGTCGTGCTGCAACTCTGGCTCGGCGGCTCGATTGGCGTGGGGCTGGTGTGGGTCGCAGTGATTTTTGCGATTCAATGCATGCTGCAAGTAGGGCTGGCGCTGTTGTGTTCGAGTTTGAATGTCCGGTTCCGCGATGTCGGGTATACCGTCGAAGTCGCGCTGATGATGGGGTTTTACGCAACACCGATTTTTTATTCGCTGGCCGACGTGCAGGCCACGGCCGCGGGACGCCCGCTGCTGTTGAAATTGTACATGTTGAATCCGCTCGTGGGACTCGTGACGGGATATCGCACGGCGTTTCTGGACAACACGTTTCCGGCACTGAGCGTTATCGGCTGGCCCGTAGTATGCGCCGCGTTCACGGTGGTCATCGGACTTGTCGTATTTCGCAGGGCAGCGCCCACGATCGCGGATCACTTATGATCGCATTAGCTACTATACGGATTACCGGTTCGTTAACTCTTGTCCTGGTTGTGTTGGCATGCGCAGGTTGCGCACCATCTTCGGGTGACGAGGCTATCGAGGCGCGACTTTACCATTTGCTCATTCAAACGGAGTCGACGCCCTACATCCCGCTGAATGGCTTATCGGAAACCAATCTTGCCATCGGCAAGATTAAGTTCGATCTGCCTCGAGCATTTGATGGAACGTTTCGTATGGCAATGATGATGTACACGACGGACGGTCAGCGGATTTTAGATTACTTTTCCGCAAACCATAAACCCGGAGATTTTGATCTGAATATTCCTGGGATTTGGTGGGAAACAGCGGATCAAAAAACAGTCCATAAGAATAGCCCGTTAGTATCGTCGCGTAATATCGTACGATTCGCGGAGGTATTCCCGCAATTTCTGGATAAGCGGCAGTATGTATTACAGTCGCGGCAGTTTTCGACCCCGAATTTCTATTTGCGCGACGTTCCGCAAGGCACTGCCTTCATATGGCTAGAGACTGCTATTGATAACGGTCACGTGACTCAGATTCCGATGGTTTTAGAATTGCGCCCGCGCAAAGGCCAGATCGTTCGTCATGATATCTACTTCGATTTTGCACAAACGTTTTTTGCTATCTAGGATCCCATTTGGTTTTCAATGCCACTAATTGAACTCGAAAATGTTTCCAAATCCTTCTCTACACGGCGTGGCGCGGGGATGCTGCTGGGTCGTGGGGGATTGGGGGATTTTCTTCGCGGAAGGAAGCATGCGCGGCACGAGGTGTTGCGCGATATCACGTTGTCCGTGAAGGCGGGGGAATCAGTTGGGCTGATCGGTGCGAACGGTTCCGGCAAGAGCACGTTGTTGAAAATGCTTGCGGGTGTGACCGCGCCAACTTCGGGCCGGGTAACGATTCGTGGGCGGGTCGCATCGTTGCTGGAGTTGGGCGCGGGGTTTCATCCATTGCTGACTGGGCGTGAGAACGTCTATCTCAACGGGCGCATTCTTGGCATGACGCGCGCCGATGTGGATGTCGTGTTTGACAATATCGTCGCGTTCTCCGGCATCGAAGAGTTCATCGATAATCCGGTGGACACCTATTCCAGCGGTATGTTTGTGCGGCTCGGATTTGCGGTTGCGGTGCATGCGAACCCGGATTTGTTTCTGGTGGATGAAGTGCTTTCCGTTGGCGACGAGGAGTTTCAGCGGAGATGCCGCGAGCGTATTGGCCAGTTGCGCGAAGATGGAAAGACGATCTTGTTCGTGTCCCACGACCTCAGCATTGTCAATGCATTGTGCGACCGCGTGATCCTGCTGAGCCAGGGCCGCATGGTCGAGCGCGGCTCGACGCAGGAAACCATCGACTACTACTTGCGCCAGATCGGGCAGAAGAAAGGCATTCACGCCATTTCGTCCGGCCAGATCGAGGCGATTCTCAGTCATGGCCGCGTTTCCGTGTTCCACGATCGCCGCGAGATTAGCGCCCCATCGGGTTTTCAGGTACACATTCGCAGTCTGGGCGGCATGCATTCGTCGACCGCCGCGGAATGGAACGTTGCCGCACGCAGCGACAACGCTTGCGTGGCGGCGGGGAAAATGCCGCGCCTGCCGCTTGTACACACGTGGCGCTTGCAGGTGACCGGCAGCGCGCTCACGTGGACCTGCGAAATCGAATGCGAGCGCCCCGTGCCATTGGACGGAATCGACATCAACCTGTTTTTGTCGAACGGATATACCCGCTGGGTGTACCGCGACGAATCAGGCGCGTTCCCCGACATACTGCCGGAGCACCATGATTTCATCGAGGTGTTGGCGGCGGATGCCGTCGTGCGCGACGCAGCGGCGTACACCGATCTGTCGGCCGGTCCTCCGCCCCTCATTGTTCGTACGGCGGGCCCGCTAAAATATTACCGGATGCAATGGTCGAACACCGACTACGTGATGGGTTGCCGCGTGCTGCAAATGGTCATCGACCAGGTCGGAGCAGAGCGTACCCTTGCCCCCGGTCATCATGAACTGCTCCGGATCGAGTTGGACTTGTCGGCGGATATTATGGGGGCGCTTGCCCTCCGTGAACGGTACCGGCGCGGTCAGACGCTCGAAGACGGGGACTTGTCGCTTCGGGTCTCCGCTGGCATGTTTCGCCTGTTTTGGCGTGGCGACGAGCTCACAAAGGCGATGGGTATATACACCTCAATGTTGATTCACAATGTCTGGAATGACAGCAGCAATCTCCACTGGGGTCCAGTTCAGGCAAGTGGCTCGGTGCTTCGTGTGAGCGGAAGGTCCCGGCGGTTTCCGTTCGCGCAACATTGGGAGATCGACGTACACGGGGGGGCTGCACATCTGACGATATGGCTCGAAGTCTTTGAAGACATCGAGGTTCAGGAATACCATACTTCTATAGGTCTCCGGACGGAATACGACCGGTGGGAGACTGACCACGAATCCGGCGATTTTCCCACTTTCGAACCGGGACTCGAGGATTGGCGGCATGTAAATCGGGATTACGCCGCCGGGGCCATCGCGAAAGCCTTGTCAAGAGCTTATCCTTCTGTTATTCTCAAGTGTACCGCAACGGAAGTCCCCTGCCGGATGACGGCTATCAATACCGGGTTTCGCGAGAGCGCCCGGGTGTTGCAGGCTTTGAGGACGCCGGAAGCGGGCCGATTACGGTTTTCCGCGGGTCGCCATCTGTATTTTCAGGGGTTGGTGCGTGTGGAAGAGGCGTAGCCGGGCGGATTTAGTACTGGGCTCGGACATAACCTGGTAGACACGGTTTTGCTGCCTTGGGGTATAATTCGGAGTGCCCTGTGCCGCAACTACGGGAGAGGTATTCATGACGCCGGAAACAGCAACTCTCGGCACTCCAGCCGCTGAAATTACGCCGGAGGCGCTCCCCGCCAAATACAACGGCGGAAACTGGAAGAGTTTGGCGCTGGACAAGACGCAAAAGCGCGTGCTGACGAAGCGCGCGGTGATGTGGCTCGGGCAGACGTGCAACCTGCGCTGCTATTTCTGTTACTTCCTGAACCGGATCGACGACGCCCACCATCCCGAACACCCCTTCATGGACATCCAGAAGGCGAAGGACATGTGTACGATCCTGCGCGAGTTCTATGGATGCACCTCGATCGATATTCAAGGCGGCGAACCGACGATCTACCCGCACATCCTTGATCTTATCCGGCACTGCCACGATATTGGCCTCTATCCGACGCTCATCACAAACGGCCTGCACCTCGCGAAGCCGGGGAACCTCGAAAAATTCCGCGACGCGGGCATCCGCGACTTTCTGTGCAGCCTGCACGGCATCGGCGATATTCACGACGAGGTTGTGTGCAAGAAGGGCGCATACGAAAAGATTACAGCGGCGATTGGACGCATGCAGGAGATTGGCGTCCCGTTCCGGTTTAACTGCACGATGTCTAAGCCCGTGGTCGAGATTCTTCCGCAGATCGCCCAGAAGGCCATTGATTATGGCGCGAATGCGGTGAACTATCTCGCGTTCAACCCGTTTGAAGACCAGGAGACGGGTATCCGCACGCACGACAACGTAGCAAAGTATACGGACATCAAGCCTTACCTGACTGAAGCGATGGATATGCTCGAAGCCGCGGACATCGAATGCAACGTGCGGTATCTGCCGTTGTGCATGGCCGAGGATCGACACAAGAAAAACTTCTACAATTTCCAGCAGCTTTCATACGACCACCACGAGTGGGACTACCAGAGCTGGATGTGGACCGGACTGCAGCCGCAGCGCATGAAGGAAGGCGGGCTCGTTCCCGCGTTCCGCATCGGCATGCGCGACCGGCAGATCATGGGCATGGCGCACAAAATGCGCGATTTCGCGGTCGACCGGCCGACAGTCGCGCGGTTCGTGTTCGGCGCGCAACACGTCGTCGCGCGGGTCGAGCAGGCGGTTCGCGGCACCGAGGAAATGTACCGCGAGGAAGCGATGATCCGCGCAAAGTATGACGCCGGGTACCGGTATCACGAAGCGTGCGACACTTGTGCCGCGCGCCGCATTTGCGACGGGTTCCACGGCGATTACGCCGATCTCTTCGGCACAGCGGAAGCCACGCCAATACAAGGCACGCCCATTGACGATCCGAAGCATTTCATCAAAGAACAGCGCAAGGTTGTTGAACGCGAAGACGAGGCCTGGGCGAAGTAAGTCGCAGTTCTGCAATTGAAATTTCGTAAGGGGCGGCGAGCAATTGCCGCCCCTTCTGCGTGATCTTCCTTGTTCCCACTTCCGTCTTGGGGAATGCACATAGTTCAAGCTTCGCGTCCAGCCACGGCATAACCAAGTTGGGTATACTGTTACTGAGCTGATGCCTCTTATATCCGAACAATTTATTCAAAGGAGAGCGCGCGCGTGAAATGGTCTTTTCGGGCCGGGTCCCTGTTCGGAATTTCGGTTTATATTCATTGGACGTTTCTCATTCTGCTGGCGTGGATCGCGGTGGGACATATTTCGTCCAACGGGACCGTTGCACAATTTGTTATTGGCGTGCTCTCCATTTCCGTGTTGTTCGGCATAGTGCTGATGCACGAACTCGGCCACTCGCTGATGGCGCGGCGATACGGCATCGAGACGAAAGACATCACGCTGCTGCCGATTGGCGGGCTCGCGCGGCTCGAACGCATGCCGGACAAGCCCTGGCAGGAGTTCTGGGTCGCGATTGCGGGACCCGCGGTGAACGTGGCGCTGGCCATCGGCGCGCTCGCCGTGATGGCAGCCAGAGGCACATTTACATTGTGGCCCGCGGACATGAGCGTGGACGCAACCCTGCTGGATCGGTTCTATACCGTGAACGTATACCTGGTGCTGTTCAACATGTTGCCGGCGTTTCCGATGGATGGCGGGCGGGTGTTGCGCGCTCTATTGGCGACGCGCCTTCCATTTGCCCAAGCCACGCGTATCGCCGCGAGCATTGGCCAGGCGATGGCGTTGGTATTTGTGTTTTTCGGTCTCATGGGTAATTTCATGCTCTTGTTCATTGCGCTATTTGTGTGGCTGGGCGCGGAGGGCGAGGCCTCGTACGCGCAAGTGAAATCTGTGCTCGGCGATGCGCGCGTCCGCCAGGCAATGATCACCAAGTTCCGCGCATTGTCCCCGTTTGATCCCCTGTCAGCCGCAGTGGAAGACATCTTCACCGGGTTCCAACAAGATTTTCCGGTCATCGACGACGCGGGCCACGTTGTCGGCGTGCTCACGTATCATGGATTGATCAAGGCCTTGACCAGTGCAGGCCCGCAGGGGCGCGTGGGCGATGCGATGAACCGCGAATTTGAATCGTGCAGCGCCGATGCGCGGCTTGAAGAGGTCATGCCGAAACTGCAATCGAGCGCTACGCCGACGTTTCCAGTGATGGAAAACAGTACGCTAATCGGGTTGCTGACCCTGAACAACTTGTCGGAGTTCATTATGGTCCGCGGGGCGATGCAGTCGGGCGATGTGCATGCGCGTGGCTGAAAGCTAGAAGCGGTGGCTGCGGTAGCTGCCGCTTTCTATTCGGAACCTTCCAGCGCTTCGTATCATCCGCTGTAAGTAAGATTTTCTAAAAAGCCTATTTGGACTGCGGCGGCCCCCAAGGCGCCGCTTTGGCTGTTTATCACAGATGGTCGTATCTCCTGCACAGGGCAAGGCTCACTGCCACCCCAAAGCGGTAGCTGTCGTTACCGCACTCCAAGGCGTGCCGCAAAAAACCTGAATGCCAAAAAAGTGGGCTTACTGCACCGTGCCGCGTTTGAGAAAGAATTCCTGGTGCCGGCGATGATACGTTTCGCGCCAGGGTTTCTCACCGTCCCAGTTGGTGATGTTATCCATTTGCTTGTAAATGGAATTGGCGCCGGCGTCGCCGTCCATGCCCACGGAATACAACTGGTAGGTGTCCGGAGCGTAATACGCGTTGTCGTCCCGCATGGCACCGGAATTTGTCGATGCATATGAATCGCTCGGCGCATAGATGAACGGGTTGCCCCACGAATCCAGCGCTTCGGTTTGCGGCATGTAGTTTGCCGTTTTCGATAAGTGCCGCATCGCCCGCACCAGACCATCCTGGCCCGCGGGCGGGTACATTCCGAGATCGGCCTTGTACGTATTCACGGCTGTCACGAGTGCGGTAAGCGCTGATTCCGTGCGATACATTTCAGCCTTGGGCGATCCCGGTGGGGTGCTGATCGCGATGATGATGTAGCCCAGGACCAAACTGATTGCGGCGAATCCACCAAAAAACGCAGTGAGGATACAGCCGTTGCGCCGGCGCCGGGATTTGGCGGTTCGCACTACAGGACTCTTCTTGCCTGTCATGACGGCGTTACGCCGTCCGCGCGAAATGTTTGGACCGCCGCGCAACCACCCTAAAAGTCCAGATCGAGTTCGTCCGGCGAATCGCGGTCTTCCTTGCAGGTGAGCCACACCGCCGCAAACACCAGGCAATCAAGATAGAATACGATTGCGTCGTGTACGACGCTAGCGCCGATATGCGTGGCGACAGACCGCGTACTGGCAATATCCGCGGGAAACATGAGTGAGGTATATACCCATATCATGATTTGAAATGATGTTATGAGGAACACCGGCGCGACCTGGATCAACCGCTTTCCCAACGGCAGAAGGCTTTCGCCGAGCGTGCCCCAGGTGAACCGGCCATGAAACATCACGGCGGAACCGAATGGCACGATGATAATCGCCGCGCCGAGCCCCATCAACAGCATGAACAGATTTAGTGGCTCGAGCCCTTCGACGCCCAGTGGCACGTTTGCAAGCCACAGTAGCGTGTTCGTAATGAGATTGAATTCAAACCACATCATATAAAATCGTTGCATCGCTTCCCGGTCGTCGCGTACTTTCCACAGGGGCCGGTCAATGTCCCGCCCCATCCGGGAAAACACAATGGTCTGCAACAATGCCGTTATTGCGCTGACAGCAATGAACGATACGACGTGTATCGCGTTTACCTCGGTGGGGAACGGCGGCTCCTTCAATTCGGGATAGCGGTACTCGATAAAAATTCTGACGGCCGAGGTCGCCAATCCCATGAGCACGCCGCCGCCGACGTATAGCGCAAGGGTTGGAAGATGCCGCTTCAACGAATCCGACGCGTTTCGTAACAACTCCACGGTGAACTACCCTGCCTGACCAGTCATTTCGATATATTGCTGTTGCTTAAACATGACGTATCGCGCGATTGCCTCACGATCCTCATCCGCGACGCGCACAAACGCGCCGCGCAGCAGATAACGTCCCGCGGGCAGCGGATTGATCGCCACAATACGCGCGTCCACTTCGAAGGTAATGGTGCGTTCCATTGGCAAATCCACTCCCACCCGCATCAACACCTGCGACGGCACGGGTTGCGGCACAACGACTGCCAGCCCGCCCGCGCTGATATTCACAATTTTTCCGCGCAGCCGCGTCACCACGCGCCGCGACTCCGTTTCACGGGGATTCCCATCCACGGCGCCGTCCATCACGCCGATGTTCGTGCTCTGTTCGTGGCGCACGCGATAATGCTCGCGCGACTGAATGCGGTCGAGCACCGACGTGTGATCGAACGCCAAGCCCGGAGGGTTCGCTTCGCGCCGCACAAATTTTGTGGTGTAGGTGTACCGCGCGTCGTCGTCACGGTACAGGCGAAACCGCACGTCCATACCGGGGGTATAGCGCGGCGGATCGACGTCAACCGCCATGCCCACTGTGAAATACGCCTCGTTTACCGTTTGCACCAGTCCCCGTTTCCATCGCGGCGGGCTTTCCGCCGCGTCGACGAACCAAACTTCCTGCGGGCTATAGAGCTGCCGCGTCGAAAAAATGCGCTGGCCGATCGGCGCTACGTCCAGCGCCAATCGCGTGCGCACATCGCGCAACACCGTAC
>Ga0163150_10008415_pt1 | contig 11758 bp, 22 predicted proteins | sample OliLakLV19P2IB_FD_148628 | JGI IMG/M metagenome (GOLD analysis project Ga0163150, IMG submission 148628) | Freshwater microbial mat bacterial communities from Lake Vanda, McMurdo Dry Valleys, Antarctica - Oligotrophic Lake LV.19.P2.IB | ecosystem: Environmental > Aquatic > Freshwater > Lake >...
CCATCGCCGCCGGCCTCTCGAAAGCTGCTGCCGTCGCCTTCACCGTTGCCATCGCCGTCTCCGTAGCCGTTGCCGCCAAAGCCATAGCCGTTACCGCCGCCTTCACCGTCGCCGTGCCCGACCACACTGTGGGCGTCTTCTAGCTCTTTAGCCACTTGCCCTCCTCACAATCCAGCACGAGAACCTCAGCCCCACGATGAAAGCGACACGTACCTGCGGGTTCCAAAATTGTGTCCTTGAGCGGTCCACTGCTCGCCAGTTCGCCCAGGCCCTTGGTCGTGCCCCATCGACGGATCACTGAAGAATCGAGAAGCAGGCACTCATCCCCCTCGCGCGAGTATTTGCCTACGAGTACCCAGCCACGCTGGAGCACTACAATTTTCCTACCCGTCGGTGACTGTGTGGGCGCGGGCGTGGGTGTCTGCTGGAAGGCCATCTCGATAATCGTTTTCTGAAACTCGTTCATATCTACTCCTCTGTGGGCATCATTGCCCGGTTTTTAACTTCGCGAGATAAGCCCTTATTTCTGGCACTGGGCAAGCGCCGTCAGTGCTGAACCATCTTTCTTCCTCGTTACCAACCATCGGTTCTAGGTACTCGATGAGGTGTTTGATAGTGGCATCCTGTTCGGCAATCTCCGCATCCGCTTCCGCAAGGCGCACGTTTTGCTTGGTAAGCTCTTTGAGAAGCCTTTGGATTAGGTCAGTTTTTCGTTCAAGTATGTCCACTACTCTACCTTTGTTACATACTTCGTGAGAAAGTCCCTTGCTGCTGCCGTGGGGCAAGTACCCCCAGTGGCAATCCAGCCGTGTGACTGACAGCTTCCATGATGGTCGAAGTCGCATTTTGGGTCTTCGTTACCAACCATCGGTTCTAGGTACCCAATGAGGCGCTCGATGGTGGCATCCCGTTCGGCAATCTTTTCGAGAAGTTTTTTAACACTTTTATCTTTCTGTTCAATCTCTCTCACGGTTTCACCTCGGTTACGCGGTTTTACTTATAGCTTCTCATAGTTTTTTTCAATGGCGTTTGCTATCTCATTGAAACTACTCATAGCAACATCGTTTAAATCAACTAGATTAGTTTCACCATCAACCTTCGAACCGCAACAACTAACCATTCCAGCCCACTCCATTACACTGTTTGGAAGGTATGCAGACATTTCATCAAACCTACTAACATCGCGGCTACTATCGTAGTCACAAACACCTTCAACCAGTGCTAGGTTGCACAGTACGCCCAGGCAACAGTTTGCCCCATCTTTCTCTAAGTTATTAAAACCTTGTTTAAACTCTCCAGACCTAAGAGCATCTACCCACATATCAGCAATTTGTTTTTTCATAAGCCTTCCTTATTCTATAGGTTAAATCTTTAATAGCTACCTTAGGGTCATATCCGTAATCTATAAACAGTTGTGAGCCTTTCCTTATGTTACTATTTGCCCAGTACTCCATGCATTTGTCCTTGTAATTGCAAGAGTAGTCTATATTGCTTTTTTCTTTATGGTTAAACAAACTACCAAACCCCAATGCCAGGCACTCTTTATTACCTTTCCAGATATATACGTATAGTTCTAAATACTTACCTGCGGTATCTTCTTGTTCTAATATAATAATAGGACTAGACTCAATAAGCTCTCCAGCTTTTATGTCTTTATTAGCGTAAAGACCGCGCCCATATTTTTTAGTAGTTCTAATTTCAATCACTTACCGCTCCTCACAATAATGGTACGACATCAGAGAATCGAACCCTGCTTTCAAGTGTTTATAAGACACTTCCGGTAAACCACCAGCCCGCCATGTCGCATAATCAGTATACCACGGTTTTAGTATTGAGTCAATTAAATCTCATATATTTTAAACAACACAGTCAGCACAGGAAGCGTCACCAACCTCAACCGTTCTTATTCCACTTGGCATTAGCTATTCCTAGTTCTTTTGCTTTTAGCGGCGACCTTTAGATCTGAAATCATCTTTTCCATTGTGCAATCCTCTGCATTTAAATCGTCACGAAAGCGGAAAAATGTAGGGTGGCGAAGTCTTGGTGGGCTGTTTTTTGTTTTTAAAACTTCCTGCGCCCAGACATCCAGAACTTTTCCTTCGTATTCATAAAAGTTTTTGCTCATTTTAATTCTTAACTCGTCGTCAAAGCCGGAGGCAAATCCCACTTCCACAAGGGAGCCATTCTGATATACCGAAAGCGCTAGTGAGCCAATCATTCCCTTGTACTTGTTGGTCCCCTCTTTCCAACCAGACACTACTACTGAAACGTCATAGGACTTCTTCATTTTTGACCAAAATTTTCCGTAACCCATTCGAATGTCTTTTATGATTAACCCTTCGCCTCCTGCTGCTACCACTTTATTAAATTCTGCGGAGAATCCAGAAGTAATCCAAGGAATAGGCTTAACGAATTCGTTACCCATTTTTTTAACGACTGCTTCTAGTAATTTCCTGCGCTGCTCAAGTGGGAGATCTCTAACGTCTTTGCCCTGAAACATCATGATGTCGAAAACCATATAGGTTAGGTTTCCAAGTTCTTTCTGTTTACAAGACGCTTCTGCCGCGCCGGAGTTCATTATTGAATTAGTATTTAAAAAGTCGCTTGAAACTATTTCTCCATCAATCACAGTACCTTCTAGGCCCTCGTAATCAACCTTGGTGATGTGTGGGATATTGTCAGTCTTGTCTACCAGCAAACCGTCAGACACAGAGCCGCGCCTAGAAAGAAGTGTATGTCCTGACTTTCTTCTTTCGTATGGGCATGAGTCGAAATACATAACATATCGTGAGCCATCAATTTTTTCTTCAGCTATAAAATAAGGCTTATCAAAGTCTTCAGGAAGTTTTGCTGTACAACGGCTAGGGATACATAATTCTAATTTCATAGATCCATCTTTAGTTTCTTAAAATACACAGCGCGGCATTGGAGGCAGCCATGGGTAGAAAGAAAGATGTACGTCTTTATTATTTTGCACGTTAAACCCCACCTATTACTTGGTTGAGAAATTTAAGATTCAAGGCTTGCTGTTTAAGCTTGGCAGCAATGTAAATAGCATCTTCAACATCACTGGAAGCATTGGCGGCAGCAAAGGCAGCTTGGGCAGCACCTTCGACGGCATAGTGGGCAGCGGCGTTGGTAAAAAAGACATAGTCGGCATTAGTGGCAATGAATGCAATGGGGGAATCATCGGCAGCATCGCGGGTATAGCAGAAGGCAACACACTTCGCTTTTACACGCTTTTTAACCTCTAATATTTGAGCATCTGTCAAGCTATCGAAATCATTAACAGTCTTAAGAAAATTGATGCAATTGCTAAGGCTCTTATCACCTTTATATTTTTCTTCAAAAATATGTACTACGCTTTCAATGCATAGCATTGCCCATTTAACTAGTTGATTCTTGGTTAATACCCTTTTTGCAACCCAAACTTTATCGTCGTAGTTGACATTAGGTAAGTACAGGAAATCACTAAAGCTTCCGTCAAAATCAGCATTGTAATTCAGAAAATGTTCATATCTGTCAGCACAAGGCTCTAGGTTTTTCAGTACTTCTTTATTGATTTGCATAAATATCCTGGTTAAGCACTGATTGCTTGTTTCAAAAACTGAAGGTTAAGGGCTTGCTGTTTAAGACTGGCAGCGGCAGCATCTTCACCGTAAATGTCACAATAACCAAGGGTATCATCATAGGTAGCTTCGGCGGCGTAACACAAGACGTGGGAGGCAACATCGACAGCATAGGCGGCAGCATAGGAATCACAGTAGGAGACGTGGACAAGGGCGGCAACATGGGAAACATTGAGAGCGTGGGCAGCGTGGCCAACAAAGATGTCAGGGTCGGTAGAAGCACGGGCAACAGCAAGGGCGAGATCTCTGTGCTTTTTAAGCTCTAATGCTTGATCAATTGTCAAGTTATTAAAATCCTTAACTGTTTTAAGGTAATTGATACAATTAATAACATGTTTATAATCCGGGTGTTGTTCTTCAAAAATATGCACTACGCTTTCAGCGCATAGCGTTGCCCAGCTAATGGCTTGGTTCTTGTTTAATACCCTTTTTGCAACCCAAATTTTATCGACATATTCAAGATTGGGTAATTCCATGAATTCGCTAAGACTTCCATCAAAATCAGCGTGATGTTTTAGAAAACCCTTATACCTGTAATAACAGGGTTTAAGGCTTTTCAAGAATTCTTTATTAATTTGCATAAATCCCTCTCTCAAGCCATTATCCCATATAAGACTAAGCTTGTCAAGCTAAATACTAATTAATCACTTGCTTAAGAAACTGAAGATTTAAGGCTTCTTGATTTTCAAGAGCAGCAATTTTATTAGAATCACAGACGGCATGGGTGGCATAGGAAGCATAGATGGCAGCTTGGGCAGCATGGGCGGCATAGATGACAGCTTGGAAAGAGGTGGAGGCAAAGGTGGCAGAATGGGCGGCAGCATGGGCAGAGGTGGCGGCATAGTTGGCAGCATGGGCGGTGGCATTGGTAGAAAAGAGAGTAGCACTGGCGGCTGCATGGGCAGCATCGGTGGCAGCAGAGGTGGCTATTTTATGCTTCTTAATCTCTAATGGTTGACAATTGATCAAGCGGTCGAAATCATTAATAGATTTAAGGTAGTTGATGCAATCACTAAGGCGCTTGTCATCTGGATATTTTGCTTCAAACATATGTACAACACTTTCAGCGCATAGCGTTGCCCATTTAACGGCTTTATTTTTGTTTAAAATCTCCCTTGCAATCCAGATTTTATCGTCGTAGTTGACATTAGGTAAGTCAAGGAATTCACTAAAGCTTCCGTTAAACTCACCGTGATGTTTTATAAAATGCTCATACCTGTCGGTAAAAAGGTTAATACTTTTCAAGAATTCTTTGTTAATTTGCATAATTCACTCCTGTTTTTACTCTTAACCCATTGTTACATATAAGACTAAACTTGTCAATATAATTCTACTAATTAATCACTTGTTTTAGAAACTTAATATTTAAGGCTTCTTGACTTTCTTGAGCAGCAATTTTATTAGAATCACTAGCATCGGTGGTGGCATAGAAGGCAGCTTGGACAGCATAGCACTCAGTATCGGCGACATCAACATCGATGTCATAGGCAGCAAGGGTGGCATAGGCGGCTTCACGGACAGCGGCACGGACAGCGGCACCGACAGCATCGGCGGCACCGGCAGCATAGGGGGCACGGGAACAATAGGCGGTAAGAGAGACAGCATAGGGGCCACCAGCGGCAACGAAACAAGCAGCTCGGGAGGCTTCTTCATGTCTCTTAATCTCTGATGCTTGATCATTTGTCAAATTATCAAAATCCTTAACTGTTTTAAGGTAGCTAATGCAATCACTAAGACTCTGGTTATCAGGGTATTCTTTCTCAAAAATATGAACAACGCTTTCAGCGCATAGCGTTGCCCACTTAACAGCTTGATTCTTGGTTAAAACTCTCCTTGCAATCCAGATTTTATCGACATATTCAAGATTGGGTAGGTCCAGGAAATCATTAAGACTTCCGCTAAACTCACCGTGATGTTCTAGGAAATGCTTATACCTGTTGTCGCAAGGGTTTAGGCTTTTCAATACGTCTTTGTTGATCTTCATCATCTTTCCCTCATTATCACATATAATACCAGACATGTCAATATAATTCCACTAATTAATCACTTGTTTAAGAAACTTAATGTTAAGAGCTTGTTGGTTATGCTTGGAAGCATCATCAATAGAATCCCGATCATCATAGGTGGCAGCATAGGTGGCATAGTCGGCAGCATAGTCGGCAGCATAGTCGGCAGCATAGCTGGTAGCATAGGTGGCAACATCGACAGCATAGCGTACTTCACGAGCGGCAGCAAAGACGGCATAGTAGGCAGCACGAGCAGCATTGGTGGCACCGATGGCGGCGATGGCGGCACAACGGACAGCATAGGCAGCATCAGCGGCAGCTTCGATGGCAAAGCGGGCAGCATGGACAGCTCGGGCATCACTTATATGTCTCTTAATCTCTGATGCTTGATCAACTGTCAAGTTATCGAAATCATTAACTGTTTTAAGGTAGTTGATGCAATCTCTAATGCATCTTTCATCCGGGTATTCTTTTTCAAAAACATGTACTACGCTTTCAGCACAAAGAATTGCCCAGTTAATGGCTTGATTCCTTGTTAAAACTCTCCCTGCAACCCAAATTTTATCATCGTAGTCAAGATTAGGTAAGTCTAGGAATTCACTAAAACTACCGTTAAACTCAGCGTGATGCTCTAGGAAATGCCTATATCTGTCAACACAAGGCTCTAGGTTTTTCAGTACTTCTTTGTTAATTTGCATCTTTCCCTCATTGTTACATATAACCCTAAGCTTGTCAACCTTTACAAACTACATGCCATTCTCAAAAACTGAATGTTAAGCTCTTGCTGGTTATTCCCGGCAGCGTCAGCATCTTCACCGGTATCAGCGGCTGCAAGGAGGGCGGCATAGTGGAAGGCATAGGAGGCAGCACAGTAGACAGCATAGGCGGCACAGTAGACAGCGTGGGCAGCACGGGCAGCGTCGGAGGCATGGGCGTCATGGCGGGCAGCATGGGCATCACTCATATGTCTTTTAATCTCCGACTTTTCAGCATTTGTCAAGTTATCGAAATCCTTAACTGTTTTAAGAAAATCGATGCAATTGCTAAGGCGTTTGTCTTTTGGGTATCTTGCTTCAAAAATATGAACTACGCTTTCAGCACAAAGAATTGCCCAGTTAATTGCTTGATTCTTGGTTAAAACCTTTTCTGCAACCCAAACTTTATCATCGTAGTCAAGATTAGTTAAGTCAAGGAAATCATTAAGACTTCCGCTAAAATTAGCGTGATGCTCTAGGAAATGCCTATATCTGTCAGTGCAAGGGCTAAGGCTTTTCAAGAATTCTTTATCAATCTTCATATCTCTCTCACTCTCTGTTAGTACATTATCACATATAATACCAGACATGTCAATATAATTCTACTAATTAATCACTTGCTTAAGAAACTGAAGATTCAAGGCTTCTTGATTTTGCCAAGCGGCAGCACTAATAGAATTGCTGGCAGCACGGATGGCAGTAAGGGTGGCAGCAATGGTGGAGTGATTGGCAGCAAGGGCAGCACGAGCAGCAAGGGCAGCACGAGCGGCATAGATGGCAGCTTGGTCAGAGGTTCCGATATCGGCGGCACCTATGGCGGCAGATTCAAAAAAACAGGCAGCGGTAAAATCGGTGTCAACCCAGGCAGTCCTCATATGTCTCTTAAATTCTAATGCCTTGGCATTTATCAAGTTATCGAAATCATTAACATTCTTAAGAAACTCGATGCAATCTCTAAGGCTTTTATCATTGGGATGCTTATCTTCAAAAATATGAACAACGCTTTCAGCGCAGAGCATTGCCCATTTAATTGCTTGACTCCTGGTCAATACTCTCATAGCAACCCAGATTTTATCGTCGTAGTCAAGATCAAGATTAGGTAAGTCCAGGAAATCACTAAGACTTCCGTTAAACTCACCGTGATGCCTTAGCAAATATTCATACCTGTCAGCACAATGCTTTAAGTCTTTCAAGAATTCTACATCAATCTTCATCTCTCTCTCTCAGTACATTATCCCATATAAAACTAAACTTGTCAAGCTAAATACTAATCAATCACTTGTTTTAGAAACTTAATGTTAAGAGCTTCTTGTTTTTCTTTATCGGCACTGTTAATAGAATCGCTGGCATAGGTGGCAGCTTCGATGGCATAATGGGCGGCCTGTACAGCATATTCGGCAAAGTAGTCGACATAGTTGGCAGCACATGCGGCGGCAGCTTCGGTGGCATTGGCAGCACTGACAGCATTGGTGGCATTGGCAGCACTGACAGCATTGGTGGCATGGAAGGCAGTAAAGCGGACAGCGTTGGCGGCTTCTTCGTGCCTTTTAATCCCTAACGCTTGATCAACTGTCAAGCTATCAAAATCATTAACAGACTTAAGAAAATCGATGCAATCTCTAGGGCGCTTGTCATCCAGGTGTTGTTCTTCAAACATATGTAATACACTTTCAGCGCATAGCGTTGCCCAACTCACAGCTTGATTCTTGTTTAATACCCTTTTTGCAACCCAAATTTTATCAGAGTAAGCAACAGTAGGTAAGTCCATGAATTCACTAAGACTTCCGCTAAAATCAGCATTGTGTTTTAGAAAATTCTTATATCTGTCAGCGCAAGGGTTTAAGTCTTTCAATACGTCTTTATCAATCTTCATCTCTCTCTCTCAGTACATTATCCCATATAAAACTAAACTTGTCAAGCTAAATACTAATCAATCACTTGCTTAAGAAACTGAAGATTAAGAGCTTGTTGAATTTGAAAGGCATCATCATTAATAGAATTGCTGGCAGCTCGGGCGGCAGCAAGAGTGGTGGCAATGGTGGCGTGATTGGTATACTTGGCGACAGAAGTGCCATAAGAAGATGAGTGGGTGGCATGGGCATCGGTGGCAGCAATGGTGGCGTGATTGGCAGCAAGGGCAGCACGAGCGGCATAGTTGACAGCATTGGCGGCACCAGCGGCAGCATGGGCCGCATAGCGGGCAGCAAGGGCAGCACAGCGGACAGCATAGGCAGCATCGGCGGTGGCAGCATCGGTGGCATCGGTGTCAGTAAGGGTGGCAGATTCAAAAAAACAGGCAGCGGTAAAATCGCCGGCACCTTTGGTGGCTTTTATATGTCTATTAATCTCTAATGATTGGGAATCTGTCAAGTTATTAAAATCCTTAATAGACTTAAGGAAATTGATACATTTGCTAAGACTTTGGTTGTCAGGGTGTTTTGATTCAAAAATAGACAGCACACTTTCAGCACAAAGAATACACCAGCTAACAGCTTGATTTTGGGTTAAAATCTTTTCTGCAACCCAAACCTTATCTTCATAGCTGACACTAGGTAAGTCCAGGAAATCATTAAGGCTTCCATCAAAATTAGCGTGATGCCTTAGATAATTCTCATATCTGTCAGCGCAAGGCTTAAGGCTTTTCAGAAATTCTTTGTTAACTTGCATCTTTCTATCTCACTCTCTTATTACATTATCCCATATAATACCAAGCTTGTCAAGCTAAATACTAATCAATCGCCTGTTTAGAAACTTAATGTTGATGCAATCGCTTAACGGCTAACTCCTGGTCAATAACCTCTCTACTGGCCAAACCTTGTATTCATAGGCAATACTAGGTAAGCACAGGAAATCACTAAGACTAGCGTTAAACTCTCCATTGTGTTTAGCAAAACGCTTATACCCTGTTATAGTACATCTTACACTATATCCCATAGCATTGCAAGGTTAATCGTTAAATTCGTCTGTAAACTCTCCATTTACTTGCATCTCAATATTTCGGGCATACGTCTTGAACTCAACTCCCTCTTTGTCAACAAAAACCAACTGGATAAACTTTGACGCCTTAAGTATTCTATTCACCACGCCAATAGTGTTTATTGGAACGTTTCGACCATGTACTACTCTGATTGTAGAGCCTATTGCCAAGGTCCTGACCAAGCGGTCTGCATTGGCGAGCATGCGTAAATCGTGCTGCCTTCTTGTGTATTGGTTATACTGCTCTAAATTTTCAGGGCTAAGGTCCTGGCCACGCTCGACATGCTCATCGCCTTGACCGAGATAAATAGTCTCAGCGTGCTGCTTTTGGACGTTCCAAACTACTACTTCGTCCATAGACGTGTCTAATCTGAACGTGCCTCTTTCAGAGATAATCAGACCAATGTATGTTCTCTCACCAGTGACGCGGTTAAATATAGCCATGTCCTTCTCCTGTTACCTTATTGTAACACTAGACGGAAGGCTTGTCAAGCTAATTCTACTCATTATCCTTAAGCGGAATGCATGATGTCCAATTATCAGACCTATGCGGGCGTGATTGCTGCAAGCGAATCTCCTTAGCCATGGCCTTGCGACTAGGCCACGTCTGATATACTACGTCAAAGTCTGACATTTTCTTAGCAGTTCTCTCAGTATTATCAGGTACATAGCTTAAAGATGCGGCAAAGCTTATCAGTACACGTTTCATAATACCCACTTTGTCTTTGGTGTTATACCCATAGTACACTATGCAGTAAGGCTTGTCAAGCAACATTAATCAGCTTGGACATACCAAGACAAGACTTATATTTACCGGTTATCAATACCCTCTTGAAAAGCAAGCGTTGTGATTCGTTCAATTGAATATCATGTTCACTATAGATAAAATCAAAGAAATTTAGCAGATGGTCAAGGTTTACGGTGCCTTTTTCCATGATCTCACTGATCTCACTTTCCATGCACTGTAAGCCCATGATATTAATCAGTTGTAGCAATACAAGCATAAAGCTCCTTGGTTTTGTTCTCTTAACCCATAGTACAGCATGTAGTAGATCTTGTCAAGCTAAGACTATTGGCCATGCTTGTCTTGATTACATGCGCTCATTGAACACGATCTTGCTTGTATAGCTCGGGCCATCGTTATAAAACGTCTCTAAGTCTACTAACAACTCCTGCAAATTTTCGCCTAGATGAGCATTCTCATCCAGCATCATATAACCTGACACTAGAAACCCAACGTTACAGGCACTCCCGAATAACAATCTAGTGCACGTCTTTAAAATCACGAAATTGTGCCACTCATCTTTATCATCTTGAAACTCAAGTACACCTGTATATTGAGCGTTACTGATATCCAACGCCGCCCAAACTTGATCAATGCTCATATATTACCTCTTGGTTAACGATTGGCGGAGCGCAATACTAGTCTTACTTCAAGTAGTTAACTAGTTTTTCACTACGAGTAATAGTCTCAAGTATAGCGTCGGCCAGCTCATCCAAAGCCATTTCTTTCATCTCATTGTAGTCGTCGCCCGATTTAAAATCAGATTCATTTCTATACGTGCGATCGCCCAAATAATCATGTCCAGTATATTCATGTCCCCCCCAGGGAAATAGATGCGGTGACCGTAACCATACACCATGCCCAAAGTTCCCCGCGCTCAACAGCTCTATTGATACTTTCAATATCTTCAGTATATTCGAGATATTCAGACGGTATAGCATCTTCACGTTCGGCGGTGAGGGTATAGCGTACGTCGTTCTGAATCTTGGCTTTAATTTGTGCAAGAGTTATCATATAAAATCCCTTGGTTGTTGCTCTTAACCCATTATACATCAACCAAGGGAGCTTGTCAAGCATGTAAAATCAATCAGTTAACGATTAGGACGCTTTGACACGGTATTAAAGGCGATAACCACGTCGGGCGGTGTATCTACCCTTACGTTCGACAACCCGCTCCAATTGCTCCACCTGCTTAACTGCGGCCCCTGATTTATAGATCAAGGCCCAGGCATCCGCTTGCTCTTTAGTATTGCAATATTGCACACTATACTCCATATCGTGCGGCATTACGGCCCAGACCATGGCGGTTTTATTCTTGTCCTTGCTCATATAAAATCCCTTGGTTTTGTTCTCTTAACCCATAGTACACTAGTCAAGCTTCCTTGTTAAGCATGTAAAATCAATCAGTTAACGATTAGGACGCTTTGACTACTTAGAGAGAAAGTCAATCATATCATTCGATTTAATAAGTTGGCGCTTAAGATCAACATTAAAACCAAGTCTTTCAGCAGTTTCAAAGTTTTTAATAAAATACTCGAATATCATGGTTTTAATGCCCTTGACCGCCCGCTTACTGCCCTCGGGATCAATGCTTGGATGATATGCGGG
>Ga0163150_10008417_pt1 | contig 11755 bp, 10 predicted proteins | sample OliLakLV19P2IB_FD_148628 | JGI IMG/M metagenome (GOLD analysis project Ga0163150, IMG submission 148628) | Freshwater microbial mat bacterial communities from Lake Vanda, McMurdo Dry Valleys, Antarctica - Oligotrophic Lake LV.19.P2.IB | ecosystem: Environmental > Aquatic > Freshwater > Lake >...
AATTACGCTGGGAGCAGGGCGGTGAGGGAGTAGAAGGCGGTGGAGCCGGTGCCGCCGCGGAGGATGACACGGCGGGTGGCGAGCCGGTCGAGTGCAGCCGCGACGTCGGCGTGGTGCGCCGCGATGGCGGCAGCGATGTCGGCGGTCTCACCGCGCGTCGCCGACTGCAGCACATTCCACGCAGCGCGCTCGAGCGGATCGGCGCTTCCGAGCAGGAGGAACTTGCCTTCCACTTCTGCAACGAGGGCGAGGTCGTGGCGGAGCAGCACTTCGTCAATGGGATCGCGATGCTGCTCGCCGAGTCCGCGCGCGACGAAGTACGCATCGGCAGGCCGGTCATTCGCGGCGTAACGCTGGATGAGCTTTGCGACGACCTCGTCGGCGCAACTGAAATCGAGCACGACGACCTGCGTGAAGTCGAGAACTGACAGGCAGACGGTGCCAATCTCACCGATCTGCGTCTCGATGCCGAGGCGGATCGCGGCTCCGGTCGGGCGTGTGACGAGATGCGAATACAGGCTCGCCACGGAACGCTGCACCAACAACGACAGGTCGAACGAGAACGGAACAACATGATCCCGTTGCATCAGCGTCCTCCTGTCGGCGATGCGCTGTTCTCGGCAGGCACGCGTGCCGGCAGGACAATGCCGATCTGGGATCCGGGCAGATGCGGCAGCGCCTCCTGCAGCGGCGAGCCCTCATCCCACGGCGGAATGTCCGCGATGCGCGCGGTTCCGCTGCGGATGGAGATACGCCCGCCCCATCGCCCCACCATCTTCCGGATCTGCTGCAGTCCCTGGCCGCGGCCCGGGTCGTGGAAGCGCGTCTGACCGTGCATGAACGCAGCTTCCAGCGCGGTCGCATCATCCCAGCGCGAATGACGGCCTGCCTGCGCAGCGGACAGTGATGCGCGGAACCCGATGCCGAGGTCCATCACTGCAATGACGACAACGCGTCGTCCGAGCTTCTTCGTCCAGTTGTACGTCTGCGTTGCAACCCATCCGCCCGCCTCCGCGTGCTCGATGATGTTCTGGCAGACTTCCGAGAGGATTACGCTGAACTGGAACGCTTCCTGACGCGGGTAGTGCAGTTGCGTGGTGAGAATTTTCATGCCGCGCACGTTCACGAGATCGACGACCTTGTGCACGTCCTGATGCGAATTGACCGCCGTGATCTCGAGCAGCACTTCGGATTCCGATCCATCGCCGCGCGCCTTCGGGCGAGCGCCATTCAACTCGAACATCGTCTCCGCATGCTCGAAGAATCCCATGCGTGTCATGTAGCTGACGACATCGCCGGTTTCCGGCAGTTTCAGCAGCGGCTTCACGCCGTCCTGGGCATGCACCTGTCCGAGCGCGAGCAGGCCAACCATGCCGTACGGATCCGCCCAGCGTACGTGCGTAGCGTCGAACAGGATGCGCTCACCACGCACAGCATCAGCTGCACGCACAATGCTCTCGAAGTAGCGTTCGTCCAGCGAGCCTGAAAGCGTAACGACGTTCACGTGCCGATTCGACCTTGCAGATGATGATGAAGGCCGCTCGCGCCACGATGCTGAACATTACGCGCGGCCGCGGCGTTCGCCCGCTTCATCGCGTCGTCCAGCTCGAGACTTTCGAGCAGTGCAAAGAATAATGTAGCACCCCAGACGTCTCCGCATCCTGTCGGATCGCCTTCACGCGGCACGAGGTCGGGGGGGATCCTCTGGGTACGCACGGCGCCCTGCTGCGCGTTCTCGACCGGCGGCACCACGCGGGTCCGCTCCCAGCCCATCGGATCGGAAGTGAACGCGGGCGAGGCGAAGTATGCGGAGCCCCGGTCGCCGAGCGTCACCAGCAGCAGGCGCGGCATGGTGCCGACGATCTGTCCGGCAAAGCGCCACGGGTCACCCCACGCCTCGGCCAGCATGCCCAGCTCATCCTCGTTCACCTGCACCGCATCGAAGCAGCGGAGCCATTCGCGCCACTGCTCGAGCGGTCTCGGGATGCGCGTGCCATCCGGGCCGACGCCGAGCATGAGTGAATGGAGGTCGCAATAGATCGGTCCGTCGAAGCCGGCGCGCAGCGCGAGCGCCGTCAGCAGGTCGAGCTCGAACCCGGAGATCAGGTTTACGTAAAGCGCGTCGCACGTTGTAACGATAGGCGCGAGCTCCGCCCAGTTCCATGGACCGATTCCGCCCGACAGCTTCTCGAAGCGGCGCTGGCTGTCCTGGTAGCGCAGCTCGACCCGGTTGTTGGGCTCGGCGACGACGCGGATGCCGGTCGTCAGGTCGACGGAAGGCAGTGTGCGGAAGAAGTCGAATGCGCGGTCGGCGAGGTCGGCGCCGACACGAATGATGGGGACGATGACGTCGCCTGGTAATGCCGCTGCGGACGCGGCCGCGAGCGCGTAGGAAATACCGCCCCACTCCTCAATGGGAACGGAGCGGCCATCACGGGCGTGGATCGTATCCCAGACCATCGTGCCGAGCACACCGACACGCATCAGACGGCGCCGTAAATCTCTCTCTTGAACACCGCGATCGCGCCGATCAGTCCGGCCGTACCCGGCAGCTGTGCGGACACGATCTGACAGGCTTCCTGCGAACTCTTGAAGGAGCGGCGTCGCACTTCCGCACGCAGCGGCGAGAACAGGTGATCGCCCGCGCGCGTCACACCGCCGGCAATCACCACCATCGCGGGATTCAGCACATTGATGATGTTGGCAACGCCTGCGCCGAGCAGCTTGGCGGTCTCTCGCATGACATCGTTCGCATACGGATCGCCGAGCACCACGCCTTCGTACACAGTGGCAGCGGTGATTTCCTCGAGCTTGCCGTTGACGAGCGCAGGCAGCAGCGACTCCGCGCCCGACTCGATTCCTTCGACCGCGCGCAGCGCGATGGCGGGACCGGATGCGTACGCCTCGAGGCAGCCGTAATTGCCGCATTTGCACTTGCGACCGTTCGCCTCGATGGTCATGTGCCCGATCTCGCCCGCGGCATCGCTCACGCCGTGGAAGATCTCACCATTGAGGACAATACCGCCGCCGATACCCGTGCCGAGCGTGACACCGACGAGCGTGTCGACATTGCGACCCGCGCCGAGCCACCACTCGCCGTAGGTCGCGCAGTTCGCGTCGTTGTCGAGTGTTGCGGGCAACCCGACGCAGTTCGCGATGAGGTCGCGCAGCGGGAAATTGCGCCAGCCGAGGTTCGGCGTGTTGATGACCGTTCCGGTCGCGCGGTTGAGCGGACCGGGCGAGCCAATGCCGACACCGGCAAAGTCGTCGCGGGTGCCGCCCTGCGTCGAGATGATCTCGGCCATCGAGTCTTCGATCAGGCCGTTGATGCGGTCGACGACGAACTTCGCCCCGCGCTGTGCCTCCGTCGGCACGTTACGCTCGGCGAAGACGTTGCCGTTGCCACCATCGATCGGCAGCACGCCCACGACGATGTTGGTGCCCCCGAGATCCACGCCGACAATCCACTTCTTGTCCGCCGGCGCTTCATCGAGCGTCACGGTACCTGCCGCGGCTGCGGACCGCCTGTTACTCTTCACGAATGCACCTGTCTGTCATCATCACTACCTACAACCAGCCCGAGTGGCTGGAAAAAGTGCTCTGGGGGTACGCGGTCCAGCACGATCGCGACTTCGAGATCGTCATCGCCGACGACGGATCGGACTCGCGGACCGCCGCCGTCATCGACCGGGCGCGGAGCGAGATGCCGGGGCCGCTCCTCCACATTTGGCATGAAGATACGGGCTTTCGCAAGTGCGTGATCCTGAACCGGGCCATTGAGAACGCCTCCGGCGACGTCCTGGTCTTCACCGACGGCGACTGTATTCCGCGACGCGATTTCCTCACCGTCCATCGCCGCCTCATGCGGCCCGGCCGCTTCCTGTCCGGCGGCTATGCCAAGCTGGCCATGGAGACTTCACGACTGATTACGCGGGCGGACATCCAGGCAGGTCGCGCGACGGATGCTTCGTGGCTCCTGCGGCATGGTACCTCGCCATCGCGGGCGGTCCTGCGGCTGGGAGTTCCTTCGGCGTTGGCCGGCGTTCTTGACGCCGTCTCACCGACGCGCGCCAGTTTCAACGGGCACAATGCGGCGGTGTGGAAGGCGGACGCGATTGCGGCCAACGGATTCGACGAGCGGATGGGCTGGGGTGGGCTGGATCGCGAGTTCGGGGAGCGGCTCTCGAACGCCGGTGTTCGCGGGTTACGCATCAGGCATCGCGCGCATGTCGTGCACCTGGATCATCCGCGCGGGTACCGTAAGCCGGAGATCGAAGCCGCGAACCGGGCTATCCGTGATGAAGTGGCGCGGTTGCGGTTGACGCGGACAACATCGGGAATGGTGAGAACGGACCCTTGAGGGCTCCGAGAAAATTGATTAACTGCTCGAGAACGGACGATTGAGTGCGCGTGCCGTTCCGGCGCTCGAACAGTCCTCGGAGCGGATCGCTGCCTGAGTGACGCTCCTGAGGCCATCGCCCTGTGCTCATTGTCGGCCTGTCATCCGCTCCTGCGGAACTCGCGGCGGAACGGCACGCGCCCTCAATCGTCCTTCAGATTCTGCAACGCTCCATCACCCAAACGCTCTTATAGACAAAAGGAACCGCGCTGCGCGCGGCCTGGTTGCCTGAACAGCAATGCTCGCGTTGTGTACTAAAAGTCCGCGCAGAGCGCGGTCCATTGTCTGACAAAAGAGTGGCCGCGCAACGTGCGTCAGCGCGCGTCAGTGCCGGGATCTGCGATGCGCGCGTAACAAGGAGGAAGATTCACGGCGTGTTGCGGTTCCGCCGCGAGTTCCGCAGGAGCGGATGAGCGGCGCACAAAGAGCACGCGATGATGGCCTCAGGAGTATCAGTAAGGCAGCGATCCGCTCCGAGGACTGTCCGAGCGTCGGAACCGCAACACGCCGTGAATCTTCCGGACTCCGGCTCCGAAACGAAGCTCCCGGTTCAGTCGCCGATCTGCAATACCGCCAGAAACGCTTCCTGCGGGATTTCCACGGAGCCGACCTGCTTCATGCGCTTCTTTCCTTCCTTCTGCTTCTCGAGAAGTTTTCGCTTACGCGTGATGTCGCCGCCGTAGCATTTCGCCGTGACGTTCTTGCGAATGGCCTTGATGCTCTCGCGCGCGATGATGCGCATGCCGATGGAAGCCTGGATTGCGACCTCGAACTGCTGGCGCGGGATCAGCTCGCGCAGCTTCGACGCGACTGCCCTGCCCCACTCGTACGCCTTGTCTTCGTGGATGATCACGCTGAATGCATCGACGGGATCGCCGTTGATGAGCATGTCGAGCTTGACGAGGGCATTCGCGCGGTAGCCGACCAACTCCCAGTCGAGCGATGCGTACCCGCGCGTGGAGCCCTTCAAGCGGTCGTAGAAGTCGAGCACGATCTCCGCCAGCGGCAGCTCGTACGTGAACTCGACGCGCGTCGGATCGAGATAATGCATCTCGCGAAACTCGCCGCGTCGCTCATGACAGAGCTTCTGCACGGCACCAATGTATTCGGACGGGCAGACGATGCGCGCCTTCACGTACGGCTCCTCGATCGCCGAGATGCGCGCACGATCGGGTAGCGCGCTCGGGTTCTCGATATGTGTGCTCGTGCCATCCGTCATCACGATGTGGTATTCGACGTTCGGCACCGTCGTCACGAGGTCGAGTTCGTACTCGCGCTCGAGACGCTCCTGGATGATCTCCATGTGCAGCAGGCCGAGGAAGCCGCAGCGGAATCCGAAGCCGAGCGCGGTCGATACTTCCGGCTCGTAGAAAAGTGATGCGTCGTTGAGCTTCAGCTTCTCGAGTGCGTCGCGCAGCTCTTCGTACTGGTTCGACTCGGTCGGGTACATTCCCGCGAACACCATCGGCTTGATCTCGCGATAACCGGGCAGCAGCTCTTCTGCCTTGTTGTCCGCATCGAGGATTGTGTCGCCGACTTTCGTATCTCCGACGCGCTTGATACCCGCCAGCACGTAGCCAACCTCGCCGGGCCCGATCTCCGGGAGCTTGAAGCGTCCGATGCGCATGAAGCCGACTTCATCCACCGGATATACGCCGTCATTTGCGCCGAACGTGATGCGCATGCCGGGCCTGATCACGCCATCGACAACCCGCACCAACGGGACGCCGCCCTGGTAACGGTCGTAGTAGGAATCGAAGATCATCGCGCGCAACGGCGCATCTGCATCACCCTTCGGCGGCGGCACGCGCTCGATCACCGCCTCGAGCAGTTCCGTCACGCCGGTACCTTCCTTGGCGGAGACGATGAGCACGTCCTCGGGCAGCACGCCGAGCAGGTCAACCAACTCCTGGCGGCGTCGTTCCGGCTCGGCGCCGGGCAGGTCGATCTTGTTCAGGACGGGAATGATCTCGAGACCGGCGTCCATGGCGAGGAATAGATTGGAGAGCGTCTGTGCCTGGACGCCCTGGCTCGCATCGACCACGAGGATCGCGCCTTCGCATGCGTTGAGCGACCGCGAGACCTCATACGTGAAATCGACATGTCCGGGGGTATCAATCAGGTTGAGTTGATAGTCGACGCCATTCATCGCGGTGTACTGCATCCGGACCGCGTGCAGCTTGATCGTGATGCCCCGCTCTCGCTCGAGGTCCAGCGAGTCGAGTACCTGCGCCTCCATCTCGCGGCTGGACAGCGTGCCGGTGCGCTCGAGCAGTCGGTCAGCCAGTGTGGACTTGCCGTGATCGATATGCGCTACAATGCAGAAATTGCGAATATTTTGCAGTTCCACTGGTCAGCTTAGCCGGCTCGGGTGCGAAAAGGTCTTCAGCCCTGTAAACTAGCCGGGAAGGAGCCGGACGGGGAGAGGCCGGTGCCGCGAAGGCGTCCGGATGATCCGCTCGCAGGCCCTATTGACTCCGAACCTCGTACGACTGGAGCATGCGAAACCTCGGCCGCTGGCTCGGCCTGGCAACGATTGCCATGATCGGCTGCGACGACCTCGTGGCCCCGGATCCGGCTCCGGACGTGACTGCGGACATCGTCGTGATCGCCCAGCCGTTTGCCAGCAAGCCGGCGTACGCGCGCAACGTCTGGGACATGCAGCTCTACAATGGCCGGATCTACCTCGGTCACGGTGACAGCCAGGACAATCACGGACCCATCACGATCTGGTCGCTGCAGCCGGGTTCCGGTGTGCTCACCGCGGAGTTTGAAACGTCGGAGGAGCAGGTCGACATCTTTCGCGTGCTCGACGGCACTCTGTACGTGCCCGGTCACGACCCGCGCGATGACTTCACGTTCGGCAATTTCTATCGCCTCGAAGATGGCCGTTGGGTCAAGCACCGCAAGATTCCGCACGGCCTGCACGCGTTCGATCTCGCGTGGTATTCCGGACAGCTGTTCGCCGCGCTTGGCGCACAGGGGATTCCCGGTGAAGAGACCGTGATGGCATCAACCGACCGCGGCGCCACCTGGACCGTCGCGACCGACGAACTGCAACGCGTCTACGATCTGTTTCAGTTTCGCGGTGAGCTTTATGGTGCGCCGCTCTTGTGGAACTCGCGCGACTCCGTCAATAACCAGTTGCTCCATTTTGACGGATCGATATTCACGCGTACGGCGATGAATGGGGCAACCCTGATGCCCGGCGCAGCAGCCGGTGTGGCAGGCAGAATGATCCGGGCAGTGGAATTCGAAGGCGCTCTCGTTTACATCGTCGCAAGAAAAACGTTCGACTGGATGCCGGTCTCACTCGCGGTTGCGCGCAGTCTGTCGTTCCCGGCGCGTGTCGAACTGCCGGACCCCGCTGCAGTGCCGACAGACATTCTGCTGCGGGGCGGCGCGCTTCTGGTCGTTGCCGTTGCGCCTGCCGATGGCGGCTACACCGTGCGCACGTATCGGACTGTCGACCTCAAGCGCTGGACTGAGTTGTTCTATTTCCACGCTGCGACGTTTCCGCGCTCATTCGAAGAGAGCCAGGGCGACTTCTTCTTCGGTCTCGGTACCTCGTACGCCGCCCCGTCTCCTGCGAGCGGGACAATTCTCAAGGTACCGCGCATCAGCTACTGACGGCGGCGGTCAGTTCTGGACGCGCTTCCGTGACAGCAGGGCGATGAGGACGCCTCCAACCACCAGGAGTGGCAGGCCGTACATGATCGGCTTCATTTCGCCGGTCGACAGCGCATGGCCGAAGAAGTAGACGAAGGTGATGCAGAGGCAGATGGCTGCCAGCGAGATGATGCTTCGAAAAAATCCCATGACCCGAATCCTTGCCTGATCCGTTGCAATGCAGGGCCGAACACGCCCGGAACGCTGACAGTCTAGCGCACGAGCCGCATACACGCGAGATCCACCCGCCTGCCCCACCCGGCTTGTTGCGTCAAGCGGGTTCGGCTAATCTTCCGCCCGCTGATGAGCACGCATCCTGGAGACCGCACCGCGACAGACCGAGCCGAGGGGATACGTGCGTCCAGGAGCCAGCGCGCCGACCTGCTGAAGCCGCATGAGCTGGCGGCACTGGGCGGACTCGAGTTCGTCGCCCGTCAGGTCGTCGAAGGTTTCATTGCCGGCCTGCACCGCTCCCCGCACCGCGGCTTCTCCGTCGAATTCGCCGAACACCGGATGTACCAGCCGGGCGATGACCTGCGCTACATCGACTGGCGCATGTTCGGCCGCTCCGACCGCTACTACATCAAGCAGTTCGAGGAAGAGACGAACCTCCGTTCGTACATGCTGCTCGATGTGAGCGCGTCGATGGCGTGGACGAGCGCGCCGGGTGTGCTTCCCGAAAAAATCTGGTACGCGAAGCAGCTCGCGGCGAGCCTTTCGCTGATGCTCGTCCGTCAGGGCGATGCCGTCGGCATGATGTCGTTCGACTCGGAGATGCGCACGCACGTTGCGCCGCGCGGCGGACGCAGGCACTGGCACGAGCTGCTGCGCACATTGATTCCGATCGAAGCTGGCGGTCAGACGGATCCGGGTAGCGCGCTGCGCGATCTTGCGGGACGCCTGCGACGAAAGGGCCTCGTCATCCTCATCTCCGACCTCCTCGTCGATCCCGAAGAAACGCGTCTCGCTTTGCGTTTCCTGCGACATCGCGGTCACGAAGTGCTCGTCTTCCACCTGCTCGATCCGGGCGAGCGCGAGCTTCCGGGCGTCGGTGAAGTGCGCTTCTTCGATCCGGAAACCGACGAAGAGCTGCCAGCGAGCGCGGCCGATGTGCGCCGCGAGTATCGGGAAGCGGTCGAGCACGCGCTCGAGGAATGGCGTCGCGAGCTGGCGCCGCAGGGCATCGATTACGTGCTCGTCGGAACCGATGAACCGATGGCGCAGGCGCTGCGCGCCTACCTGCACAAGCGCGAGAAGCTCGGCTGATGGGGCTGCTCAATCCATTGCTGCTGATGCTGGCAGGCGCGGCCGCCGTACCGCTCCTGCTGCACCTCTTTCAGCGACACCAGGGACCGCGCGTCGTGTTCCCCGCGCTGCGTTACCTGCGCCGGGCCGAGAAGGAATCCGCGCGACGCATCCGTATCCGTCAGCTGCTCCTCATGCTGCTCCGCATCCTCGCCATGCTGCTGATTGCGTTCGCTGCCGCTCGCCCGTTCGTACGACTCGGCGGTGTTGGACATGCGCCGACTGCCGTCGTGCTCATCATCGACAACAGCCTGAGCAGCAGTGCAGTGATGGGTGATCGTCGCGTGATCGATGACATCAAGGAGCGCGCGCTCGATATGCTCGGCGACGCTGCGCCCGACGATCGCTTCTGGCTGCTGCGCGCAGGCAACGCCGGTGAACCTGCTCTTGCAGGCGACGCCGCTTCGACAATGACTCTCGTGCGTGAGACGGAGCCTGCCGCCACCGCGTCCGACATCGGCGCTGCAATCGAACACGCACGCGCACTGCTCGCTGCCGGTGCGGAAGGGCGTGCCGCAGAGATCCAAGTGCTGACCGACCTTCAGGTGAACAGCTTCCGTGCGCCGCTCGCGTCAGGCAGCAATGCACCGCCCGTGATTGTGTGGCATCCGTCCGATGCGCCTCCGCAGAACCGCTCGATTACCGATGTGCAACTAGGCGGCGGCATGGCGCCCGTCGAGAACCAGCGCACAGTTGCATCGGCTGCTGTCAGCGGCACCGGCACCACGCCGATCAATGTGCGGCTGACAGTCGATGGACGCCTCGCCGCAGCGGCCTCGGCGCGGCCTGGCGAAAGTGCCGTGCTCGCTCTCCCGCCGCGCGGTGCCGGAATTGTGGAAGGGACCGTCGATATCGATGCCGACGCAATGCACGCGGACGATCGTCGCTTCTTCGTTGCACGCGTGCTGCCGCCGCCGACTGTGCAGATCACATCCGATGCGCCGTTCATTGCCGATGCGCTCGCGGTGCTCGCGGAAGCCGGACGCATCCGGATGTCATCCGGCAATGCGGACGTGCTGATCTCACCCGCAGCAACCGGCCCGATTGCACAGGGTCGCGGCGCTGTCGTAGTGCTGCCGCCAACATCGCCGAACGAGCTTGCCGCCGTGAATGGACGCCTCGCCGCGGCGGGAATACCGTGGCGCTACGGAGCACCGGTGCCGGGCGAGGCGCGGTTCGCACCGGGTGCAAACGATCCGCTGCTGACTGCACTCGAGAGTGCACGCATGCGTGTCACGTACACGCTCACTGCGGAGGGCGCGGTAACGGATTCCGCACTGCTGCGCCTCTCCGATGGCACGCCGTGGGCCGTGCATGGCGAGCGTCGCGTGGGCGGGACATATGTGCTGCTCGGCTCGCCGCTCAGTGTAGAGGCGTCAACACTGCCGACATCGGCGGCAATGATTCCTCTGCTCGACCGATTGATCAGCGCATGGGCGCCGTCATTGCCGCCGCGCACCGAGATCGCGCCGGGATCGGAGATCTCGCTCCCCGCCGGCACAACCGCGGTGCAGCGCCCGGATGAAACGAAGGACGACGTTGCGGGTGCTGCGGCCTACCATTTCGGCACACTGCCCGGCATTTACAGGATACTGCGCGATGATTCGCTGATCGCCGCATACGCCATGAATGCGCCTGCAAGCGAGTCCGACCTGACGCGCCTGAAGGAGCGCGATCTCGACGAGCTGCTGCCGGGATGGTCGCTGCACGTAACGGATGATGCGGGCTCGTGGCGGCGTGCTGCGTTCCGCGAGCGACTCGGCCGCGAGCTCTGGCGCCCGCTGCTGCTCGCATTGCTGCTCGTGCTGCTGGTAGAGACATCGATTGCAGCGGCAGGTCGTCCGCGGCGCGGGACCGCCGGAGCGCGCGTTCCGGATACTGAGGCAGGCTGATGCACGCCTACCTGCTGGACGCGATGCGTCGGCAGCCCGCATTCTCGTCGACGCTGCAACGACTGCCTGCACCGGCTGCACGTCTGCGGGTCGGCAACCTGCGCGGGTCGTCGTCATCACTGCTGATCGCGACACTCGCTCGCGAAGAAAAGCATCGCATCTGGATCGTCGTAGCACCGTCACCGCCCGAGGCGGAAGCGGCGGACGCAGACATCCAGTCGATCCTCGGAACCGACGTCGTCGCACTCTATCCGCAGCGCGAGACACTTCCCTACGAGGCGGCAGAGCACCACTTCGAGGTGAGCGGTCTGCGGGTCGAGACACTCGAGGCAATGTTCGCCGGCCGCGCGCGCATCATCGTCACGACTGCGCGCGCACTGCAGGAACTTGCCGACATGCCCGCGACGCTCGCTGACCTGCGCGTCACTCTTTCCGTCAGTGACACCATCCGCCTCGCCCAACTCACGGAACAGCTCGATGAGATGGGGTT
>Ga0163150_10008419_pt1 | contig 11753 bp, 7 predicted proteins | sample OliLakLV19P2IB_FD_148628 | JGI IMG/M metagenome (GOLD analysis project Ga0163150, IMG submission 148628) | Freshwater microbial mat bacterial communities from Lake Vanda, McMurdo Dry Valleys, Antarctica - Oligotrophic Lake LV.19.P2.IB | ecosystem: Environmental > Aquatic > Freshwater > Lake >...
TTCGGTGAGACTCAAAGTGGAGAACTCGCGCGTGATCTGCCGGATCAGGTCGAGTTCCTCCGGTTTCAACTCCCGGCCACAGAACGTCAGGCCGCCGCCGATGGTCACTGGCATGATGTGTCACCTGTTTATTGCAGGCCCTCATGCTCACGTTACAGAGATTCGCGGAAAATGTCCAGCGAAATTATTGCCCAGCCCCGCCCCGAACTTGCCCCTGATACTTTATACCGCAAAGGGCCAATCTCCAGATCCGCGAAGCGGTTGTCAATGCGATCGTCCACGCCGACTATGCGCAACAAGGCGCTCCGATTCGGGTGGCCATTTTCGAAGATCGAATCGAGTTCGAAAATCCCGGGCTACTGCCGTTCGGTCTTACGATCGAGGACATCCAAGAGGGTGTCTCGAAGTTGCGGAATCGAGTGCTCGGCCGCGTATTTCATGAGCTACGACTCGTAGAGCACTGGGGAAGTGGCATTCAAAGAATGAATACTGCTTGTGAGGAAGCGGGACTTCCGGCTCCAAAATTGGAGGAAATCGGCTCCCACTTTCGGGTCACCGTCTATCGCGAGCGGGTGACCGTCGCGCGGATGGACGCTACGGATGAACAGATTCTTTTCGCCCTGAAAGATCCCGGGGCCCTGGGCACAACGGCCATTGCGAAGTCCCTTGGCCTTTCTAATCGAGCGACTTTAACCAGATTGAATGATCTGAAATCAAGAGGATTAGTGGTCGAGATTGGTACCGGACCGCATGATCCGAAACGCAAGTATGCTCTGGCGATCTGAGGCCTCGAATGAGCTGGTTACGTCGTTCCTTTGAATCGATCGATACTGGTGTGGCTGAAGTCCGGTAGCAAGAACTGCGCCGCTAACCCCAGCGAACCGAACCACCTGGAAAAGAAGCGGCGGAGGGGAAACCGTGCGGAGTCTAACTCGGCGATGCCAGCCTCACAGATCAAGCCGGTGCTGAGCGCCTGACAGGATCTTGTATCCCATGTCCGCGTACCCCTTCAGGCGGCGTCCGTACATGCGGGCCAACATCATGACTTCGGCGTCCACATAGTCGTACACTTCAACGACCTTCTTGCCGTCATGAAGCCGGTGAAGGCGCCCGACGTATTGCTGCAGAGTTCCTTTCCACGAGATCGGCATCGCGAGAAACAGCGTGTCGAGCCTGGCATCGTCGAAACCTTCGCCGATGTAGCTCCCGGTTGCGAGAATCACGCGTGATTCCGATTCTAGAATCGCGGCCAGACGATCATTCACCTCGCGCCTCTGCTTTCGCCCCATTCCGCCCCTGAGCACAATGACGTTTTGAACGCGGCCGGTCAGTGCGGCCTCCAAATTGGTAAGGTGTTCGGTTCGTCCGGTGAGCACTAGCGGTGACCGGCCCCGGTCCACGGCCCGCGCAACGTCATCAGCAATCATTCGGGTGCGCGCTTCGTCGCTGGTCATCGCCGCATAAACGTCCTGAACGGTCGATTCTCCAGCACTCGACATTCGGAATTCCGTAACGCGAGGAATCACGACGTGTTCGAACGGTGTTGATTCAGTCATCGCGCGAAGGGCCATGGTGAATCGCGCCGGACCGCACTGCATATAAATGATGGGGTGGTGGCCATCCTTTCTCGTCGGAGTTGCCGTCAAGCCGACTACGAACTTCGCCTTCACTTGGCGCATCACCTGCTCGAACGTAAACGCGGAGAGGTGGTGGCATTCGTCGATGATGACGTGGCCGTAGTCGGCTACGAAATCCTTCACTTCTTTTTCGCGGTGCAGGCTCTGAATGACCGCCACATCAATGACGCCCGTCCTTTTGGTTTTACCTCCACCGACCTGTCCGATCTCGTTGATCGGCATGTTTAGGAACATCGCCAGACGCTCACGCCACTGATCGAGTAACTGTTGGCGATGGACCATCACGAGTGAGTTGACACTGCGTTTCGCAATCAGCCACGCCGCTACTGCCGTCTTGCCGAACGCGGTTGGAGCACAGATTATACCGTCGTCGTGCTGGAGGACTTTGGCGACGGTTTCCTCTTGCGTCGGGCGGAGCGAGCCATGAAAGATAGCGTTGATGGACGTGCCGGCGAAGCGCTCGTCACGGATCACAGCCTTGATCTTGTGCCCTTCCAGAAACGACATCACCTCCGCGAGGCATCCACGAGGCAACGCCAAGTGGCGAGGAAGATCTTCTCCGCAGGCAATGACTCGCGGCTTGTCGTAGGTCGAGAGCCGCATAGCCTGCGCCTTGTAGAACTCCGGATTTTGAAAAGCCGCAAGACGAAGGAGCCGGTTCATCAGGTCGGGAGGCAAGCCCTTCTTTTCGATGAAGAGCAAGTTCGCCCGCACGATTTGGACCGCCGCCGGCAGCGGCCCTTTGATTGGCTTTTCGGGCCGTCTTCGAGATGGCGGAAGCGTCCAAGGATCGGGCTCTTCGTCATCCTCGGTGCTGGAAAAACGAACGCCAATGAGGTCTCCGCCCTGCTGCAAGGCATCGGCAATCAGTCGTTCCGCGCCGGCCAGCGTCATCCGCTGAACGGAACTGAGATAGTGCCATTGATCCGGATAGGGGCGCATTGTTTCGTCGAGGAACTCGGTGCGGCCTTGCTCGCGTGGGATTTTCTGAAGCGGCAGGGCGATGAGGTTTCCGAAGCCACCCTTGGGCATGGTGTCTTGATTCGGAAAGAATCGATCATAAGAATCCAATCCGAGTTGATGGCGCCTTTCCATGGTTTGAGTCAGAAGCAACGATCCCAATCGGCGAGCCACGGTTGCCGGAACAGGCCGCTCGAAGAAAATCCAAACATGGGCGCCGTTTCCGGATCGGGAGCACTCAACCGAGGCCGGCACGCCGTGGGAAATGCACGTGTCACGGAACGCCGCGGCGTCCTCCTGCCAGCTCTTCTTGTCGAAGTCGGCCGCGAGGAACCAACAAGTTTCGTCGAGCAGTAGCGGATAAACACCTATAGTGTGCTTTCCGGCAAGGTGCGCGTGGATCGCTTCGTCGTCGAGCGGGATGTTCTTCCTTGTCTCCTTGTCCACTCGTTTGCGATCTTCGGGCTTGGCGGCATAGTACGCCTTCCAGTCGCGCTCGGTTTTGGGTGAGTAGCCCGAACGGCCATCTGGGCTTTCCCAGCGCTGTGCGTAGACGTCCTCGCGACCGCGAAACAACGACCGAAACAGCGCGAGTTTCTGTGTTGTCTTCAGTGCCGACGGCGCAGGCGGTGGGGCTGTTGGTGGGTCGGGCGAGGTGTTTGGGAGTGCGATGCGGTGCTCGATCAGAAGAGATCGTAGCCACTGATTCTCAAGTTCGAGTTGTTCGCATCTGGCGGCTAAGTCGTTGGATTCATCGGACCGCCTTGAATCGCTCATTTCAAGTTTCCCGAATTCTTAGGCTGGCTTGTTGGCTCGGGCCTCCAAGGCTCGGCATTGGTTCATCAGCTTCTCAAACGGTTCCGCATCGTCAAACAGCAGCCCGTCTTCGAGCATGCTCTCGTAATCCCGCGACAGACTGGAAAGCGCTTTGTCGTGAGGAACTAGCCGCAGGTTACCTGATACGGCTGCGACGTAATCAATCAACTCGCCTGCGGTGTTGTGCTCAGAAAAGAACATCGACTTGTGCTTCGCCACAGCCGCCGCCAGGGCGCGATCGTGGATTGCTGCATCCGCTACGCCGGCTTGGTCCAGCCGAGTCAAATCGTGCCAGTGCCGCGCGAAGCGTTCGCCCCCTCGAAACGCACCTTGCTCGCAGAAGACGTGAATGGCGATCGCCTTTTCCCAAAAGGTTCTCTCTGGCCGCATCACCCGGACCTTGGCCTCAGGAAAGACAACTCCCAACACGCTCGGTGCCGCATCGCAAGTGATCAAACGGGACTCCCACGGCTCGCCAGTTGATCGAGCACCAAACTCAAGCATCACGACCGGACGTACGTATCCAGAACCTGCCGCCAACGGTGTGTACTCGAAGAACACCTTCTCCTGTTCCATCGAAAGCGCCGCTGACAAGCCTTGACCCTGGATCGCCGTTGCAATCCTTGGCAAAACCCGTTCGCTAATCCAAACCGGCAGGCGCGTGCGAATCTCTTTGGTCCAACGTTTTTCCTGGCTCCGGGTTGGTGGTACCGGGTCGAGCCCAGGGCCAGCCAGTTCAGGCGCAAGCGCGCGGATGTCGTAGGTGAGGTCAACGTCCTCGGAGAATCGACTGATGATCTGATATCCCTTGGACAGCGAAGAGCCGCCTTTGAAGACAAGATGTTCGCCAAACGGTGCCCGGAAAAGCACATCCAGAAGCCAAACCAGCCACACGTCTTTGTCCAGCAGATGGAGCGGCCGGCCGGAAGCGGCGGCAGCCACCGCCAGCGCTTCGCGCCGATCGCTTGCTGACAACTTGAGGAAGCTCTCAGGCATTCGATGCGAGTTTGCTCACTTGTTGCGCCATCCAGGTCGGCAGTAATCTACGTAACTCAACAATTGCGTTTCGCTCCGATTCGCTGAGTTGACTGCGAACTGCTTCGATGGCGCTGCTCGCGTTCTCTGGCCCCATCCAGGCCAGTGCACGAATCACCCTGCCTGCCGGACGGCCCGGAAGTGCAAGTTGCCATGCCGGAGCGTGACGAAGTTCGATGACCTGCTTGCCCAACTTCAGTTTCCGCGTCGGGCCAGATGTCAGGTAGACTTCCCGCACCGGTACCTGAGTGGTGAGACCCAATTCGTTGGCGGCCGCGGCACCATGGGGGACAATACTTTCCCCGCGCTGTTCGACCAGAGCTTGTACGACTCTGCTAGCCTCCGGCGGACGACTGCCGAAGCGGCCCGCAATCGGTCGAACATAAAGGCCGCGCCCCACACGGATCAGGTTGCCCCGGCGAACCAGCCGTGAAAGGGTCTGATCCACGGCGACGCGGGTCCCGAGGTGGAGGAGTTCTTTTGCCGCCACGGGAACACCTTCCGACGCCTGCGTGAGGTAGTTCAAGATGGTGTTCGCTAGAGTCTCCATTCTTGTCAGAAGTATATCATTATTTCTGACACGCGCCGTTCCCCCGGACGCATCAGCGTGTTCGGTTGACTCTTGAGGAGCGGCCCGAGCCGTTGAGTTGGGAATCTCCGGAGCCCGTAAACGAGCGTCACGAAGAGTTGCAATGGCTCGCCAAGGAATCTGGTCCCTACGCGAGCGAGTGGGTGGCGCTCGACGGGCCCCGCTTGCTAGCGCACCGTGACAAGCTGGCGGCGGTAAGCGCGGCGGCCAAAGCCGCAGGAGTAACCGAGCCGTTTTTCGCCCGCGTCCCCAGGGACAAAGATCTGCCGTTCGTCGGCTGGTGAATATCCATCATTTGGATTTCACAAGAGCTGCGGAAGGACCGCCTTGGAATGGTTCACCAGTAGCGCTACTCCGTCGCTGGAAACAGCTGCCGGGCAATCCGGCCATAACCCTCGAATAGAAGTTAGCCACTGGTCAAGCATCGCCCGAAATCTCCGCGGTCGTGAATACTCCACGCAGCCGAGCTGCTGGGCCAGTCCATGACTTCCGAATAGCGAAATCCGCTCTGGACCCTTTGCAGAGAAGCAGCGATATGTCAGCCAAACGAACAAATCGAGCACTGCCGGCGCATTTGCCAAGACTTTGACGGCTTCAAGATCTGCAGGAATCGGATGTTCCGAAATTTCTCGATAGAATTCATCGCTGAGGACTAAGACTTTGGCGAACTCTTCTGACAAAGATGCCTGTTCTGCATCGCGGTTGTACCAAATTTGCGCCTCGGAAAGGAAGTTGAACCGAGTTCGGTGGATCACTTTAGCGGCTGAGCGATTTGATTCCGTCCCGAAGAAGATCGTGGCGCCGAAGATTCGCTCGAACGCAGAGACTAGGAGTGTGTCGGGGATAGATTCCGCCGGGCCCGGCAGATAAAAACCATTTCAGCAGCGAAATGTTTTGGCCGTTCCCTTCTCCGGCCGTAGGATATCGCTATGGGCAAGCACTTCCGAACGAGAGCGCCAGGAAGCCGGGGGTCAAGCGGCCTTCTGCTCTGAACTGTCCGTTTGAGCCTTAGCCCAACTTCCGCAGTTTGAAAATTAAGTGCCTGTATTTGCACCACGGAGGCTCAAAAGTCTTCACTACAAATTGTGTTGGGGAAGTGAGGAGGGCAAGTGTAAGCCGAGGCGGTGGAGGAGGATTGCCTGGTGGTCGGTGGGCTTAGCCCGTGAGCGAGAGCATGAATGGGCTTGGCTCAGTGCGCAATGCAATTTCATTAGCATTTCTCACAGAATAGTGAGGCTACGGATTTATTATGACAACAACTGGGGGCAAGATCGCCGCCGTCACCGCCGGACTCGCCTGCTCGCCCACTTTGACAACTACATCCGCCGTTACGTCAGCAGTCACGCCGCCCGGAACCGTAGCCGTCACCCAGTACATGCCGATCAGTCCGGGCGCCAAGTGCGCTTTAACCTGTTCGGCTTCCTTGTTCTGAACCGTGACCGTAATCAGGCTTACCGCTTGCGGTGGCGCTTCTTCCGGTGCCGGAATGCCATCCGCCAATGGCCGGTCCACCGGTCCAAGTCCGCTGCATAAAAGTGCCATCCGGTCACCGGGCTTCAATGGCCGCTCCGAGTCCGCCAGGAAACGCCGTCCGTCCTCTTCCACCGCGTACACCCTGCCTTGTCCAACGCCGGTCCCTGAAGTCGTGAAAATCGCCGGCTCGGCCAGCGTCACGATCACCGGCTCTGGTACCGAATATGTATTGCCGCGCTTCACAATCAGTTGCAGCGGCGTGCTGTCCGGAATACCGGACGGCAGTACGCCTTCCATACGTGTCGCCGCTACGGAATTAAGCCGCAGAAGCTTGCCGGCAATCAGCGCCGACGTGCCTTTCAACTCCGTAGGCAGCGGGGAGATGATGGCTATGTCCGCTTCCGGCACCAACTGCGAACCGAGGATCAGCACCGGACCCGCCATCGGGACCGGACGGCCTTCCAATTGGCTCGCCAAGCCGCGGATGCCACCGGGGTCGATCAATGGCCTCGTCGCGTCGGCTCGCACGCCCATTTCCAGCCTGCCGCTGCCTGCAAGTATCGGCGTCAGCGAACGCGCTTGCGCGGTCAGTGTGACTTTGGCATTCACCGTCCGCGCCGCCCAGGTGCCGGCCCAACGGTCGCCGCCTTCTGATACAAGCGAGATTGTGGGGTCATTGGTGGAGAACGAGACCGCCACACGGCCGTCGGTGAGCGGTTGCGCGCAATCGTCCACGATCCTCACGGACACTGACGCCGGCCAGCCGGCCGGGGTCTGTGATGCCGGTACCGGACTCACGAAGACCGGAATCAACCGAGTGGCAATACAGCCATCGGCGGCGCGGGCGCTCTTGGGCGCCACTGAGGTACTGGCGACGACCAGCACCAGACTGACTGTACGAGGCGTCTTCTCAGCGCCGACGGTGACTAAGAGGTCCGCCGTGTACACGCCGGCTTTCAGCCCGGCGGTGTTCGGTGTCACTTCGAAGCGGGCTGTACCCCCGGCAGGCACGCGGCCGTTATTTGCCGAAGTGATTCTGGCCCAGACAGGCGAGTCCTTCGGATAAGCCATGCTGAGGGAGTACGTCAGTTCCCCGGCAGTAAGGTTGGCGAATTGCGCCTCCTGCGGTGTAGCCGGCGTTTGTGGACTACTAGTGAACAACAGACCAGCGGGTTCAATCAGCGGACCCGGCGCTTGGCCTTGGGTGGTCACGTTTAGAATAATGGTGGCCGATTGGGGCGCGTTATCGACGCCGGTGGCAGCCACACTCACCAGGCCGAAGTAGACTCCGGGCGCGAGGCCAGTGGGATTGGCGGCGATGCGAATTTCCGGCGCGGCACGGCCGGCTTCACTGGTACCGGTGGCGGGAGTTACTTGCAGCCAGTTGCCGCCAGCGAGCGTTTGCACGGTGGCGCGCCAAGGCATGGTGCCGATACCTGTATTCAGCACTTGCATTGCTCGGGGCGAAGTGACTGCCCCATTCTGCACGGCGGAGAAAGCGAAGCCGGTTTGCGAAAGCCGCATCTGTTGCGGTGTACCGCTGATGGTCATGCTGACGGCGATTTCCAGCCGTTGGGCGGGGTCTTCCGGATTGCGAACGGTGAGCTTGGCGGAATAGCTTCCTTTGGCGAGTCCCTTCGGGTCGGCGGTGATGAGCAGGTTGACGGGCACGCCGGGGCTCAGCGTGCCAGAGGGAAGATTGACCGAGAGCCAAGGAGCGCTGGATGTGATCTCGTAGGGCTTGGCGTTGCCGTCGCCGGTTTCTAAGAGCAAGGACTGGCGGGAGGGCGGGGCGCCGAGCGAATAGGAAAATAGCAGCCCGCTGGGAGTTGCGGCAAATGGGCCAATGCCTTGTACTTTCCAGACTTTGGTGTCATACCAAGTGGCGAAGAATAGGTCACCGGCAGAGTTGAGGGAAAAATTTATGGTTGAGTTTGCAAAGGTTTGCAGGAAGTTGGCGGGTTGCGTGGGACGCCAACCCGAAGGGGTGAGTATGTCTTTTGCTCCGTTCTGCGATAAGCGGGCGACCATACCCCCGTTCGCGACATAAATCTCTCCCCGTAGGCCTACCGCGAGGGCGTCTGGATAACAAATCTTATCCCGAGCCAAGTCTTCCCCTTCGCAAGTTCCGTCTCCTATAACCTTGGTTATCTTGCCATTCACCTTTGAAATACGGCGAACCCGGTGCGTTTCAGAAAAGAGCACGTCGCCGTTTCGGTCAATCGCAATGCCGCCCGGTTGTACCAGCGAGGCTTCAACCGCTGGGCCATTGTCACCGGCTGATACGCCCACACCGGTTCCGGCAATCGTGGAGATTTGCCCGTCAAGGGATACTTGGCGTATGCGGTGATTCATCGTATCGGCAATATAAATAACGCCGTCCGCGTCGACCGCAAAATCGCCGGCCCTATTTAATCTCGCCAAAAGTGCGGGGCCTCCATCGCCCGCGAAACCACTCTCCCCTGTGCCGACGATGCGAGAAACCATGCCGTCAGACTCGATTCGAAGGATCCGGCCGGAAAAGTCGAGCGTGAGCAGGCGGCCTTGGGGATCTATCCTCAACCGAAATATCGTACCCAAGTCCGCCTTTTCCGCGGAAACCGGTGAATCGGCAATCGGCATTCCTCCCATTAGATTCCCGGCAAAACGCGTGATGCGGCCTGCCGCATCAACCTTTCGGATGACACCGGCACGGCCTACGATGAAGACACTACCGTCGCCGCCGTTTGCCATCGCCGGAAGAATATCAACTCGAGCGAAAGCAGCAGGACCGTCAAGCCCGGCAAGCGGACTGGCGCCAGCGACCAACGAAATTTGCCCTTGGGGATCTACAGCACGGACACGGCTCGCAAAACCTTCGGCGATATAAATTGTCCCGTCTCTGGCTACACTCAATCCGCAAATATTGTAGTCTAACCCCGCAGCCAATGCCGAGCCGGTGTCGGCGGTTACGGCACCCCCTCGGCCCGCTACCGTTTTTATGATTCCGGCAGTGTTGACCTTTCGAATTCGCGCATTACACCGATCGGTAATGTACAGATTTCCTTCCACATCAGTCGCCAAAGCCCCCGGGTTGCAAATTTTGGCGTCGGTTGCCGGTCCGTCATCTCCGGAAAACCCCGCTTGTTTCGTTCCAGCGAAGACGACTACAACGCCATCAGGAAGGATCTTCTTAATTACATGCGCGTTAGAGTCCGACACATAAAGGTTGCCCTGCCGGTCGAGGGCAAGATATTCCGGCCTGTTAAGTCGCTTATTGTCCAGCTCGCCGGTACCATCCCGGGACGGCGGTGTGCCGTCTCCGGCGAAAGTCGTGATAACCCCCTTGGTATCCACTTTACGTATGCGATGATATTCTGGCTGTGCGATGAACAGGGTGCCATCGGGGGTTCGGACCAAACCCGCCGGTTGCGGAATCGCGGCGTTTAGAGCGGAACCGCCATCTCCGTTTAGTTCCCACCAAACTCCACTTCCGGCGACAGTCGTCACAATCCCATTGACATCAATTTTGCGAATGCGGCTCGGCCCAGTATCTGCTAAATAGACGGCGCCCTGCTCGTCGAAAGCAATGCCGCCGATGTGACGAAGATCGAAACGCGCCAATACCGCAGGGCCACCATCACCCCAATAATCAAGGCGTTGAGTGCCAGCAATAGTGCGCATAATCCCTGAAGAGTCGATCCGAAGTATGCGCCCCCGTTCTGAAATCAGCACGCCACCACGAGCGTCAGCCGCAACCTGCCCAAGCAGAAATAAGTGAGTCTCCGCGCCCGGTCGACCTTCACCCAGCGGAACACCGCCAGCAAAAAGCGAAATTCGTCCGGACTGCGCAAACGCTGCGTAAGCGGTTAGCACAAAAGCCGTCAAGGTGATGAGCCAAGCTCCATGTGAATGGGCTGGGCTCGTTGCGGAATGCGGTTGCATGATGTTTCTCATCAGGATAGCGCGGTAACTTCGTAACGCTGTTCAACAACAATCAGATTCTTGCGCAGCTAACGGATCGCGTATCGCCTATCGACGCGACGGGATCCGGACAAACCGGCCATCCCGGAGGAGAACCAACCATGCGCAGACTATCCGTGATAAGCACCCTGCTGTCCGTCGCGGGGCTCGAAGCCGCTCCCGACAGGCGCGTCGCCGTTTTCGATTTCGAGTTCGCAACCGTAAAGGATCGCGTCTCTGTCGACACTGGAGAGCGAATCGATCTTGGACGGGGAATTGCGGACCTATTAATGACCCGGCTAATCGGAACAGGCCAATTGACAGTGATTGACCGCAAATCCCTCGACAAGCTACTCGCGGAACAAAACGTGTCGAATAGCGATCGATTTGATGCGGTCGCCGCCGCGCGTCTAGGACGCCTCCTCGGCGTGGATGCGATTGTTGTCGGCAGTGTAACTGCGTTTGGACGCGACGACCGGCGCAAAAACTACGGCGCTTTCATACGCCGGATTCCCGGCGTCGGCTCCCACATCCCGGACGACATCGACTTGAGTACACGTGAAGAAAAATCGGTGATCGAAATGAATTACCGGATGGTGAGAGTCGAGACCGGCGAGGCCATGGTCGGCGGCGTAGTGCGTGGCGAAGCGAAGCGAACCAGCAATGGGTCTAGCAGTGCCGGCGGCAGCGGCGGTTCGCGCCATTCAAATGCTGCCGGCAACTTCGAGCAGACCGTGATTGGCGAAGCTGTGCGTGATGCCGTCGAGAAGATCGCACAACAACTAAACGCACAGGCCGCGAGAATGCAGCCGAAAGCGCAAGCTGTAAATGGAGAAGTGCTGAGCGCGGCTAAAGGGCGAATTGTGATCAATGTCGGAACCAAGCAGGGACTGGTGGTGGGGGACCGCTTGCGTATTGAGCAAGTCACGTTCCAAGGTGCCGACAGTTCGGGAAAGCACGTCAAACTAACGGAAGCTGTTGGTTATGTCACTCTGACTTTAGTGAATGAAGAAGCCTCAGTGGGCACTTTCGCAGGAGGAGGTGAACCGCGGAAGAGCGATCTCGTGAAGCGGTGAGCACTTCCTGGAGCCACGTGAGCCACTTGCAAAACTCCCTCAGACCTGTGGAAAACCAATCGGCCCAACTAGGTATTAAGAGGAACGTCCGTTAGAAGTGAGTCTTGATTCAATCTCAAATGAGCCATCTTTCATCGGAGACGAGAAAGCTCATGCCGCCCCCGCTCTCCGCCCAACTCACGCAATTCGACCACATCCTGCAGCAAGAACTGTTCCCGCGTCTGG
>Ga0163150_10008424_pt1 | contig 11747 bp, 8 predicted proteins | sample OliLakLV19P2IB_FD_148628 | JGI IMG/M metagenome (GOLD analysis project Ga0163150, IMG submission 148628) | Freshwater microbial mat bacterial communities from Lake Vanda, McMurdo Dry Valleys, Antarctica - Oligotrophic Lake LV.19.P2.IB | ecosystem: Environmental > Aquatic > Freshwater > Lake >...
TCTCGGCTCGGCGGAGAATCGCGACGATCTGCTCCGGTGTATGTCTCTTTCCTTTTGGCATCTGAGTTCCTTTTCATGGGTGCTCAGACTCTCATCAGCAACGGTCCAGTTCGGCTACGTCAGGTCACAGGTGAGATCTCCCGATGGCAGGCGTCGTCGCTGGGCGAGTTGCAGGTTTCAGAATTTCGGCATGGCCCATTGCACGTTCAAGTCGCGACCTCGATGGACGGGGTGCGGCAGCTACAGCGCTTATACTGGAAAGGAAGTCTTACCCTTGGCGTGGTATTCCTAGGCTTGAGCATGTTGATCGGGCACGGTCTCAGCCGCCTCGCCCTCCAACCCGTGCAATTGATCGAAAGAACCGCCCAGCGGATCCATGTCGACAATCTGACCGAACGCATCCCGGTGCCGGTTGCGCTTGGCGAACTCTCGGGCTTGGTGATCTTGCTCAACCGCATGTTTGACCGATTAGAGGCTTCGGTTGCCGAGATGCGAAGATTTACTGCCGAGGCCTCGCACGAACTCAAGACACCCCTCGTACTGGCCCGCCTGCACGCGGAGAAACTGCTGCTTGGTGGCGGCCTGCTTCCGGTGCAGGAGGAGTCCCTCCCAGATCTCCTGGAGGAGATCACCCGGCTGAACAAGGTGGTGGAAAATCTGCTGTTTCTCGCCAAGGCCGACAGCGGCGGACTTCGGCTCGAGTTAACGCCAAAGGACCCTCGGACATTTTTGGTTGATTTCTTCGAGCACGGTCAGCTGCTGGCCGAGCAGCAAGGTCTGCGATTCACCCTGGAGGCGAATGAAGATGGTCAGGTGGCGTTTGACGCCAATCGCCTGCGACAGGTGCTTTTGAATCTGGTATCGAACGCGATCAATGTGAGCCCGGTCGGTGGACTGATTGTGCTGAATTCAACTTTAAATCGCGGACGCTGGCGGCTGACGCTGCAGGACGAGGGGCCGGGAGTGCCGGTAGAGCGCCTCCCCAAAATATTTGAGCGTTTTGAACGAATCGGCCCGGGCGGGCCGCCCGCGGATCGCAAGGGAAACAGCCTCGGTCTCGCGCTTTCGAAGAGTATTGTGACGCTCCACTCGGGCACGATCTGGGCAGAGAACCGTGAGGATAGGTCCGGTGTGCGCATGTGTGTTGAGATTCCAGTTGATAACGTGTCATCCGAAATAAACGGCTGCGCGGTGCAGAAGATTAAAGAAAATTAAGCTGACGTTTAGTTTGAATTTATTTCGGTGCTTCAGGGCGGGAATTAAACGCGCACAGCACTGTAATGATTCGCAACCAATCGCTCGACGAAAAGGTGTAAGAATGAGTGGGCTCGTACAGAAGCTCCGTCAGCTGGAAACCCGTAGAAATCATATTACGCAACAGTCGCGTCGCAGATATACCTCGACCCCACCCGTATGAAAACCGTGATCGCCTCCGTAAATTACAACCCGCGTGTCCACTCCCGGACATTGTCGTTTGGAAATCAGTTCGTGGAAACGTTGCGCCTCAGCGGCTGGCCGGCGTGTTCGCTCCTTAATCCCGGTCTTCTGGTTGTCGCTTGGGCGGCATTGTTGGCAGGACCTGGGATCAGCTTGTTTGCGCAACAAAAGGAGAAAGTCGCCGCTGCGCTGGAGGAGACAGTGGAACTCCTGCCGTTTGTCGTGACCGGAGAAGGCGACACGGGTTACCAGACAAAGAATGCGGTTTCTGGCACGCGGGCCAACGTTCCAGTCAAGGACCTGCCAATCAGCATTTCGATTATCACAAAGGAATTACTCGAGGATTTGAACGTCTCCTACGGAAATGAAGCGTTGCGCTATGCGCCCTCCGCTTCGAGTGGCATCTTTAATCCCTCGGGGGCGAACTCACCCGGTGCGAGCAGCCGGGGCGACACTGCCTTTCGTGGGTTCGGGTCATCAAATAATTTCCGGGACGGCATCCGGGCTCCAGGCCAGTCGGCCATGGTCAATACCGAGCGGGTGGAGATTATTAATGGCCCCTCTTCCATCACCTATGGCATCACTCCACCGGGTGGCATTTACAACACCATCACCAAATCCCCGATTTTCGACCGGAGCTTTTTAACGCTGTTTGCCGCCTATGACGGGATAGTGGGAAACGCCAACTATGGCGACCGGCTGATGTTGGATCACAACTGGGGTGTGAAAGGCAATCCATTCGCGGCCCGGTTAGCGATGGGTTATAGTAATGTCGCGTCGATTTTCGACACGTGGTCAGACATCAGCTTCGATCGGACCTATGCGCCCTCCGTGTCCTGGCGTCCTCTGCCGAAGACCAATGTCACGTTCAAATACGAACATCATGCGCGAAGCGATCTGAGCGGCGGGCGCATCCTATTTAAATCCGGGTCGAACGGTGCATCCTTCCCAGTGCAGGAATACCTTCGTCCCGACATTCCCAGGACTTGGAATTATCTCGGCCCGGAATCATTGCAGTCTCGGAAAAGCAACGTCTACACGCTCAAGGTTGACCAGCGGATCAGCGACAAATGGCAAGTGCAGGCACTGTATTCGCGGTTCGGCTCCTACGTGGTCAATGCGGACGTTCGGCAATTCCTCGCGGCTGACCCTGTGACCAACGTGCCGGATACCGCCGTGCGGCTTAACCGCCAGTATAACCCGGGTTGGCAGACCCAGAGGGATCTTTTGCTGACTTCCCTGTGGAAGTTCGATGTCGATACTCCTCTTGGACGGGTGGCGAACAGCATCGTGGTCAGTTACCAGAGCACCGACGATCACACAGATAATATCAATACGGCAATCCTCGGCACAAACGGCCGGCGATACGACGCGTTTGCGCCCCTTACACCGGGTTTTGATATTCCCTCTCTTTTCGTTGGCCGTCCTTACAGCATCGAAAGCACGGCATTCGGTGACAATATCTCGTCGGTTTACTCTGCTAATTGGCAGGCGAGGTTCGCCGAGGACCGGGTGCTGGTCACGGCGGCGGCCTCGCGGGTCAAGATTGACCAGCAGCCGTCGAATTACCACATAACCGCGACCAAACCGCTCATCGGTATCATGTATCGCCCTCGCGAGTCCCTAAGCTTTTTTCTTCTTGATTCGGCAACGCTATTTCCTTCCGGCCAGCGCGACGAAAACGGCAGATCGTTCAAGCCATCATCGGGAGTTGGCTTGGAGGGAGGCTTGAAAATTGATGCCTTCGACAGCCGCGTGTCGGGGACCATAAGTATCTACGAAAACTCCAACAAGGATACGGTTCTCTTTGACCCCAACTTTGTCAATCCACTCACGGGTGCACGCGGCAGAAACTTCCAAGCTGGCCGATCTAAGTCGAAAGGTGGTGAGATTGATCTGATCATCTCTCCTCGTGATAATTGGCAGGTGATTTTGGGATATGGGCAGCACGTCACAAAAATTGTAAGCGATATCAACCCCGCCCTTGTCGGCACCTTGGTGTCCGGCGCTGGTTCCAAGCACAAGATCACATCGTGGAGTAAATATAGCTTCAAAGAAGGCGGACTTAAAAACTTCTCAGTGGCCGGAGGCGTGATCTACAACACCAAACAGCTGCGGGGTTACTCGAGTGGTGTCCCGCGTTTCACTGACGGATACTGGGATGGGGACCTGCGCTTGGCTTATCGCCTCAAGGTGCGAAAGCAGATTTACGACCTCGCTTTACAGATGAGCAACATTTTCGGTCAGCAGGTTTTCGACAGTCCAGGTTGGGTCGCCCCAAGCCCGGGTGCCGTTGCCACAGTCCCCATCGTATTCGATACGCCACGGAGTTTTAGTTTCTCGGTGCGAGCTACCTTTTGAAAAGAGAAGCAAATATCAATGCTCCACCGATGTTTAGCAGCCAATGCACGTGCTTCAGCATGGCACCCAGAACATCGGACTTCTCACGCCCACTTCAGCTTTTGTTCACATCACCCCAAAAACCAACCCGTAGATAATCCCATATGAAAACTTCACGAAAATTCATGCTCATGTTTGTATTGGCCTTGGCGCCGATTTTCCCCTCGCTCCATGCACAGGAGTGGAAGGACCCCGCGCAACTTCCGGCTGTATACGCAAGCTGGCCGGCGCCGGTCCGTGCCACCTTCGAAAAGTTAGCACCCGGAGCAACCTTGACTAAACTGGTGAAGAATGGTCACTCAGCTCGTTGGGGAGTGGAAGAATACTACGAGGCATTTATAAAGCCAGGAAAGAATACAATCGAATATATTATCGCGCCAGACGGGCGACTCTTGGCAACGGTCACGCACCTTTCTCTAGCCGATGCGCCTGCTGCCGTTAAATACGCGATCGAGATGAAGTCGAAGGCAGCCAAGAGCACTCTGCCCGCGAGCATCTTGCATTGGCAGATTGGAGGGGACGGCCATTACACCTTCCCGGTTATTATGCCCGTTGTTTGGAAGGTTGATCCAGAGGGTAAATTGCTCGGGAAGAAATAGAAATTACACCGGTTTCAATCGTGAAAGAAACAGATCGTCCTCCTTTCCTTTCCACTTCCAAGATGGGTCGTACCACCACTCCACATTACCTCCTGCTCCCGCCCGCGATGGCTGGAGGGAAATCCCTGCAGTGGTTGCGGCGCATCCACGCATGGGTGGGATTGTGGGGTGCGTTGCTCGGAGTAATGTTTGCCGTCACTGGCTTGAGCCTGCTCCATCTAGACGGATTTACAAAAGGCTGGGCGATCAGGACCAATAGCCCCGAGCTTCGCGCCATGCGTGAAACGGTCGCTTCCGACCTGCCCGGTTTTGCAGACCAGATGCGGCGTGAACTTGGGCAGGCCGCCCCGGCCACAGAAATGAGGTCCTACGAGCCGAAACTTCACATTTGGGGATCCCAGCAGGCCCACGAACCGTTGCATTGGAAAGTCACCTTTCGTGAGGGTTTTAAGCGTGAAAGAATAACCGTTGATTGGTGGGCAGGCAGTTCCGATGTGCTGGTAACCACTGAGAGCATTAACATGCTAGCACTACTGGAACGGTTACATATGAACAGTGCCGGCCTTGGACGAGGTTGGCTCGTCCTGGCGTCCGCCATCGCGGGGGCGGTGATTTTACAGGCAATCACCGGTGTTCTTCTCTGGACGAAGCTCCATGGAACCCGCGTTCTGGCGGTGATCCTGATCGGCGCAGCAACGTGCGCAACGCTCGTGATGATGCTGGGGATTTATTAGGGCGTGTTTGCAGAATCAATGATCACATGGCTCAAGCGCGCAGCGCCGTTGCCAGTTGCGCGAGCCAGGCCGTGTCTGTGCCGGCGGCGACCTCCAGCCACGTGCCGTTGGCCAGATGGTTCGTCACCGCGGTGGGCGGCGTGGCATTCGCGGCGAGCGCCGCCTCCACCAGCGCTTGTGGCACCTCGGTGAAGCTCACGGGCTCCACGCTCACCGGCTCGCGCGCCTGCTTGCGCCACACCGCGAACGTCGTCTCGGCGAGCCCGAGTTCCTTGCAGAACTGGCCGGCCGTCTTCCCACTCCCCTCGAACAGGCGCACCCACTCGGCGCGCTCCTACGGCGTCGCGCTGATCCGCACACGCTATCTCCCGGCCGCGGCTTTCGCCACGCCCACAGCGGTCACTGATGAATTTTCCATCCACCACCATATCAGCCATGAAATTATTCCGCTACAATGTTCCCCACGTGTTGCTTACGAATATTCGCGGCTGGAGGCTGGTCCCGTTAGCGATCCTAGGCGGATGGATCGCCGGCCCTGTTCCGGCTGCGAGCCGATGGGAACTGGCCCTCGATCTGACGATAGAGGGGGCTACGACACTGGCCGGTGGGAACCGCCGTGGTGACACCCTGCATGGCGTCGGTTTGGGCCAAGCGGCTTGGAGCCAGCCGAAGCACGCGGGGTCCGGTCCCACCTTCAGTGCCTTCGGCAGTGTGCTGGCGCATGTCGGCCGCGGACCGACAGAACGCCTCGCGGGTGATTTTCTTGGCGCAAGCAACTTGGAGGCCCACTCAAGCTCCAGGCTTTATTCATGGTGGCTGCAGGCTGAACATCGTGATTGGAGCATGCGCGCCGGGGCCTTGCTGGCGGACGAGGAGTTCGCGGGCACCGAGACGGGTAGTAATTTTTTAAACAGCGCTTTCGGGTGGCCTGCGTTCATATCCGCGAACACTGTCAACACGGGTCCGGCCTTCTATATTCCGGCGCTCGGAGTGCGTCTAGAGCGCGCTTGGAAAAAAGCAGGAATTTGGCGCATCGGTATCTACGATGGTGACACCTTTGACTCGCCGGAGGGCGACCCGCGGGTGAACCGCCACGGTCTGCGTTTCCACCGCACCGCGGATCAGGGCTGGTTTGTGATCACGGAGGCGGCCTGGATGCCGGAGGGACTGCCGTTCCGGGTCAAGGCCGGGCTGTGGATGCACACCGGGATCTTCAGCGATGTGCGGCACGATGAGGCCGGGCACCCGTTTGCGCTCACCGGGGCGGCACCGCGGGAGTATGCCTCGAATTACGGGGCCTACCTGGTGGTAGAACGAGAATTGGCCAGCAGCATGCGGGTGTTCGTGCGTGGCGGGGTGGCGCCGGCCGATCGCAACACGCTTTCTTGGGCTCTTGATGCGGGACTGAGTTGGACCGGCTTATGGTCGCTTCGGTCCGCGGATGTCGCCTTCATCGGGATCGTCCACGCAGAGTTCAGCTCGCATCATGCTGACAACGTGCTGGCGGCAAATCCCATGACCCCGCGCCCAGACTTTGAGCAGGTCATTGAAGCCGGCTATACTATCGCGCTTTCGGAACGGTGGACTCTCCAGCCGGACGTGCAATACATCCGCCACCCGGGCGGAAGTTCCGCCCAGCGCGATGCGCTGGCTTTCCTCCTGCGCGCCAATGTCAGCTATTAATACTACGCGACGGCGTTAATCTTTCCGACAACACTTGTTATCACTGTCGTCATGCGGGGAAATGAATGTCGTTGACGGCTCACACCCTCAAACGTAACCCACAACCCGCTCAGACTCTCACTCGGAGTGGTCCAACAACGTGAGTCCGGTCAATACTCCCTGCGACCGCCAAACCAACCGCGAACATTTCTGAGTCAAGCAGAGCTCATCCCGTGCTGGTGGTCGAGAGTCCGCGCACTTAATTTGTTATAGACGACTGATTGGTGACGCCACTGGACGGCGTAAGCTTCTCGATTTCACCGGGACGGACCCTGGCACTGGTGGGAGAGAGTGGGTCCGGAAGCGTGTTTCATGCGCAGTCAGCAGATCTACGCAATCAGCCAAGCAGTGCCGCGTGGAGCAAGCCCACTCAGCGATAGATACAAAAAAAGGCCCGCGGCCATGCGGGTCTGGCAATCAACAAGCCACAACAATTGTCGGGTCAGAAGCGAACGGTGGCGGTGAAGGCGTACTTGCGCTTTGTCGGGTAATAATATGCCTCGGTGGCGACATTGCTGGAATTGGCCGACGCGGGATCGAAGCCCACGCCCCATTCCTTTTCGAACAGGTTGCTCACGTTGAATTGGAATATCAATCCGCGCCCCCACCTTTTCATCTCATATTTTGCAAACAGATCGCCGTCCCACTGTCCTTTCATCTTGCGCTGAATGTTGCCGAGCGAACTTTGGACGCCCTCGCGGACGATGCCATCGAACCAGTTGGCCCCGCCACCGACTGAAACTCCCTTGAGCGAGCCTTCGAGGAACCGGTAGACCCCAAGCACGCCAAATTGGTTCTTGATGGAATCGATTTCGGCGGCCCCATTGAGTGTCGGATCGACATTGCCTTCCGATGTGACGTCGGTTTGGGAATAGCTCGCGAGAACCTGCATGCGCTGGCTCGGCGTGAACACAAGGTCGACGTCGTAGCCTTTCGAACGGTTGAGCCCGCGGGCCACATTTGCCCCCATGCCGTCAACCGGATCAAAGGGATTGGGCTCGTTGGGGTCGAACACGACGCGATTGGTCTGTTCAATGTCGAAATAGCTGATCGTTCCGGAAACCTTGCCGTCGAATATGTCGAGCTTCACGCCAACCTCCGTGCCCTTGCCCGCTCGCGGAGGGAACGGATTGCCGTTCTTGTCGCCCGAGCTGGCATTCGGCTGCAGTGATTCCGAACGGAGAGCAAAGAGTCCCACTCCCTTAACCGGCCGGAAAATGACGCCGTATTGCGGGAGGGCCTTGCCGTCATCGAACACCGGGATGTTGATATTGTTAGGATCGGAGCTGCGGCGGAAATCGATCGACGTGTAGTAGACGCCGCCGGTCAATATGAGCCGGCTATCCCACAGGCGCACCAAAGACTGGAGCCAGGCGGAGCTGAATTCGTTGGTTTGGTAGGCCGAGCTGAACGGGTTGCTGAAAGAGCCCTGATCGGCGGGCAACTGCGTGTAAACAAGGTCCAAAGGCTTCACCAATTCGCTCGGACGCTGCACCGGCTCGTAATAATAGAACCACAATCTGCGGGCCGCATCATATTGGCCGCCGTTGGTGACATTGTCGGTCACAATGGTGCCGTTCGGCAAGCGGATGCGACGGTCGGTCGCGTCTACCGATTCCCGCCGACTCCGGGCATCACGATAATACTGAACGCCAAAGGTAAGATTGAGCCGGGCGTTGCCGAAGATGGATTCCCTCCAACGGTGTTCGTAGTTGCCGGTAGAAATGAGCGAATCTACGCCGTTCTTGTTGTCGATTTTCTGCCAGCGCGCGAGAATCACCGGCTGCGGGTAGCGGAAGCCCGTGTTGCCGCTTACGTAACCGCTTTGCAGCAAGTCGTCAGTGTAACGCCGCACCGAGACCGAATACTGTGTTTGCAGGGAAAGGCTTTCAGAGAACTTCTGCACCCAGGTAAGATAGAATGTATTGCGTCGGACGGTGCGGCGGGAATCCGGCCCTGACCAATGATAGTAGGTGGAGGCATTGGTGCGCGGCTCGTCGAATATTCCGATTTGCGCACCTCTAACAGTAGTTCCATACACCGGTCCGAGACCGCCGGAAGAATAAGTAACCCCGCCAATATTGACCGACGAAGTTGTCGAGGGCGAGGAATTCGCCACCCGATAACGTCCGGGCTCGCCGTAGCCATGATCACGGTTGTCGTATTCGTAGCTGGCTGTGATTTGAGTCGAAGCAAACGGCCGCCAGGTGACGCCGGGATTGATCGCCCGATCATGACCGTCGCTCCACCAGAATTCGGTCTCGGTGCGTTGCTCGATTGTATTGAGGCGAAACGCGAGCGTGTCGGAAACCTTGCGGTTGTAGTCGAATGTTGTGCGGTAGTTATCGTAGCTGCCAGCCATGAGAGAGATCTCGCCGAAGGTGCCGCTAAAGCTGGGCTGCCTCGTAATGATGTTGTAGATTCCGCCGGGCTCCGAGAGGCCGTACAGAATGGCCGCCGGGCCTTTCACGATCTCGACGCGCTCGGTGATATAGGCGAGCGGCTGGTCAAAGGAACGCACACCGTCGCGCAGATTGACGTTTGACGGAAGTCCTCGAATCACTACTTCGCCAAACAAGTTGGCGTTGCCGTTAAACTCATTCGATTGATCGGATTTTCGAGTGGATACCGAGCTGAAATAATTCATCATGTCAGTGCCCTGACCGGCGTTGAAGTCCTTCAGCACTGCGCTGGTGATCACCTGGATATTCACCGGCAAGTCAGCGATCGGCACATTAGTGCGTGTACCTGAAAGCGAATTTGCGGTTGCATAACCCCGGTCGCGCTCGCCCTGCACGGTGAACACATCCAAGCTTATTACCTCTTCGGTTTTCACCGTAGCAGGGGTGCTGACGGGGACCGTGGATTGGGCGGCCACTAAAGTAGGCAAGAGAGCAATTCCAGCCATTGCCGATCTCAGCAAAAGGGCGCCCTGAAGGCCCCCGGGTAAGGCAGCGAAGTTTGTCATAGGTATTAGGGGTAACTAGCGTTGAACTGAGGTCACTTAACCTGCCTTGGGATAGATGATTTTACCGTGCTCCTCGCGAAACATTGCTTTGTAATCACGATTACCAACGCCGCATCTCACTAATGCCGTGTTCGCGCTCTGCCGTTACCGTGAAGACATCCAGCGTCAAGACCTTGCGGTCGGCTTCGCTCTCAGCCGGTGGCGACTGAGCGGTCATATCGTTTGGAATTCGGAGCAGGGTTGCGACTGCAATCTGCAAAGCGAAGCTACCCGGATAATTGCGTGAAATGTTAATCAATACGTGGGGTTTAGGGTTGACTGATACACCGGCCAGCGCGGGACCGCACCGACCAAACCATTGCAATCAGCCTACAGTCTCCTCTTGAAGCTTCACGATTCCCTCTCTAGTAATATCGATTACTAACCATGGAATTAAGTGTGACGCACCGCCAGATCGCTGCTGCTGCCGGCGTCAGCCAAACGACAGTTTCGTTCGCCCTGCGCAACAATCCGAAGATTTCAATATCAGTTCGTGATCGGGTGCGGCGCATAGCGCGTTCCCTTGGCTATCGGCCGAATGCCTACGTGGCGACTCTTATGGCTCATGTCCGGGCGAGTAGAGCCCCTCATCAAATCGCAACAATTGGATTCATTTACACGCAACCAACACGCAAAGCGATTCACGACGACTATGTCGTTTGCCGGTATTTTACGGGAGCGCGGAATCGCGCGGCAGATCTCGGCTACGGCCTCGACCCATTCTGGCTGGGCGACCGGAACATGTCGGAGAAGCGGCTATCTATGATACTAGCACACCGAGGCATTGCGGGCGTCGTTCTCGGACCGCTCGCCTTCGATACACCCTCAAGGTTTGCCGGAGGCCACATCCATATGGATTGGTCGCGCCTGGTGACTGTCGCGCTCGGGCGAACGATCGCCGAACCGGAGGTGGATCGGGCTTGCCATGATAATTTCTCTGCAATGCTTGAACTCATGGAACGACTTATTGGTCGCGGCTATAGGAGAATAGGGCTCGCGCTCCATCACAAAGATGACGACCGGGTCAATCACCTCTGGCTGGCCGGCTTCCTAACCCGATTGCATGGACAAAAGCTCATCGCGCCATTGGAACCTTTGTTAGCGCGCGAATGGAGTTATGAAGTCTTCCGCAGTTGGTATCGCGAAAACCATCCGGATTGCGTGATCAGCCACGGGATAATCACTCGCTTGTGGCTTGAAAAATGTGATGCAGCGAAACGAAGAAAAACCGGCTTCGCCACGGTCTCTTGGAACCCGTCGAAAATAGGACTGGCTGGCATGTATCAAAACTATGAGAGGATCGGCGCCATGGCAATTAACATGGTCGTCGGCCGCTTGCAGCGCAACGAGCCCGGCCTTCCAGAATCTCCTCACTCATTGCTAGTCAAGGGCCGGTGGGTAGAAGGTAAGTCAATTCGTTCGTCAGCAATCCAGACCGCCATTGAATAGCTATGATGCCGCCCAACGCTCGAAAGCCTTGCCAAATTACAGCCTATCACCGCTCAGCTTGCGGCCTTCGCTCTTGCTCTCTTTATTTTCCGAACGCTAACGCGTCAGGGAATGGTGCATTTGGGATTGGCCCTGGTGGTAGCCCTTGTCACAGCCTTGCCGCATGACAGAATCGGCTACTTCCACTGCCATAGTAACAGGCGCGGGTTCCGGCGTCGGTCGGGCCTGTGTATTGAAACTGGCTGCTTATGGCTGGACGGTCGCACTGGACGGTCGCCGGCCCGCCTATCTCGCCACCGATTTCCTTGGACACGGGACAGAGAACCCGAAAGCCAATGAACCCCATGTCCAATCCCGTGGCACAGAAGAGCACAGCCCAACCCGCCAGGCCGGAGCCCC
>Ga0163150_10008425_pt1 | contig 11747 bp, 8 predicted proteins | sample OliLakLV19P2IB_FD_148628 | JGI IMG/M metagenome (GOLD analysis project Ga0163150, IMG submission 148628) | Freshwater microbial mat bacterial communities from Lake Vanda, McMurdo Dry Valleys, Antarctica - Oligotrophic Lake LV.19.P2.IB | ecosystem: Environmental > Aquatic > Freshwater > Lake >...
CGATCTACGCATTGTCTTTCAGTTTGTTCGCCACCAACAGAAGGAAGCTATCTTGCTCGAAGCGGCCGGCACGCACGACGAGGTGTATTGAGCAAACAAGGAAGGCGGACGGGATTATCGGGCTGGCTTGAAGACGAGCGACGCGGGCGGCAAGCTCCTCGACCGCGACAAGGCCTGGCGGATGAAGCGTGATTCGTTGGGGGAAGGGTGAACGCGTCAAGGACCCGTCGGCTCGGTTGGGGCAGGCGTTTTCGGAGAGTGAAACATTTTCAACCCCGTTTTTGCTCCCAGTTCTTCGTTCCCGGCCCCGTCGGTTTCGCGCGGGCGCTAACATTCGCGATTCGGGGCCGAGCCGAATGGGTCAAGGGCCGAGGACTGGGTCAAACTTTGCACTTTGCACTCGCACGTGAAAGGAATTGAAAATTGCAAAGTGCAAAGTTTGACCCCTTTTGCCCTTTCCGATCATGAAAGCTGCTGAATGGTGTGCCGAGGCCTGAAAGATCGTATCGCCCCATGTCGTTTAGGGCCAAGAGATTTCCGGTATTTAGATTGTTGCCAATAGTTGGATCGACGAACGGTGCTGCCGGGCCCCAGCGGATGGCGAAAGAAAGGTCTTCGAAGCTGTCGTTATTATAATCAAGAATGAAGACTGCGCGGGGCGATCCATGGCTAATTCCGCCTAATATGGAATCGTAGCCATAATTGAGATCGGTGAGGTTTTGGAAAGCGATTGGGCTATTTAGGTTGAAGCTAAGAACCCCGTAAACTTGGCCCAAGCCAAGCATGGTCCATGGGCCGGTTCCGGTAGTGGAGCCTCCGATCGTATATGAGCCGGGGATGACGACAGCGTGGGACGTCGGGACGAACGACAGCACAGCGGCGATGGCTGTGAGTTTTAGGAAAGGGTGCATTTGAGTTTTTCCGAAGCCGCCAATGTTGAGGATTGAAACCGGGAACACTTTTAAGCCCGCGATATCTATGCCAGATGAGAATCGCAGCCCGTGCCGAAACTCACCATGTTGCTGGTGAGATGAATAGGTTATTTTTCCTTCCGATTCCGAATCGAGTGTAGCGCTTGAGTTTGTGAGGATTGTAAGTGTTTCCGACAGAGAGTTAAACTGGCGGCATTTTTCTGTGTCGGCACCGGTTATTTGGACACAAGACAAAGGATAATTCAGACGGCTAAAAGTTTAGTGGGATGAAAAGCGCGACGGGCTTCGAGCGGGCTTTGATAGCGGAGTTTCTCAAGGCACCATTCGCGGTTGTAGTCGACGCAGAAAAAAGGGGTGAGAGGCGTGCACGTGGGCCAGCCACGCGCGAATCTTCTCATCGCCGATCTTGGTCAGGGGATCGTTAATCCTAAAAACGGCAGTTGGAAGTATAGCCCGGTGCGGCTGAGCGTCGGGAAAGCGGTGGGTTTGAGCGGAAAGGCGGCTGGGTGGAGGCCCGATCAAGCCGGGGCGGGCAACGCCGGTGGAGCTGGCCCCATGACGCCAAAGTTTTGAGCCAAAATTCGCGCCACGATCCGTTGCCAGCGAGCGGAGGCAGCCAACTGCTCCGCACTTGTCAGCAAGGTCTGCAACCAACCGACTAGGGCGATGATCCGAGGCTTCAAGTCGGGCGCATCGGCGTGGAGCAATCGCACCGCCAGGCGCTTTTGCCCGGCATGGTCGCTTTGTTTGGCGACTCCGCCGAGGAGCCGCGGGCGACTGGTGATCGCCTCGTGATGCTGCCCCGGCGTGACCAGCCGATTATACAGCGTCCACCAGTTATAGACCAAGGCGATCAAGCGCGCGGCCTGTTGACTGGTGGCCAGCCGCTGGGTAGTGAACCCGCCCCAGCCCCACTGGTTTTTGAGTTCGTCGAAGGGGTTTTCCGCGTCACCCCGGGCCCGATACATCGGCGCGAGGATCTCGATGCCATAGGTCAGATTGGTCACCAACACCTGATACTCGTAGTCGATGACTTCGCAGGCGGCGATCTCCAGCCCCGCGTGCGTCCACAGATTGGCCGCCTGCTTGGCCGTCTGGCGGCGCGCGCGCGGACTGCGCGACTGCGTCAGCCGCCGCCGCAAGATCACCACGCGCCGGGCGAGACTCCACCCCTGCAAACGCAAACTCCCCTCCGTGCCGACCCAGCCCTGTCCCGCGTCCAGCCAACGCGTTTCGCGCTCGCGCTCGATCTGCGTGATCAACCTGGTCACGCCTTGCGAGCGCCGTAATTTAAACAGATACGCCTGCCCTCTTTTTTCCGCCGCGAGCAAGCACGTCTCGTGGCCATACGCACAGTCGCCGCGCACCAGATGCGGCCGCCGTTCCGGGGGCAACTCATCGATCAACGTCCACAAGCCTTCCAAGCCATAGCCAGCGGCCGAGTGGTTGCCCGGATGCGTTTCCACGTCCAAGCACAGCCGCAACGTGGAGATCCAATACGTGTGCAACGCATGGCTGGGCCGCCCGGGTTTCTGCGGATTATAGCCCACCGCGGCGCCTTCCTGCCGGCCATAGAGGGGCTTGATCGTGGTATCGACATCGAGGATCCACGGCGTCGCCAAAAACTCCCACCAGCTCTGGCGCAAATGGCCGCGCAACCACTGCGCGCCCTCGATCTGATCGACGCGGCGCAAACCCCGGCGCACGCTATCCTCGCTGCAAATCGTGCTCAGTCCCAACAAGCCTGGAGCGACCTCGTCGAAGCGCAGCGCCGAGAGATGCGCGTAGCGCCAATGCCCCGCCAAAATTCCCAGCACCACAGTGCCCACGACATCGTGTCGCGGCCGGCGCGTTCGGACTGCGATAGACCAAGGGAGCGTTCTGGCACAACGCCTCGAACTGTCCGCTGGCCTGGAGATAATGCGCGAAAAACACCAGCGCCCCCAATGCACTGACCGGTGTGTGATCGTCGAAACTCGCGCGGTAACGTCCGCCGGGCGTGTCGATCACCAGCTCCGGTTCCGTCTGTGTGGCCAACGCTATTTTCGACTCACCCGCAGGGTGAGTGGTTTCACTGCCGATAATCGGGTGCATCGTGCACCCAATTAGTCACCTCCACGTTTAACTGTCCCGCTCAACTGTCGCTTTTAGGTTCAATGATGACGGTCTCGGCGTGGTGGAGCACGCGGTCCAGGATGGCGCTGGTGATGCCGGCATCGGGGTCGATCAAAGGGGTCAAACTTTGCATTTTGCACTCGTGTAGAAGTGCCGAATTTGAGAGACAAGTGGCGCGAGAACTCCGGCTGGAATATGAAGGCGCGGTTTATCACGTCCTCAGCCGCGGCAACTATCGAGCGGATGTATTTGGCCGCGACAGCGTGGATTGGAAGTTGCATCCTGGAAATTGCCGCCGCCATGAAGACGACGACCACGGCGCCAAACCCGTGGCTGGCAAGCCAGCTCAATATGGGCAGTCTATTCCGATTGTGCCGAGTCGTGAGCACCGGTCACGCTACGCCCGCCGGGTTTCGACCACCCGTCAGAAGAATTCCAAACTGCAAAGCTTGACCACATTGATCGTCCCCCGTTGAGGTTCAATCATTGATCGACCGCGGATTGCGCGGAGGGAGCGGATAGTTGAAGGTATTCTCAGGCTTATCCGCGAGATCGCGTAATCAGCGGTTAAAGAATCTGAGGTTTGGAAAACTTGACCTGTTCACAAAGCGTCTCGCCGATCGAGGACTCTAGCACGGCATAACCGGATCCACGCGCTACCGCCGAGTGGGTGCCGACTCGACCTTAAGCAGTTTCTCGATGGCCGCGGTCATGATGGCGTCGACGTCGTCCCCACAGAAGGCGGCGCTCACCTCGTAACCACCCATTGGATACTCCGCCTTGGTGGGAACGTACCACAATCCGTCATCCCCGTACGCCGCCACCGCAACGCGACCGTCCCGCCGCAGAGCGCGGGCGCGCAGCTGGTATTCGATGAACATCTCTCCCGGCAGGTGTACGACGGAACTGGTGTTCAACTGCAGGCAGCTGAGCACGAACGGCGTGTCTTGCTCAAAGCGCCGCAGCCAGCCGAGCCGAAAGGCTGGAACGAGGCGCTCGGCCAAAGTGCGTTGCGAGTCGGCAATTGCGACTTCGAGTTCGGCCGCCGTGGGCAGGGGGAGAGGCGGCGGCAAGACGTGTTCCGTTCGCCAGTCAACGTCCGTGAGTGGCTCGGGCACGAGAGTCGCCTCCGCCGCCATCATGCCCGCGTGGATACGTTCGGTCAGGGTTACGCGCGCCGCCGGCGAACCGTCATTGTATTTGCCCGCTGAAATGTTGCCCGCACAGCCGGTGAAATAAAGATGGGTGCAGTCCGGATCCGCGGCCTGTCGGCGTTTGCGCGCGGTTCCGCAGAAGTCGCTCGTGACCCGTCCATCCCGGTAATAGCTCATCGGGTGGGTCGCGTAGTAATGGCATGCGACGACCTTGCGGCCGTCGGGTGCGTAGTAAGCGATCGTCTGCAGCATCGGGTCGATCGTGCCGTCCGGGAGAGCGATCAGTCGTGGATCGGTGCACGAGCTCAGACGCATTTCCTGGATGCGCCCGTCGGGTCCGCGATCTACGCGTCGGTTGGAGGCGACGCCGTTCACGCGTGCCTCGCCATGCGCGACGTGGGTGACCGGCTGGTGGCGCGGCAGGGCGTTTTGCAAAGCGTGAGCGGCGCGATCGAGGCAGCGCTCGAAAAATTCCAAATCATACATCTCCGGCAAATCGGCATGGCGGGCGGCCGCCGCTCGCGCGTCCGGACAGACGAAGGGCGTGTTGTGCTGGTGGACGCAGTGCACCGCGACCCGGTCGGGCGAGGTGCCGGCAGCGAGGGCGAGGGTGGTGCGCCAACGCTGGTGGGCCTCATTCAAGAGCCCGGCCCAATCCAGCACGCAGACTACGATCGGAGCACCCGCGCCCAGCAGAACATAACCGATCGCTTCCAGGTTATCATCGATTGCCCTCGCCGGCTCGATCCAGCCGCCGAGCAGCGCATGTCCGAGCGGCGGAGTGATATCGCAGCGAAACGGTGCGATGGAGAACCCCGCGGTATCGTCGGCGCGAGGAGCCTGGGTTTCGCGCCCTGACAGGCCCGACCAGTTGTCCGAAGGTTGACTCACCCTCGCGCGAGGTTACCGGCGCGCTTCTGCACGTCGGCGACGACCTGCGCGATACGTTCCATTTCGGATCGCGGCGCCAGCAGTTTGCTTTGGCTGAGCCAGATCGCTTCTTCCACCAGCCGGTCGTTCGCCGGACACTGGTTGCGATCGACCCAGCGCTTCATTGTATCTTTTCCGTAGATACGCTGATAGTGGGGGTTGTCGGCCAGGGCCTTGACGTGAGCGGAGGTGTTCAGGCTCGTGTAGCCCGAGCTCGCACTGACGCCGCCCTTGGCGATTTCCTGCAGAAAGCGGGCGCGGGTCAGACCGGCAAACTGCCGGGCTTCATACCGCAGCATATAAAGGTGGTAGGCGCTCCGGGTGGCGCCGGGAGGAAGCTTCGCGGGTGCGATTCCGGGAATCTGCTCGAGCAGCGAAGTCAGATAAGCGGCGTTGGCGTCGCGGGTTTTCGCCTGCGCTTCGAGCCGGGTCATCTGTGAAAGCAGCAGGGCGGCTTGAAATTCGGTCAGCCTAAAGTTCGCGCTACGGCCGGAGATGGGCGCCGGCTTCGCGTTGCCGGGGGTGTGAAAGTTATAGCACTGATTGGCGAACGTCTCGTCATTGGTGAGCACGGCGCCACCTTCGCCGGACGTGAGGTTCTTGCTCGCTTGAAAACTGAAGCAGCCACCGATCCCTTGGGTGCCGACCGGCTTTCCGCGCCATTCGGCGAGCGGCGCCTGGCAGGCGTCTTCGAGCAGGGGAATATTGCGCGCCTTTGATATTTTAACCACCGCATCGAGGTCGCAGGGGGTGCCCGCAATGTGGACCGGCAGAAGCAGCTTGGTCGCGGGAGTGATCGCGGCGGCGATCTTCGTGGTATCGATCTGAAACGACGTCGGATCGGAATCGACGAAGACGGGTAACGCGAAATTTGCCGTGATGGCGTTGAAGGTCGCGACGAACGTGTACGGGGGTAAAATGACTTCGTCCCCCGGACCGATGTTCAAGGCGCCCAGCGCGGTTAGCAGGGCGGTGGTGCCGGATGACGTCGCCACGCAATACTTGGCCTGCATCCGCTGCGCGAACGCGGCTTCGAATTCCAGCACGCGGCCGTTGCGCGCAGCGGTTCGTCCCCATTTTCCCGAACGGAGGACGTCGAGGAGAGCTTGTTCGTCATTGCCGCCCCACCGGGGCCAGTCGGTACCGGGGGCCGAGACCGCGGCACCATTGGCCTCGGCCAGGGGTTTTTCCGCGCCAGCGGAACGAGGCAGTCCAACCGCGAGCGCGGCGCCGGCGGACGCAGCGCTGCTGAGAAAGGTGCGGCGGGAAAAAGACGCTTTTTTCATGAGGGGAGGTGGGCTGACCAGACCATCGGCAGAGCCGCGTTACGTAACTGAAAAGTTACTTGACCCGGGAGTGAGTCAAGGGCCTTTTGGGCGGCTGGTGACTTCCATGGGGGGAGATTACCACCCCAGCAGGTTCATTCCGTTTAAGCCATCGAACGTTCGCGCCGGTCTGGCGCTCAGCGGCGCGGTCGCAGCGGGTTTGAAAACGGCGGACGCGCTTGCTGCGGGATCACTTTTGAACTGAATCCCTTTTCTTAATGACCTTATCCTCCGGTGCCTTCTGGCGCTTCCTTCCTTTCACGTTGGGGCTGGTGCTCCCGGCCAGTGCCCAGATTGGCGACCGTCAGGATCGGGCCAAGGATGTGCAAAAATCGCTCGTGCCGGCGGATCAGATTCCGGCGGCACCGGCGCTGACGCCGGAGCAGGCACTGAAGACGTTCAAGGTCGCTCCGGGTTATCGGCTGGAGATTGCGGCCGCGGAGCCGCAGGTGCAGGAGCCGGTCTCGGTCGTCTTTGGTCCCGACGGTCGCATGTGGGTGGTCGAAATGCGCGGGTACATGCCGGACCTCGATGGCAACGGCGGGGATGCGCCGGTCGGGCGCGTCGTGGTGCTGACGGATCGCGACGGCGACGGGCGCTATGAGGACTCGCAGGTTTTCATCGATCAACTCGTGTTGCCCCGCGCGATTGCGCTGGTGGGCGACGGCGTGCTGGTGGGGGCGCCGCCCGAGCTCGCGTTTTATCGCGACACCACTGGTGATGGAAAAGCGGATACGAAGGAGATCGTGGCCACGGATTACGGCGTGCGCGTCGATCCCAAACGCCCTCATCTGGCCAACCCGGAGCGCGCGCCCAATCACCTGCTGTGGGCCAACGACAACTGGATCTACAGTGCCGCGTACACCCGGAAGTTCCGGTACGTTAAAGGCGCCTGGGAAACGGGTGCGACGTCATTCCGCGGCCAGTGGGGTCTGAGCCAGGATGATTTCGGCCGCCTCTATCATGGCTCGAACAGCGATCACCTGCGGGTTGACGTGATCTTCTCCGATTACCTGCAGCGAAATCCAAACTATCCGCGGCTCGGCGGGACAAATGTGAACGGCGCCGACAACCAGCTCGTGTGGCCGGCGCGAGTGACGCCGGGGATTAACCGCGGGTATCGCCCGGAGATGTTGCGCGAAGGACGCTTGAAGGAATTCACGGCGGCGGGCGGATTTTTTATCTACCGCGGCGACATGCTGCCTGAGTTCTATGGGAGCCTCTTCGTGGCCGAGCCATCGGCGAATTTTGTGCGCCGCAGTGTGCTGACGTCCGAGAACGGCACGGTGCGCGGCCGCAATGCGTACGAGCAGCGGGAATTTATTGCTTCGACCGACGAACGTTTCCGGCCGGTGGCCTTTGCCACGGGGCCGGATGGCGGATTGTACGTGGTCGATCTTTACCGCGGGGTTTTGCAGCACCGGATCTCGCTCACGAGTTACCTCCGGAAGCAGAGTGAGGACCGGGGGCTGGTGAACCCGCAGAATCTGGGTCGAATCTACCGCGTCGTGCCGGAAGGACGTGCAATCAGCCGGCAAGCTCCGGCGGCTCCGCAGACCACGCTGGAGTGGGTGGAGCGTTTGTCCCACCCGAATGGCTGGTGGCGGGATACGGCGCAGCGGGTATTGGTCGAACGGCGGGATCCGGCGACCGTTTCCGCGATCCGGGCGGTGGCACGCAGCGGCCGCGAACCGTTGGGTCGGGTGCACGCGCTTTGGACCCTCGAAGGCATGGGCGCGCTCGATCGTGAGTCCGTATCCGCCGCACTGGGACACGAGCAACCCGTGGTGCAAGCGGCGGCGATCCGGTTGAGTGAACGCCTGCTGGCGGCCGGGCCGGACGCAGAACTGACTGCTCGCATTCTCGAGCAGGGCAAGGGCGCATCACCTGAAGTGGAACTGCAGGCGGTCCTGACGCTGGCGGGGTTGAAGGATCCAGCCATTGATTTCGAACTCGCGAACCTTGTTCGTAACCATCCGCAGACTACGTTTCTCCGCGACGCCCTGTTGAGCGGCCTGGCGGGGCGCGAGTTGGCGTTGCTGGAACGCTTGATCGCGCAGGCGAAGTGGGCGGCGGATGACGTCGAAGCCAACACGTTGTTCACCGGTTTAGCGCGAGGCATTTTTGGTTCGCGTGACGTGGCCGCGTTGGAGCGGGTGTTCGCGTTGGCTGGTTCGGCGGTGAGCTCAGGTGGCGGCAAACGGGCGGTGGCGCTGCTCGATGGGTTGGCGCCGGCGGTCGGCTCGTCGAAGCGTCCGCTGCAGTTCAACCAGCAGCCCGTCGGTTGGACGGCACTCGAACAGAATGCGACCGCGAAAGCACGGCTGGCCAAGCTGAACGAGATCGTGATCTGGCCGGGGAAAACGGGCGTCTCGGCGCTCGCGGACGTGAAACCGCTTACGGCGGAACAGCAGGCGCGTTTTGAAACCGGCAAGACGCTTTTCGCCGGGGTGTGCGCGGCGTGTCATCAGCTAACGGGACGTGGTCTGGATGGGCTGGCGCCGCCCCTGCTTGATTCCGAGTGGGTCTTGGGACCGGTGGAGCGTCCCGTGCGCATCGTGCTCCACGGCGTGCGCGGACCCATCACGGTGCTCGGGCGCGTGCACACGGGCGACATGCCGGCGTTCGGCGCGTTGGACGACCAACAGATCGCGGCGATCCTGACCTATGTGCGGCGCGAATGGGGCCACACCGCCGCGCCGGTTGAGCCTGAGTTCGTGAAGAGCGTGCGCGCTGCGACCGCCACGCACACGGACGCGTGGAGTCCCGAAGAGTTGATGATGGTGAAGTGAGGTAGGTACCTTGAGTGAGGTAGGGATCTTGAGTGAGGTAGGGATCTTGAGTAACGAGGGGGCTTGAGTAAGGTAGGGACCGCTTTCCGCAGCAGTCCTTCGTGCTCGTTTCGGCGTCCGAGTGAGACAGACCTTCCTGTCGGTAGCTTCAGGGTCCGGCACGCCGTCATTGAACAGGCAGGAATGCCTGGATCACGGCCAGCAACGGAGGGGCGCATCTGCCGGTTGGCGGTCCCGGCGCGGAGCGGAGTCCGCGCCGTACCTTTTTCAACGGTCGATGGGCAGGGCGGCGAGTCCCTTCGCCGCCGCGGTAGCTGCCACGCCAACCGGCAGATGTGCCCGCAACGGGGGTCGCAGCGGTATCCGGCTTGCACGGCAGGGAGGTAACGTTACGGTTACTCCTCATGTTGCCGCGCACGTGGATGCTCATGGGTGGGTGCTTGTTTTTCGGTTCGCTGGCAACGGCCGCGGACCGACTCGATCGGGATAATCTGCTCCAGTATCGCTCGGCTCCGGACCAGGTGGCGCCCGTGCGAACGATCGGGGATTGGCAGCAGCGACGGGCTGAAATTGTGGCCAGTATGCAAACCATCATGGGGCAGTTGCCGGGTGCCGCGAAACGGGTGCCTTTGGACGTTGCGGTCACGAGTCAGACGGACTGCGGCACCTATGTGCGGCGGGAGATCACCTACTGGGCGGAGCCCGGGGCGCGCGTGCCGGCATTTCTGTTGATTCCGAAAGCCGTGGTGGAAAAACGAAGCCAGGCTCCGGGTATCCTGGCGTTGATGCCGACCAACAACGTGGACGGGAATCGCAGCGTTGTCGGACTGGGATCACCGAGCGGACCCGCTGGGCGCAACTATGGGGAAGAGTTAGTGCAGCGTGGTTACGTCGTGATGGCGCCGCCGTATCCACACTTGGGGGGGTATGCGCCGGATTTGAAAGGACTCGGCTATGAGAGCGGCACGATGAAGGCGATTTGGGATAACATCCGCGCCCTTGATGTGCTCGAAGCGACGGAAGGCGTGCGGCCCGGTGGCTTCGGAGTGATTGGGCACTCACTCGGCGGACACAACTCGATCTATACGGCCGTGTTCGATCAGCGCATCAAAGCGATCGTCTCCAGCTGCGGCTTCGATTCGTACCTGGATTACTACCGTGAAAAACCCCAGATGTGGAATGCGGGCATGGGCTGGACGCAGGACCGTTACATGCCGGCACTCGCTCAATTCGCGGGACGGCTGCAGGAGATTCCCTTCGATTTCCACGAGCTCGTGGGTGCGCTCGCGCCCCGGCCGTTCCTGGCGATTTCGCCCCGCGGAGATGCCAACTTCAAGTGGGAGAGCGTGGACCGGATAATCGCAGCGGCTCGTCCGGTGTATCAGCTGTACGGAGTTTCAGAGCGGCTGGCGGTCGAGCACCCGGATGGCCCTCATGATTTTCCGAAGGAGATGCGGGAGCGCGCGTATGGGTTTCTGGCGCAGGCGCTCGGCGGGAAATGATCTGAAATCTGAAATCTGAAATTTCAAATTTCAGAACGGAAGCCGCGGATGACGCGGATAAATTTCCCCGATCCAAATGCTCCATCTGGACTTGAAGCCACGACTACCTCGGGCATCCGCTTCATCCGCGCTATCCGCGAAAGTTTTTCCAGCGTTTTTGGGACAAGCCGCTCCACTGATGCGGCCGGGGGCGGCCGCGGTCCCAGGGGACAAACCACGCGATCGATCGTAAGTTCGGCTCAGATCCCAATCGTAAATCTGAAATCTGAAATCTGAAATTTCAAATCTCAGGTTTGAATTCTGCGATTACCGCACTCGCCCCGGCTCGCGCGCCCCGCGGCCTTTGCGCTCGGTCAGCGTGTCGCCGAGGTCGTCGCGGCACTTCTCCGCAAATTCGAGCAGCGTTTTCACTTCCGCCGGATGGCTGGCGGCGAGGTCGCGCGTCTCGCTGGGATCGGCTCGCAGATCAAAAAGCAAAGGGGTCGTGACCGCCGCCTGCTCGTACTTGGCGGGGATGCCGCCGGTCCCACCCGGGCGGCCCGCCAAGGTCCGATAGCGGTGCGGAAGCACGAGTTTCCACCGGCCGTCGCCGCTCACGACGGCCTGCAGTTCATTTTGGGCGAACCACATGCCGTATCCGTCATGTGGATTCTTGGCTCCGGGTTGCCCGCTGATCAGCGGCCAGACGTCGCGTCCATCGATGGGGAGCGCGGGCAGCGTGGCGCCGACGCGAGCCGCCACGGTGGGCAGCAGGTCGATGGTCATGAACCGAGCATCGTTTACCGCCACGGGTATCTTGCCGGGCCAACGCATCAGGCAGGGAACGCGCGTGCCGCCCTCCCAGGCAGTGCCTTTACCTTCGCGGAATGAGCCGGCGCTGCCCGCGTGCTCGCCGTAACTTAGCCAGGGACCGTTGTCGCTCGTGAAGATGACAAGGGTGTCCCGTTCGAGACCGTGCTGCTTCAGCGTCCGAAGCACTTCGCCCACCGACCAGTCG
>Ga0163150_10008427_pt1 | contig 11744 bp, 13 predicted proteins | sample OliLakLV19P2IB_FD_148628 | JGI IMG/M metagenome (GOLD analysis project Ga0163150, IMG submission 148628) | Freshwater microbial mat bacterial communities from Lake Vanda, McMurdo Dry Valleys, Antarctica - Oligotrophic Lake LV.19.P2.IB | ecosystem: Environmental > Aquatic > Freshwater > Lake >...
GATGCTCTCAGTCATCGAAGACGCACAGCGCGGCCATCAGAAAGCAGAATCACTCGATCGCATCTACTCGCTGCTGCGCGATGCGGGCGCGCTGGACCGGTGAGCCTGGACCGGTGAGCCGCGACTCAACGAGTCGCGGACGTCAACGAACTGATGGCGTGATCAATATCAACACACGCCCTGCGCCTGAGGCCTTTGGGTTGCAGAAACATTCACACCCGTTCATTTCCGGAGGCGTCCGCGACTCGCTCAAGTCGCGGCTCATCTGGTTCCTACAGCGCCCTTGATTCCATCTATGCGGTCTGTGCGGGCTGGCGAAACGCGGGCGCGTCAGAGTTGATCTGTTTTAACTAAACCACCAGCGCAGTTGCCCGATAAGCATGGGGATCGCACGTGTCCTGCCGCCCTCCTGGAGTCTCCCATGCTTGCTCAGAACATCCATGTCGAACAGGTTGGCAACATCGCCATCGCCACCGTCATCACGCCGCTCTTGAGCGTTGCTGAAGGGGCGGAGATCGTCGCGGAACTGACCGATCGCATGCGCTACAACAACGCCCGCCATTTCATCCTTGACCTCAAGGAAGTGGAGTTCATGGACTCCTCTTTCATCGGCGCCATCGTCGGCTTATTGCAGGATGTCTCCCACATGCGCGGCCGCATCGCCCTGTGCAATTGCCAGGAAAACGTGGCCTTCCTCTTCAAGGTCACACGACTGGACAATGTCTTCCCCATCTTCGACTGCGTCGAAGATGCACAAGAAGAATTAGAAGGGTGAGGACAGTTTCGAGTTCAAGGTTCTGAGTTCAAAGTTAAGAGCCGCAGCACGCATGCTTTTAACTTTGAACTCAGAACTCAGAACTCAGAACTTTGAACCTTGAACTCCTAACGCCCATCCACCAATCGCATTCCCAGAAAATCATTCAGCTCCGGGTTGCCTTTGATCTTGGCGACGACGGCGGCGACGTCGTATTCCACGCGAACAAACTCGACGCGGTCTTCGTGCACGATGGCGTAGCTGGCGCGGGGGTCACGGTCGCGAGGTTGGCCTACGGAGCCGGGGTTGATGATGCACTTCTCGGTCGCGTTGAATTTGTACGCTCCGTTATCCAGGTCGCTAGGCGGATAAAAATCCGGCTCATTCGTGAACACGCCCGTTACATGCGTATGGCCCACAAAGCAGCGACTTTCGAAGCGATCAAAGATCTGCGCCATCTTCGTCGGAGCAGTGATCACATCATCGGGAAAAATGTATTCATTGATCGGTCGGCGCGGCGAAGCATGCACGCAAAGCCCGCCTAGTGCGGTATGCCGAATTTCCAGTGAGCCCAGGTATTCCCACCGCTTTCGCCGCAGGGCTGCATCCTTTTCAATCTCAAACTGCCGGCGTGTCCAGAACGCAGAAGCCTCGGCACTGGTATTAAAACTCGTCGGCTCATAGAGCACCGCAAAATCGTGATTGCCCATGAGGGCCCACTTGCACCGCTGCATCACCAGATCAATGCACTCGCAGGGATTAGGGCCATAGCCCACGATGTCGCCCAGACAGACGATGTCATCCACCTTGCGCGATTCGATATCCGCCAGCACGGTGTGCAAGGCTTCCAGGTTCGCATGAATGTCGGATATCACCGCAGTAGGCACGGGAACCTTTCAGCAAAATAGGACTGACGCGAAGAATTGGAATGTAGCACGATGACGCGGGTGATGCCAGAGCGTCGGGGAGTCGCTATGCTTTAGAAATGTCACGCCCGCAACCGGATGTTGCCAGGCACCGCTTTCCGCAACGGAGAAATGTATGTTTGTGCACTCAGTCTATTTCTGGCTCAAACCCACGCTGACCAGTGATGAAAAGAATCAGGTCATTGCCGGCCTTCGCTCGCTGACGACGATTTCTTCCGTCCGCCAGAGCTTCATCGGCACGCCCGCCTCCACCGATCGCCCGGTCATCGACCGCAGCTATCAGTATTCCTTGATCCTCCACTTTGACGACAAAGCCGGCCACGACAGCTACCAGACTCACGCTGTCCACGAGCAGTTCCGCAACGAGTGCGGCGGGTTCTGGGATCGGGTGCTGATATATGATGCGGTGAGCTGAAGGTGCAGGCATTTCACGTCGTGCTGAGACTCAACGTTTAACGCCCCGCCCAAGACGTGGGTTTTGCCTTGAGCCGCGACTCAACGAGTCGCGGACGCTCAGGGCCTCCTTGAGTTTTCAACTCTCAGTGAGTCTCGCGCAACAGCGCCTCCGATAGCCTGTGGTTTGTCGAAACACGGCGCGGCGTACACCCCTTCAGGCTGCTCACGTCCGCGGCTCTTTTTGACTCTCCAACTCTCACATGCGTCTTCTCCCGTTTGACGGGCCAGCCAAACTGCGATACGCTGTCTGGTCTGTCCTTTGCCTTCCTGCTGGCATCGCTGCGCGGTGTCTTATAAGGCTGTTTGATGCAGCCGTGGCGGGATGAGGATTGAAGTAGGACTAAGTTTCGCCTTGGTGGGCTTGTTTTCTGTGGTTCGCTGCTTGCTTGGGTCAATCCGGGCAGATGTGAATTCCAGCGAATCGGCCAGGCGAACGATGATGTGACTGGTACTCCATTAAAGGTTTCGTGCCATGCTTCCATGCCAACGTAAAACCCGCACTCAGAGCAAAAAAGGCCGCAATCACAAGTGGCTCAAGCCGATGCAGAGCGTGACTTGCCCTAGCTGCCGTGCGGTCAAGCTGCCTCATGCCGCTTGCAATGCATGTGGTTATGTTCGTCCAGGTCTCAAACTCCGCGTCGCTGCTGAGGAAGATTAAACCGTGCGAATCGCTGTGGATGTCATGGGTGGAGACCATGCGCCTGGTGCGATCCTTACGGGATGCCTGGACGCGGTCGCGCTGCTTTCGCCTGAGGATCGATTGGTCCTTGTGGGCGATGGCGCTGTCATTGAACAGGGACTGATCGCTCGCGGGATGCAAGGCGATCCTCACATCGAGATCGAAGCGACGACGCAGGTCATCAGTATGGATGACTCGCCGGTGTCCGCCCTTCGCGAGAAGACCGACAGCTCGATCGTCCGCTGGGCCCAGCTTGGCTCCAAGCGCAGCGGTGAGCGCCAATGCGATGCCATCATCAGCGCGGGTAACACCGGGGCCTGCGTCGCAGCTGCGCAGATGTTCCTTCGCAGGTTGCCTGGCGTACATCGCCCGGGCATTGCGGTGACGATTCCCACTTTCTATGGCCCGATCGTCGTCTGCGATGTCGGTGCCAATCCTGAACCTCGCCCCACCCATCTTCATCAGTATGCCCACATGGGCTCGATTTATGCTGAGAAAATCATCGGCGTAAAAAACCCCAAAGTCGCGCTGCTTTCCATCGGCTCCGAAGAAGGCAAAGGCAACTCGCTGACCCGCGAATCAGCGGCGCTGATCAAAGCGGACAAGCGACTGAATTATGTGGGCTACGCGGAAGGCCGTGAGCTGTTTGAAGGCAAGGCCAACGTCATCGTCTGCGAAGGATTCAGCGGCAACGTGGTGCTGAAACTCGCCGAGGGCCTTTCGATGGGCCTGTTCAAGACGATCACGCGCGAGATCATGGCTGTCGATCCCGAACTCGCCAAGCGGTTTGAGCCGGTGATCAAATCGATCTACAAAAAGCACGATCATCACGAATACGGCGGCGCACCTCTGATGGGTGCCAACGGCATCTGCCTCAAGTGCCACGGCTCCAGCGAAGCCCGCACCATCGTCAACGCGGTCAAGTCCGCCATGCGATTTATCCAACTCAATGTCAACGAAGCCATCGTCGAAGCCGTGGCCAATTCGGTGCCTGAGACGGCATCGAACTGAAGACGGGTGGAAGGCAGATTGCAAAATGGCCATTGCTAAATGTCCATTGCCAAATGAAAGACAAAGCCGGTGCGCCTCCGTTTGCCCCTTCTCCATTTTGCAATTTTCAATTTGCAATGGATATTGGTCATTCACTTCTACTCACATCTCTGCCCCCGCCTGATACCGGTCCGCCGCCCACCACGATTCCCCTGCACGTGTTGTCATCATTTCCTGGCTCATGACCGGTACCCCCAAGTCCCAAATTCACATCCAAATTTTGTCTACCCTGCGCTTTTTTCATTTGCGTTTGCCGATCCAAGTCATTTTATTTACTCATCTTAAAGCATGTCTAGGGGTAAACGGGTAGACAACAATTTGTCTAACCACCCCTTACGCTTCGCGCCCCCGCAACGCGCAGATCGAGATGCCCATCGCCCACACCCCAAGGCAAAGAAGAAAAGTCGGCTGCGCCCATGACCAAAACCCCGGAAGAAAAGAAAGGATCAAGTCAGCCGTAGTATAGCAGATACTTAACCATGCGTCAATGGTTTTATTACTGATGAAATGGGTCGATACCCTTCAGTACCCGTTAAGGCTCTGTCGAATAGCGAAATCGCCTGATCCCAGCCGCCAAGGCTTAAGCTTGCAGTCGTTCGAGGCATGAAAATGGGGAAAGAAAATGGGGGCAAGTGCACTTGGGCGAATCAAATGTAAATCAAATGTACTTGACCCCTTGTTACCCCCCTTTTTAGCCCCTGTCCTTGATGCGGAGTCCAACCTAGTTGGCAGCTCTGGTATTCCGCCAGCAGGTTAATTCAAAAATCTGTATGATTAATCTGCAAATTTCAGAGCGTCTTATCTGCTAATAGGAGCATCATGTGAAGGTTGTTTTCGTGTCAGGCCCATATCGATCAAACACAGAATGGGGGCTCGTTGAAAACATTCGGCGGGCTGAGGCGGTTGCCGTCGAACTTTGGCGTAAAGGTTTTGCGGTTATCTGTCCACACAAAAACACGGCTCATTTTGGTGGACTGGCTGACGTCAGTGTGTGGCTGGCGGGTGATTTGGCTATGCTCGAACGATGCGATGCTGTCTACGCCATGCAAGGTTGGAAGGACTCTGTAGGAGCGACCGGTGAAGTTGAGCATGCCACTCTGAGAGGAATACCAATCTTCGATTCCATGGAAGACATTTCTATATGGGCATCCCAGGTCTAAAACAACGCCCATTTTGGGTTAGAGAGTCGTTCAACGCTTGGGTCGTTGGCGTTCCTACGCTATTGGCCTCCAGTATTGCTCTTGCTAAAGCTTGTTACGACGGCTTGTCATGGGAGTTTATTGTTGCATTCTCCACAATCTGCGTATTAATGATTGTTGGGCTCATTTTGAAAGTGTTTCAAGGTAAATATAAGGACCGAGAACACGATGAGAAATCCAGTCCTGAAGACCTTAGTGGCTGCCTTACGGTCATCTACCATGAAGTGGCCACATGTGCCAAACCTGACGGTGGGAAACTCGCTAAGGATCATTTTCGTGTGACGCTTCACCGCTGTGATGGCGAGCAATTGGAGCAAATTGTTCAATACGTAGGAGCGACAAAATGCAACGGCAACCTTGGACGGAGATTTAGCTGTCGAAGCGGGATAATCGGCAAAGCAGTACTTCAAAAGAAAACTCAAGTTGCTCAGAGAGCGGACGGTGATTTTGAATCGTATTTGAAGGAACTCGTGACGATTTATCACGTGCCTGAAGCAGATGCAAAACTGCTGACGCAAGATCGCCGATCATTCATGGCTGTCCCGATCACAAACAAAGAAAACGAATCGATCGGTGTTGTTTACGCCGATTCAAATGACAGGGACTTTTTTACAGAAGAAATCCAGGATAGAATCATTGCGGGTTGTTTTGGCGTTGCAGAATACATCGAGACTCGATACCCTTAATTGAGGATTAAGCATGGCTGCCGCTATCAAAAAACCTTCAACTTCGACCACCAGTGGGCTAGTGGTGCGGCGTCAAGTGGTATCAAAACCAGGCGCAGCTATCCGTTTGACTGAAATTAGCCTATCCAAGTATGCGCAATCAAGTCTCAAGGTTAACTTGAAGAGCATCCCATCCAAATAAGTACCAGACACGGGAGAGAAGAAAACGAGAAAGATCCACTCCTTACCTTTGCGTGGTGCGGATTTTCCATGTCTCGCTGTCCAGTGGGCTTCCCTAGCTCACCGTCCCCGCCAGATGAATCAGCCTGGGCGTGAGGCGCGACGTGTACGATTCTCACAGGCTTGGCCTATACTCACGTTCCTGCGGGCTGTTCGATGACCTTGCCGTTGGCATCTTGGATCATGCGGATCGGAGGCGGCGCACCCTCGGCTGCGGGCTGGTCAATTTGCATTTTTCAATTTGCAATGGATATTGGTCATTCTCTTTTCCCCGCTTCGATCTCCCCGCCTGATGTAAGACACTCATGACCTTGCCGACCGCTTCACGAAATTTTGGCATTCGCCTCTCCGGCACCGGCATGGCGGTACCCGCCAATGTTGTCACTAACGCTGACCTCGCCAAGACCGTTGACACCAACGATCAGTGGATCACCCAGCGCACCGGCATACGCCAGCGCCATATCAGCGAACAAGGCGATAGTGTCCTGACGCTCTCCCGCGATGCGATGCAGCAGGCTCTCGCAGCCGCCGGCATTGCAGCGACCGATCTGGACATGCTCATCCTCGCCACGCTCACACCCGAAATGGTCACGCCTTCCACCGCTGCTCGCGTGGTCAGCGATATTGGCGCGACGCCTGCCAGTGCTGTCGATATTTCCGCTGCCTGTTCCGGCTTTGTCTATGGCGTCAACATGGCGGCCAGTTTCATTGCGACCGGCTTCTACAAGCACATCGCCGTCATCGGCTGCGAGACGCTCAGCAAAATCACCAACTGGACTGATCGCTCCACCTGCGTCCTCTTTGGTGATGGCGCGGGTGCTGCGATTTTCAGTGCGACGCAAGACACCACGCGTGGCTGTCTCTACCAGAACATGGGTTCCGATGGCGGCCGGTGGCACGAGCTTTACTGCCCGCGCAGCGAAGCGGATCTGCCGCCGGAGGGTTCGGGTGCGCCATTCAATGGGCAATACAACACACTGCACATGAACGGCCGCGAGATTTATAAGTTCGCCGTCGGCACCCTTCAGAAATCCATCGAAGCAGCGCTGGCGCATTGCAACCTCAAGCCCAGCGATCTGGCGATGATTATCCCGCATCAGTCCAACGCCCGCATCATCGAATCAGCCCGCGAAAAACTGGGCGTCAGCGAAGATCGGATGTACGTCAACATCGACCGCTACGGCAATACTTCTGCCGCCAGCGTCCCCATCTGTCTGCACGAACTCGTCACCGCCGGCCGGGTCAAGCCGGGCGACCACGTGCTCTTCGTCGCCCTGGGCGGCGGCCTGACGTGGGCGACGAGTTTGTGGAAGGTGTGAGGCGAAGACATTCATGCATGGATCATCGATTGCGATGAGCTACAATGAATCAGTTCGCTTCAGCCAACCACACAGGAACCGTGCTGCATGGTCGCTTCCAATCGTATTCTGACGGGCAAGATTCGCGGCAAGTTCATCGAGCTTGATCGCGACTTGGGATTGCCTGATGGTGAGGCCGTAACGATTCGCATCGAGTCGGGTGGAGCGGAAGACCAGTCACCGAAAAAACCGATGCCCTCGGGCGACGGCTTTCGCAAGTCGGCTGGTACGTGGGCCGACGATGGCGAGGCGCTCGATCGGTTCATTGACGCAACGTATCGCGCCAGATCATGATGCCTCCGTTCGCCAAGGCGAACGGCTAACTAGCTGCCACACATCTGCTCACATTTTCCTATCATGTCCGCCCGGACCTGTTTTGGAAAAATCACCTTGAACAACAATCCTCAAATTCTTCTGTGCCCTGGACAGGGCGCTCAGCACGTGGGCATGGGAAAAGCCTGGGCTGACAAGTTCAAAGTCGCCGCCGACACTTTCGCGCAGGCGGACGAAGCGCTGGGCTATTCCATCAGCAACCTCGCTTTTGAAGGGCCTGAGGAGGAACTGAATAAAACGGATAAAGCACAGGTCGCCATTTATGTCACCAGTGTCGCCTGTTACCGCGCCTTGAAAGAGCAAGGCAAGATCGGCAACATCGTCGCCACCGCCGGGCTTAGCCTCGGCGAGTTCACCGCGCTTCATCTGGCGGGTGCGTTCAACTTTTTGAATGGCCTGGCACTCGTCAAACTGCGCGGCGAAGCGATGCAGGCCGCTGCCGAGGCGACGCCGTCCGGCATGGTCGCGCTCATCGGTGCGGATGAACAGCAGGCCATCGAACTGTGCAAAAAGTCGCTCGTAGGCGGTTCGCCTGATGAAGTCATGGTGCCTGCGAACCTCAACTGCCCCGGGCAGATCGTCGTCAGCGGATCGCAGGGCGCATGTGAACGCTCGCTCAAGGTCGCAGAGGAAATGGGTCTGCGCGCGACGGCTCTGAAAGTGGCGGGCGCTTTTCACTCACCGATCATGCAGCCTGCGGCGGAGAAGCTTGCAGCAGCGCTGAATAAAATTGAATGGGATGGCCTGCGCTGCCCGGTGCTGTCCAACGTCACCGCAGTCACGCACGAAGGCGACATCAAATCCATCAAGCAGCGGCTCGTCGAGCAACTGACCTCGCCGGTGCGCTGGTCATCTTCGATGCAGTATGCAATCTCGAATCTGCCGGGGCAGTTTGTGGAGCTCGCGCCGGGCAAGGTGCTGATGGGCCTGATGCGAAGAATTGATAAGGCAACGAAGGTGGAGAACCACGCGGAGCCGGGGTGAACCGATGCGGAGTTCTGAGTTCAAAGTTCCGAGTTCCGAGTTGAAAGACACGGACGCGCAACCATGAACGGACCTCCATGCACAACTTTGAACTTTGAACTCGGAACTTTGAACTCGGAACTATCGAAATGACTGACACCCCCGAACCTACTCGTCTGGCCATCGTCACCGGTGCCTCGCGCGGCATCGGCGCCGCCATCGCACTCGCCCTCGGCAAGCAAGGTCGCCACGTTGTGCTCATGTCGCGCGATGAAACCAAGCTCACCGAAGTCGCCAATCAGATCATCGCTGCCGGTGGCAAAGCGTCCGTAAAGGCGTGCGATGTCAGCGATCATGGCAAACTGGCAGCGACGATTGAAGCAATCGCCGATGAGCACAAGCGATTGGATATTCTCGTGAACAACGCTGGCATCACGCGCGACAATCTGATGCTGCGCATGAGTGATGATGAGTTTGATTCGGTGATCAATACGAATCTGCGTTCGGTGTTCGTCTCCTGCCGGGCTGCACTGCGTCCGATGATGCGGGGCAAGTGGGGGCGCATCATCAACATCGGCTCCGTCTCGGGCCTCGTGGGCAATGCCGGTCAGGCGAATTACGCGGCAGCCAAAGCGGGCCTGGCGGGCATGACCAAATCGATGGCCAAGGAGATGGCGGCCAAGAATATCACCGCAAATATCGTCGCGCCAGGCTTCATTGAGACGGACATGACTAACGGCTTGCCGCAGCAGGTGAAGGACATGGCCGTGTCGCACACGCCGCTCAAGCGATTTGGGCAGCCTCATGAAATCGCGGCGGCGGTGGCGTTTCTCGCTTCCGATGATGCGGGCTACATCACCGGCCAAACGCTGGCAGTTGATGGCGGCATGACGATGGGGTGAGGGGAGAAGTTCTGAGTTCAAAGTTCTGAGTTCAAAGTTTTGGGCTTGGGGCCACACGCACGGAACCTCGATTTGCAGTATCGCAGCTTGCGACAGATTGGAACCTTGAACTTTGAACTCAGAACTTTGAACTCAGAACCCGGGTCTTCCCGCTACTTGTGCCTTTCGTGGGAGTCAGTACAATCGCCGGGCTTGGCAGGTAGCTGCCAAATCGTTATATTCCGTGTTGCTTTTCCCGTGCTGCCTTTTGTATCGTTGGAGGCAGCCTTAACTTCGGCCCGCGGGGCCGGCTCACCAGGAGAGTCAGTCCGATGGACGTCAAGGAAATCGAAGAAAAAGTAATCGCCATCGTGGCCGAGCAAATGGGTGTCGATAAAGGCGAGATCAATCGCGAGACCCACTTTGTGAACGACCTGAACGCCGACAGCCTCGACACCGTCGAGCTCGTCATGGAATTCGAGGACGAGTTTGAAACCTCGATCCCCGATGAAGATGCCGAGAAAATCCAGACGGTCGGTCAGGCTATCGACTTCATCAAGGAACACCTGAACAAGGCCAGCCAGGCCTGAGCAGGTTGCTGGATGCCGCCACCAGGTATCCACTGGGTTCCCGTCACCGCCCACCGATGCGGCGCGATCGTCTGATCGCGCCGCTTTCCCTATTCAACGTTTCTGTGTCCGCTCGCCTGCGGCAAACTGCGGCCAATCACCTGTAGCAAAAACTTCTACAGCAACATCGTTCGCAGCAAATGAGTCCGCCTTGATACACCTTTCATGACCTCTAACTCTCGCCGTCGTGTTGTCATCACTGGTCTTGGCTGGGTCACCAGTCTGGGGCTTTCTGTGTCGTCGGTTTGGGAAGATCTGCTCGCCGGAAAGTCCGGCATCTCCAGGATCACCAAGTTCGACACCACCGAATACCCCTCCAAAATCGGCGGCGAAGTCTCGCACTGGGAAGGCGGCCCGCATCTGGATCGCCGCGATGCCAAACGGCTCGATCGCTTCGCCCAGTTCGCTATGTCTGCCTCCATTGATGCCGTCGCCGACTCAGGCATCGATTTCAATAATGAAGACACTTGGCGCTGCGGCGCGATCATCGGCTCAGGCGTAGGCGGCATCGAAGAATTCGCCGAAGGCCACGAAAAGATGCTCACCAAAGGGCCCACTCGTGTCAGCCCGTTCATGGTGCCCAAGCTCATGTGTAACGCCGGCAGCGGCAACGTCGCGATTCACTTTCATCTGCATGGTCCTAATTCCGCCATCACCACCGCCTGCGCTTCAGCAGCGCACGCCATTGGCGAAGCGGCCGCGGCGATTCGCCACGACGTGGCAGACATCATGATCACCGGCGGCTCCGAAGCGGCGCTCACACCGCTTGGCCTGGCCTGCTTCGTGGCGCTGCGTGCGCTCTCGACGCGCAACGATGACCCGACCCATGCGAGTCGGCCGTTCGATAAGGATCGCGATGGCTTCCTGCTCGCAGAAGGCGCGGGCATTTTGGTGCTCGAAGAATATGAGCATGCGAAAAAGCGCGGGGCCAGGATTTATGCAGAAGTGCTCGGCTACGGCCAATCAGCCGACGGCTCACACATCACCGCACCCGATGAAGAAGGCAAGGGCGCAGCATTCGCCATGGACCGCTCCATGAAAGATGCAGGCCTGAATCTCGATCAGCTTTCCTACATCAACGCACACGGCACCTCCACAGGTCTGGGCGATAAAGCCGAAACCCGCGCGATGAAACGCCTCTTCGGCGACACGATCTACAAGATCCCCGTCTCCTCCACCAAATCCATGACCGGCCACCTGCTGGGCGCCTCCGGCGGCATCGAAGCGATCATCGCTGCCAAATCGATTCAGACGAACATGCTCTGCCCGACGATCAATCTGGACAATCCGGATGACGAGTGCGATCTGGATTACATCCCCAACACCGCCCGCGAAATCGGTGGCGAAGGCGTGAAATACGCCATGTCCAACTCCTTCGGGTTCGGTGGACACAACGTAGCGCTGGTGTTCGGGAAGATTTGAGTTCTCAAGAAAATCGAATGTGATGCAGTATCGCAAGCGTTGACCAATGCGCCCTGCATCATCGTATCCACGCTTGCGCCACCGCCTCCCGCAAATCTCACTTCTTATGCTGGGGCCAATTATCGTAAGTCGTCACGAACTCCCACTGCTGCTTGGGTAATCCTTCCTTCTGCGGGTTCCGCTCGACAT
>Ga0163150_10008429_pt1 | contig 11742 bp, 9 predicted proteins | sample OliLakLV19P2IB_FD_148628 | JGI IMG/M metagenome (GOLD analysis project Ga0163150, IMG submission 148628) | Freshwater microbial mat bacterial communities from Lake Vanda, McMurdo Dry Valleys, Antarctica - Oligotrophic Lake LV.19.P2.IB | ecosystem: Environmental > Aquatic > Freshwater > Lake >...
GGTCGCGAAGGGGCGGAGGCCCGAGTTGCTGAGATTAGGCAACTCGGCGGTCAGGCGGACTGCCGAGTCGTGGACGTGACGAGTCGTCAGTCGATTGAAGAATTGCTGGCCTCTGTCGTTGCCGCGCGTGGACAGGTGGATATCCTGGTCAACTGTGCCGGAGTCAATTCGGCGACGGGCTATCTGGAAATCACCGACGACGACTGGTCGCGTGTGCTGCAGATCAACCTGACGGCCACGCACTGGGGATGCCAGATCTTTGGCCAGCATATGTCCGAGAGTGGTCGTGGGGGGGCGATTCTCAACATAGGCAGTGTGACCTGCGATAAGCCGTTGTCGCGCGTGTTTGCCTATTCGGCTTCCAAGGCGGCCGTGCTGAATCTGACGCAGAATGTAGCCCGTGAGTTGGCCCCGCATAACATTCGCGTGAATGCGATCTGTCCTGGCTTCTTTCCGGCTGAGCAAAATCGCAAGATTCTGGACGACACGCGGATTGCTAACATCATGACTCAAACGCCGATGGCGCGGTTTGGCGATCCAGAAGAACTGATCGGTGCGGTGCTGCTATTGGTCTCAAAATCTGCCGGCAGTTACATTACCGGTGCTGCGTATTACGTCGATGGCGGGTTCACGGCGATGCGGTTTTAATGGCGATATTTGGCGGTGCTGACTCTGGGCGTTGCCCGAGTCAGTTGGACCAACGAAAGTGCAAATCATGCCTACCATCGTGATCTTTGGTGCCTCGGGCGACCTCACCAGCCGCAAGCTTATTCCGGCTCTCTACGGGCTATATCGCAAGAAGCGGCTCCCTGCCGATACACACATCGTCGGTAGCTCGCGCACGCCGTTTTCGAATGAGGAGTGGCGTAGCAAGCTGGCCGAATCGACGAAGAAGTTCGCCGGCAAAGCATTTGATCCTGCCGTTTGGGAGGAATTCGCGAAGAACGTTTTCTATCAGCCGCTGGATATCGGCAGCGAAGCCGATTTCAAGAAGCTGGCCGCTGAGCTGAAGAAAATCGAAGGGGATAAAAACACCGATCGGTTGTACTATCTGGCCACTGCCCCGCAGTTCTATGAAGAGGCCGCAGCGCAACTCGGAAAGGCCGGATTGGCTGACGAAAAGAATGGCCGCCGCCGGATCGTGATCGAAAAGCCATTTGGTGTCGATCTAGAAAGTGCGAAGCACTTGAATCTTTCGATCCATCAGATTTTTGATGAGTCGCAGGTCTATCGTATCGATCACTACCTGGGCAAAGAAACGGTGCAGAACATTCTGGTGCTCCGTTTTGCCAATAGCATCTTTGAGCCGATTTGGAATCGCAACTACATCGACCATGTGCAGATCACCGTGGCCGAAGAGGTGCTCGTTGGTCGTCGCGGCGACTATTACGATCAGTCTGGTATTATGCGCGACATGTTTCAGAATCATCTGCTGCAATTGCTGATGGTGACGGCGATGGAGGCCCCGGTTCGCTATCGCGCCGATGCAGTGCGCGATGAAAAGGTCAAAGTATTGCAAGCAATTCGGCCCCTGACTGCCGAGCAGGTGGCACAGTTTACGCTACGTGGACAGTATGACGGCTATCTCAAGGAACCGGGCGTTGCAACTGGCAGTCAGACGGCGACGTTTGCGGCCATTCGGCTGGAGGTGGACAACTGGCGCTGGCAGGGAGTTCCGTTCTACTTGCGCAGCGGCAAAGGGATGTCTTGCCGCACCACGCAGATCGTTATTCAGTTTCGGCAGCCGCCGACCCTGCTGTTTCAATCCAGCCAATCGCCGGTCTCCGCTCCAGATGCCAACCGACTGGTCATTCAGGTGCAGCCAGCCGAAGGGATTCAGTTGCACTTTATGACCAAAGTCCCAGATGCCGGCATGCAATTGCGTCTGACCGATTTGGATTTCCGCTTTGCCCAGCAGTTCAAATCGGAAATGCCGGAAGCGTATCAAAGGCTGCTGCTGGATGCTCTGGCCGGGGATGCCAGCCTGTTTGCACGTGCCGATGAAGTCGAATTGGCCTGGGGCATCATCGACCCGATTCTGGCCGCCTGGAAAGAGAGCCGCCAGCCGGCCATGCTGACCTACGAAGCGGGCCTCTGGGGGCCGGCCGAATGTAGCCAATGGATTCAGGCCCAAGGGCGAGAATGGTTCGATATCTGCCCTGTTCTGAGCTAAACTATTCAAGCGGTCAAACGGCTGGTGCGAAACCGTCAAACCGGCGAGTTCGCATTCCGACCGTGCCATAGTTAACCTCTCGCCATTCCAGAAACCAAGGGCCCTCTCGATGAAAACTTCAATCTGGACGCCAGCACTGGTCGCGTTTTTTGCAATCTTCAGCAGCGGGTGTGTTGAATTCACTAAACCACTCTCCAGCGAGAAGGACTCGGTTGTGGATACCCGGCTGATCGGCGTCTGGGAATACACCAAAGATGGTACGAAAGAATCAGAGCTGATCAAGGTGCAACCGAAGGCCGGATCAAAGACCATTTTGGAAATCACCAGCATGTCTGGAAAAGAAGGTTCAGCGCCGGTGCATACCAAGAAGTTTGGCAAGCACGACTACCTCAGCGTTATGGATACGGATAAGAAGGGAAAGACGACCTGGTTTATCGCCGAGTACGAGTTCTTGGACAAAGATTCGATCCGGATGCGTGGCCCGGAAAGTGATCGGATCAAAGAGCTGATTCAAGAAAAGAAGATCGCCGGAGTCGTTGAAAAAGACGACTACTTCGACTACATCCAAATCACTGAAGATCCAGCCAAGCTGGCTGCGTTTTTCGAGAAGCACTTTCATGAGTGCTTTGATCACGAAGAAACCTCGCTATTCAAGCGAGCCACTCCCGAGGCGATAAATAAAGCTGCCGAAAAGAAACCTGCCGCCAAGAAACCGGCTGCCACGACCCCCGGCAAGTCCAGCAAGAAATAGCAGTCCGGCGGGCCAATACGGCTGCCGTTCTTAGACGAATCAGCGACCGCGGTGTGGCCTTGCAAGCGGATTTAGGCCTAATGGAGAGAATGATTCGATATCTGCCCTGGTCTGAGCTAGGCTATTCAAGCGGTTAAACGGCTGGCGGTTGCTCCTGACTCGATCAGTGTTTTTTTGCTATCGCTGTCACAGGGTGCCCTCGCCACGGTACAGGTTCTAGTTGCACTGATACCGTTTATCGCATCCCAAAATTGAAGGAGTTTTCTATGTCAGCTTTCGTTTGGCCATCGTCGCTTGCCGCGGTACTGGCAATTTTCAGCAGTGGCTGCGTGGAGGTCTCGCAGCCACTTTCCAGTGAAAAAGACTCGGTCGTGGATACACGGCTGATCGGCACCTGGGATTACACCGAAGATGGGAAAGCCACCCCAGAGAGGTTTGTTGTCGGCAGGAAGGCCGGTTCGACCACCATTATGGAGCTTACCAGCCCGAATGAAGAAGGTTCCACTCCGGTCCACACCAAGCAGTTCGGAAAGCACAATTACCTGAGTGTTTTGGACGAAAGTGAAGATGGCAAAAGCAAGGCATGGTACGTCGCGGCCTATGATTTTCCCGACAAGAACACTGTCCGCCTACTCGGGCTGAATAACGACAAAATCAAAGAGTTGATCAAGAACAAGAAGATCGCTGGAACCGTCACTCAAAAAGACTTTGTCGATGAGATTAGAATCACCGAAGAGCCTGCCAAGTTAGCTGATTTCCTGGAAAAGAACTTTCAAGCGTGCTTTGATCACGAAGAACCGACGGTCTTTAAGCGTGCCCAGGCGGCGAACCCCAAGGCAAAGGCTACCGCAGATAAGAAGGCCGCAACAGATGCCACGCCTGCCAAATCTGACAAGGGTGCGAAGAAATAGCAGTTACGCTGCTGGATAAGTGTTGCTGGGCAACTACGGTGGGGTAAGTGGGGCGGGCGAATTGCCCACTGCTATCCACCGAAACAATCATCCAGCCTGTTGGGCTAGTCCAACAGGCCGGATGATGTTTTTTTTGCAAGCGCAATGCTGCCGCGCTAGTTTTTCTTCGCTGGCAAAATCTTCACCCCTGGCACGCCGAGATCCAAACGAAACAGACCACCGGATGGGTCCTTCTCAGAGCCGATACCCCCTGTCACAAACAGTTGATCATGTTTCGGGCCGCCAAAGGCCACATTGCTGGTGGTCAGGTTTCCGCCATCGTAACGACGGATCAGCTTGCCGGTTGGATCGATGACCTGCACTTGCTTCATGCCGTAGTGAGCGACGTACAGGTTGCCATCCACGTCCAAACACATGCCGTCTGGCTGATTGTCGATTTGTCCCTTGGTGGTGTCTTTTTCTGGCAGGTCGATAAACACCTGTCGCGCACTCGCTTTGCCGGGTGCGGAAATTTTGTACACCAGAATTCGATTCTTCTTGCTCTCGGCCACCAGCAGCGTCTTGCCATCGGGTCGCAAAACAATTCCATTTGGAAATGCCAGACCATCGTCGATTAAGTGCGTCTTACCCTTGCTGTCAACGTAATGTACCGTGCCGATGTGGTTATCACCTTCACTGCCACCCGGATCGGTGAAATAAAATCCGTCATTCGGCGTGTCTAAAGTCAGATCATTCGGGCCCCGTAGCTTCTTGCCGTTGCATTCCTGGCTGGCGTGCGGCAGAAGCTTGCCATCGGCATCCAGATGCAGAATGGCGTTGTGCGTTCCATCGCATACCAGATGGGTTCCATCGGCCAAAACCTTGTGGCCGTTTGGTGAACCGGTTTCGACCCAGACTTTGTTCATGCCATCCAGGCTGAACTTGGTCATCGACTTTTTCCAGGAGACGTACCCGTTGCCGTCATGGTCAAAGACGACTCCTTCGCAATAGGCGGGTACTTTGAACAGTTCCACTGCTTTAATTTGATCGTCAGCGGGCAATTCGGCCGCCGACCCAATTTGCATCTGCGTAGCACAACCAATGAGAGTGATCGCCGCCAGAAGGTATCGATATCGCATACTTGCCATTCCTATAAATTGTGAACCGTATTCCAGGGTGCTTGCCTTGCACCATCTTCGCCCAAGGAAACATGAAAATCAACAAACCGGACAAAGAGAGCGGTTTTGCCGGGGTTTTGGTTGCCGCGCCAGCCACCTGCCTTAGGCCGATGGGTGCCAGCGGACAAAACCCTCAATCGCCTCGTATTCAGACAGGCCTAGCTGGTCGTAGAGGCGGGCCGTGGCACGATTACGCTCCTCAGCACGCTGCCAGAATTCGCGCTGGTCGGCACCAGGGAACATGGCCTTGTCCTTTTGAGACTGATGCTTGAAGATCGCGTTTCGCTTTCGGAGCAACTCCTCTGGACTGATCGGAACCGCCATCTCAATCTTTTCTGGCTCCCATTCTTGCCAGGCACCTCGGTACAGCCAGACTTCGCACTGCGTGGTCCACGACTCCGACATGACCTGCTGGTACGCGGCCATGATTGACGCCAGACAAACGCGGTGCGTTCCATGCGGGTCCGACAGATCTCCAGCGGCGTAGACCTGATGCGGCTGAATCTTTTGCAGAAGCTCGGCGACAATTCGCACATCGTCCGGGCCAAGTGGCTTTTTGCGGACTTTACCGGTTTCGTAAAATGGCATGTCCAAAAAGTGGACGTTCTCGATTGGCACCTGACAGTCGCGACTGGCGGCGCGTGCCTCGCCGCGGCGGATTAAGGCCTTGATCTGCTGCACCTCTGGACCGTCGACCTGACCGGGTCGCTTATTCCGCAAGAACTCCTCGATTTGCTGCTCAATGCGCTCGACCTGATCGGGCGCGGTTTTGAACATACGTGCAAAGTCGAGCGCAAAGTCAACAAACCGAATGGCATCGGCGTCGAAGACCGCGATATTGCCCGAAGTTTGATAGGCAACATGCACTTCGTGGCCCTGATCGACCAACCGGATCAGCGTTCCTCCCATGCTGATGACGTCATCATCAGGATGCGGCGAGAAAATCAGGATTCGTTTTGGAAAGATTGTATCGGTCGAACGGCGAATGTCCCCCGGCCGTTTTTTCTGATCGGGCTTGCCACCGGGCCAACCGGTAATGGTTTCCTGTAAGACACGAAAGATATCGATGTTGATGTTGTAGGCTGGCCCTCGTTCGGCCAATAGATCTTGCAATCCGTTTTCGTTGTAATCCTCGTCGGTCAGTTTAAGAATCGCTTTCTTCAAGATTCGTGCCAGCCAGATTACGGCACGGCGGACTTCGGTCGGGTTCCACTCAACAGGAGAGATTAACCAGGGGGATTTGACGCGAGTTAGTTCCGCCGCCGCAGCTTCATCCAGCATGATTTGCGCGTTCGGATGATTCTGCAGATAGCTGGCCGCCACGGTCGACGTAGGGGGCTGCTCGATCGCCTGAGCAATGACCGCGGCCTTATGCTCGCCAAAAGCCATGAGCAGAATCCGCCGTGAGGCCAGGATCGTGCCCACCCCCATCGTGATCGCCCGACGCGGGACATGCTGTTCGCCAAAGAAATCGCTGGCCGCATCGCGACGGGTCACATGATCCAGCGTTATCAGCCGGGTTCGACTATCGCGACCCGAGCCAGGTTCATTGAACCCGATGTGCCCGGTTCGCCCAATTCCTAACAATTGCAGGTCAATTCCGCCAGCGTTGACAATTTGCTGCTCGTACTGTTGACAATAGTTCTGCACCTGCTCAATTGGAATCGTCCCATTAGGAATATGAACATTCTCCGGTAAGATATCAACGAGGTCGAAAAGGTGTTCGTGCATGAACCGATGATAGCTCTGGAGGTCTTCCGGCTGCATCGGAAAATACTCGTCCAGATTGAAGGTCACGACGTTGTGAAACGAAAGTCCCTGCTGGTGCAAGCGAACTAGCTCGTCGTAAACTCCGACCGGGGTAGAGCCAGTTGCCAGTCCTAGCACACATTTCTGGCCTAGCGCCGCCTTGCTCTGAATGAGCTGTGCGATTTCGCTTGCCACAGCAATATTGACTTGACGCGACTCTGCAAAAACAACCGCAGGAATACGCTCAAGGGAACTTGAAAAATTCGACATGGAACATGGCTCCGGACTGACATGTGGGACTATAAAATCGCCAGGGTTCCATGGCAGATTCGATTGCGAATGACGGATTATTATTATTTAGGGATACATTTAACGTCAAGTCGCTAACTAAGGTTATAATCCTCGGCGTTATTCTGTAAGGTGTAATTTCAAAATCACAATACTTTGACTTCAGGCTCGCATTGCCGATGTTGCTGGATGGACGACAACGAGAACTACTGAGATTGATCTGGTGCGAAAACCGACTGAGCCGGTGGGAACTTCACCAACTCACTGGCGTTAATCCAAATGCCATCGGTAACGAAGCAGCCGCGCTTCTGCAATTGGGGATCCTGCGAGAGGGCGCTCCCGAATCGGTCGGGCAGGGACGACCTCGCGTGCCGCTGGAGATCGATGTTTCTTCGCGCGATGTCATCGGGCTGGCCCTAAGCCCAGGGCAAATCGAAATCGCACGCCTCAATCTGCGCGGGAATCTGCTCGGAGGAACGGTTACTCGCAGCATTGAGCATGTGCAGGATTTGGTCCCGGCTGCGCAGCAGCTTTTGAGATCGACCCTCCGCGATCAGACACTGGCCATAGGTATCAGTTCACCGGGATTTTTGGATCCCGAGAAACGCGCGATCCTTTCCAGTTCTATCACTTGCGTAGAACAGCCGTTGGATTTTCGCGGGCTCAATATCGGGGAGAACGCTCCACCGATCGTTTTTGAGAATGACATGCATGCGCTGGCTGTACGCTGGGTTTTAACGCATCAGGCGGAGCAGTCGCAGGACGTACTACTGGTATACATTGGCGACGGTCGATTAGGGGCGGCATTGCTCGTCGACGGTCGGCCCAATCGCGGCTGTTTGATGGGAGCCAACGAGCTTGGGCACACACGGTTTTTCGTCGAGACGGAGAGATGTTACTGCGGCCATGAAGGTTGTCTGGAACGCATCTGCAGTACGGATTTTCTGAATCGCCAGGCGACGAATGGTGCTGTCAGCAACGGCGATCTTTCCAACTCCGATGATCGAGAGTCCAGAATGGTTGAGGCCGCAGCGAATGGTGCACCAATCGTTGGCGAGCGTTTGCTCGATCGCGTGGCACATTACAGTGGAAACGATCCTGCGCTAGAATACATGCTGAAGTATCTGTCCTGCGCACTTTCCAATACGATCAATTTTGTGCGCCCAAATCGATTGGTGCTCGTGAGCGAGTTCACGCGGTACGCCGCCTTCAATGATGCACTGCTTCGGCAGGTGCGCAGTGGAGTTTTGTTTGATCTGGTCGATCGCGTGCGCATTGATGTCTGGGATCAACCCAGCGCCGTTTCGGCCGAAACTGCCGGCTGGCTGGCATTGGCCGGGTTGTATCAAGAAGGCTGGAACTTACTCTAACCCTAGAGAGTAGAAGGGTGAGCAGTGGATAGTAGAGGGATTCCAGGGACTGGATTCCCGCATTCGCGGGAATGACGGCGGGGGACTATTCAAGACGAAGGGGCTATTCAAACAGCGAGACGTAGCTGAATTTGGCTACGTCGAACAGGCCCTCTGGCCCGAGCTTTAGTTCTGGAATGACCGTCAGCGCCATGAACGACAGCGTCATAAAGGGTGCCGCAAGCTTGGATCCCAGTTCTTTGGCCAAGCCATCCAACCGTGCATAGGCCGCGGCGACCTCATGCCCTTCGCCATTCGACATCAATCCGGCAATCGGCAGTGGTAGCAGGTCAGTCCGTTCACCGGCGGCCACCGAGATGCCACCTTTTGCCTCAATGACCAGATTAATCGCTCGGGCAATCTCTTCGTCGCTAGTGCCGACGGCAATAATGTTGTGCGAATCGTGAGACACGCTCGACGCAATGGCCCCGTGTTTCAAGCCAAAATTTCTCACAAACGCTACCGAGGGGGGGCTTCCGGTATAACGGTCCACCAGGGCGATCTTCAAAACATCGCGATCCAAGTCGATCAACACCTGACCATTCTTGATGCGCGCCTGCCGGCGGACTCGTTTGGTGATCAGTTGCCCACCAATGGCTTCAATCACCTGCAAAATACCGGGCTGTGCTTTGACTATGAATTCATCCGCAGTGCGTAGTTCGGTCTGAAACTGATTGACGATTGTTGGCTCAATTCTTGGCAAGAGCGAAGTACCATTTTCGCAGACGACCTGTCCATCGATGAACACTCGCCCGATATTCAGTTCCGTCAGGTTGTCAACCTCCAGAAAATCCGCGGCGTCGCCGATCTGTAGCAACCCTACATCCAGACCGTAGTGCTGCACCGGATTGACGCAGGCGACTTGCAATAGCTTAAACAGGTCGAGTCCCTTGGCCAGACCGCGTCGAACCAATTGATTGATGTGCCCATGCGTCAGCTCGTCAGGGTGTTTGTCATCGCTGCAAAACATGCACTGCTGCGGGAAATCAACAATCAACGGGTGCAGCGCCTCAAAGTCCTTGGCAGCCGATCCTTCGCGGATGAGCAGTTTCATACCGCGTTGCAGCTTTTCCAGACCTTCGTCGTAACTGCGGCTTTCGTGGTCGGTGCTGATTCCAGCCGCAATGTATTTGGCCAGCGCATCGCCGCGCACCTGCGGCGCATGGCCATCGACCGGTTTACCACGCTCCTTGGCTGCGGCAATTTTGGCCAGTACCTCGGGGTCGTCGTGCAACACGCCCGGAAAATTCATCATTTCCGACAAGTACTTGATTCGATCGTCGTCCAGCAGTTCTGCCACCTGCTTTGAGTTCAGTGTCCCCCCAGAGCGATCGAACGGTGTCGCCGGAACACAGGAAGGGGCTCCAAAGTGGAACTTCAATGGCGACTGCTCGGCATTTTCGACCATGTACCAGACACCGGCCGCGCCGAGTACATTGGCGATCTCGTGAGGATCCGAAACAGTGGCCACGGTTCCATGAACCACCGCCAGTCGCGCGAACTCCGTTGGCGCTAGCATCGAGCTTTCGATATGCACATGCGCATCGACAAAACCTGGAAACAAGAACGGCTGGCCATCACGCGCCGGCTCGTTGATACCACGGATATCGGCGATCCGGCCGTTCTGGATGACTAGAGTGCCGTAGTAGATCCGCTCGGAAAGCACGTCCACAATGTTGCCAGAGATCTCTCGTTCCGTTGCCGATTGCATCGTTTCTGTTCTCGCTGTTTCAGTCATCGGCCACCGAGGAATTCGTCTCGGCCAGCTTTTCAATCAACCACTCTGCAGCCAGCAAGTACCCGCGCCAGCCGAGGCCGGCAATCTGGCCAGTCGCGATCGGTGCCACGACCGAATGGTGTCGAAAGCTCTCTCGAGCATGAATATTCGACAGGTGTACTTCGATGATCGGGCAAGTTGCCTCGGCCAGCGCATCGCGCAGTGACAGGCCGTAGTGCGTGAGTGCGCCCGGATTGATAATCACTCCGGCGGCGGTGGACAGATGCTGCTGCAAAAAATCGATCAGCGCACCTTCGTGATTTGATTGAAATGGGACCGTTTCTAGCCCGGCCACGTGCACGCGCGCGGTCACCGCCTGGTCGACTTCGGCCAGTGTCGTACGACCATAAATTTCCGGCTGACGTATCCCCAACCGGTTCAGATTGGGGCCGTGGATGAGTAATACACGCATGGAATGCTGGAATTCCCTGAATTCGGAGACAGGTTTAATGACGTAAGTTTATCAAGGACCGTTAGTTAGCCAACCATTCAGCTTCACTATCGATCGCGTCGCGACTATCATAACAGTGGGGACTTGCACGCGGCTAGGGTCGCCCAGGGTGGTCGAGGCCCGTTTCATCGCTTTTCTGACTTTCAGGAGTCCGTCATGTCGCAAGCCATTGTCAATCCTGCTGAGTTGCGGCGATTTGCGCAGCAGCTCAAGCATTTCAATACGGAATTGGTCACGCAGATGAGTGCGATTCAGCGGCAGATGGTTGCGCTGGGTTCTACGTGGCGCGATCAGGAGCAGCAGAAATTCACTGAAGAGTTTGAACAGCAAATGAAGACGATCAATCGTTTTGTCGAGTCAAGCGAGCAGTACGTACCATTCCTGCTACGCAAGGCCGAGCGCATCGACGAATACCTTCAGCAACGATAGTTTTTCAAACGCCGTTTCCACTGCGTTTGAAGGTACCAGCCGGATTGTGAACTCTCACCCCGCTTTGTGCTCATGCCAGCCAATGTACGGTCCACCGACGCGATTGTGGAGTTTCGCAGCGCCCTGTGTACGTTTATTCACGAAGCGCGGCAGGCGATCGCCTCAATGGATATGGAAGCGCGCCGCGCCGTTGAGTACATCACGCACGATCAGGCAAATTATTGGACGACCGAAGCGCGTCGCGGGGGTGAAGCGGTCGCCGAACGAAAACAGGAGCTGAGCAACTCGCAAACTTTTAAGACCATCGATCGTTACACTCCCTCTTGCATCGAAGAAAAGAAACAACTGGAGAAGGCACAGCGGCGGTTGATGCACGCACAGCAGAAGATCGACGCCGTCAAACACTGGGGACGTCTCAGTGAGCAGCAATACCGTGAATTCCTGACGCGACTGTCTCAGTTCACTAGCGTGCTGGACGGCGATCTGCCCCGCGCCGTGAGTGTTCTGGACCGCATTTTGAAGAGCTTGGACCAATATCTGAGCACTCAAACCCCAAGCGGGCTGGCAGCGGAAACCTTTGCTAGCGCAGTCGGGTCGGGGGTTGCAGAAACGTCCAGCGCTACCGACGCCCCTGTGGCATCGGTGGA
>Ga0163150_10008432_pt1 | contig 11737 bp, 5 predicted proteins | sample OliLakLV19P2IB_FD_148628 | JGI IMG/M metagenome (GOLD analysis project Ga0163150, IMG submission 148628) | Freshwater microbial mat bacterial communities from Lake Vanda, McMurdo Dry Valleys, Antarctica - Oligotrophic Lake LV.19.P2.IB | ecosystem: Environmental > Aquatic > Freshwater > Lake >...
GCCCCCCAAAGTCAACGACGAACGCCTCAAGATCGAACTCGTCGCCGAGGCCCCGGACATCGCCACGCCCATCGGCATCGACGTCGATGACAAGGGCCGCATCTACGTCATCGAGTCGCACACCCACTTCCCGCCGAAGGATTACAAGGGCCCTAAAACCGACCGCATCCGTGTGTTCGAGGACACCGATGGCGACCGCAAGGCCGACAAAACCAGCGACTTCCACACCGGCGAAACGCACACCATGAGCCTCGCGCTCTACCGCGCTCCCGGAAGCTCCGAAGGTTCTCTGTACATCGCCACCCGCCGCGAGGTGTTCCGTTTGCGCGACACCGACAACGACGGCAAAGCAGATGAACGCACCTCGCTTGTGAAACTCGAAACGAAAGGCAACTACCCGCACAACGGACTGTCCGGCTTCGCCTTCGACTTCAAGGGCGATGTCTACTTCGGCTTCGGCGAGAACCTCGGCGAGTCGTACAAACTCATCGGCAGCGACAAGACGACGCTCGAAGGCGGCGGCGAGGGCGGCAACATCTACACCTGCGACAAAGACGGCAAAAAACTCCGCCGCGTCGCCACCGGCTTCTGGAACCCGTTCCATCTCTGCTTCGACACGTTCGGCCGGTTGTTCGCCGTCGACAACGACCCCGATGGCCGGCCGCCCTGCCGGCTGCTGCACATCGTCGAGGGCGGCGACTACGGCTACCGCTTCCGCTACGGCCGCGGCGGCCAGCACCCCTTCACCAGTTGGAACGGCGAAATCCCCGGCACGCTGCCGATGGTCGCCGGCACCGGCGAAGCCCCCTCCGGCATGCTCGCCTACGAGTCGGACAACCTACCCGACGATTATCTCGGCAACCTGCTCGTCACCAGTTGGGGCGACCACCGCATCGAGCGGTATCGATTAAAGCCCAACGGCGCGAGCTTCACGTCCAAAATGGAACCCGTCATCACCGGCGGCGAAAACTTCCGCCCCGTCGGCATCGCCCTGGCGCCGGATGGTTCTTTGTATGTGAGCGACTGGGTCGACAAGTCGTACAACGTGCACGGGAAGGGCCGCATCTGGCGCATCAGCGCGAAAGACGAGAAGAAAGTCGAACGGCCGGACCCGGAGAAGGAACCGGAGAAGGCGATATTGTCGAACCACCGGCCGACGCGAGAGAGCGGGCTTCGTGAAATATCGAAATCAAAGCAGGCATTAGACAAGCTGAAGGACCTTTCCTTTCAGAAAGCTCACTTGTCTAACGAGCGATTGCAAATTGGAGCAATGCAGGCAATGAGCCTTGTTTCGCAAGCGGACTCCGCATTCCTTCGGGCTCTTATTACGACCAACAATCCCAAATCGGTCGCGAGCATGGCTGCGCGCCTGTCAAAGCTCTCGTGGGATGGCGATTTCCCATATCCGTTTAAGCGAGACCATCTCATGGTTTGGTCGGAAATATTTCGGAATCGCGTCGCCGATGATGATTCGCACAGAATCATGATTGAGATGCTTTCGCATACCGACCCGTTTGTGTCCTCTGCGTTAATTGAGGGACAGTTCAAGCAAGCACCGTTGCAGCGTGAAGCTCAGCGCTGGGAGTGGTCGCCTCGATTCGAAAACGATCCTTATGACCCAGCACAAGAGGGTAACGATCCGGCGTTGTTGAATCGGGATTCGAAGCGACGCAATACGGTTGTGATGCTTCGGCGAATCGGACCAAAGGAAAATGCAAACCTCAAACATTTCCTCCATTCAAACGATGTCGACGTCCGCTTCCTCGCCATCCAATGGATCGCCGAGGAAAAGCTCACGCAGTACCGTCAGCAGCTCACCGACTCCCTCTCGCGCCCCGACACCACCCCGCGTCTCCTCGTCGCCACGCTCACCGCGCTCGACATGCTCGATGGCGGCAAGCCCGGCTCCGTCGATCACGTGGGCGGCCGGTGGTACCTCGAGCGCCTCGTCTTCGGCGAGAAGACCGCCGCCGCCACCCGCGCGATGGCCCTGCGCATGCTGCCGGCGAACAACCCCGCGCTCACCATCGATGCGTTCAAAAAACTGCTCGCGAGCGAAGACGTGAAGTTCCGCGTCGAGGTGGTGCGCACGCTGCGCGACAGCCCGCACAAGGAGAAGGCGGCGCTGCTGCGGGAGATCGTCAGCGATGAGAAGCAGACTCCGGAAGTGAGGGCGGAGGCCATTGCGGGGTTCGACGCGACCGATGCAGAGCAATTGAAGCAGTTGATAGCGCTGGCGAAGGACAAGGAGGGCGTGCTGCGCGACGAGGCGCTGCGGGGGCTGCGCGGGTTGATTTTGTCGGACGAGCCGTTGGAGACGCTGGTGCCGCTGACGGGTCGGCCGAAAGAGGAGGCCACGAAAGCCTGGATGGAATTGCTCGCTTCCGCTAAACCGCAAGCGAAGGACGGGACGAGTGGTGATGTGGAGGCGGGCGGACGGGTGTTTTTCAGCGCGAAGGCGGGCGGGTGCTTTCGCTGTCACACGGTGGGCGGCCGCGGCGGGGTGGCGGGGCCGGACCTGTCGACGGTGGGTAAAGCGATAAGCCGCGAGCGGCTTTTGGAGTCGATTCTTCAGCCGAGCAAGGAGATCGCCCCGCGCTTTGCGGCCCAACTCGTTGAAACCGAAGACGGCGAGAAGCGCACCCTGATGTACGTCGGCCCCTCCCCCGATGGCACGCAGCTCTGGGCCGACACCAACGGCAAGGAACACAAGATCGCCCCCGGGGAGATCGAATCGAAGCAGCCGCTGACGACGAGCATCATGCCCAGCGGGTTGCACCAAAGCCTTACGGCGCGCGAGCTGCGCGACCTGCTGGCGTTCCTCGAAAGTTTGAAGTGATTGCGTTTTCAGAGCCGGGTTTTATAAACTCGGTCGGCTCGCCGCCGCAAGCAAGGCGGGCCGGTTCGCGCGGGGACGAATATCATGCTGGTGGATTCGTCGCGCGAAACGGATCGACTCGGCTTCGAGCCTCGTCGATCCGTCCGGACTCACAGAGTCCGGCTCCGGGCACTCACAGAGTCCGGCTCTCAGGGATCAGCGGCTGCGACGCGGGGAATCTCCACCTTTCGACGGGCTGTCGGCGCGAGGCTCCGGCTTGCTCGGTCGCTCCGGCCGCGACGATGACGCCGCGGGCGGCGTCGCCTGCCCCGGCGGCGCGGAGCGCACGGCGGGCGGCGGGGCCTTGGGCGTCGAGGCTCGCGGCGCGGCGACGCTTGGCGAAGGCGCTGACTGCGGCGTCACCACCCGGCTAGGCGCCACGCGGTCGGCCTGCCTCGCGCTCGGCGGCTTCGGATTGCCCGCGCCCTGGGTGATCGTGCGCGGGCCCGGCGTCGTTGCCGGCCGGACCACGTTCGTCGGCGCCGGGGTTGGCGCCACCCGCGGCTCGCTGCGCGGCGTCTGCGCGCGCGGCGGATCGACCCGCGGGGTCTCCACGGGCCGAGCGCGCGGCCCATCCATGCGCGGGCTCTCGATCGGGTTGCTTCGCGGCCTCTCCTGCGGCCTGCTTCGCGGCGCGTCGGCACGCGGAGCCTGCACGGCTGGCGCGGCGGGCGCCGAGGGCACGGGATTGGGCCTGAACTGCGGGATCGTCGGCGGGGCACTGCGCGGCGTAATACTCCGCGGGGTCTCCGCCGGTTTTTCGCGAGATCGATCGGGCGTCACGTTCGGCGTGTCAAGGCGCGGCGGCACCGCACGCGGCGTTTCGATGGGCTTGATCACACGGTCCGGCCGCACAGGCTCCACGCCCGGCGCTTCCGTCCGCACCGCGGCCGGGGGAGCGGCCGGCGTCCGTGGCCGATCCGCTTCCGATCGCCGGTCATCCCCGCGCCTGCCGTCGCCATCGCCACGGGCCGGGCGATCGTTCGATTCGCTCACGGGACCCGGCACGGCGCGGCCACGATCCGTCGTGCCCGGCGCGCTTCCCGTCGGCCGCGAGAATCCGGGCATTGTGCGCACGTTGCCGCCGATGGGCGCGAGGGGACGGAACCCGTGCCGCGAACGGTCGCCATCCGTTGTGACCGCGCGGTCCGGTCGATCGCCGGTGCGATCGCTTCCGTTCACGACACGGTCACCCCGATCGCTTCGCGTGCTGCGCTCGCTGCCGCCGTTGACCTGCGTGCGCTGCACGCCTTCGTGCACGGCCGGCCGGACCTGGGGCCCGGCCCGGGTCACGTCACGCTGCCAGGTGCCGCGAAAACCACGGTCGTCGTCACGGCCGTCGCCGCGATGGTTGTGAGCATCGTGCTTGTCATCATCGCGCCGGTCCGAGCCACGGTGCTTGTGATCGTTGTGGCCGTGATGACGGTGCGAGTGATGCCGGTCATACCAGCCGCCGTAGCACACCCGGTGCCGGTGCCAGTCGAAGTCGAGGTGAAGCCATGAGCCGACGTGACAGGCGGAACCGAAGGTGATCAGCGGCGCGTGGTGATACACCGGCCGCTCGACGTAAACATACTCTGGCTCGTAGACGGGAACGTAAATGATCTGGGGGTCGGCCGGCACGATCTGAATAATGCGCTCCTCGACAACGACCTTCTGTTGCTCCGTCGTCGCGAGGTTGCCAGCCGCCTGGGCCTGGGCCCGGCAAACCTGCACAGCGGCCATCACATCTTCCTGCTGATAGAGGAAAGCGGCCCCGAGGTTCTGGGTCCACTCCAGGTTCTCGTCCATCATCGCGAGCACGCCGGGGTAGTGGGCCAGCGCCTGCACACTGGGGTCCCACCGCTGGGCCGCGATCTTATCGGCCAAGGCCGGGTCCTTCGCATTGGCCTTCACGAAGCGGGACGCCTGGACGATCTCGAGCGGGTACGTCGCCCCCGCCAGAACATGCGCCAGCAGCGGGTCCGGATAAAGCGCGATCGGCCCGACCAGTTGCTTCAGTTGCTCCTGGCTGAATTTCAGCGCCGCTGCCTCGGCGGGCTGCGGCGCCACTTGGGCTTCGGCATCCACCGACCCAGCTACCAGCGGCAGCCGACCCGTCTGTGACGGATCGCCGAAATCCGCCCCCGCCGCCGGCATTGCCGCCAACCCGAACATCGAAAGGGCCATCAGCAAGTTTTTTCGGGTGCGTGTCATGGTGCGTCCCCTCAATGGAGCCTCAGGCGGCCTGGCGTTGAATCCAGCCGAGGGCTATCCCAATAGATGGTACGCACTGTGACGGTATTTCATTCCACCGAAATGCAAATTTGCAGATAAAAAAGCCGTAGGGTCGTTGGGTGGACCGAATCATATTGCCCCGCTCACGCGTTATTGAGGCCTATTTACTTCTCTTCAATCCGCAGCGCCTGGCTCTGGATCGTCTCGTCCATGAGGCGGGTGAGCACCTGGCCCATGTGGGTGATGCGGGCCTCGATGCGGGTGGTCTGGATGCTGTTGCGGCCGACGGCTTCGCGGCGGGAGAGGTCGAACATCACCTGCGTGGTCGCTTCGCCGCTGGCGAGTTTCACGTCGATCTGCGGGCCGCCGGCGACACCGCCGCCCGGGATTTTGCTCTTGTCGAGGTCGAGGCGGAGCTTGGCGACGCCGGTGACGGTGGCGAGCCGGATGCCCGCGACTTCCTCGAGGCCGGTGAGCGTGAAGGTGGTGTCGTGGTGCAGCTTGCCGAGTTCATGGTTCCAGTCGGCGGCGGTCTTCCAGTTGCGGTTGAGGGCGGCCTTCTCCTGGGCGGCGGCGATGGCGGCGAGGTCGGCGGCGGTCTCCATGAAGTCGAGCTCGTCGGGGGCACTGCCGTCCTTGCCGAGCTTGTTGCGGATCGCGTCGACGCCTTTGACGGCGGTGACGGTGCCGTCGGCCGCCATCTCGACGGCGATGGGGACGCCGGCGATGGCTTTGAGGACGGCGTGTATCGCGGGATTGTCCGCGGCTGCCTTGCGGGAATCGGCGTGGGCTTCATCGTCATCGGTCCGGCTGGTGGCGGTCAGCCATTCGATGGTCATCGTGCAGGTCGCCGAGCCGTCGGCGTTGACGCGATCGGTGCGCCAAGTGATCTCGCCCTGCGTTTCGAGCGCAGTCTGGTTCTTCTGGGTTTCGCCGAGGAAGGACATGGTCACGTCCTGCTTCCGCAGCGACCAGATGTCGTACCGGGCGGTGCGGCCGGCGACGAACTTGGGGCGGAGGTTGGCCTCGTCGGCGGCAGGCGCGGCGGGGTCGGCGGCGAGCACGGCGGTCCCCGGGGGCATGCCTGAAAACATCGCCGCGGCGAGCAGTACCCATTCCAAAGCGACGCCGCGGCGGGAAGTGGTCATGCTGTAATAATAGCTGAGGGCCATGAAAATCTCATCGACAAGACCGCCGGACGCCGTTACGCATAGATAGTCCTACGCGGGTGCCACGGGTCGGCTTGGCGACCCGTTTTCCATGGCGCACGGGTCGCGGAGCCGACCCGTGGCACCCAACGAGCCGGCGAGCCGCCCGCCAATCACCGCAGGTATCGCCGGCTGGGTTGAACCCCGACAGGGTGCGGGCAGGGCAGCCAGCGGACCTCGACCACGCGCCAGGCATTATCGCCCTGCCCGCACCCTGTCGGGGTTCAACCCAGCCGGCGAGCCGCCCGCCAATCACCGCAGGTATCGCCGGCTGGGTTGAACCCCGACAGGGTGCGGGCAGGGCAGCCAGCGGACCTCGACCACGCGCCAGGCATTATCGCCCTGCCGCCGCCAGGTGAGCGTCCAGCGGGTGATGAACATGCCGCCGCCGCGCAGGTTGGTGCGGACATCGAAGGAGCTGACCGCCTCATCATCGCTCTTCACATCCGCTTCGATCGCGACGATCGTCTGCTTCTCCAGCGGCGAGCTCTCGACGGTTTTTTCAAGGCTGTCGAACACGTCCCGCCCGGCGATCGGCTCGGGGTTGGCGGTCTCCTCGACGAGCACGACGACACGCGGGTCGACCAGCGCCTTGAAGTCGGCGAGTTGCAAGGGTGCGGTGTAGCTCACGAGCTTCCGCGTGTTTTCAAGGATGTGCTCGGTGGTCGTGATGACGAACTTGGCCAGCAGGAACACCCCCACCGCCAGCAGCACGGCAAGGCCCGCGAAGCGGAGCAGCCGGGTATTGGCCCGCTGAAAGGCGAGGAACACGACGACGGCCGCGACGACGAGCAGCGTCAGGGCGAGCGGCCAGGGGTCTTCGAGGAGGAGGTTTTGCCACAACGGCGAGGCCGCGAGTTGCATGAGGCGATCATCCCGCATGAGGCGCGGCGATGCAACCGAGAGCACCAAGCCGGAAGGCTGGTGCTGATCAAACGTGGCAACGGTGCAGTCTGTTGGTTACCGACCAACCGACCAGCACACGAAAGCATCGCCGGACCCGTTGCCCGCATTGCGGTGCAGTCTGTTGTTCACCGACCAACCGACCAGCACCACCCAGCCGGGATGATGCTCCATTCAAGCGTCTCGCCCGACTGTTCCGATAACAGCACACAGTGACCGGCACTGGCAACCCTATCCTCGACGCCAATATCGCCGCGCTGCGGACGACCGACGTGGCGCTGGCCGAGCGCGTGCTGGCGGCGGCGGCGGCACCGCTGCAATGGTCGGCGTCGAAGGCGGGGCCGCTGACGGCGATGATCGACCACGACGGCCGGCCGCTCGCACTGGCTAGCCGGTTCGACCCCGCCGCCGAGGCCGCCAAGCTTATCGAGCACGTGGACCTCGGCAAGAGCGCCTGCGTGGTGACGCTCGGGTTTGGCCTGGGGTATCACGTGGCGCAGATGGCGGCGCTGATGACCGGCGACTGCGTTCTGCTGGTGCACGAGCCAGACATCGCCCTGATGCGGGCGGTGCTCGAGCGCATCGACCATACGTCGTGGCTCGGCAAAGGGTGGGCGATCATCACGGACGACACCACCGACCGCTCGACGCTCCTCGGCCGCATCGAAAAACTTTCCGCGGTGCTCACGCAGGGCACCGTGCTGGTCACGCACCCCGCCAGCAGGCAATTGCACGGCGAAGCGCTCAACTCATTCGGCCAGATGGTCACCGAGGCGCTGGCATTCTGCCGGACGAACGTGGCGACGGCGCTGGTGAACGCCACGCGCACCTACCGCAACCTCGCCTGCAACATCGGGCACTACGCCTCCGGCGCAACCACCGGTGCGCTGCACCAGCTCGCCGCGGGTTACCCGGCCGTCTGCGTCAGCGCCGGGCCGAGCCTGGCGAAGAATGTTCACCTGCTCAGCGACCCCGCCGTCCGCCGCAACGTCATCGTCATCACCGCGCAGACGACGCTCAAGCCGCTGCTCGACCGCGGCATCACGCCCGACTTTGTCACCGCACTCGATTACCACGAGATTTCCCGCCGCTTTTATGAAGGCCTGCCCGCCCTGCCCGGCGTCACGCTCGTCGCCGAGCCGAAGGCCAACCCGGCGATCATCGAAAGCTTCCCCGGCCCCGTGCGAATGACGCGCAGCGGGTTCCTCGACAAGCTGCTCGGCCCGCTCGCCCGGCCGCGCATCGCAATCAAGGACGGCGCCACCGTCGCCCATCTCTCGTTCTATCTCGCCCAGCACCTGGGCTGTGACCCGATCATCCTCATCGGGCAAGACCTGGGCTTCTCTGATGGGCTGTATTACTGCCCCGGCACCGCGATCCACGATGTGTGGGCGCCCGAGCTGGGCCCGTTCAACACGCTCGAGATGATGGAGTGGCAGCGGATCGTCCGCCACCGCAGGCACCTCAAGAAACTCGACGACATCCACGGCAACGAGATTTATTCCGACGAGCAGATGATCACGTATTTGAAGCAGTTCGAGCGCGACTTCACGAAGGCGTCGCAGCAGGTGCTCGACGCGACCGAAGGCGGCGTACCGAAGGCGGGGACGCGGCGCACGACCTTGGCCGAGGCGCTGCGCGAGCATGCAACGCGGCCGGTGCCCGTGATGCCGCACGGCGACGCTCGGCCCGATCCGGCCCGCCTCGCCCAGGTCGAGGAATTGCTGCGCCAGCGCATTGATGAGGTGCATGAACTCGACCGCATCGCCGAGGACACGCTGCCGATCCTCCGGCAGATGAGCGAGCACCAGCGCGACCCCAAGCGGATGAACCGCCTGTTCGACCGGCTGGAAGCGAACCGCAAGCGCGTTGAAAAACTCGACGCGACGTTCGGCCTGGTCAACGACCTGAACACCGTGGGCGTCTTCCGCCGGGCCCGGGCCGACCGCGCGATCCACCACGATGCCCAGAGCGAGCTCGACCCGCTGACGCGGCAGCGCCGCCAGCTCAAGCGCGATATCGACAACATCGACTGGCTTCGGCAGGCGTACACGGAGACGCTGGCGATCTTCGAGGCGGCTTTGGAACGCGTGACGAAGGAACGAGACGGGCAGCACCAGGGGGTGGCACTGACAAGCGTAGTCCTCGGAGCTTGTCAGTGTTGACGCATGGCCGACCGACACTGACAAACCCCGAGCGGCCTTGTCAAGTGCCACCCGACGCAGCACTTGGAACGGAACGGACTCCGTGAAAAAGACCATCGCCCTCGTGCCGATCGACCTGCGACAGACCCGTTTCGGGCTGCCGTCGATGCTGCTGCGCGAGATTGGCGGGGCCACAATTCTCGACCACATGTTGCGGCGGCTCTCGCGCATTGCATCGATTGATTCGATCGTGCTCGTGCATCCGGCCGAACAGGACATCGCGTCCGCCATCGATACACACGGCTACGCCAAACCCGTCCACCCATTCGCATTCAAAGCCCCCACCGCCCGCGATCCGCAGCACGCCGCCCGGCTCGCCGGCCGCAAGTGGTCCCTGCACAGTTGGCGCGGCGGGCTCGGTTCATCATCGTGCTACGACGAACTGCTGCCGGCCGGCCCGCTGGCGGCGGCGATGCGCGCGCATGATGCCGATGCCGCGCTGCTCGCCGGCGGCGACTGGGCGGTCATCGACCCCGTGCTGTGCGAGCAGGTCATCGCCCGCCATTACGAAGCGCCGCAGTCGATGAAGATGGTCTTCACGCAAGCCCCGCCCGGGCTGGCCGGCATCGCCTTGGCACGCGACCTTGTCGAGCACATGGCCCAGATGCTCGCGGGGTTCGGGCACATGCTTGGCTACGTCCCGACCAAGGCACAGCCGGACCCCATCGGTCTCGATGTCTGCGTGCAGATCCCCGCGACGGTGCGGGCGACGGCGCATCGCTTCATCGGCGACACGCCGCGCTCGTTCGCTCTGCTCGAAGAAATCGGCCGCCGCGGCGGCGACAGGTTCACCGATGCGGACGCTTCCCTCATCTGCGAATGGTCGTCGCGCATCAACCTGACCGACGCGTTTCTTCCCGAGCAGGTCACGCTCGAGCTCACGCCGCAGCGCGAGGTCACCGGCCCGATCACGCCGCAGCATTACGCACAGCTCGACCGTCCGCCGATCGACTTCGACGCCGCCTGCCGCATCATCGAACAGGTCGGCGATGCCCGCGACGTCGCGCTCATGCTCGGCGGCCTTGGCGATGCCCTGCTGCACCCGCGCTGGGTCGATCTCGTGAACAAGGCGCGCGCGGCCGGTGTATTTGCCATCGGCATTGAGACCGACCTGCTCGTCGACATGGCGACGCTCCGGCAACTGCTCGACGCGCCGATCGACCTCATCGCCGTCCGGCTCAACGCCGACACCGCCGCGATGTACCGCCGCGTCATGGGTGCCGACCGCTTCGCACAGGTGACCGGCAACATGCAGTGGCTCCTCACCGAACGTCAGCGCCGCGCTGGCAGCGGTGACCCGCGCGCCGGGCTGCCGTGGATCGTCCCGCGGATGGTGAAGACGAACGAAACACTGGCGGACATGGAGACGTTCTTCGACCGCTGGGTGCATTTTACCGGCCACGCGGTGATCGAACCCGCCATGACGGGCCGGCGCGGCGCCCTGCCCATCGCCCCGCCGCTGAGCCCGGTGCGGATGTCGCCGCCGAAGCGCATCGCTTGCCGGCAGATGCAGCGAAGGATATCGATCCTGTCCGACGCAACGGTGACGCTTTGCGATCAGGACTGGCATGGCGGCGATGTCGTGGGCGACGCGACGATCACGCCGCTGATCGAGCTATGGAACGCGATCGGCGAGCAGCGAGGAAAGCACGCCGGCGGGCAGTGGCACGAGCTGGCGATGTGCGCCGGGTGCGATGAATGGCATCGGCCGTGAGGAAGCATGAACATACTTTGCGTGATATTGGGTCGGGCGGGCAGCAAGGGTCTGCCGGGCAAGAACGTCGCGATGCTCGGCGGCCGGCCGCTGATCGCGCACACGATCGATCACGCGCTGGCGGCGAAGCGGATCGATCGCATCGTTGTCTCCACCGATGGACACGCGATTGCGGCGGCGGCCCGCGAGCTCGGTGTCGAGGTGATCGCCCGGCCGGCGCACCTGGCGCATGACACAGCCACCGTCGACGCCGCCGCGCGGCATGCCGTCGAGCAGGCGGAGAGAAGCACGGGCGGCAAGTACGACGCCGTAGTGATCCTCTACGGCAACGTGCCGCTGCGGCCCGGCGACCTCATCGACCGCGCCGTCGACAAGCTCGCGTCCACCGGCTGCGACAGCGTGCAGTCGGTTTATCCCGTCGGAAAGACGCACCCTTTCTGGATGAAGACGCTCGGCGGCGAAGGCCGCGATGTGCTCCAGCACTACCAAACGAACAACGTGTACCGGCGACAGGACCTGCCGCCGGTGTTCATGCTTGATGGCGGGATCATTGCGGTGACACGGGCGAGCCTGTTCACGGTGCGCGAGGGGGTGCCGGGGGAGCCTGGGGAGC
>Ga0163150_10008437_pt1 | contig 11730 bp, 9 predicted proteins | sample OliLakLV19P2IB_FD_148628 | JGI IMG/M metagenome (GOLD analysis project Ga0163150, IMG submission 148628) | Freshwater microbial mat bacterial communities from Lake Vanda, McMurdo Dry Valleys, Antarctica - Oligotrophic Lake LV.19.P2.IB | ecosystem: Environmental > Aquatic > Freshwater > Lake >...
GAATGCGGCCGCCGCGATCCAACTCGACCCCCAGCGTTTTCGTGACCGGCGCGGCGCTGACCCCTGCCGCCCAAATGATGTTGTCCGCGCGAATCGTTTCGCCGGCGACCACGATCTCGCCTTCACGGACCGACTCAACTCGCATGCCGAGGCGAACCTCCACGCCAAGATTGATCAACTGATCTTCCGCGCGCTGCGAGAGGACCGGATCGAAGGCTTTCAACACGCGCTCGTTGCCTTCGACAAGCAGCACGCGGACTTCCGTGGGGTCGATATGATCAAAGTCCTTGTGCAGCACCGTGCGCGTGAGTTCCGCCAAGGCTCCCGCCATTTCCACCCCCGTGGGTCCGCCCCCGACGATAACGATCGTCATCGCTGCGTCTCGTTTCGCCGGATCGGTTTCAACCTCCGCACGCTCGAGCGAGCAGAGGATCTTCCGCCGAATGCGGAGAGCGTCATCGAGCGACTTCAACCCGGGCGCAAACTGCTCCCATTCCGGATGTCCAAAGTAACTGGTTCTGCCGCCTGCCGCGATGACGAGGTAGTCGTAACTGATTTCCCCGCGCTCGGAGCGGATGCAATGATGAGCCAGATCAAAGGCGGTCACCTCACCCATGATCACGTTCAAATTGGGCCGCGCTCCGAACAGCGCGCGAACCGGCTGCGCAATGTCGATCGCTGATAAACCGGCAGTCGCCACCTGATAAAGCAAAGGTTGGAAGAGGTGGTGATTTTGACGATCGATGAAAGTGATGCGGGCGAGCTCCGTCGGAAAGCGACGTGCAAACGTCAAACCACCAAAGCCAGCCCCGACGACCACGATGTGGGGAAGCGACGAATTAAGCGTAGCCATAAACCAGCACACTCCTCCCGCTTGCGCACATTGCAACGAGCAGGGGCCCAAAATTTATTGTCCTTCTGTCGCCGATGAACCCTATTTGATCGCATGCGGAGCCCGGTAAACATTCAGCTCATCGGCCAGGAAGTGGCCATCGTGTGGGACGACGGCGTTGAAACCTATCACGAGTTCGAAGCGCTGCGGGCGGCTTCACCCAGCGCGTCCAACCAGGGCGAGCGCGACATTTTGGGCAATCAGTACGGGGGCGGCGGCTCCAAAAAATTCCCTGGCGTCGAGGTGATCAGCTGGGAGCGGGTCGGAAATTATGCGTTGCGCTTTGATTTCAGCGATGGTCACCGGACCGGGCTTTATAGCTTCGATTACCTGCGCACGTTGGGCGGCCAGCCGACTTGATCCTGCGCCTGAGTGAAACAGGCATTCCTGCCTGTGCTCCCGTCTGCTATTTTTCAACCACAGGCAGGACTGCCTGTGCCACCACGCGCGAACCTTTGATTTGCAAGATCGCCCCGCCCGGGCAATCACGTGAGCCGTATGTCCTCGTTCATCTTTCCTGCCCGCACGACGACGGCCGACATTGAACTCGGCGCAACGCTGCAACCGAAATTCGGCCCGGATGGCCTGATTCCGTGCATCACGAGCGATCATCGGACGAACGAAGTACTGATGTTCGCGTTCATGAATGCGGAGGCGCTGGCGCACACCCTCAAGAGCGGGAAAGCCACCTATTGGAGCCGTTCGCGCCACAAGCTCTGGATTAAAGGTGAAGAGTCCGGCAACGCGCAGCTCGTGAAAGAACTACTGGTCGATTGCGATCAGGACGTCGTGCTTCTGAAAGTGGAAAATGTCGGCGGCGCATCGTGTCACAACGGCTACCGTTCCTGTTTCTATCGTCGCCTGGCCGCCGGCGCGAACCCGGACGATCCCGCTTCGCTGAAGCTGCAATTCGCCTCCCAACGCGTGTTCGATCCGGCGACCGTCTACAAAAAAAAGAGCGGATAACCGTCGCATTGCGGTCCATTAACCAGGCCGGCTAAGGCTCCCGCTCGAGGTAGGGGCGGTTTTCCGCAACCGCCCTCAGAGGACCACCCGCCCGCGAAAAATCGCCCGCTCTCAGCGGCCGCCGGGAGCGAGGCCGCGCTCGCTCCGCTGGGCAAACTGCAGGATGCGCTGAAATTCCGGCGTATCCGCTTGGGGATGACTGGCAAGTTTCTCCAGCGCCTGGGTGCGATTCAAACCGTCCCGATAAAGGATCCGGTGAATTTGTTTCACGCGATCCAGTTGCTCGGCTGTGAAGCCATTACGCTCGAGGCCCACGCGATTGATCGCACGGACTTCGGCGGGGGTGCCGTCGGCGATGAAATACGGTGGGAGATCATGCACTAATTTCGCGGTGGCGGAGAGCATCGAGAACGCACCGAGGCGGCAAAACTGATGGATGCCGCCGTACCCCCCGATCACCACGTGATCGTCGATGTGCACGTGGCCCGCGGCGACGGCTCCGTTGCTCATGATGATGTGGTTGCCCAGCACGCAATCGTGAGCGACGTGGCAGTTGGCCAGTAGCACGTTGTTCGAGCCGAGGCGCGTGAAATCACCCTCATTGGTGGCCGCGTGAATCGTGACGTATTCACGAAACACATTTCGGTCGCCGATCCGCAGTCCGGGATTCCCGCCTTTGAATTTTAAGTCCTGCGTCTTGCCGCCGATGCACGCGTAAGGAAAGACCTCGCAACTCTCGCCGAGCACCGTGTTGCCCTCGACGGATGCATGGTGATGCAAACGCGTGCCAGCGCCGAGCGTCGTCCGGGAGCCGACAAAACAAAAAGCGCCAATCTCGACGTCCGCGCCCAATTGAGCGCCGGACTCGATGATGGCCGTGGGATGCAAGACGGACGCCATGCGTCAGACGACGTCCGCGTTATCGACGACGGCAAACATCAGTTCCGCCGAGGAGACAACCTGGCCGTTCACGAGGCATTCGCCTTCCGCCACGCCGATTTTGTTGCCCCGGCTTTTTGTCATCTTCACATTGATGATCAGCTGATCCCCGGGTCGCACCGCGCGCCGAAATTTAACTTTGTCACAGCTCATGAAGAGCGCGGTTTTCCCCTCGGTTGATATCCTGCGCAGCATCAGAACACCGGCGGCCTGCGCCATGGCTTCAATCTGCAGCACACCCGGCATCACCGGATTGCCCGGGTAGTGTCCCTGGAAAAACGGCTCGTTGATGCTGACATTCTTCAGAGCCGAAAGCTCATCGCCCTGCATCTGAATGACGCGGTCGATCATCAGGAACGGATAACGGTGCGGAAGCGTGTCGAGCAGTCGGCGGATATCGAGGGAGGTTTCGGTTTCGAGGACCACGGCTGGACCCGCGACCAGTGCCTTTTTCTTCTTCGCTCCACCCGCGGCCTTTTGCTCCTGCAATTTGGCGTAAAGAATTTTGGTGAGTTCCGCGTTGATCGCATGCCCGGGACGCGTGGCGACGATGTGCGCCTTTAGCGGCATGCCCAGGAGCATGACGTCGCCGATGATATCCAGAATCTTGTGACGCACGAACTCGTCTTTAAAGCGCAGCGGCTCCTTCGAAATAATCTTGTCGCCTCGGATCACCACGGCGCAATCCAGCGAGCCGCCGCGAATCTTTCCCAGCTTCAGCAATTCCTCGATGTCCTCGTAAATCGTAAACGTTCGGGCCGCGGCGACCTGAGCCTGATAAGCCTCGGGATCAATCGTGAGCGACAGGTGCTGCGTGTGAATGCCTCGGTCATCGGCCGAGGTGCAGGAAATCTTCAGCTCGTCCGCCGGCAGCGCGATGATCGAGGAGTTTCCGCGCGTGACGGAAACGGGAGCATCGAGCTCGAAATAGACGCGATCTTTTTCCTGCTCCAACGGCTCGCCCTGCAAAATCAGGTTTACGAACGGCCGGGCTGAACCGTCGAGAATCGGAGGCTCGGAGCCATCCATCTCGAGGATCACGTTGTCGATCCCGAATCCATGCAACGCGCTGAGAACATGCTCGACCGTATGGATCTTGGCGTGGCCGGACTGAATGGTCGTCGCGCGCACGAGATCCGTCACCAGGTCGACGCGGGGGCGAATCTCGGGGGAACCATGCAGGTCGGTCCGCTTGAAAACGATCCCTGTATCCACCGGAGCGGGTTTCATCGTCAGCGTCACCGCGTCGCCGGTGTGGAGCGCGCTGCCTTTGATCGATACTTCCCGCGCAAGGGTGCGTTGTTTCATTAGAGCCAACAGTTTCAGAAACAGGCGCCGACGAGCGCAAGCGCGGATGTGCGCCACCACCCCGGACGGGCGCATCTGCCGGTTGGCGGTTCCGGATCCGGCGCGGAGCGGAGTCCGCGCCCTACCTTTTTCGACGCTCACACGATGGGTAGGGCGGCGAGTCCCTTCGCCGCCTCCTTCGAAGGCCACGATGGGTGGGGCAGCGAGCTCCGGCGCGGAGCGGAGTCCGCGCCCTACCTTTTCAAAGGTCACGATAGGTAGGGCGGCGAGTCCCTTCGCCGCCGCGGTGGCTTCCACCGCCAACCGGCGATGCGCCCACCTCGGACACAGCTCGGGGAGGGGCCTTGACAGTCCGGACGCTCAGCGGCCACTGTGCTTCTTTTCTATTCGTTAAACCGTCCGACCGAATCGTCTTCCCGCCATGCCAGCAGCCAACGACATCCGCAGAGGCCAAGTGATCAAGTTCAACAACGAGCCCCATCTTGTCATGGAGACGCAGCACCGGACTCCGGGCAACTTGCGTGCTTTCGTGCAGATCAAGATGCGGAATCTTCGCTACGGTAAGGCGCTTGACCAACGTTTCGCCTCGACCGACACCATCGAAGTACTGCCCACGGAACGAAAGACCCTTGAGTTTAGCTACGTTGATCGCGGAACGTTCGCCTTCATTGACCCAGAGACCTTCGATCAGATCGAGCTCACCGAAACGCAACTCGGCGACGTGAAAAACTACCTGGCTCCCGGCGGCAAGGTGGACGTCCTCTTCGTCGACGAACGTCCGTTGTCGGTCGATCTTCCGTCCACCGTCGCATTGAAAGTCATCGAATCCGCTGACGGCATCAAGGGTGATACGGCCAGCAACGTGCAGAAACCGGCCAAGCTCGAAACCGGTCTGATCGTACAAGTCCCGCTCTTTATTAAAGAAGGCGAAGTCATCCGCGTCAGCACCGTCGACAGCGCGTACCTCGGTCGCGTTTAAGCGATCGGCGTTGAGCGGAAGTCCGCTCGGGAGCGTCCGCGTGATCGAAGGGTTAGGCCGCGACGGACGTCGCGGCTTTTTTGTGGGTGAAGAACGGCGATCTGGGTCACGCCGGGGATGGATTCACGACCTTGGGATCGCGGCCGCCCCGGCACCTTTCTAAGCCATGCGGCCGGGGGCGGCCGCGATCCCATTGATCGGCCCTGCGGCGCCAAACCGACCGAGCGATCTTCGGCTATTGATCAGCCGTAGGGCCCGAGCTCGCTCGTGGCCGATTCGTTTTCACCCGACATCAGGCCACGACCAAGGTCGGGCCCTACGCTAAGCCCGAGCTCGCTCGTGGCCGATTCGTTTTCACCCGACATCAGGCCACGACCAAGGTCGGGCCCTACGCTAAGCCCGAGCTCGCTCGTGGCCGATTCGTTTTCACCCGACCTTTCAGGCCACGACCAAGGTCGGGCCCTACGCTAAGCCGGCGCCCGGTTGGAACTGCTGACGGCGCGCATCAACTCGGAACGCGCCGAGTCGGGCAGGGCCATGAGCTTTTCAAGGAAAACGTCACCGGGCAGCAAGGTCAGCCCCTTCTCCTCAGCCAGCTCGCGGGCTTTCGCCGAGAACTTACCGGGCGTAATCACGTAACCCCGGCGAACCATTTCCTTATCGAGCACCGCATGCAGCCGCATTAACGGCTGGGTTTCGATGATGCCGGCGGGTTGGGCCAGGCATTGCACGAGCGCAAAGGCGCGCGCCTCACCTTTCCACGATATCCTAATCTGAAACGGGCTCGCCGCATCGCTCGGAACCCGCTCGGCCACGACCCCGGTCTTCACATAGTAGGCGGCGACCAACTCTTCGAACGAAGCAGCCTGAAGCTGGGCGAGAAATTCCAAGGAAAATCCAGCTTCCGCGGCTCGCGAAGCCGCGGCGGCGCCGACGGGAGTCGCTTCGACTGCGGTTGCGTCCAACTCAAGCTGGCGTTGCCGGGACCGCCACACGAGGTAACCAACGCCCCCCAGCAGCAGCGCTCCAGCGACCGCATACGTGGCGGTACCAAGACCTGTGCCAGATGCCGGCGCCGCCGGCGTATTCGAAATGTCACTAGGCGGCGCCGCGGGGGCCGCCGTCGACGGTGCGGCCTTCGACTTTACCGGAGCTGCGGCCGGTTCAGACGCTGGGGTGGCGGCCGGTTCGCTTGTGATCGCGGACTTGGCGGCGGAGCGGCTGGCGGTTGAACTTGGGGGCGACGAAACCGGTGCCGCTGAAGTTACATCAAACGAGGGGGCCGGCGCCGGCGGGCGGGGTGTCGCGTCCACCGACTCGGCGACGGGCGCAGGCGCCACGCCGGCGCGAGGGCGAAGCAACTTGATTTCGAGTTTGGACTCAGCCGGAGTGGCGCCAACCGGCGGTTCGACGGCCCGAGTCGAGGCGTCGGCCGCCGGGTTCGCTGCGGTGGTGGGGTCCGCCGTCTTTGACGATTCGCGCGCCGCCGGCAGTTCAGGTGGAGGCGACTTTCGGGCCGGCTCGGAGGCAAGCCGCTCCACTTCGACCACGACACCGTTGCTCAACACGAGGCGTTCGCGGGGATAAAACATCACTTCGCGACCGCCCGTAGAAATCTGGCTCCGTGGTTCGCCCAGTCGATCCAGCACTTGATCGCGCGACAATCCCATCAACGGGTGAGGCGGTTCCCCGGCCTGAGTCGTGGCCAACAAGAGAACGGCCGCGATGCAGCACGTCCTTAAGTGAGCGACGAAGAAATGCAGCATGATCAACGTAGAGAGTGGCGAGAGGGCCCCGGCAACACCAAATGCCGAACTTGCCTGCCGTCCCACTCATCCGGCGGGCGTCGATTGGGGCCGGGCCTTCGCATTCCGGAGGGTCGGGTCCTTAACTCGAAGCCAAGTTCGTCGCCCCCCTTACACGACCCGCGCCCAGAGGACTTTGAGGTAACGGCTTTCCAAACAATTTGAGAACACGGGATGGTCGGCGCCGGGCCCCGTACGATCGAAGAACTGCAGGCGCCGGTTTTGCCGATGAGCCGCCTTGATCACGTGGGCTTCAAAATCTTCCAGTGACAGCAAACCGGAACAGGAGCACGACACAAAAATTCCGCCGAGCTTCACGAGTGAAATTGCGAGCAGGTTGAGATCCTCGTATTTCTGGCGGCCTTCCCAGTTCCCATGTTCATCACGGGTGAAGATGAACTTGGGCGGGTCGAGCACCACGACGTCCCATTTCTCGCCGTTTGTCTGCATTTGCCGCGCGTAGGCGAACGCGTCGGCGTGGACGAATTTCAACCGCGCCTGGTTCAAGTTGGCGTTTCGTTTGGCCTGCGCGATGGCCGCTTCATCCAAGTCGACGCTCGTCACCTCGGCGGCGCCGCCCGCGACTTTGGCGTTGAGGGAAAAGCCGCCGGTATAGCAGCATAGGTCCAGCACTCGCGCGTCTTTGGTGAAGCGATTAATCGCGCGGCGATTCTCTCGTTGATCGCAGAAAAACCCGGTTTTGTGGCCTTCAGCAAAGTCGACCTCGTAACGCACCCCGTGCTCGCGAATCTTCACGGTACGGGGAGCCGCTGCATTGATTTCGTTGAACGTGGAGGGCTTGATTCCCTCGAGACTGCCGAGGTCGTGGTCGACCTGCACCCGGGCGAAACGCGTGCCCGCAAGTTCGTGCAGGAGCGGCAGCCATTTCAGCAAACGTTGCGCCATGCCGAGGCTATAGATTTCGCACAACAGCGTCTCGCCGTAGCGGTCGATCGTCAGGCCACTCATGCCATCGCCATCGGAATTGATCAATCGATAGGCATCGCTGACCTCATCGAGTTTGAAGAGCGTCCGGCGCAAATCCACGGCGCGCCGAATCGCGGTTTCGAAATAGCTTTCGTCGAACGGTTCGGCGCCGTGCGCGACGACCCGCAACGGGATTTTCGCGCGCGGATTGAACAAGCCCGCGCCGGCGCGATTGCCGTTCTTATCGTAAACTGTGACCAGATCTCCGGGACGCGCGTCAGGTGACACCTGCCCCAGCAGCCGCGGAAAAATCGCGGGCTGGAACGTGAAGTATTTCAACTGGGCCCAAGGGCGCTGCCATTGGGTACGGTCGATGACGACCGGCGGAGACTTGACGGGATCGTCCATTGAGAAAGGAAACGCAAGAGGGCCAACGCGCAAAGGACGAATGAATCTAAATTCCTCAGAAGGAGTAACCACTGATGAGCACTAATAAACACTCATCAAATAGATCCGGATCGATGGGATAGAACTTCCCCTACCAGGTTACCGGCCTCCATCGCGCAATTACGTTTGCATCAGTGGCCATCAGTGAAAATCAGTGGTTCACTGCGTTTTTTGGGATGAAAAAGCCCCGGTATGCACCGGGGCTGGTTCAAAGCTGCGAGTTGCAGCAGGGATCAGATCAGGCCACGCGCTCGACGATCAACGGCGGAGGCGTTGGACGTTTCGGCGCGAGACGATAAGCGTTTTTGAAATACTCCAAAGCCTGCTCGAGCTTTGCTTCGTCGTTATAATGAATCATCATCAGCGGCTCGCCCTGTTTGACCTGGGTGCCGACCTTCTTGATTTCCGAGACACCGACCGAGTGGTCAATCTTATCGTGCGCTTCTTCCTTGCCCGCGCCGAGGAGATGTACGCCTCGCGCGATCATGGCGGCGTTGATCGTGTGAACATAACCGCGCTTGGGCGCGGGTAGTTTGCGGATGTGACGCGCCGCCGGGAATTTTTCCGGATGATCGATGTAGGTCGTGTCGCCGCCTTGGGCCTTAACGAGCTCTTTGAATTTCTCGAGGGCCGATCCGTCGGTCAGGTGACGTTGCACGGTCTGCTTCGCGGAAAGGGTCGAGCCGGCCACGCCGGCGAGACGCACAATTTCCATCCCGAGCTTGAGCACGAGTTCCTTCATGTCCTCAGGACCTTCGCCCTTGAGCAGCTGGATCGCTTCTTTGACTTCAAGCGCGGTGCCAACGGTGTCGCCGAGCGGTTGATTCATGTCGGTCACCAGCGCAACGCACCGGCGTTTCATCGAGCGGCCGACGCGCGTCATCGAACGGGCGAGTTGCTTCGCTTGCTCGAGATCCTTGATGAAGGAGCCATTGCCCCACTTCACATCGATGACCAGACCTTCGGAACCCTCCGCGAGCTTTTTGGAGAGCACGCTACCGGTGATGAGCGGAAGACTCGGAATAGTGCCGGTTTCTTTCCGCAACTCGTAGAACTTGGCATCGGCCGGGGCGAGATCTTCGGTCTGCGCCACGATCGCGCCGCCAATGCGGGCGAGCTGCGAGGCGAATTGCTCGTTGGTGTGGGTGCCCTTGAAACCGGGAATCGCGGCCAGCTTTTCCAGCGTATTGATAATATAGTCGTGCTCCACACCGCACATCATGGGCACCACGACACCTGAAGCCATCGCGAGGGGAACCAGCACGAGCGAGGTCTTATCGCCCACGCCACCGGTTGAGTACTTGTCGATCTTCGGCTTGGCGATGTGGGAGAGATCGATCACCTCACCTGAAAGCATCATCTCTTCCGTCAAGTCCGCCGTCTCCTGCGCGGACATGCCTGAAAAGTAGATCGCCATGGCGAGGGCCGCGAGCTGGTGCTGCGGCATTTCGCCATCGAGCGTGCTGTCGATGATATACCGAATCTCCTCCTGCGTGAATTCGCCGCCATCACGCTTCTTCTCAATGAGGAAGGTGAATGATGGCTTGATAAAGCGACGCGCCGGAATGTTTCGTTTACTGGTCATGTGTTGTAGATGCGATGGCGGCCCTAACCGCCCGGGCGGAAAAGTTTGTGAGCCAAGGCGTTTCCCTGCGAAAGTCGAGCCTAAAGCGAGAGACCATGCGCCGGCGGGCGCATCTGCCGGTTGGCGGTTCCGGCTCCGGCACGGAGCGGAGTCCGCGCCCTGCCTTTTTTCAAAGGTCACGATAGGTAGGCCGGCGAGTCCCTTCCCTACCTTTTTCGAAGGTCACGATGGGTAGGGCGGCGAGTCCCTTCGCCGCCGCGGTGGCTTCCACCGCCAACCGGCGGTTGTTCCCCCCGCGGGCACCCGAACTCGGAAGCAGCGGAACCCAAGTAACCGGCCGGGCACCCGTCTATCACGCCGGTCGCTAACTTAGTTCGGCTTCGCGCCACCTTGGACCCACGCGGCAATTACCGCCCGCTCCAAGTCGGTCATCTGAGTGATGTTCCCCAACGGCATCATCCGGGTGACAATCGTTTGCTGATAGATCCGCTGCGCGTTCTGAATCAGCAACTCCGGCGTGTGCAGAACCACTCCGGCGGGCGGTTGCGCGATGCCCGGAAAGGTGGGCGTGGGCGCATGACAGGCGAGGCAATGCTGCCCGACGACCGCGCGAACTTGGGAAAACGTCACGGGCTGCTCGAGCTTGGGCAAAGCCTGGACGCGAGGGGCCGTCCACCACGCCACCACCCCGAGTAAAACGGCTCCAAAAGCTGGATACTGCCACGCGAGCACCCCTTTGTGCCGGCGATTGAAGAAATGGCGGATACTCACGCCCGCTGCCGACATCAGCATCAGAATGGCCCATGCCTGCGGGTGACCATAGGTCGAGGCGTAGTGATTGCTGATCATAATGAACAACACCGGCAGCGTGAAATAGTTGTTGTGCACGCTCCGCTGTTTTCCGCGCCGACCGTAGATCGGGTCGGGCAGCCCGCCCGCGCGCATCGCTTCGACCATCTTCTTCTGGCCGGGAATAATCACGAAGAACACGTTGCCCGCCATGATCGTGCCCATCGCGGCCCCGACATGCAAATAGGCGGCGCGCCCGCTGAAGACGAGGTCGAGCGCCCACCCCAGCAGGCCAATCAAGGCAAAGACCACCATGCCCAAGAAGAGGTCGCTGCGTCCCAGGGGTGACCGACACAGTCCATCATAAACGATCCACGCGCCGATCATCGTGGCCGCGCCAATTCCAATCGCCTGCAGTGTCGTCAGCGGCATTCCGCCGCTTTCGATCATCATGGTTTGCGCGCGAATCCAATAAACGACTACAAGCAAAGCGGTTCCCGAGAGCCACGTCGTATACGCCTCCCATTTGAACCAATGGAGCCGCGGCGGCAGCGAAGCGGGCGCCACCGCGTATTTCTGGGGGTTGTAGAAACCGCCGCCGTGCACCGCCCAAAGATCGCCGGACACGCCTTTTTTGGCATTCTCCGACCCCGGTTCAGGCGCCTCCAGGCTGTTATCCAGCCAGATGAAGTAAAACGATGACCCGATCCACGCGACGCCGGCAATGAAGTGCAGCCACCGGATCAGTAGGCCGAAAAATTCCAAAAGGTGTGCATCCATCAAGATAAGGCGAAGCTGGCCCAATGCCAATCTGGGCACATTAACGCAGCAAGCCATCTATCGAGCAAAAATGAAGTAACCGGACTGGCGTCGTCTGGGTTGCAGGCCCCTGATCACCGCCCTCGCGCGCGAAGGGGCGCATCTGCCGGGTTGGCGGTTCCGGCTCCGGCGCGGAGCGGAGTCCGCGCCCTACCTTTTTCAAAAGCCACGACGGGTAGGGCAACGAGTCCCATCGCCGCCTTTTCCGAAGGTCCCGAGGGGTAGGGGCGCGAGTCCCATCGCCACCTTTTCCGAAGGTCACGATCGGTAGGGC